>Ga0179593_1316683_pt1 | contig 15882 bp, 13 predicted proteins | sample CZODoug2_1_08_16_FD_185931 | JGI IMG/M metagenome (GOLD analysis project Ga0179593, IMG submission 185931) | Vadose zone soil fungal communities from Angelo Coast Range Reserve, California, USA - CZODoug2_1_08_16fungal (PacBio error correction) | ecosystem: Environmental > Terrestrial > Soil >... | reverse complement strand
TTCCGCGAGACCGTTTTGTGAGGTTTCGCTTCGGTCAATCTGGCGCCTATCCCCTCTTCCTAAGGCGCCGTCTCTCTCTAGCTCTGGAGAGAATCTGCCCACTCAGCCCTATTCCTTCCCACTCATAGAAGAGATCGTCCGCGGGACAGTGTGATTCTCTTTCCGAACGGAAGGGCCTCCCGAGTAGAATTGAGACATTAATTTTTCCTCTTATCTCCCTACAGAGGAGGTCTGTCAATTTTTACCCCCCAAAGCCGGAAAGGGGGGAGTCCCCCTTCTATCCCCCGTGTCTTACAGCGGTCCCCGAGAAAACTTCCTTTCCCTTCTCGCCTGGACTGAAACAAAGTATTTTATAGTCTTCTATTTCAACGACCTTCCCCCTGGTGAGAACTTCCTGGGCTTTTTTAATGAGAAATTCGTCCCCCAAGCCCTCTCGGGAAGTTTCGCTCCTTCTTCGTGGTTTTGGTTCCTAGTCTGATCTTCCCAATGCCCTATAAGTGTTTCCAAACCCTTAAGGTTGTATTTCTCCATTTCCTCCACGATCCCCCCCCCCCCTCATTGAAGAGGACTCCCAAGGGTAGATCGGTTTTGACGGGCTCTTTTCCAACGTAAGGCCCCGTGGACCCCTCCTCTCCCGGTGAAGGAAACGGCCCTTTTCTTAGGCCCCTTGAAGGTCTTTAACCCGTCCATTCCTCCTTCCCCGTAGGAATCCCTTTTCAGCTGCGCAATGTTTGGCATCAAGCCAGAACCCACACCCCCCCCCCTACCCGAGGAAGAAGGCGCCCTTTCTCTTTCGAACAGAAGGTTCCCCCCCGGCGGCGAGCCTTGGGCCACTTTCCTTGCACAGACTTTTGAACGTGTTTACCTACCCTTTACAAAGTGCATCCCCTTTAATATCCCAGATCGACCCGGAATGGCCTTCGTACCCCTTACCCCCCGGACGCCGCCCCCGGATCAGCCCGGCCCCAGGATGTGGGTGTCACCCTCCTTTCTCCCTTTCAGGAAGACAGGTCCCCCCCCTCCTCTGGGTCTCTCCTTTCACAGCACAAAACTTGATTTTGCGCGGTTGAAATGACTTGTTGTTCGGATTAACCCTCTGTCGGTGGCATACTGGGTCTATGTACAGAGGTTGTTTTAGTTTGTCTATATCCCCCCCTCCCGCCGGATGACAAGCCTGAAAATGTCAAGAGGTGCCTCTGACCGACGCGGTGAGCTGCACTCCCTCTTGACTACCTCCCTCTCCGTTATATAAGAAAAGAATCAGGCGACCGTCCTCCGGCCCTTCCCCCTTTTTCTAAGAGAATTGAGTGGGGCCTCCACCCTTCCCAACCCGGAAGTTCGATTTATTGTGATCCCAGCCTTTCTTGCCTTTGTAATATAGGAACTGCTACCCGATGTACGCCCTTTTACTTTCCCTCGTCTCAAAAGGAAGTGACTTTGCCCTATTCTAGCCGCAACCCCCTTAAGGCGCTTCCTCGGAACCTCAGGTCCTCTTAGGACGCTCCACTATGCCCCCTTGTTTTTCCTTAAAGGAAGATACATACCATCCCATGGACGCATCCGTTCCTTTTTCTCGTAAGGCGTCGGAACTTTCTTTCTATGAAGAACGCTGTCGTTGATCCGGCTTTGAGTCCCTTTTTCCCTCTCTTCCCTACAACAACGTCTCCCCACTCTGCCCTACCTCCGGTCTAAGAAGAGGTCCCCCCCTTGACTGTTTCTTTCCCCTTGATAAATGGAAACGAGAGTTCTTCAGTAAATTTTACCATTTCACTTTTTCGCGGACGCCCTTGACGTGGCTCTCTAAAAACAGGCTCCCCCCTGGCGGACCCCCTGGCACAGGACCAGCTCGTGTCCCCGTTTAAGCCTTCTCCCCTTTCCGGAGGAAGAAACTCGCTTCCTTTCCCCGTTGTCCCTTACTTCCTGGCGCTGCTCTTGAATTCTCTCTTTCCCTCTTTTTTTTTGTTGAGAGATCCTTCGAATTCGTATCGGTCGACCGTTGGACAGGTCCCCCTTATGCGTGTAATTCTGTTCCCTTGGTCTCGAGATGATTTTTTTGCCTCCTTCTCGCTCCTGCCCTTGCGGCCTGGTTGCAAGCCAACCCGGTCGACTTTGAGGGTTCGTTTTTTTCCCAGGGTGGTTTTTGTTTTTCGGCTTTCACGGGGAAACACCCGAGCCTGCTCATGAGATGAAGTCTTGCCGTTCACCTTTTCCTGCGTAACCGCTCGGCCCCCCGGCGGCCGGCACTTCGGCGCGCTCAGTTTCCCCGCCGTTTTCCTCCCGGTTTTGTCGAGGTCCTCCTGTCCCCGGGACCGTGTTCTCTTGTCGGACATCGCCTTTTTTTCGAGTCGAGTCCCTTCGTCTTCCGAACTGCGCCCCTTGTTCTGCGTTAGTTTTCGGCAAAGATAGGCGGACCTCTCAAACCACCACCTCGTATTCTTGGTCGAAGTAATCGTTTTTCTCCCCACTTTTCCGGCCCGCCCCGATGTCCTTCCTTTCTCCCCCCTGAGTGGACCTTCACTGCGTGGAGGCCCTCTTTCCTCCTACCTGTACATCGGATTTCCCTGAGGACCATTTGTCTCCCCTTTTCTAGATCGACATACTTCTCCTGTTTTCCGTTTAGAAAGAGTAACGATTCTTTTCTGACTCGGCCGCAGACGGCGAATTAGTTCTGATTGAGAACTAAAGCTGTACCGACGTGGCCTTCGGACGAGGAGAGCTTCTGACATTTCAGGCGCAGCTGGTAACATTATTGGGTCCTGGGCCTTGGCGGGTGCAGAATCTGTTCCCATTGACCCACAGGTCCTGCGTCTATTACGTGACAGGAGGGTCCTGAACCGTCTGGAAGTTCCCACAACTCCCCATGGGCAAGACGCTAACCTCCCTTCCTCGTTTCTTATGGAGTCTACCTCCCTTCCCTCCAGGAGTGATTGAAGACGGATTTTTTCAACTACTTTCGGTCGCGTTTTACCAGCCAGAATTTTTTAGGGGCTTCTTTTTTACGTCATGGAGTACTGCCTCTACTTGGATCTGCCTGGCCGCCCTTTGGCGAGCTTCGGATCGGGTTTTGACCTTGCCTTTTCTTGAGCCGCGTATTTAAGTGGCCCTTTTGCACGCTTTTTTGGGTCCGGGAGTCCATTTCGTTTAAGTCTTCCTGGCACGCGCTATGCGTTTTTTTTTTTTTTTTTGGGTTGTTTCGTTATGCCCCCCTCGACACGATGCGAATTTCTTTCTGACGTTCTCTTCAATTGGAGCTACAATTCAGCCCCCCTATATGAAATTAGAGCCGTCCGCAGAGCCCGACCCGCCTTATTTGTATCCTCAGCCCTACTATTTTTCCGTGAGGAGGGAGGCCCGGATTCCGAGGCTGAGTGGGGCCTTTTCATTATGGGCAAACCTCAACTTCTGTATATCCCTGGCTTTGTAATCCTTTTGCGGGCAAGGATGTGTTTGTTCACCCCCAAACTGTCGTTGCTCGGCTACCACTTCAACAGTGAGCGTTTCTTTTCGACCGTTGGACGTTGCAAACGCCTACCCTCCTTTCCTCCCGGTTCCTCTGGCGTCCGATAAGATTTGGCAGGTCGTCCTTCTGACTTTCAGTTTTCCTATTTAGTTCACTCACTGCTCTACACCATCCAGGGAGAGACACGATGCTTTTTCCCCGATGCGTTTCGAGTGCAAATTGCCCACCCCAACCAGTTTCTCGCGTCCTGCCATGAAAGGCTAGGTTTTAGCCCCTTCCTTCGCGAATCCTTGGGTTTTTGTGTGCTTCTTTAATCGTCGACTTGTCGGGTCCTCGGGCTTTTGATCTTCCTAGGGTGTCCGCGAGATGGGTAAGAAGAGGATGTGCCTTGTTCTTTTTTTTCTGACATACTCTTTCCACTTTTTTTGGCCATATAGAGTCATTATTCTCCTATTTTCCCTTGTTGTGCTAGCCTCTCGATGGCCCCTCCGAAGCGCTTTTCGGTCTTCCTTTCCTCTATCTCGATTGACAGAAAGACCTCTGCGACCTTTTTTTCCCTCTCTCGCGGGAGAAGAGCCGCCCTCTTCTCAGTCTCGGACGCTTGATCTATCTTTTGAAGGTTTATTTCTTTGCGCATTGACCACGAATCCGTAGACCGAGTTAGAATACAGCCGTCATGGTCATGAGGCCTGCTTCCCCTGGTTGCACAATTTTTCCAACCCTCCCCACTTGGTTCCCGTAGGCGCCGCATGTTATTGTGGTTCTTTGGTAAGCATGTTAGTGTCGTCCGAACCCCTGCCATTTTCATTCTCTTCCGCTTCCCACGTCTCGATAGCTTATATCGTTCGCCGGCGGCGTGTATGCGGGGGCTGTTTCTGCCAATTCGCAAGGAGCATTACTTTTCACTTTTTTCCCACGATTGTCGCCGGGAGCCGGCCAGTTGGTGGTTTTTCCTTTTTTTCTTGGCCATTGCCACTCTTGAAACCTCCTCTTTTCCCATCACCAGGTTGGCCGGGCTTAATTTCCCGACCCGGTACCACCTCATTAGGCGCGGCGACCTCCGGCCCGCTTCTTGCTTTCTTGCTCACAGAAGGAGGCTTGTGCTTAGTTTCGGGCGAAGGTTCCCTTCAAGGCCTTTTTTGACCTCATGACTTTCTCCCCAAGTTTTGAGAGATAAAGGAGTATCCTTCCGTATCCGGACGGCGGGGTAGGGATGCATTCCAAAAGACACGCCATAACCCCCAATCATTTTTACGCTGCCGGCTCTCTTTCGAAGTAAATGAAGATCTTTTCGGCTTCTCTACTTATTTCTACCCGTCCCAGAGGTCCCTTGCGGACGCCTGGCCCATATCTTCCTTGCCCGGCACAAGTTTTCAGCTTCAGTACCCATCCGCTCGGCCGAATGGAGGTTTCACCCCAAGCGGAATCGGCCCCAGGTCGGAACATTTCAGGACACTTTTTTTCTATTTATTGGACCCCCCCAAAGTCTTCCAGTTTCCAGTAAGCTTCCAACGTACCTCATGGGCAGAGAGAGTTGAAAGCCCCCCCACCCCCAAAGGTCTGGCGTTTTTCGCGAAGTTGAAGAAGTGTTTTTGTTCCGCCGTTGCCGACGCCAATTTCCGTCTTGATCTATGAGTAAAGCGTTTGTGGTTCGGCCGTTCGCCGCTCAAAACATCCCGGATGCCATCCCTATACCCCCCCGGTGCTGCTGTGGCCCCCCACTAAAGGATTTCTCTCCCTTTTAATAGCGCCTCGCCTCAAGGGACAGTTTTCGCCACACACGTTCCGTTGCGAATTCTGCAAGACTCACGAGATGTTGAAGCTCTTCAACCTTTCACCCCTCTTCGTAGTTCTAGTCCCCCTCTGTCCAATAGCCCCCCGGAATGGTTCTACGTCGTATCCCTCTTCCCCGCGACTCTCGTTGCCCAGCAAAACTGAAGTGAAGTGCATCCTCCTTTCGTCTCGACAACTTTTTTGCGGTAAGAAACTTCCTTACTGTACGACGACCCTTGACGTAGGCCGAAGCGTTGGGTCGCCCCCAATTTACAGGTTTGCCGATTTTCTGTTATCAGAGGTTCTATCTTGGTTTTTCTCGTCGTCGAACGGCCCATTCGTCCCAAGACCACACAGATGGATTTTTCTTACCCACCTGGGGCCCGTAGAAACCTTTTTTAGTCCCGTGACCTCGCCACTTCGGTCACGCGACGACGCAGGCTTCTTCCTCAACGTTTTTAGAATCGGTAACCTCTGTCCGCTGACTTTTTCCAGAGGCTCTATGTTCTTGGAAATTTTTTTAGGTGGGCAAAGTTGCCCTGCCATAAGGGCTCTTCCCAACGTCGTCTGTGTGGGTTGAAACAATGGCCCTTCATTTCTTTTTACGTCACTGCCCTTTCGAGCCCTGCAGTAACGACTTCCTAGGCTCTCCGTTAACCTGCGTGGTTCTTTCAAGTAAAGTGAATATCTTTTCCCCCCTCCCCCCCCACCTTTGTGTTGATTTCAGGGAGGATGTTCTTGGCCTGAGTGGGTTCCTCCCCTTTTTAGGACGGTTCACTTTTTTGTCTTCGTCTACCCACGTTTTTCTTTTCCAGCTTGTCTATTGGGCAAGTTCGGAAGTTTTTATTTTGACAAGTTCCCGGTCCTGTATTTTCGTAGGGAGCCGTGAATCAGGTTGTTCGAGAAGGCCCCTTTTAGAAATTGACCGTGATTGCTGCGTCTCCCACGAGCATAACACCGTGAAACTTCCCTTTCAGCAGCCTTGCTAGAGTCTTCGATTTTGAAAGAGTTTTGTTTTTTCTCGGTCCAGCTCTGTCCCGGAAACCCCTTTTTTGTGCGCTCCTTTAATCGCCTGAAATAATTTTGTTTGCTTGCCCGACTCGCGTCCTTCGTCAGCTGAAGAAGCAATCCCCACACGTGGATTTTTCCCTCTTTAGGGAGGCCCCCCCTGATCCTGACTGACCCAGAGCTTTAAGACCTTTCCAGTCGTCGTCCAGTGAAGTGTGTTGTTTTCGGTCGTGCGCCTTCCAGTGGTTAGATTCTGGTAACGTCACGCGTGGAGACTTGTTTTTCCCGGGCTTAACATCGGGATTTGAGGACCTTCGTGCAGGGGCATCCTGTTTCACCCTCCTTTACTTCCTTGGTGAACGTCCCGTCACGCAAGGCTGTTCTTGTGACCGGCGGGCCCTTCTCTCGATTTTTGTTCCAATAAATGCTTTCGGCGCCCAGTTCTTAGGTCTCCCCCGATTTATTTCCTCGCCATTGCGGCGCCGCTTCAAAACCTTTTTCATGCTTTCTTCGGCGTTGATGGGGGGCCGCTGAGCAAGGCGACAGCGTTTTCCCTTTGTAAGGCTAATCACCATGATTGTCTGCCCGGCCCAAAGACGGGGAAGTTAAGCCAACCCCCGCCCCTTGATGGCTCCCAGACAGATAATACGCATTTTGGGGGGTGAATGGTCCCTTTTCTTTCGCTTCTTTCCTTGCCCTTGTTGGAAGACTGAAACTTTGTCGAGTCGGTTGCCCCAAAAGTTTAACTCTCCTTTGTACTTTGCTTCTTTGCCGTTGTCCAGATTGCCTTGTCAGTCAGGAAGAGCGATTTCTATCGGGATTTTAAGACTGCGCTCGGAATGAGCGAGCGTTTCACTGAGGAATATTTAAGCTTGGAGCTGTCCGGGTCTTTCTAGAAGCGCCGATTTCCCCTCTTAAAGGATTGATTCGTGACTTTTCATTCGTTTCGTTTTTTTTTTTGGTGTTCCGTTCCCACCCGTGCCTAGCTGGATCGGGAAGTACCCGAATAGTTTTTATCTAGAACTCTGGTTTTTTTTTGTCCACCCATTAATGCGCCTTCGAAGGCCGTAATGACCCTTCCGTCGTTCGCCGCGCCCTCCAGCAATTTCGCGCATGCAACCTAGTGATTCGGAAGCGTTTTTGCTGGTGGGGTCTTGTCTTGTCGAAAGGGAGGACGCTTTTTTGTGAGAACCCCCCCCTAGGAGATGGCATTGGCCCCCTTCAGACTAAACCCAAAAAGGACGGACTTCCCCAACTTTGTCCCTTTTCTCTTTCTACGTGCGAAGATGGCCTTACAGACCCCGCTCCTGGTAATTTGAGCGATCTCCGCGATCGAAGCCAGTGGTGCAAGGTCGTACCTCTCTCTTCCCCAGGGAGTATTCTGTCCTAAAATCCTTCCCCCCCTTCCCGGGATCGTTGCCTGAATTTCTTTTCGATCCTTGCAAAATCTCGGGCGGCTTTCCCCTCGCGTCCGCCTTCCCGGCCTGCTTTGAGTCGAATTTTTTCTGAAGGAGTAGTGCTGCGCGGCTTCCATACTCTATTCTTCGAGGAGGTAATAGGTGCTGGTCTTTCTCTCCCTTTATCTCCCTTCGCCATCGCAGAGGCTTGAAGTGGCGTGAGTCATCCTATTGCGGCGCTTTCCGGGACCCCATACACCGCGCTAGGGGAAGATAATTACTTGACTCCCCTCTTCTTCTTTTACCTTCCCGTTTTGAGAGATGAGCGAGTTCATTCCCTTAGATCCCCTCTGAAGCCGGTAGGGAATGGACGTCGCCCTCCTTCCCCCCTAAGACCACTATCCTTCCGCTCTCGATCTCTTCACCCTTTGATCCTGGCCCGGGGATGAGCTCGTCGAGGACGGGAGCGGCAATCCTTCCCAGGCCAGTTCAATAAATCTCGCCCTTTTCATGGTACCTTTCCGACGGCACACTATTCTTATGGTGGGGTAAATGCTCGAAAAGCCTTGCATTTTTCAGCCTCCTCGTTCGGTGGGTCTTCCTTGTTTGTGTCCGAGAACCCGGCAATTGAATCCCTACTGAACCCCCCGTCCCCTTCGATCGCTTCCTCGAAACTGAGGCCAGAGGGTGTTTCCTTAGGCTCTTTTTTAAATGCAAATTCTCCTGCGCAAGGGGGAAAGAGTTTTTCTTCTAGTTTAAGTGTGGTGGCAAAGTGTACTTCCCCCCATCTTACAGACGGTATAAGCAGGTCACCCCCCCCCCCCACCCCCCCCCCCCCCCCCCCCCCCCAAAAAAACCCCTTTCCTTTTTAATGTCGACCTTACCCCGAAACCCACTCATATAGAAGCTTGTTCCGTCTTTTTCATTTGGCCTCTTGCTGCGCAGCCCCATCAGGGCGAGTTCGCCCGGCGCCTCCTGGCCAGACAAGTCATTTCGAATCCCTTTTATAAAAAGTGTCTCCCGAGAATTCTACTTCCCTTTTACGTTTCGCGTCAATGTAGGTTCATCAAGCTCACCGCCCTCAAATTCAACCCCACAGACCCTTCCTCCCTCCTAACTAGCTGAGTTGCCAGATACATGAAGATAGGAGGCTTTTTTCGCCTTTCCAGGCCTTCCCAAGCTTTTTTTCTTGACATACGCGGCGCTATGCCCGGCACAAGGTTCTAACTGCCCGATCCGTCTTGCCGGCATTTTAAATGAACTTCAACATTCCTGGCAGCGTCCCCCCCCTGGCGTGAATGCATCAAAGTCCCATTGAGCGTTTGGGGGCCACCCCGCAGTCCGTTCGTCGACCAGGCGTGAACCACTTCGGTTTTCCCCCCTCCCGCGCGGGCCCCAAAACAACACGGTTCTTTTCTTAGTTTTGGCGTCTTTGTGTTTTGGGGGGACAGGATGTGGGGGCAGGCGCAGGGATCCCGCCAACAAACACCCCACCCAAAACCCCCATTCCCACCCACCCCCCAAACCCAAACAAAACACCCAACCCCCCACCCCACCCACAAACCAACATAACCCACCCCACTCCCCCTCCCAATCCCACCCCCCCCAAAACCGCACCCCCCATGAAAGGATCCGTCCGTGTGTTGGCTCCTCTTGCACAAGCCTTCCCCTGAGAAGCCCGGTGCAGTGGTCTCCTTGGGTAACGGATCCCTCCGCGACCTTGTAACCAGAAAGTTCTTTGCTGGCTTTCTCATCCTAATGAGAAAGTCCTTCTTTCCCGACCCGCCGCGGCTAGACACCCCCCCTTTTTCACCCGAGGAAGCGTCGTGATGTTTTCTGACTCCAAGTCGTCTGCCTTGTTCATATAAGTCCCCCCGAAACGTGTCGCTCTCTCGAAAGCGTTCCCCGTACTAGACGGAGAACGTAAATTTTAAGCCACGGACCCCCCCGTTACGACGATTTACCTTTAGGAACCGCCTGATGTGTTTCCTTTTATAGTGCCCTACGACAGAAGAGTCTACTATGAACAGTTTCGCCCAGTAGTAAGCGACCGGAAATTGACTTTTCCCCTTAGTTTCTCAAAGATTGACTTTTCTCGCTCACCATTTGAGAAGGTTGAAGTCTCCCCCTCCAGGTCTTTTTCACCATCTCGAAGACGTCCCCCCAGAGGGCGTCTGTGACGCTGTTCCTCTTTTCTCGATTCCTCGAGGTCTACAAGGCTGACTTCGTGGTCACCTGAAAGAAGGCCTTCCCCCTTTACCCACGTCGAGTGCCCTTTCTTTGAAACAACTGACCCGGCCAGTCCCTCTTGGCGGTAAGCCCCCTTCTGAGTCCCCTTCCTTACGTTAAAGCCGCTCGCCGTGTCATAACTTTGCCGATTTTTTTCGCTTACTCTACTTCTCTGTTTAATAATACCTCTTTTTGTTCTCTTCTTTCGGCCCTTTCGAGACCTGCTGCCTTCTACTGGCCAGGAACGAGCGTTAAGTTCCTTGCGCTGGATAGATCTTCGTTTATGTTTCCTTAAGTCCGATCCCAGTGTCAGTTTTTCCTTTTAACTCCCGGTCGGGTAGCAATTTTCCGATGGAAGTCCTTAAGGACTTTTTTCTCCTAGGCGCCCCACCGATTGTCAAATTGCCTAACTAACGTTCATGAATGGCCCGGGCGGACATTTTAAAAAGAGTTGCCCCATTTCCTGGACCGAATTTGTAGATACTGCGGTGACCCCGCGGGTGTGGTAGAGGTCTAGAGCCCATGTAGTCACGAGATGCCGCTATTGCCTACTCATGTCTTTTGCGACCGCGAATTTCATCTCCGATCAATCGTACCCGACTGGGCCGCTTTTGGAGGGCCTTCTAGGATGAAATACGACCCCCCCTCTTCACGGTTGACTTCCTCCTTTTTTCCGAACGGGCGGTTTGTTACCTCTCTCCTTCACTTTTTTCTCTCGCTGGGCGCATTTTGGAACATGGCTTGGAGAATGGTACCGAAAATAGATTAACCTGGGCTCGTTCCGTTAGGGAACCTCGCTTCCAAGAATCGACTCGCGAACGGTTGGTGGACGTCCGAGGCGCGTGTGTTCGGCGTCCAGTCTTCCCTTTTTCGACATCTTCGTTGAGTACTCTTTGCTTTCCCGGAGAATTGCTGGCCGGGTCATCTGATGGGTTACGAGATAACCCCTTTGCTTCCTATCGTAAGCGTAATTTTTCTTTTTTTAGTAATCCGGTATGTTGATGGTTGGCGCCGATCAGTCGACCACGGGTTGATCGAGAGGACTTCCAGGCCAGGTCTGATTCCACCTGCTGCGGCCCCTCCGAACAAAAAACGCCCCGTTTTCAATCCTTCCCATTGCCCCCCTTTTTTTTTTCCGAGGTTTTTTCTTTGAAGTGATGCATGCCGTCTCCTTTTGAACTTGGCAGAGTCGGGGGTTGGCAACAGCCCTTCCGTTGTTGCTGACTCTACTCCTGGGGGCTGATTCTTGAATTTTTATTTTCAAGGAAGCCCCCCCCCCGGTTTCGGGATTTGTGGATCCTTGGACCTGAGCCTGCAGCTTTATTTTCCTTTATCTTGGAAAGAGTTGGGGTTGACTAGCGTTTTTCTCTCCGAACTATCTTCTATTAGTTCCCCCGCGCTCTTCGCTTATGAGTCTTAGGCGTTTTTTTAGTTTTCGGAGGTGAGTTGATGACACGACCCTTGGGATCGGGAACTCCCCTCAGATCGCGCTAACTTATTTTAAGGGCGCTAGCACCGGCCTGGTACGCGCGGTCCCTCCCCCAGCAGCGTCGTGGAGATGCTCAACGCTCCTCTCGCGCACCCGTGCGGCATTGGACGCTCGGAGTATGCTTGTTGGTCTTTTTTCATGTCTGGACCTTTCCCGGAAACTTTTTCTCTTTATGAGCCATATGGCTTTTCTAAGAGTTGGAACTTGCGCAGACGTAAACCACGGCCCGTCCTTTCCCAACTTGCCCACGGTCTCTTTTTTTCTTGCTTTCCTCTCCCCCAGGCCATCATGATCGGCGCAAGCCAGCGGGCCGAAGGGGAGAGATCATATGAAGGACTGGGTTCTTTAAGTACTTGCGTTTTGACCTGGCCGTTTCTCTCGGCCTCACAATTCCCCTTCTGCTGATCAAACTCAAGGTCCCCCTCTCCCGGTATACACTTGAAGGCTTTTTAGAGCCCAAAATTGCCCCCCCAGATCGGTTTCTCTCTTCCCCATGCAGGATAGGCGTGAGTTCAGACCCCCCGTCTCCCCTTTGGGCGGCCGCGTCGCCCCCGGCGTTAATAGAGCCCATATCTTCTCAGGCTTAATAGGGATCTCTTTGCGAGCGCCGGGTCGTGGAGATCGACGATGGTCGCCACGTGACGTGAGGTCATCGGAGATGTTCCCTTCCCCTCTGACTGACGCGTCCATCCGAGACTAATTTTCCTTTTATACCAATCTAGTTTTTTCGATGCTCGCCTTGAAGTAGCTCTGGTTGTCGTTCTTGCTTTTCCCCTCTCCGATAGAGGAACATCGGCCTTCCCGTCGACATAGGTTAGTTGGGATCGGAGACCTCTCCCTCGAGGCCTTTTCTTCGAGATTAGTGATGTACCGTAAGTGGAGAGAGCCGGTCCCGCGCCGGCGCCGAGTTAGACATGAAGTGAGCCGTTGCATGTCCGGATAGCGTCGACCCTCCCACCCCCCCCCCTTTTTTTTTGACGAGCGTTTCAATTTGCTAGAAGAGTCACGTTTTATGACGTCCTCCTTGAGTGTCGTATTTTCTTTGTGCTCCCTCCACAACGGACTTTAATCCTTTGGAAAGCCTTTTGATCGGCCTTAGCTCCCCTTTTTTCCGGCCCCGGTCGTGGATTAGCACGTCGCCTCCCGCGCACGGGGCCCTTGGCCGAGGGAAGGTCTTGTTTTTTTTCCCCGTTTCCGGCATGAAACCCTTTCCCCTTGAAATCATGTGACCTCAGCCATTTTTTGTCGCGTTTTCCTGGCCTATGCCTCCAACACTAATCTCTTGAACCCGCCGAGACTTTTGCTATTTCTTTAGGCACCGTACCCGGCGCCTTCGACCGGGCGCGAAGGGGCCGTTTCTGAGGCCCTTCCGTTACGTGCGCTGATCACTTACGCTTCTTCGCCGCGTGTCGGCCCTTTGTTCATACAAAGCTCACCGCCAGCCACCCCCAACCCCGCTCAACGCTTTGCAGTCTTTCGTCCCGAGTCAGATCTTCGGCGGCGAGAGTTCTACCCCCCCCCCCGCCACTTTTCCGCTTCAGGAGGCCGCCACTTTGAACCCTCGCTAGGCCGGCCAACCGGCGTCAAACCTCAGATTTCTCCGAGCAATGGCGGCCTGGAACATAAAGGACCGTTAGTTCCGTCCCAGGGGTGTGCCCCAGAAAAGCAGCCATTTTGGGGCCCCAACCAGATTAACTTCCCTTGCGGCCAGTTGGGCCCCCTCACTTCCTGTGGCGAAGAGTGGGACCACCTAACCCCCCTTCTCTGGGGTTTTTATCCGTCGTTCTTGCTTGTGGGGTAGACTCTTCCCCGCCTGGTTGCCGCCGCCCTGCGGTCCCGCGGCTCGCGATTGGTCGCCTGCTCCTATTAGCACCTCCAACGTTAAGGATGCAAGCCCTATCGCGGGGTTTTTTTCCGAGCGGTCTCCACGCGAAATGTTAGGCCCTCCCTGAAGTTGTCTTTTCTGTTTACTCCCCCACTTCTTTCTTGACCCTCTCGTGCAACCCCTGAGGCTTACGAGGGCGAACTGCGCCCGCGTCGGATGTTCTAGATTCCCAGTTTCCCCTCTCTCGGGTACCAGATTCTGGCTTACACGCGTGAACGTGTCGCCAAGCCGAAATTTTAAGGGTACGGGTAAGACCTTCCATTCCCCCCTCCCCTCCCGACTTTCTCTGGCCCCCTCGTAGATGTCGTCACTCCGTTTTGAAGTAGGGTTGATTCACGCGGTTTTCGTGAAGCGGACGGCCCTGCGTTCTGTAGGTCAAGCAACAGCTTGGAGGTCCTTTATCCCCCCTTTGCTTTTCTTCGTGACAGGTTTCCTCGACAAAAAACGGCGTCACTCCTCCTTTCTCTTGAGCCCCCGATTCCTCCTCGGACGCTGTCGCGTTATTCTTCGCTATTCGGCGGCCGGAAAAAGTTGGGAAACCCTCTCCCCATGTACCCGAGATAGACATTTTCTCCTTGAGTGGAACCTTCGACACGGCAGAATCGCCCCCTTGGACGCATCTAGTCCAGAGAACGGAATACGGAGACGCGCTAGCATTTCGTCCCTTTTTAGCGTGTACCCCCAGGAATATCCTCCTCTTTTTGTTTTTCTTTCCGGATTAGTAGCGGTCGAGAAAAGCAGACCTTGAAGGGCATTCATGAGAGATTTGTAATGCATTTTTCTTTTCTTCCAGATGATCATGAAAACGAGATGCGTTTCTCCCGTTACACTGGGGAAGGTCGACCTTGTGAGTTCGACTGGCGGCGGTTCGAGAAGGTGACTTTTTCCCACTTTAGAGCTGCATTCCAGTTTTCGAGGACCAGCGTCACCCTAGGAACCTACTCCTTCCCTCCTCCACTTCCGATCCGAGGTGACCTCGGTTGGGGGGAGAGAGATCTCCCCTGGCACCCTGTGTTTGAAGGATCTTCCGACCTCGATGTTCTTGCCGCGACTTGTTTTTCGTATGACGTGACGCGATAGGACTTGAGTAGTACTCGATGACCCCCCCACGATCGCCTTGAGACCACCGAGTAGTCGTTTTCGAGTCTCCCTTTGTCCCGGTGCCGTGTTTTTTATTAACCCATCCTTGTTTTTCGAGATTTTTTCCAGTCCACGGCCGTTGGTACGTGGGCCAGCGCCCGTTTCACTCTCGTGAAGTCTCCAGTCTTCTCTTGGTGATAGAACATCAGCGCACCTTCCCGCGCCCAGGTGTAGCCTTTTCCCTGTACCCCTTCTCGTGCCGGCTCAGTCCTTTCTTTTAGTGTTAGAATACAAGTTTTTGTCCCCTTAGAAATGTTATTTGGTCGCTGTTTCTTCGCTCGACGGCGCTAAAAGCCTACATTTTGGAGTTGGAATCCCTTTCCGATGGGGCCCCCTGAAGATGCTTATCCCTCACCGGAGGGTACAGGCTTGCTTAGTTCGGCGGGCCTCACGCGGGATTTTTACGTCAAATTTTCCACACCGGATCTAACCTTAGTTTTTTTTGTGCTGTCCTCTCTCTCTTCCAAGGTTTCTTTGCTTTTCATGGAGGCTCCTGACTTCGGGGGTTGGAACAAATTAACTCTACCTTTTTTTTTTTTATGATTGATTCCAATTGGGCCGATGCCCGGACCTTTTTTAATGTAAGCCCCCTTGCCTTCTATCTTCCTCGGCATTTCCTTTTTTTGAGAATTTGCCGCTCTCCTTCAAAGGAATAATCTTCAACTTTTCTTTTTTTTGGGCTCCCGCCCGCGTACACGCGATCCTGCGCTGTATTTAGTCCGGGTCGTTGGTTTCTGCTTCTTTGCCGGTCTTTTTATTCCCCCCCCTTCGACCAGTGCGGATCCTGCCTTCCCCCTTAATCGTGATAGCCCTGCCCTTGCGATCAACCAGGTTTTCCTTAGCATTGCTTCACTCGGCCGGTAGACGCTTTCCCCCATCCTTTCTGGATGCCTCACTCTTGCCCCAGTGGAGGAGTTTTTGATTTTGAGGAGAGTTTCTGGTCATGTCTCCCGGCACCCAACTGCCCGCTGAGATCCAAGCTTCTGTGCCGAGTCTTTTCCCCTTTTTTTCGCCGAGGCAAACCCCCCCCCTTTATTCGGCGGACCCACCCCCTTGCCCGTTCTGTCTGTCTTGCTTGTTACTATTCCCGTAAGAACCAGATCGTTTTTTTAAGCCCTTTTGCCTCTTTCTCAACAGCCTCGGCTCTGGGGCAGGTCGTATGCCGTTTTTGGGTGAACCCGGCCGTGGTCGCGTTAAGCCCCCTGAGATTTGTACCGACACCCCACTTTAGAGAAGTCTTTCTTCCCACACTTTTTTTTCTCCCCCCCTTCCCACGACTAGGGAAAGGGCCTTGAGAGTTAAGCTGCCCCCGTGCTGTGTCTGTCCCCGGTTCCGGCGGCGTGGCTTCTCTCGCTAAACGAATCTGACCCCCCTCTCTCTTTCCCTCTTAAGGAGCTTCTTCTTTCCTGCGCGTATCGGGCGCGCTCTTCTTCTTTCTCCGGACTTGTTATCGTGAGTTTCCTCGAGTGGCCCCCTATTTACCTCACTCTTGCGGTCTTGG
>Ga0179593_1288765_pt1 | contig 15882 bp, 11 predicted proteins | sample CZODoug2_1_08_16_FD_185931 | JGI IMG/M metagenome (GOLD analysis project Ga0179593, IMG submission 185931) | Vadose zone soil fungal communities from Angelo Coast Range Reserve, California, USA - CZODoug2_1_08_16fungal (PacBio error correction) | ecosystem: Environmental > Terrestrial > Soil >... | reverse complement strand
TTTTTTTGTCCAAGCGTTCAGTCCCCCCCCTGGGTTGACCGTTGCTCTTTCAAATACTCCTTTTCTTTGAGGGAAAACGCCTGTCCCCTTGCAGTCCTTTTTGGTGGTCCCCGGACTGACCACGTCTCGGTTTTTTTTTTTTTTTAAAGACCACACTCCTTGCCCTTTTCCCCGGTCAAATGAACGGTCCTAGGTTTCGCCATCCCTCCTCCCTTTGCGCAAGTGTCTTCCATTCTTCCTTGACGAATGGTCGGGCCGGTATTGCCCGAGACTATACCTTCCCTCTTTTGACGAGTTCCCAAGACTAACGTTTTCCTTTTATTATTGCCCTCAGAATGCCTGTTCCCTTACGTCCCCCTTCTGTTCAGAAGTCCTTTTACTTACAAATGACAGGACGATATTGGATATTGACCATGAGGTCACGTGGATGATTGCCCTCTTCGGTTTCAGTTTGTCGGCTGGCGACATTGAATCCCCTCGCAGGTTCCGGCAGTTTACCTATCTGACTTTCCCTTTGGTTGTGCGTGTCCCCTTTCCTAATTCCACGTCACCCCCGAAGTGACGTTAACTACTTTTCCTCTCCATCGAAAAACACCGACCCATGCCGGTCCGTCTCCACAAATTCTATGACCTCCTTTTCCTTTTACAAATTCGATTTTTTTCCTTCCACTTTGGGACTAGGGGTGAAAAGCGATTGAAGAACAATACTTTCTCCCCTTGCCTTTCGCTGCTAAAGACTGCGTCAATTTAGATTCCCCTATTCCCGGCCCCGGGAATATACGTTCTGCCTTATGTGTTTCCCCCACCACCCGTCTCTCTTTCCAGACTAATCCATCCCACCCCTCTGGTAATCTCGTTAGCTAAGCTTTTCGTTTTGAATAGTTTTTTCGTCCTTCCCTCTTTCTTCTGCATCAAATCCGGGACGTGTTTAATCTCCCATCTCGCCCCTCCCCTCACTCCAACAACCCGAGGATATTTCGCGTGGTCGAGGGTTTTTGGTTGTCTCCCCCTGTCCCTGGCCCGATTGCTGCATACTTCATTGACTGGTATCTCCTTTCCTCTCCGAGGTTTATTCCCCCCTTCCTTTTTGCCGCTGCAGTCAAATTTCCCCTGTGCTAACGCGCTACACCCTTTATCGTTACTTTGACTCCCCCTCCCCCCCCCTTCCCCCTTTTTTTTCCCCGTGCCTCCCATACGGGCTGCCGCCAATTTAGAGGTTGCACTATTCCGACTCTGCTTTTTAATCCGCGATGTTTGCTTGGTGTTGTGCCCGGCCCAGAGACTACACTCTCCCCCCCCCCCCCGTGAAGGCTTGACGCTGCCGATCGTTTTTGTTCGAAAATGCTCCAAAATCCCCCAATGACTCCGTATCCGCTTTTCCTCTTAATTTGGGGTTGCGAAGACTTAGACCTATCTTTTCTGAGTCTTTAAACCTAACCCCCCGTTCCCCCCTTTATGTTAAGTGGGTCCCCTCCCCCCACTCCATCTCAGCACGCACAATTTCTGGTTCGTGGTTCTAGGCTTTTATCCGTGGGAAGGAGGCGCCGTCTACTTTTGCCCCAAAGCCTGGACACCACAACCCCCTCCCCACTCTTCTTCCCAGCTTTGAATTTTCCATTATCAAACCTGGCGGCCTCTCTCGTCCAGCCACGGCGATGTCATGTCCGATTTGGGTCTGTAAGTTTTTTGTTTTGTCAACCTTCCTTTCTTCCTAAAAGCGGAAATTGGATAGTTTCCATTTTGCCGTTCTGAACGTTTTTTTGTAGTGACGTCCCATGACTTCGGTTTTTTTAGACTCCTCTTCGTTTTCCCCTCACCTGGTTTGGCCCTCTGTATAGTCCCTGTTTTCATTGGCGATCCCTTCGACTCCCTACTCTCCCCCCCCCCGCTTTGAGCCACAGAGTTAAGCGGATGTGTCTTTCATTTACAAAACCCTCTTTTCCCCCCCCTCAATCGTCGGGCATAACAGGTGCAGGTCCTCATTTCCCCCGTCAAGAACGTCGAATCAGCGCGCCCCTTTCCATCGAGGTGGCACCTTCCGCTTTCTCTCGCCCTGGACTCTCTTACCTCTTTGCCAAATAACCCATAGCAGGGGTCTCTTCGATTCTTTCCCCCTGGAGTGCTGAACCCATTTACCACATAAATCACACCCGGTTTTTTGTTTCGTTCGAACGGGAGGAACTTTTTCTTGCATTGTTCCCTGACCGTGAGGTTCCTTCCCTTGAGTTTAAAAAGCTTCACAAGGACAGACCGCTCCCCGCGACTATTGTTTTTACCGACGATTCTTATTTTTCTTCGTTAGACGTCCACTGCGGTTTCAGTATAGGAAGTTTTCGTTCGTTGAGCATGTTGCTACAGTCACCTTCTTCTGCCCCTCACCATCCAGACTGATCGTTTCACTGGCTCCCTCTGGGGACAAAATTGTTGCGGCCCAAAACGCTGAAGATATCTCTTCTTTTTTTACCTAAAATTTGTTTTTGTCGCACATCCCTTTCATGATGTGCCCCCTCCCCCCCTTCCACCCTTGTTGGCCATACAGAAAGGGCCTGGACTCTCAGTTCTTCTGTGATGGGTTGTGACTGCTTTTCCTGCCCAGATCACTCACTTCTTTGGCATTCCCCTGACAGGGGTTACGGTCGGCCCTCAAGATAATAGGATATTGACATGGTGCCAAAAAACCGCCGGCTTAGTAGAGGTCCGTCCCCTGACCATTTTTTCTTCACTACCAATTTTCTTTAGATTCTCCTTCCTTCCATCACCCCCTTCACTTTCCGTACCTCCCCCTCCCTCCTAGCTCAGGTCCATCGCAAGGCCGCCCCACCTGAGAGTTTCTTTTCAACGAGTTCCTCTTCCCTTCCTTCCCCCGTTTAGAAGCTCTTCCCACGACGCCCAGGGAGCGGATTGGTGTGAAGTTTTGCACTTCTAAGTTTCCCCAGATGTGAAATGCTGAACGGCTTTCTGGTAATTTTTTCCATGTATTCCTTCAAACACGGACATGGATATCACATTTGCGTGCCGCTTATTTGCTTTAAGTAGTTCCAATGATTTTGAAAAACATTAAGTTATTAACCAACAGGCTGTTGCCCCCCTTTATCGTTGCTTGACATGAGGGGCGTACCCCAAGCTGTGATCCCCACGATCGTTTGACCTCTTTCCCCCCCCCAAAGTTTCGTACTTCTGACTTTCCCCCCCCATTTCTCTGAAATTCCCCTTGAATTTTTCACACAAGTTAATAAAAAATAGGTAACGCGTTTATCCTTTCGTGTGATGCCCTAGCTGATTTAGAGGGACCGTTGTTTTTCTCCGGTTTTTGCCCCGAGGACTACAGATTTAGGGGTTCGTTCCCATGTATGGATGTTTCAGAGGCCTCCCTCCCCCCCTTCTACAGGATTCCCCCGTCTATTTTCCCCCCCCAAGCTTAATATTGATCCGTAGGGAGGACAATGGAGTTTAAATCAAGAACCGTGTTTGCCTGGAGTTTGAATACCGATTCAAATTTCTTTGTCGTCGGGGACCTCCCCCCCCTTAGATGTCACACTTGTGGATACTTACTTTGCGTGTATTTCCTTGCAGTAACGATTTTCACTCGGGAAAGTCCTCTCCATCGCGTCACTGGAACCACTCCCCCTCCACAATACATGGTTTACCTCAGTATCCTCTCTGACGCAGTTCTCCTAGGGCCCCCTCCCCCCGTGAGTTGAGGCAGACACGCAAGGATTTAGGGTGGATCCACGGTTCTTTTGCTGTCTTTCCTTCTCTAGGCGCCCCTTGTCTACTTGCAGACAGTTGTACCCAGATTGCCTGACGGCTCCCTGCATTTCCCCGCTTTCCCCCTATAGCTTCCCTCTTCCTCTCACAATTTTGGTTCGGGACCCTGGCGCCGGACTTGGAGCTGCCCCTGCTCCCTCTCCCCTGCGAGATCCAAGCTTTTGTAGCGGTCTCTTCTCTTGTTAGATTTCCACCTCCTTCGATTTTTTATGCTTCGCGCCACTATTCCCCCCCCCCCGGACCGATTGTCGTAAGTTAGCATACAGATTTTGGAAGTCATATTTTTTTTTAGGAGAATCCCCAATTGGTGAAAGGTTTGGTACACCCCCAGAATTTTTCTTTGCTCCGGTTTCTTTTTTGGGAGCAGATTCGACCCCTCCCTTTTCTTCTCAATGCCAATTACGCAGTATGACTTTTTCCCTGCGTTCCCCTCGTTTACCCCCCACCATTTTCACAATCAAAATAATTAGATGTTCCAATGCTTTCGGTACCCCCCCTCCTGTCCCCTTCTTTTTCTCGGTTTTTCCTTATGAGTAAACAGCTGAACGTCACTTTCCTTTGAATTTCATTCCTTGATCCTCCCCGGAGGTTCCAATCAACCCCTACGGAGGCACGTCGGTGCGTCTTTGAACACCTTCTCGCCCAGCGCCCCATGTTTCATAAGTCTTTGCAATTCAATCACGGGTCCCTACAATATTTTCCCCATATTTTGACTGTTAACATTTGTTCCCCCTGGACCTGAAACCCGGCGCTTGACCCCCACCTGGTCACCTCCTGGCACATCTCCTTCGCTTTCCGTTTTGAGTTTATGACAATTTAAATGCTTTTCTTTTTTTTCCCTTCGACTTTGGCCCGAAATTTCTTAAGCTTCACATCGAGAACAGCGTTTTATTCCCCCTTCGATTTTTTTTTTTCTTTTTTGCAGATTTCTTGGTCCCTGTGAACATTTTACCACTAATTTTTCCCAGATCTTTTTGGATGTCCACGGTTCTCCCCCCCCCCGTGAGACCAGTGCAGATGCGATTTGTCTTCTTTGACAGTAACCAAGGCAATTTTTTGACTGACTATTTTCCTATTCTCCTCCACTTGTTTTTTTTTTTAGCGATTTCTCCCAGCGTCATTCCAAACCGGGGTTGCCGTTGGTGATCTTATGCTTCACAAAAAGGCCCTTTTCCTCCCTTTCCTTTAAAAGCAGCTCGGGTTGCGTACCGTGACTCTTCCCAGGGTCTCTGTCCATTCCCCCCGTTTTCAAATCCTTTTTTCCCCGTTGCGTTCACGGTAATCCCGCGTCCAGGTTGCCCGACGACCATCGCGTTTGTTCGTCCTCCCCTTTTTTCCTCGAGATTTCCGATTTTCCTAAATTTTGCGGGCAAAAGTTCTCGAGATCCGATCTCTCATAATTCATTTTTTTTCTTGAATAACAAGTCCATGATGCCCTGCCCGGCCGGGCCTGTTTCTGCAGGATTTACGGGTTGATTTGTTGTTACAGCTCTTGGCCTTTTTTAGGAACCCAACGTTTCTACACGTACGATATTGGAACCCCATTGGAAAGCGACCGTTTTCTTTTAAGTTTTGACCTTGATTTGTTTTGTTGTCTGGCTAGACGTTGCCGACTGCCCTTCCTTCATTCAAGGATGCTTTTCCCAGCGCGTGTCTCCTTTCCGTTATGGACATCACGGTCCCCGCCCTGAGTAACAGCAGGTTCTGCACGAAACAACCGCCTGAACCCACTGTCTTCTTTTACAAATTGTATTATGTAACCGATATTGTGCACCTTCTTTTTCCTTTGTTTTGAAGGTCATTTTGTAAACTAGTTTACAACGTCGTTCGACTCCCCTGGCGTAGCTCGCCTTTTGCTGAATGTAACTAATCCTTCTCCAGCTTGCTCCCCTATTAGAGTATTTTCCGCGTCCTGAGCAGTATTGCTTCTTTTGTACCCAAACTTTCCGTGAGTTTTTCCCCTCACAGTCCATAACGACGCCTACCCCCTTTTCCCTTGGCTAACGTTACTCGCTTTTTGCATATTGTGGATCCTGCCTCGTTCGTTTTCTTCAACCGCCCCTCCTTTCGTATGTTAATATAAACCTCGATTTGTTACCTCTCCCCCCCTCTTATATTCGGCGCTGTTATTTCTGGGACTTTTTTGTCAGATAACCAGTTCAAGGGAAAGTGCTGCTTTTTCCGATCCGGTGTTCGAAGGTCGCCTCTCTCGCTTTTGTGTGGTCCGTACCTGCTGCCGGCCCGTCTGCGTCATCTTACCAGGGCTGCACTTCTTTCCAATTGCGCGTTCTCTTCCAGACAGTCTCACCCAGTACATTGTGATCCCCTGGCCTACCTTTTGCTTTTACGCTACCGGAGCGGTGCCCTCGGCTACTTTTTCTCGGCATATGGTCGCCTGTTAGTGTTTTCTGGCTTTTTCCCTTTCAACGAGATAATTTTCCCAGTCTACTGGCCTCTGTCCTGCTGTCCTGGGTTTCCCTTTAGTTCAGCCAATCCATCAATTCCGTAAACCGTGTTCATCCCCTCTTCCTTTGGTTTCTGCGGCATCCTTCACGCCAGCTTTTTAATGGCGTTCCAAATTTTCCACCAGGCACACCGTTCGGTGGCCCCCGTGTTGTCACCTTCCCTTTTGTTCCCATCTTCAAAGATTCCAATCTGTTCCGCGTTTTGTTCCTTTTTGACGTGGCAGCACTGAGCTCGCAAGTTTTTTACACTTCGAATGACAAACCACCCTCACTTATGTTCCCTCGCGACTATGTTGAAATTTTCTCCAAACCCTTTCTTCCTCCAGTTTCCCGTGCAGGAGTCCCCTTTTTCTCTGTAGGCGTGGTTTTTTTTGAACAAATCCAGGTTTTTTGCCCTCGAAATTTGGTGTCTTGTTGACCCTGTCTAGCAGCGTCCTCGAACTTTTTAGGCGGTCCTCTCGATTTTTCTGATCTCCAGTATTTTCCCTCCCATCCCCCCATGTTTTCCCCTTGTCCCATAGATTAATGTTTTGCATTGGTTCTAAAACTCCCCCTCCCTCTCCTCCCCTCCTTTATCCATTGAGGGCACGGTGCTTTTTGCTTCTCCTTTAAAAGTTGACCAGCCTTGGTTCACCCCCAATGAGACGGGCTCCTTTAACACGTCACTCGCTTGCGCTGCAAGCGACTCGTTGGCTTGCTAAGTTTCAGGCCTGGACTCTCTGTACCAAGCAACCACAAACGGGGTGTCTTTTTTCCCCCATGCTTCCCTTCCCAATTGCTTTTTTGGCTTGGCTTGTCTCTCACGTGAGTCACCAATGAGGCTGCGTGCACGCCGCGTTATTGAAGAGTTATTTGCTCCTCTTCCGGAAAAGACCTTCCCTAGTCGGTGTTCCCAAGGGAAAGATGAAGTATTCTTGCTGAGGTGCGACAACTTTGTTGCAGAAGTCGGCCGGTTCGTTTCATGGTGTTTCAGCAAATCTCAGGAGCCAGCAAACCAGGACTCCTCTCTTCCCCTTCCTCCTATGTGGCCACAAATGGATGTGTGCAACAAAATGCTGAGAGTTATTCTCTCTCCTTTTTTTCCTTGTTCTTTTCGTAGGATACTCTTCCTTGTTTGCCAGCACTTTCCCCTTTTTCGTGTTTGAGAAAGTTCAGGACTATCATGTCTGTGAGATATTCTTGGATGCACCACCCATGCGCCGAACTGTCCTGAGTTGAGGAAACCTCCGGCTTTCCCCCGGCCATCAAGCATAATCTCTCGGTACCTGACCGCCTTTCTGAGTGCCTTGTAAGTTTTGCGACACTCTGTGGTAGCGAGACTTTCCGTTGTTCTGCTGCCTTGCCTGTCCCCTACAACTTCTCACGTTCTTCAGAACGCGCCCCCGACCATCCCTTTGCGGAATCCGCCCCCGAATTATGGTTGATGACCCGGAGATTGAGCCTCTTTCAAAGTAGTGGAACGCCTTTCGAGGCGCGGTGATTTTGAGCTTGTCGTGGGTTCCACTTTTTTTCCTGTCCTTGGTGAGTTAACGCTTTTTGCCCTGTATCGACACAATTCCCTCTGGATCACGCGTCGTTATGTTTCTCTGGCCGTGGACACTTTCCAAAACCGACCTTTGTCCCCAGGCGTTTCTTTTCCAACTACCTTGGTCGAAATTCGGGAACGACTAAGTAGGACGCCCCCACTAAACCCACGTCTCTTTTAGACATGTGATACACCCCTCGTTTTTTCCCTCCTGACTTTTCAACCCACCCCCCCCTGGTCCAAGCCCACCTAGGTGACTTCCTTTCGCGGTCGATTTAAGTTTTTTGAGCACTTTTGAACTGAGGATTTTCTATTTTTGTTCGTTGTTTGCTTTTTCAGTTCTTTCCACCGTCAGTCAGGCCTCATTCACTTCTCCCCGGGCCTAGACAAGGACTAGATTGATCTTTTTTGTTTCTACCTGTTACGGGCGTTCCACTGGAACCAGGGTTGTGTGTTTTGACATCCTATCCCCCTTTCACTTTCCGGGTGAGTAATGCCACCCAAGGATCAGATTTCCCCGGCCGTGACGTCGTTATCCCTACTTCCGTGATGGCTTTGTCGGCCGACTTCCCTACCCCCGATCTGTGTATCGAACTCCTCCTCCAGTCATGTACCATAGAGGACCCCTTGGCACCCACCTCAAAAATTTTTTAAGCCCAGTATTCCGTGTAAGAAAGAGGACGTGTCCTCTCCGTTGATGCTTCCTAAGCCAGGCCTGGAATTACACAAGTGTTTGTGTGATGTCTGGTCTGATGACGCGCCCCTTTTATAGCCCTTTTTTTCAATGTCCCCCCGAGTTTCGCAGGCCGGTCCTTCCATTTCCTTTCACAACCTGGATGTCTTGAACCACTTGAGGATGTGACCTGCCTTCCCCCGCATCCTCGGGCTCGGGAACTGAGCTGCACTGCCTCCCTTTGCCCCGCTGCGGAAATCCCAGGTGTGTCACCTTCTTTCTTTATGTTCCGCGCCTCCTGAGGTGCGTTGCTGAAATCGGCGTTCTTGACACTATGCACATGCCCCCTGTGTGTCTCAAAGTTACCCGAGGTTCAGGCTTCCTCTTTCTTGTCCCGCCCTCTTGTGTTTTTAAGTTTTTTTTACTGAAGCACTCTTCCTATGGAGCGGGGTTGTCTCTGTGAGCACTCTTTCGACGGCCCTAGTCTTTCGCAAGTCTACCTGCGTTAGGTATTTAAAGTGTTTTTTCCTATTTCCCCCCCCAATTGTCCCAAGACACAAATCAAGGAGATTCATCCGGTAATAATCCTTTTGCCGTTGTTCTTTCTTTTTTTTTCGGCGCTGGCCTAATACCCTGCGACGTACCTGGCTTTTGGTCCCCGGGAAGGGAATGGACCTTTCGGCCACACCGCGCTGGGTGAAACTCCCCAATATATGGGGGAACGTTGAGTCGACAATTCTTTGCCAAGACCCCCCCTTTAAATCCCTCGGCCCAGTCACAGGTTCATTTATATGTACCCTTTGACTGATCCTTTTGTGTCTCCCCTTTCCCGGCGCCTAGCAGGTAACTCACAGTGCTTCCCCTTCCTATTGACCAATTTTAAAAGTTAGTAGGCGACTTTCGATTCCTTATGCGTCCTTCTATTCTCGAATACCGGGGGACCGTTCTTCAACGCCGGTGAATCCCGAGTCCCACCCCCCGGTGTGGGAACCGGGATCTTTTCTTTTACCCCGGATGGTCTTGTGCTCTTTCCAGAGGTTTTTTTCCCCAGTCCGCTACAGGCTTGCAAGTTCAGAGCTTTCAATCGATATGATCAGTTCCCACCAACGGCAACCCTTTTGGACTCCTCTTTTTCTCTCTTTTCCTCCTCCCCAGGTTTTCGGTATTTTGCTCGTCACTTCCCCCCCCCCCTGGGCCCTTTTTGAGAACGGCGCCTCTCGCGGTTCATTGGCTTTTTTTTTGAAAAAGCTCGGCCTTGGCCCTTTGCGCTCCCCCCCTTTTACTGAAAAAATTTGACTCTGCAGGCCCCTTTTTTCAACCCCCCACCAGGACCCCTGCCTTTCCTTCCACGATTCCTGTCATTTCCTCATGCACTGACTCGACGGGGGCGAGAAGAGTTTGAGATTCTGCGTTGAAGACTGGTCGTGTCACAGCTGACGTCTCCCTCCATAGAGCACGAAGTTCCCCCCTTACTCCCCATTCGGGCCATTCTTTTCCTTTTGCTGTTATTCAGGTGCAAGGACCTTTTTGTCCAGCAGCCCTTGAAGGTAGGAACAGGTGATCAGTCCGATATTGGAATATTGTCAGACGGTCCGATTTTTGCGTTCCGCTGAGTCGTGATTTTCCTCATTTTCCCTGACTCCAGTTCCCCGGAAGTCTCAAGCCCTTTCCGCGTTTCCTTCGGAATGAACCATTCACGGGCCCCCCTCCCCCCGTGACCGCTGGTTCTGGGCGCCCAGCCCCACTCATCACCATACTGGTCGTAGCAATCTATATCATTGGACCTACTTTCTTTCAAGTGGGGGGCACATTGGTTTCCCCCTAAAGGTGCACATAGCAGCCCCATCTCGGAGAATTGAGCCTTTTATCTGTTAGACCCCTCCTAGTTCGCAAGTGCTCCCCAGGGATCATCGGCCCGGGACTCCCCTCCCCCAACCCACCACCACCCCACCCCACACCACCCACCCCTGGAGTGGGTCCACCCCCCCCGATCAGTTTCTTTAGAAAAGAACCCCAATGACGTGCCACACCTCTGTACGGTCGCTAGTGTTTTCCTCGATTTCGTCGCAACCCCCTTTTTCCATATCACAAAATAGCTCTACCCTCTGGCAACCCACGATTTTCAGTGGTCTTGGGTCTTCCCCGGGTCAATGGGTCTGCTTTCCCGATCTTATAACGCCGGAGAGCTCCTCTTTTAGTTTGATTATTGGACCTTTCAGTTCGTATTTCGGTCCCCTCTTTCCCCTGGGCTGCTCGGTGCTACAGCCCCCTTCTACATAGCCCCTGGTCACAAGGCAAATTGTGAGCGGTCCGGAACTTATTCTGCTGGGCTGTGAATCTCCCTATATTTGACCTTAGGAATTTTGACTTCCTTCTACTTCTTTTCTCCTGTAGTGGTCTGTAGGGCGACCCCCATTCCATTCGCAAGAGAGTGAGCTGTACATGAAGTATCGGTTTTATACCAAGTCCCCCCAATCATGCCAATTAGTCTCGCTTGCCTGTTTTTTGCTCATTCTCTCCCTCCGATACTTGATGTCCCCCCTGTCCCACACGGTTCTGGCCCTTTTGGAGATTACCTTGTCGCCCTCACGCAAGACCCTCTGGACTAGGAGTTTGCGCCTTTTCAGAATCTTGTTTTTTCCTTCTCCTTTAACTCGCTGGACACCTAACCCAGCAGCTTGCCTAGATATCACCCACCACTGGGCCTCTAACCGAAGGCCATCTCCCTAGTTCCACTTCGTTACGCGTGTTTCCCCCCGCTGGTTTAAACATTCAGGATCCATCATCTTCCTTGGATAGCACTCATAGAAGAGGAGACCTTTTTGTAGGGCGTTTCCAGGCCCCCTTTTTTCTCCTATTTTTTCCCCTATGAGTTTTTCAGAATGTTTGCCCCCTTTCCATAAATTGTTCCTACGTTTCCTCGACCCCAGAACGCCTTTTTACCAGGAGGGCTGGTGTAACCCCCCCCCACCTTTTTTTAACCCCCCGTTTTTTTGACTAAGAAGGGCAGGCTTACCATTTTCCGGCGTAATGACCCTTCAAAAACCACAATCTGCTCTTCTTCGTTTGGCATCTACGTTGATAATAGGCTTCGAGGCCCTCTTTTCCATTCCCCTAAATCGCCGGGTCCTTCTCTAATGTTCTGATTTGTGGGCTTTTTTCTAAATGAGTTTTTCCATCTTGGTCTCTCATGGTCTTCTTTTCCCTGGCGCTTTCGCCCCCCTTTTACGTCCCCAGAAGATCAGCCCCTCTGTTTCCCATTATTCTGCTTCGGGTGACGACCGACTTTTCGGTTTCCCTTCGTCTGGTCGGGTACATTGTTGCCGGAAATTTCGCCGAAAAACAGCGCCCAATTCTTTTTTTGGGTCCTTCGTCCCCCCCCTCCAATTGCTGGAGTTGCAACGCTTCTATTCATCCGGTGGGTATTCCTAGCTCTTTTTTCCACTTCCCCACATATGGCTTTTTTACAGTACCCTCCCCTGTTCTTTCGTTTCCCTACAGTTCTACTCACCCCCATGAGCTACAGGCTGTCGGCCATGACAGTGTCCCCTTCTCCATCGTCCCTTCCCACAAAACCGGGTTTCTTTTTTCTTTCTCAAGCTTTTCGATTATGTTGGCGGCCTCCCCCAGAGGCCTGCCAGCCCGATTTTTTTTTTCCCCCTTCCATAGATTCATCCTCACTCCCTGCTTCAGCCTCCCCCCTTCGATTTTATTTGGCTTCCGCCCAAGTTCCCCTTTTTCTTAGACGCTTTTTTTTTTTCCCCCCGCATTCCTCATTTTTTTCTGGGCTTGACGTTTGTCCCCTTGGTGATGAGAACGGTTGTCCCACCTGCGGGTTTTGCCCCAGCCCAAATTTTCCCTGATATACCCCTCGTTTGCTTTTTTCTCTGTGCCGTCTTTAGCAAACCCTTAAAGCTTATTCCCTGTGTATTTTCTGTTAACTCCTCGGTTTTTTTTTCTTTACGCATCGTTTAGGACCACCCCCCCCCAACGTTCCTCGGTCCTCACACTTATCCCCAACTTTTCTCCTCCTGTTGAAACACACGGCTGTGTCAATCCCCAAGGCGACTTCTTGGGCGTTTTTCCTAGCCGATGGTCCCGCTTTTTTGCAGACTTTGGCCCCAGTAATTTTTTAGTGGTGTAAAATTTCAGGTGGAAAAAGTAACTTTCACATTCTGCCACTAAAAGAATATCACCCCCCCCCGCTTACCATATTCTTTGTTGAGTGCTACCTGTGTATGCCGTTTGGAACCCAGTCCTGGTTTGGACAGTTCCCGTCCTCCCTCCTCTTGCTTTCCCCCCCCCCACTCTCCAGCGAAACGGTGATCCCCCCTTGCTATTGTTGATCCTTTTTTTCGAACCCGATTCAGTTCTGCTCAGGCCTCCTTTTGAATGATCTTTTTTTCACTGCACTCCACTCCCATACCATGCAAAGCCTAAGCAGCTTTTTTGTCCATCTACCGTGAATCCCTGCCGCCTCTATTTGGCTCCGGCCCCCAGTGTTTGTCGGATTTGGTCTAGACTTCTTCCCTTATCCCTCGTTTCCGGGTTGAGTGGTTACGGCCTTCATCCTTTCCGACGTCTGATTCGGCTCGAAAACCGTGAGGCTGTTCTTTGAAATATATGTTTTTTTGACCTTTGGATCTTGCCCTCCCCTGCTCCTCGATTTTTCTCCTGTAGCTATTTGATTCCCCTTCGGCGGTTTTTCTCGAAAAGAAATCTGCTCGCTCACACGATTCCTCAGCTTGAGTAAGTTAGCTGCTTTCCCGTCCTGTAACTCCTTTTTGTTCCAAGTTTGGTTTCCAGACGAACCGTTTTGAGCTCCTTTTGGCTTGACTCGCCGGGAGCAAGTCGACTTCTTTCTTTCCCTTTTCCCTGCGCCTTGTCTTTAATCGACGTGCACTTCTCCCCCACTGTTTCACCTTCCCCCGGCTGTTACAAATGACCTAGGCCTAAGAATTTTTCTTCCCCCTTTCCTTTTTCCCCGGTTTTTCGTTGGCTAAGAACCTGCGTTACGTACTTTTTCCTTTTTCTTTTTTTGACTTTTTTTCTCCCCCCCTCTATGGACCTCCCCCCCCCTATAATCCTCTTTCCGTGCTATTGCCGCGCCCTCTCTCGTCAAATTACAATCAAGGGACAGACTTTCATTCGGCATTGATTCCACCTGTCCGGTCTCCCTTCCCCTTGCTGTACAACGAAAACTCCTTTCCCCGTACACAGGGATCCCCCTGAAAGTTAGTTTCTGGACTTTCTAAAGATGGCCTTATGCTTCCGAATTATCGAACCTTTCTTTTTCCTTCCAAGTTCTTCCCAACGCGTTCTTCCCCCTTTCTCCAAAGGCCCTGATGGGGTCCCCAACCATGTCTTTACAGACTTCTTGATTTCCTTTTACAGTAAGTCCAAGGGTCCCAGGGCGCTGCCAGCTTTGCTTTTTTCGCCGCTTCACCAAATCTTCGGTCTTCTCCCCTTTTTCCCGGCAACGTTTTTCCTGACCTGGTTCTCTCTCTCCTTTGATCCCTTCTGGTTGTTTTTTATTTTCCCCCAAAAAAGTTTTCCGTTTTCCTGCCTCATTCCCCAGGCCTTTCCTTGGGAAAAAGTCTTCTTTCCTCTCCCTTTTTTCTAAAAATCCCCCCCCCTTTGTCCAGGCACTTTTGTGTATGGAACTCCAGAAACCCCCGCAGCACTTCATTTTCGTCTAATAGTCCGCTTTTTTTTCACGTTCTCCTCCTTTCATGATCCACTTTTTCTTAAAGGTGAGAATCCTCGAGCGGAATACCTCCACATTGGTCCCAGTCCTTCCCATGATTGAAGCCGCCTTTTCTGCTGGTCCTCGGTGTATTTTCGACCTGTTCCTTTCTGACCCCCAGGCCACCCCTTTTCTCCCTCGTATTCCTCTTTTTTTTTTCCGAGGTCCTTTGGATTTTGTATGTCCATTTGCAGCACCTTGCGACGCCTCTCCCTTGGCCTTATCAAAGTTAGTTTAAGCGCTTGGTGGCGTTGTCCCCCGTTCATTCCTCCACGGTCCCATCCCAGTGACGGTTAACGCAGGTTGTTATCTTTTCAAAACAGTGCCGCTTTAGAGCACACCTTACTTCCACTAGTATTGGACCCTCTTCTTGCATTTTTCCCTTTTTGCTCAAGGTGCACCTTCGTCTAAGCCCTCCCCTAGTTCTGTTGATTGTGTACCAGGGGTGCAGCCTTTTCTCCCTTTCTCGGCCCCTGGACTTCCTCTTTCAGGACGTTGGAAAACAACCTTTTTTTCCCCTCTCTTTCGTAGACATAAGTGCCTAAATCGTTTACGGTAAGTCGAAGTTCTGTATCTAGGAGTGGGGTTCCTTCCACAGCCCCCCGGCCCTAGGGTTTCCCCTTTTACAATATCGCGGCCGCGAAAAGTCCTGGATCTCGCTGGGAGAGGTGAAAGCGCAGGTCGTCTCCCTCATTCCCTTTTTCACTTCTCCATCCTTCACCTGTTCCGAGCGGGCTCAGTACCGATTTTTGAAGAACTGCTGGCCATTCTCGTCAAATCTAAATGTCTCACCTTTGTTTCCTCGATTTGCGTCCTCCCCAATTCCCCAGAAATTCCCGAGACATAACCCTTTTGATCCGTGGACCGAACTTTATGCGGTTGATCCGCCAATCTCACGGCTGAAATGTAACTCTGCTTTCTCGGATCTTTTTCTCAATTTGTGAGTTTTTTTTGGTGGAACTTTTCAGCGTAGATAACTTTCTTTTATACTTCCTGTCCCGCTCTTGCTGTAAGACTGGTTCGACCATGCCCGCCCAAGCCTTCCGACCTTCTCCGCCGGTCTCACTCGGTGTATTTTTTTGGATTCAGTCCCTCTCCCCGCCTCTTTTTTAATTCTTTCTTCCCAAACCTTTCAAACCAGGCACCCAACGTTTCCTTTTCGGAAACGCCCCACAGGTACACTTAGATACCCCTCTTGTAGCTTTTTTTCGTCTTGGGACCTTCCTCTCCCCTCCGCTTTCTCCCCTTTTCCCTTTTCCTCTCCCCCCTAACTCCCCCCCCCCCCTCTCCAACGCCCCCTACCAATCCCTTCTCCTCGTTGTCCCTTCCCTTTCCCTCATTTTCCTTTTCTCCCACCCTATTGGAGCCCTTTGGTTTTGCTCGTTGACTTCAGGTGTGCCACCCTACTCGCCACAAGAACCATCGCTGCGTCTGCTGATCTGTTACACTCCAAAACACTGTTGCATCTCCTTCGTTCCCCCCCTTCCCTCTGTAGTAAATCGCTCTTTTGGAGGACTTTGTGTGACCTTCTTATTTCAGTCGCAGGCGGGAAATTTTTTGGGGATGACCCAGACAAGTCCTTCCTATTCGTAGACACGGGGCTTTCCCCTGTCGCCTTTGATTACGCATCGTTTAAAGCCACGCGTTCCTCTTTCACCTAAGGTGATGTTTTGCATGTGATCCCTTCACAGTCACATACCGTGAC
>Ga0179593_1551026_pt1 | contig 15883 bp, 16 predicted proteins | sample CZODoug2_1_08_16_FD_185931 | JGI IMG/M metagenome (GOLD analysis project Ga0179593, IMG submission 185931) | Vadose zone soil fungal communities from Angelo Coast Range Reserve, California, USA - CZODoug2_1_08_16fungal (PacBio error correction) | ecosystem: Environmental > Terrestrial > Soil >... | reverse complement strand
TTTTCAGATTACTAGTTTAACGTTTCACCCAAGATGCGCTGCAAGGTAGTTTGCCAGTACTCCCCCGGTGTTACCAGGTTGATGTCTTTCTAGAGAGCAGGCCCTCGATTATAGGAGTTTCGTTTCTCTTAGCCCGGCCGCACCGATCATAGGATACGTCAAGTCCAGAGCGGTTGCGGCGAGGTTTAACCCCTTGTCTTTTTCGCCCCCTCCCTCTTTCACCATCCTCCTCTGCTTTTCCTTTACACTCCCCCACTCCTCCTGCCCTTCTCCTACTCCCCCTTCCTTCCTCCCCTCCTCCTTTGCCTCTTACTCTTATCCTTTTACTTCCTCACCTAGCCCATTCCCTCTTTTTTCTCCCTCGTCCATCCACCCTTTTCTCCTTCCTTTTTCTCTTCCTCCCTTCGCTTCTCCTCTTTTCTCTCTTTTACACCCCTCTTCTTCGCTTTCTGTCCCCCTGCCTTCTTTCCCTCCTCGCCTGACCCCTCCCCTCCCTCTCCCCCCCTCCTCTTTCCTTTTCTTTTCCCCTTCTTTCCCCTCCTTTTCCCCCCTCATCTCATTCCTTTACCTTTTCCCCTCCTCCCCTCACTCAATCTTTGCCACCATATTTCTCTTCCATCTATTCCCTGACCCTTCCCACCTTCTCTCTTCCAACCTTCCCCTCCGTTTCCCTTATTTGTTCTTCCTTTCCTCCCCTCCCCTCCATCCCTGATTCCCTCTTCCCCTCCCTCTCTCCCCCCATTTATATCCTCTCCCCTACTCTCCCCTCCCGCTTTGCCCTTGCCCCTCCTTCTCTCCTTTTCCCTTTGTCTTCTCTCCCTGCCTATCTCTGCTTATCTCTTCCGTCTGCTCCACCTTCCTTCCGCTTTCCCTCCATCTTTCTTCGCCTCTTTTTGCTTTCTTTTTTCCTACTCTTTCTCCCCCGCCCTCCTCCTTGCTCCCTCACCTTCCTCCCACTCCTTGCTCCCTCCTGTCTCCCCTTTTCCCCTTCTGCACCTCCTCGCGCTTACCCCCTTCCTTTATCCCTCCTCTCGTCTCCTCCACTTCCTCCCTCTTTTTTCTTACACACTCTTCTTACCACCCCTTCTTTCCACTCTTACTGTTTGCTTCTCTCATCTGTCCTCTTTTGTTCCTTCCTCTATCTCTTCTCCCTTTTCACTCTCCTCCCTCGCTCTTCTCTCCTTCCCTTCCCTACCTTCTTCCCGTTCCCCTTTTTCCACTTCTTACCCCTCGCCCTCCCTCTCCCCTTCCCCCTTCCGCTCCTCCTCCTCCCTTCCCCCCTAATCCCCTCCCCCTCGCACCCCTTCCCCCGGCTCTCTTTTCATTTCTTCCGCCCTTCATTTTTTTCTCCTCTTCGTTTTTATCGGAGAACGATTTTTCTTCCCCTACCACTCCGTAGGCATACCTTTTTTTTTCCTTATTACGCGTAAGTCCTTTCTCTCCCTTACGACTCGGACAGAACAACACAGGATCATATTGACGTGTATCCATCCTTTTTTACGATTCTACAGATTGTTTTAAAGGCCCCGATCACTCACTATTACTCAGAAATAAATCACTGTTCCCCTTCTTTCCCCATCACTTGGGTTACTGTCGGTTGGATCAACCATTTTCTTTTGAGGCCGATTCGAGGACGCCTAAGCGCTCTGTGGATTGTTTTTTATCATAGCTTATGCCTGCCCGGTCTCTGGTTCCCCGAGGCTGTTCCCTACCTCCTTTAACTTTTTCTAGAGTCCACTTGACGATGGTTTATAGTGAATCAAAATGAGAAGACCCTCTCTGACCCCCACCCCTTCCCGAAGGTGGTAGTTTGCTCGACGCGTCTTACATTCATGCTCTTTGTTCACTTCTGTCCCCCTTGCTCCTTCCCCCAGCAATCACAAAGTGAACCATTCCTGTCACTTTAAATAAGAGGCCCTAACCCCTTCTGTAACGACTTCTTTGGCGGTCATTCTACCCCGGTTCCATGTCATCTACGAGTTGCCCACTACTTTTTTGGGGAGTTCCTCCTTTCCTCTTTCTTGTAACCGTTCGTCCTTGAGGCGGCCCGCAAGGCATCTGTTGGAAGCACTGACTTTACTTGCTTGTACGTGTTGCTTCCTTTTGCACGGTACCCCCGTCTTTCTCCTCGGTGGTCTGTGACGGTACGGCAAAATCTGGAAGGAAGGTGGTCCCCTCCACCTGCCCGCTTTTGTTCGAACACACTTTTCTGAAAATTGCCTTTTTTAGTTCTTTACGCGATTGATTCTTAGCACAATCCCAAGTAAACCGACGAAGAAATTAACCCTTTCCCATCCTTTTCTCCCTGAATTGTGCCCCGTTGTTGTGGACCACTTGCTCGGAGGCTAGTTATTGGCCTGGCGATTAATTTTCCCGATCCCCCTCCCCTTGCAGGAAAATGTGAGGGTCGGAAATTTCACCCAGTATTCCTACGCTCCCCACGTCAAACAAATCCGTTTCTCGAAATTGCCCACCTAACAAGCCTGTGGTCCTCCCTGCTGGAAGAACAGCATGCACGCTTCACGCTGCGACAATGACGTCGCATATGATCCTTTTGACAGGTTGCCTCTCCCCTTCCCCCCTTGTTAATGAGTTGACGTCCCGTTCACAGTCACAATTTTCTCATGTGTTGCCCCTCCCCACAGATTTCACGAGTTCGCGAATAAGACGTAGGAGGTTTTTTTTTTTTTCAACTTATATAACGGTGTTTGCATTATTATTTTTATATCTGCATCTGCGTGTCATCGCACCTAATTGCCCCCCAACGGCCCAAACGACAGCAACAGATATACCTCCCTGGCATAAGATTGTCGAGATTCCCCTCCTTTCCTTTTGGTGTCTCCTATCGTAATCATCAAGCCATAGAGGTGTGACATCTGGCTCCTTTTTTTGCATAGTTCCTCCCTTGACCTTGTTCCTCTTGCCACAATTTACCGTGTCGATGGTCTCTTCCCAGATCGTGACCCGACACTCCTTTCCATCCTCAAGATCCCAGTCTTGCAAACCCCCGCGCTCTTGATTAATTACCCACGCCGTACCGATGAAATGGCCCCGGCAGTCCCCCAAATTGCTGCTTCCTGTATACCCATCAACGTTTCAACCGTTATTTTACGTCCGCTCCCCTGCTTCTCATCTTTTTAAGACCAACGGCTCGACCCCCCCTGAGCCTCGTCCGGGCTTCTTCAACCCTTTGACATTACTTTGGTTCGCTATGAAGTGGGGATGTAAGACTTTTTCCCGTTTCTGTTCATCTCTCACATCACTGGCGACGTTGGCCCCGGACTGAACCTTTCACGGCATTGACTCCTTTCCGGTACCAATGGATTTTATCGCGGAAATGCCTGCAAACCCGGGGTTTCTTTACAGAGAGTGGGTCGAATGCCCCGATAGAGTGGTTTCATCGGTCGTTTCGTCCTCATACCCCTCCCCTGAAATAACCAGAATCCTGGTTCCTACCTTCCTTTCCCGCCGCCCGAACAAACCCTGCCACATCCCCTTCCCTTTTTACCCCCCCCAGAAAATTAGACACACGTTTCTAGCCGAACACCCTTGATGATCTCTTTATTCCAATTTTCAAGATTGCGCCTTTGCGGACGTCACCTTCAGTTCTTAGATACTTTCAATCCGCCCAATAGTACTAAGTTTTTTCCCTCGTAGACCAGTGAGTGCGTATCCCCCTTGCTTCACAATGACTACTTCTTGTTCTTCCCAACCCCTTCCGATCGGCCGAAGTGCCCGTTTGGGCAAACACCCTCCCAAGTGCCCTTTTTTTTAATCCCCACAACGCCGACATTCAACTATTCTCCCTTTTTCTTTCTGTACCAAAAAAGGGGGGAATGTTCGATTCGACAATTTCTGATCCAATACTGTGTCTTCTCTCAAATTTTCATCCTCTTCGATACGACGGCGCAAAGAACGCCGAGTTCTCGCATGCGGTTCCCCCCAATCATCCGTGTTCCCACGGACCGGCTCTTTTAAATGTAGATTCGGTATTTGGGCCGTGCTGACCGGCGCCCTCTTTTTGCGGAGTGGGACGTTAGGACACCCTCAACCAGTAGCTCCTTTTTTGTCCCCAACCTTTACGCTTCCAGATCCTTCTCCACCCCACCCGCCGGTCCCTTTCGCCGCTCGGCTTCTTCTTTTTTTTTATCCCCCTGTTTGATCTTTATAGACGAGGCAAGGACCCGGCCCCTTTTGCGTTAAGGTAGGACGACTCCTACCATTTTTGACTGACATCCCGATCGACTGTGTTGACTCAGCTAAAGGACGAAAAATAGGCTCATTGCTTCTCCATAAATTACGAATTCTTTCATTCACGTTTAAAAAATACTCCTTTCCCAACATTTTCCCTTTCCCCTGGCTTTCCGCATGCTAAAGACCGTGCTTGCGCGGGGCCCCTATTCGGTCCCCAATTTTTATTTTAAACCTCCCCACGTTCTTGGCCCTTCCACTTTTATCGCTAAATAGCCTCTGTTTACTCCGAACAAGAAGTTTACGAGTTGGAATGACTTTGTTGCATTGATCGGACGCTGTCCGGAGTTTTTTTTTTCCCCCCCACTTCACCTTAGCGACGTCTTATTTGGGAAAAGCGTTGAATGTTAAGCAAGAGTGCTTCAGCATTTGTCCCTACTCTTTGAACCATCAGTTTCGTCCCTTTTGCGTTCATTGAAACTTCATCTTTCCCCCGAAGGTTCTGTCAGAAAAAGTCTTAACCCATTGCGGGCAGGCACCCCCTGTCGAAAGGTTTCTCTCACGTTTGATTACCTACTTGTCGCTTTTGGTGACCTTTTGAATGTTTTGGCGGGGTGGCCCTTCTCGGCGGACTATCTCGTGACCACCCCCCCCAACTTTCTCATTTTATGCCGCTTTTTCGGTTGAGGAGTACGCAAAAGTCCGAGTCTCACATCTCCTTCCAGAGAATTCGCCTCTCTCAGATGCCTCACCCCTTTCTTTAGACTTTCTTTCCAGCGCCATTATTAGCGAAACAGGTTCTCAGAAGTTCGCTTTTTCACATTCCTTGCCTTACAGCGTCGTAGACGTTCCAGTGGGCGTTCGCTTCGACTCCCCGCTGTCTTCAATACCGCTATATCCCACGTATTCCGTTTTATACGTCCTGGCGAGTATGCTTTTTTCTGTGAGCCTGTTTTCCCTCCTTTCGATTCTCGAATCTTTGTGGCCTGCTGACGTAATTCCTCGTTGGAACCTTTAGTATGGAAATTATCTTGGAATTTCCCCGAAGTGGTTCCCTCTCCCCCGAAACTCCATATCCTCTGGTTTGACCAGATTTCTCCTTTGATTTTTCCTTCTTCTTCCTTAGACTCGAGGTCCATAGCGCGCACCACGGTCATCCCTTTTTGGAAGACCCTCTCCCTTTCTGTCGCTGAACCCAATCTGCCCTGCTGCAAGAGTTCTGTGATTGTCTTTTGATTGACACGTTTTTGTCTCCATATTTGCCAGTCTGGGACTTCCAAACAGCCAGTTTAGGTTTTTATGGGTCCGGGGACGTTCCGATTGAAAAGTTTTGCAACCTCCTCCTACCATATGTCCTATTTTTAGAATCTACCCGACCCACCCACGTGTCGCTGATTTTTAAGGGCGACCCGTGCTCAATTCACTCCTCTCCCAACCCACTCTGATTTCGGCAAAAAGGATTAAATTTCTATTTCTCAACTTTCCCCGTCCGTGTTGCCCCTTACCGTTTATCCCGTCACCTTATTCGATAGCCCGTGATGGTACCCCCAGTCATTTGAATTTTTCCTATCTTTCGTCAGAAGGCCACTTTGTGTCCTGTTTTCTATTCCCCGATCCCTGCTTGGTCGTCTCCGCTTCCACTTCATACCCTTCGTTTTAAGAGACTAGGTTTGAACAAGCCATTTCATTTTAATGCACGTATAGTACCGATCCTGAAAATCTTAACATACCTCCCCCTATCCGAGCTCGGTGTCCCAACAGCTGTTGCCCTCATTTCTCCCTAAAAGTATTGGCGTGATTCTTTTCAGAACCACGGCGACGAACCTTCCACCTCAAATTTTACCGTCCCCCCCATTTTTCTCACCCTGCTTTTAGGTTTGTCGTACCACTGCCTTCCATGATCTTGTCTTTAGCAAGTCGTTAAAGTTCGACACCCCCCACCAGACTATGTGAAGAAGGGGTTTTGATCAACACCCTCATCTCCCTTTCGTTGAGGACTCCACGACTGCCTTCGGGTCCGCTTGCGAACTCGACACTTGCAAGATAGAGATCTTGGCTAAACCACAAAGTTTTTGAACCTCGTCAGTGAAACCCTTCTCCTCAAATGATTTTTCCCGCATAGCTTTGTATTATGGTCGTTACGCGTATGGGCAAAGAACCCTAGGAATGGTTCCTTGTCTTTTTTCCTTTTTGATGATGGTTGTTTTCTCATTCGATTTATCTCCCTTGGACCATATCTCGCGCTGAATTTCGCCGCCGTATCTCCAAAGTATTGGGTTTTGTTTTGAAGCTTGGATCGCTGCCTTTCGCGGTCCACTAAAACTCGTCCTGGTAGTCCTCTACTTGCGGAAAAATCTCCCCCCTCTCGAGAGTCAGAATGATAGATCCTCAAACCCCTTCCCCCCACTTTCCCAATTTCGCATCCTTTCCCCCTTGTTTTTTACTGAAAATCCCCTTGTTGATTGCGTGCCCCCGAATAACTCCCCTTCTCTTATGGATTTTTCCCGCTTATCTCCTGAGTTGAATGTGAGATATTCGTTCCGCAACATTTCTTCTTCCACTCGTAACTTGCGTATTCCCCCATTTGCCCTATTTTTATTTTCTGCCGAGCGGCCGCAGAGATTTTTTTCGGAATCCTCACCACCCCAAAACCCTCTCCATAGTACTAGGAACTAAAACTTTTTTTTTTTTTCTCCGGAGCCCCCAGTTTCCTCTCCCCCACGATCTTTGAGGGGGCGCCGAATCGCAACGGATCGTGGGGCGGCTTCAGATCCTCTTTTGACTGATTCACGGGGGCCTGAACAACCCACACCCACCATCGCGGACAGACATACCTTGGTCCCGGGGACTCCTCATATTTTCCTTCTTGAAGTTATTGTAGAATCGAAGTGAGGTTTTGGGGCTCCCTATATATCCTCCCCTCCCTTTGTTGTTTTTTTCTTTTTTTCTATTATCGAACCTCTTTCTTGTCAGTACCCCAAAACGAACTTTCGATCTGGCCCTTTATTGCGTCCTAAGGTGGAAAGGGTGATGTAATAGCTCCTCCTTTGCCCACGTGGTATGCCTTTAGGGCTTTAGTTTCTACCTAAGCCCCCGATCTTCGATCTCGTGACCCGCCAATATCCCCGGTTTTGCGTCCCCCTGTTTTTTAGACCGAATTTCTTCTTAATGACGTAATTACAGGTGGGGAGGCTTACTCGATCTTGATGCCCGTCCTTCCCTCCTGAACCCTCCCTCTACCCTGTCCTTTTCCCTTCCGCCCTACTGCCTTTACCCCCCCGATTGACTCAGGGCCCAAGCTTATTCCCCAATTCAATAAGTAATACCCCCGGTTGAAAATCTGATCACCTCTTTACCCTGGGTCTTTTATTGACGGTTTGCCGCTTATCACCCAGGGGCTCCGTAACCTTATTTTGAGCAGAGGCATGCGGAATGTTTATGGTTGTGTCCACTAGAGGAATTCTGACCCTTCTGCGTTTCCTCTGAAGTTTGGACCGCAGTCTGGGAACCGTCGAGCGGCACCTCCTGTTAGTGAATGATTAAGCGACTCCTTCCCTCAAGATTACTGGCCCCCCCCCCCTCTCTCCGTTTCCCGTTGATCTACCCTGAGTTCCATTAAGCGTGGAGAGATTGGTCCCATGGCCTTACCAGCCTTTCGGCCACACAAGAATCCCATTCCCTAACGTTACCCTACCTCATCTGGAATTTCCCCCCATCCGCTTTCACCCTACGGCAACGACTCTTCGGATGACCAGGCGGTCGTCCTTTTAGAGGGTTTAACGACCGGTTTTGGGGAGAGCATTCTCTATGACTTGACAGTGTCCGCCCCCTGTCTTCTCTTCCCTCCCCAAGGCCCACTCCGCCGCAACGTTAACGGTCGGAGCTTTTTGTCACCGAACGGTCAAGTTTATGCTTCCAGAGGTAGGGAGAGAACTAAGATACAGCCACTTTTTTTTTCTACTGGAATTCCCAGGTTTCTCCCCCTTATGCCCCCCGCTAGTTTTCGAACCCATTGCGGGAAAATTTTCCAGTTCTTTTTTTTCAGTTCGTCGCCGGTTGACCATCTCATCTTCGACAAGAATTACCCCCGTGAGATCCTGGGATCCCTTCTTTACACATTTTTTGACACCGAGCTGGTTGGGGGTTTGTTTTTGGGGTGTAGGAGAGATGAGTGAGCTTGGGACCTGTCTTGTGGACCCAGATTACATCCCTGCTTCCCTTTGCCCTTCTGGTTTTAATTCCAACTAGCCTCTTCCCTCCGGATCTACAGTCCTTTTCACCAAGTTACTTAGAACACCGCACCAAGAAAGTGGGCGTATGCTGAAGGCCCATAGATTTGCATTCCTCCTTCTCAAGTGACTTCCCCCTCCCTTTCCTTCCCCCTGGTGACTCTGCACGTCCCCCATTCGGGTTCTTCGTTCAACCTTCATCATTACGTAATTTTTGTATTGTTTCCATCCATAAGTAAGTTCGTTAAGGATTCCCGGTTAGAGGGACGTTCTCGTATGACTTTTGTTTCGGTCTCTTCATCTGCATGCTTCCCGCGACTCTGTTCCCCACTTGGTTTCTTTTAGAACGTCCAGGAACATCCCAACTAATGGATAATTTTTGTCATTCCCCTCCTTTCCCCCCTTCCTTGCTTCCCTATGTCCCATAAAGCAAATCAGCCCCCGTGCTGTTTCCCCTCATGCCGAATTTGGTTGATTTGAAGCTCCCCTGCCCTAGTTTCTTTCCTAGAACCGTTTGTTTGTTACATCTGAAGTCCTGGCCCCCTGACCTTCCGCCCGATAATGCAAACCCTTTCTTTTTCCAGGGCAGTACTCCTGACCGTGATGCGTGACACAGGCGTCATGTCATACGCACGGTTTCCAACGTGATGATTGTACTTCCACAGGGCTTCGAGTAGCGTTCCCTACTCTTCCACCCTTCTCCCTGACCAATTCAATATCTCCCCCCCCTCGTATCACAGGAAGTGTGGGAGCTCTGAATGCCGGTGGAATTTTTTGTTATAGTTGCCCCCCTGATCCAGATCAATGTGCCGTCTACGCGACAGACATTTTCACCACCCCCTAGAACTTCGATCGATTTCTTTTGCCATATAATCGCTGGTATTTTGACGACAGGGTGCGAGGACAGCGAGATCTCTGTTAGCAAATCCCCTTACTTCTTCTCGGCTTTCCCATTCCTCTCAATTACTCCACCACCGGACGTCTAACACTACTGTAAGAAATTATAGATTTAAGGCCAGCCCGAAAACTTTCCCAATCCCCTTTTTCTTTCAATCCTCTCAATCGGCCAACTTCGCGCCGGAAACCGGCTCCTGGAGACGGAAAGTCTCTTAGGTTCGTCCTTCACCTCTCCATTTCTGTTCTCTTCCGTTCCCAATGTACGCCAACGTACGCCTGATTTTTGGCAAGTTTTGGTATGCAAGGTTTGATTAACAGTAACTCCTGTTCTTGGGTCGTCCAAGTAGAGCTCAGTGCCTTTTTTGAACCCCCCACAATCCCTTACCCCATGAGGCAGACACACCAACGCCGAACCTTTCCCTCCGACACTGTCAGATTACCAAACTTCGTGATATATTTTTCTTCCCTATCCCTCCAATTGGAATGATCCAGAACTTTTCTTTTTCCGCAATTTCATGACAAGAACATTGCGATACTTCTACCCCCCCCGCCGCTCTGCACAGGACGCACGAGTTCAGCCCCCCCTTGACACGCCAAATGCCTCCGTTTGTTTTCTTCCCCCCAGACTGGGATTTTCTTGTGAATGAGATTTCTTTCTTTTTTCCCGGATAACTTCCCCCCCATTTTCAGGTTGTCTTTTATATGAGTGTGCACTCAAACCAGTCTCTCGACTTTCGTCCACACTTCTCCTACAGACGTCAACCTCTTTTCTCGAGATCTCTATACTCTCACTCCCCATCCGGTGTTTTTTTTAGAGCCGTCTAGCAAGAGAGCGAATTTTTCTTCCTTTTGGCCCCCTTGCTGCGGCCCGCTTAAAAGTGTGACGATAGAGGGGCGGTGAGGCTCAGCTTTCACCCCGCACCCCTTTTATGCAGCCCCCCTGTCCCTCCCTCCCCCATTTCAACTGAATCCAAGGCAAACTCCGCTTTCACACGGATGTCATTATTAAAGAGAGCGTTTTTCCGTCTGTTCGGAGTCCAAGAGATCTTTTTCACCCCTTCCTCCTTTCTCCTTACCACAACCAGTCCCTTTTTCTCCTTTCCCCCTTTTTACCGATCTGACATTTGCCTCCCTGTTGTACCCCGACAGTGTCGACTTTTTCCCTTTTGTCATTAGGTGGTTGTTGATGATTACCCTCTTGTAAGTTTTCTTTTTTTTTTTTTTGCCCCCCCAAGGTCACACTGGCCTCTCTTCTTTCTTTTGCTAACACGACGATTGCATGCCATTCCGCAGCACTATTTTTATTTTTAACCCTTTTATATGGGTTCATTGGACCTTAATCTCCCCCTATCTTTTGAGTCCGCCCCCCCCTACTCCTGTAATTTGGTCCTGCGCCGCCCGTTGAGCGCCGAAAGTGGACTGAGACGACTTTGGCCGAATGAGGAGTCTTCATTCCGGATTTAAGGCAGTTTCTTTTTCAGGCGGAGCAGGCGAGTCGTTCGGACCCTCTTCTTTGGTTCAGTTTTATCCGGTTTTTTTACTTATTACCCTTTTTCTCAGAAGCCCACTCGATCTTGAAGAATTTAGCAGCCCGCTAATGCCGCAACCCGGCTTTAGAGGGTTCTTTTACCTGATTCTTCTGCCGGAAATCGGTCGAATTAGGCCAATATTGTCCTTTTGTACGTAGAACAACGGTTGATATTGGTTCCTGGCCCGCCGTCTTTTCAAATCCCTCTTACCTAGATCACACGTATTCTGGTACGCCGAGGCAGATATGTTGGGTCGAGAAGGTTTTATTCGAGCAAGACATCTAAGAACTTTGTTGCCCCCCCCTTTTCATCACTCCCCCATCCCCCCTTTCCAAGTGTGAAACCGGTTTGACATGAGCGCATTGGCCTGTGACCTACAGGTCGATTAAGGCCTGACCATTTCCCTCTAGGTGGTTTCCCCCCCGATGGTATAGCTGATCCGTATGTTTCCATTCTCTCTGGAATCGCACCACTTTAACATAGCCCTCGGCAACTCCCCCTTGCTCCTTCCCAACGCGTCCCTTCTGTCCACCGTCGCGATGATTGGAGTGATTATAGGGGATCCTGATAGGGTACCTTCTTTTTCATTACCCCCCCCTTTTCTGACAGTTGGCGGTTGTCTTGTCCTTGGACGGCTTAGGGAAACGGTTGCAAATCTTCGCTGTACCCTTCCCGACAGCATCCTCTCCCTCCACGTGAGGTACGCTGCCCTCAGGCGCCAAGTGATTTGCTCCTCTGAATTTTGTTGTTACCCCCCAGGATACTTGCAAATTCTTCTTGCTGTTGAACGTATCCCTGAAGTGGAATGAGTGAGAGTAAATTTTAGATACATGAGTTGGTCTGTTCCCTGCATCGTTTTCAGTATGCATACCCCCTCTTCGTCATAAGCCAAGCACCCTTTCTTGTCGGTGTCAATTCGATCCTTCCTTGGTGTTAATCATGGACTTCTATCCATCTTCGGGAAGTCTACTGGTTGTAAATTGTTCCGACATTGCACCCGTTTGTGGCCTGACGTCTTCCGCACCTCCGTTGTTGGTCTCTCCAGTTAAGATTTCATCGTCCATCACCCTCTTTTCCCCCTAGCAGAACTGAGCCCCGGTGTCCACAACATTGATGTGCCTTTTTCTTTTATTCCAAAGAGATGAGTAAGTTGTCTTTAAGTCTTTCGATTTTTTTTGCCAGCCCCAATAACGCGTCGTCACCCCTCCCAGCCACCTACTTTCCAGCCCCATGTGTTCCCCACGTTGGGACGGTGTAGTGTTCCAGATATTGTGCAGTACCCGTTCCATCCCCACCCCCTCCTCGTGAGCCCTGGTTTTTAATTGCGGATCACACACGCTCCCCGTTTACGTCCCGATTTGTTCTTGCTGCTCCAGCACTTTGTCCTCCTTTCCCCAATTCTCTTCTAGAATCAGGGCTGTCTCCAAACTTTCTTTTGTTTCCAAGTCGATGAAAAAGTGCAGGGTCTGCCCCTCCGCGTCCCCGTTGCCGATTGTATTTCCGAGGCAGGAACTTCCCCTCCCCCCTTCCGTTTTAAATGATTTGCATGTGATGCTGGGGGCCTTCGTTATTAGCTCACTATTTGAACATATATCGCCTGTCATTAGAAGTCCGTAGCTCCCCCTGACCAACCTATGGGTTTCCTAAGCTTGGATTCTCGCCTTTCCGCTTCCAAAAATTTAGTGTCGCTTGAAGCTTCGGCCCCACGTTCCTATGACCTCCGCGCCTTGTCCCTTCTCCTCATCTATCCAACCCCTTTACCCCCCTCCTCCCCCATTAGCAGCCGCTATCGGTTTCCCTTTCAGAATCCCCTTGTTGTCGGAAAAACAACTCCCATTGACATATGTATTAAAATGTATATGAGTGATAGTGATACTCCGGGATGTCCCTCTTTTCTTCAAATCTTCCCTGTTTTTTCCCCCCCTTTCAGGATCTATATGTGGTCTTTCTCTGCGGCCGCATGCTCAGAAGAGAAACATGCCGTCGTGAGAAAATTCTTCTATTCAAGGTACTCCCGCAACCGATATTTGCGGCTAATCGTGAACGATGTGGGTGGACGAATCTCAAGAAGTTGAGCAAAATTGCCTGCGTCTCGTGACTCCCCCCTTTTTCCCCCCCCCTCGGACGTTTTCCACTTCCCCTTTTTTTCTTTTTTTGGTGGGGAGGAGAGAAGAAGTCCCTCAGGAGAATAGATTAGAGCCCCCCCTCTTCCACTAATAAGTGTTGTTTTTGAGATCGATTCCTCAGCCACCTCTTCATTTTACCAGTCCAAACTAACTGACAGCTTGGCACACGTACAGTGAGGTGAAAGAGGATCCCCTGTGATGTCTTTTTCTCAGTAGAAGTCATTCCCACCTTTCTATCTGCTAGGGATCTTCTCCTCAGCCCACTTACTCCTTCTATGCCGAACACATCCAGAGTACCCGGTCCTCTAATGAGATTCTTCCTAATCTTAGGCATACGGTGGGGTGGCTTAGCGTTAGGCAGGCGCTTCACCATAGACTATGCAGGTTTTCTACTATGTAATTTTTCATAAAGATTGACCCCTTTCCACCTTTTTTTTTTTTTTTCTCTTTCAATTAGTCCGTAATAACTCACATGTTGAACTGATCTCCATTTTGTTTCTTCCGTCCTCTCCACAAGGGCTCTGCCCTTGCTCTCCTCTTATGCGACTGGGAGTCTGTCTTTTTTTGTAAAGTCTTCATGCCTGCCCCCCTTTGGTGCGCTGGCAGATTTCGGGAGACATTGCCACTTCTAGCAAACTTGACGAGTTTTAGTGAACGAGTCACTTGCTCTCCTTCCCCTGATTTCTTCCCCCCCCCCCTGTCTTTTTTCTTTGATCGCTTAGGCGCGAAATTCCGAGCTTTAATCTGAGAGACGCGACCGGCCCAGCCATCACCATTACTCCACCTTGACCCCCCATTAAGATCCGTTCCTTCTTTTCTAATCAGTGGTCCAGATTCGACGGGAGAAGGCGGTAAGTTTCATCGACTGGTGCCCCACGTCCCCCTGGGTCGACATCCCTGATCTCTAAAATTAAGTTCTGTCCTTTTTTCCCCTATGTTGGGAACGTCAACGTGAGCGGTTTTTTCTCCTCCCTTTACCCCGGCCCAGAGTCTTGGAGACGGTAACTACTTAAATTTCTCCGGAAGTGAGTCCCTCCCCACGGCCCTGGCTGAAAATTGGCTTGCCCCATGTTTCTTTTCCTTTCGTCCGCGATGATTTTCCACGTCTTCTTCCCCCGAGACTTAGGCGGTTTCTCGCTGTACACATCTGTCATTCTTTTTTGACCACCACTCAGTGCGATTTTTAGCTGGCGGCCGATTATCTTGCCGATACCTCTGCATGTGAAAATTGCCTGTTTTTTTACTCCACTTCTCTTCCCTACCTTGATCTACCAGTATTGACTCCCCCCCAATTCCAGTTAGAATCGCACACCGAACCCCAGTTGACCAGGGGAGGCGTCCCCACCATATCTTGTCCAGATGCCCCCGCCTTTCCCCCTAACTTGACGTCCCATCCGGGCTTATGAAAGGGTGAACCTTGAACAAAGGTTGCTGACTTCCTTGTCCAATAGCATCATTTCCGATCTTTTTTGTTGCACGACATATTAAGAGGAGTTTAGGCTTCCCGTAGCGGAAGCCGTCTCTGTGTCGTTTTTCCTTTCTCTTTATATTCAATGCTTTGATCGCGCATCTTTTTCAAACCGTGTCCTACGGCCTACTTGACTCCCCTAGGATCAGTTTGATTCCATCCGGTCCCGATTCTCCTGTCCCCCATCAGCCCCCCAATAAGCCTGTCTCGTTCCATCCCTTATTTGGTTGAAGCGCCCGAAATGCCTCGGGTCTCATGACTGGGGCTCTCTTCAAGCGAGGAAAGTCCGTACATTAGTTACGTTAACTCCTGCATTTCAAAACCCCCCCCCCCAACAAAGCCCGCTGAAAACCCCCGCTTTTGTTTTCCGCACTCAGCTTTCGGCGTCACCCCTTGCTATGTTCCTTCCTAACTTTTTCCAACGTGATGATGTACGTAAGTCCAAAAAAAGGGGCTCGTGAGATGAGTTCTTCTGCTAACAACGTCTCGGACCAAACGCAGAGGGGGGGGGTTATTTTTTGTAGACCTACCCCCGTGTGGAGTATCAAGGCGGATGTTATTGACTCCTCGTTTTTTTTTCGGCCGCTCCTCCCCCCCCGCAACCTGGCGTCTACGACGCGGGAAATACAAGGACTTCACATAGTACCCCCGATAAATTCCCCGGCCCCTCAATCCTTGATTTTATTTACTTGCAGCGAAAGCCCGTTTTTCCTTTCACTCTCGTCGCGGTGAATGATTGCCGAGATTTTCTTCCCCTCTCGGTATTTCGTAAAACCACCGACGCGCAAATTACGCAGCTCTTTGTGTCGAACGCCGCTGCCTCCTTCAGACAAAACTCGCCCCCGTCCCAGCATCTCCCCCCCCCTGCCCAATCCTCGTCCCCTCTCCTCCCCATTTGAGCTCCGGCGGCGCCCCGGAAGTTCCGGTAGGAAGTCCTATTCTCCCGTTAGTTAGTTACATGACCAAATAGTACGCCGGCAGTTCCTTCTTCCTCCCCTCGTGCTCTCACGGCTATGTGAAACATGCACGCGGCTTGTCCACCACGCGATCGGTCAGTGTCACACGTGGGAAAAACACCCATTCCCAGCGGGGATCATCAAACCCCGCGTACTCTTTACGTAGGGAGTTCCACCCTTTGAGGACTATTTTCTCTATTCGAAAATTTTGACCTCCCCCTCCTTTTTGATTAGTTTTTCGCGAAAATTTGCCGATATCTCTCGATCCGAGTTAAAGTTTGCAAGATTAAGAGCATGCTTTCCTGACACCTCACTTTTTTTTGAAATCCCTCCTGTCTTTCTTTTTTTCTTAATCTCTGGTAGTTGTGGCGGTTCGACCGGCCCTTAGATGAGTGGCAAGTCTTGAGGAAAGCAATCGCTCGAATTCTTTCCCATTTCTTCAGTAAGGCAGTACCCTTCCCCCCCCCAGCTGGTTCGCCGCTCGGCT
>Ga0179593_1359674_pt1 | contig 15884 bp, 32 predicted proteins | sample CZODoug2_1_08_16_FD_185931 | JGI IMG/M metagenome (GOLD analysis project Ga0179593, IMG submission 185931) | Vadose zone soil fungal communities from Angelo Coast Range Reserve, California, USA - CZODoug2_1_08_16fungal (PacBio error correction) | ecosystem: Environmental > Terrestrial > Soil >... | reverse complement strand
ATAACTATGGCTGGTCTTTCTCTTTTCGACTTTTCTTTTTTTCCATCCCTCCAGGAACTTGTGGCGGCCCAATATCTCCAGTGCGATCGGCGTAACATGCCCCCCGTGGCTTTTGACGGTTTTTTGGCGGCGGGGAGTTTTTGACACCCTATTCCCCCCCTTGTTTTGCCTGTCTCTTTTTTCACTTGCAAAAAAAAATCCTAGTTGAGTTCTGGCCCAGTTTAGGTCTTTATATCCCCTTCAGGTCCCCCCCCCCCACCTTTTTTCCCTTCCCGACTTGGCCAAATACAAGACCCCTGGCGTTGGGGACCCAGTGTACTTTTCTTGCATTTCTTCCACGTCCTTGTTTTTGCCTGCGTTTTGACCCAAAATTTGACCCCCCCCCTCTCCTTGTCCTCTCTTTTTCCTTTCCGCCCCCACGAAAGGTGGGGACGTATCACCTGCGTTCCCCCTGGATTCTTCCTTATTTTTTTTTTTGTGTCACAGGACGGCTTGCCTCTTTTTCCTTTTGGTCGTCCCCTTTTTCTTTTTTTTGAGGGGTTGACAAACGTGGCACCAGGCCTTTTCGGGAGTTTTCTGGTCGCTGAACCGTCTGACCAGACCCTTCCCTTTTCCTTTTCTTCCGGCCACCCTTTCCCACACCTTTCAGAGGTACAGAAGGCTCCTGTTGGATTTCCTCTTCCCGGATTCTCATTGGTTTTTTTTGTTTCCTGTTTTCCCCCCCTTTTTTCCGCCCATCTTTTTTTTCCTTTTCGTCAAAATTAGGGAGTTTTTACACCATTTCCCCAAGATGGGCTTTTCCATGCGGTCTGGCTTAGCGTGCATTATTACGCCCCCTATCTCTCTTTTTTTCACTTTTTTTGACTTTTTTGCGTCTGGTGAGTTCCTTTTCCCCTTCTTTGTGGTCTCACCTTGTAAACCCCTTTTTATTTTGCGTTTTTTTCGTTCCTTTGGTTTGCCCCCTCTCCACTTCTACTTATCGGCTGAAAGGTTTTCACCGCCCGCCGGCTTCTGGCATTCCTTCCTTCAACCGTCGAACAGCCAAATTTTATTTTTTTTTTTTTTTTTTTTTTTTTTTTTTTTTTTTCTTTGGTCATATTACCGTTCGCCTATTCCTTATAACTTTTCATTCCCCTCTCTGTGCTTTTTTTTCAGTCGGTTTCTTGCACCAGATGAAAATATGTCCACGTGGCTCCTATCCTTCGTTGGCATCTGAGTTTCCCTTTTTCCCCTCCCCCATAGTTCCCCTGCCCTTAAAGGGGCGTTGGTGCCGGTCTGCTTGAGTATTTGCAACCTTTCCCTTCCCTTTTTTCGGTTCAACAACCCGGTCTTTCTCTTCTTACCTTCTTCTCTCCTCCGTCTGTCCAACAGGTTCTTCGGACGTGCGTCACACCCGCCCCTTGCCTTTTCATTTCACAGAAATTATGCTTCCCCCTTCCTTAATACCCTCCCCCTTCCGTCCCGAGGAAACACCATGTAGATGCCGAGGCTTTCCTTTTGTGGTGTACCGCTCGTTGCCGCCCCTTGTGATTGGGTTTACGAAATTACTTCCCCTGTAGTTTTCCCTCTTTTCCTTGCCTTCTATTGCAAGGAGAGTTTCATTGCCGGCCCCCCTCCCCCGTTGACATCGTACGCTTTTCTGTTTTTCCATCCACATTTTTGGTGCTCGTTTATCCCTTCAATTGATTTTTTTTCCCCGGTTTACCACAAGGTTCCCGGTTGTTTTTCCTTAGTTTTGTTTTTGTCTCTTTTTCGTCGACTTTCGCACCGGAGATGTACCTCCTGTTTCCCTCATTGTCCTTCCCGTGTGTTCTTCTGTTTTCCGTTTTTCTGGACGCCGGTACCATGTTTCCCTTGGCCGTTTTTGCCGGCGCGCAACCCTCAGGAGGTTTCTTCCCTGGCTGGAGGGTCAGACATAGGGACCCCAAGTGACTGTTTCCGCTGGCTTTGCCCCGACCGTTCCTTCCTCTGAAGGCTGGCCCTAGTCCAGCCTCTTTCCTCCACCCCGAGGTACAGCTGCCCCGGGCTTAGGTCCTAGTTTTCTTTCTTTTTCTTCGTCTTCTCAATATTTTTGATCGCCTTTTAGCGAAGCGTCAGATCTTATGCGGTGGTTTTAGCTTCCTTCAAACTTTCATTTTGCGGAGCTGGAAAGTTTGGGATTCCATCCTTCTGTGTTTCTCACCTGCGGATTACCCCGATTCCCCCCTTGCGTCCTTTCAGATGGTTTTTTTATTTCCCTTTTGCCAACCCTCTATTTCCTTTTTCCATGCGGGGCGGTTTCCGGCTTTCAGCTCATTCTCAGTTTTCCACGTTTTTTTTCCCCACCCCCGTAATTTTGAGGTCGGATATGCGCCTCTGGCTGGTACAAGACGTGATCATTTCCGTCCCCTTTTCTCTTTTATTTTCTGCTTCGGTTTTGATTTTTTTTTAATTTTCTTGGGCTTTTACAAAGGTGAAGACCTTGTTGTTTTTTTTCTTTTTTCTACTCCCCCTTGAAGGGGAGGCCTTTTCTTGAATTTTGGGGTTGGCGTTTTTTTTGTCCCCCCCGGAATTCCCCCTGGTCCTTATCCGCTTTAACCGAACTTTATTATCGTTTGGTATTAAGAACTCTACGCATCGGTCGCCCTGTCTTTTAGATATTTTTCGTCCTTACAGGGGTTGTTCCCTTTGGGATCTCTTTGATAGCCTTTTTTGTCCTCCCTTTTTTTTTTTTTGGTTAATTGGTGGCGCTCTCGCAGCTCGTAAGCAACCATCCAACCAGTTTAGAGTTTGAACCTAGAATGATCTTATATTCCTTAGTTTTTCCATTTTTGATCTCTGGAATAGGGGTAGTTCCCCCCTTGATTTTGTTTTGATGTTGGCGTGAACGGCGTGCATTTCACCGCCCCACTCCCTTCTCCCGGTTTACTTTGATGTCAAATGTGCATATTTCCATGCTTTTGACGTACCCCCCCTGGCCACCCTTTTTGCGAGACTCGCATATCCACTTTTGCATTTACTGCCCGCTGTGCGCCTTCTAAGTGGAGTTCTTTTCCCCCCGGCAATTGGGTAAGGTTGCCGGATAGACTAGTGCCGTGTGACTGGATTTGTGTTGGGCGTACTTGTTTGTCGTTTCCTTACCCATTTACCGCCCTGATGTTTGCTATTGTTCTGGCTGTTCTTTCTCGGACCAGTTTCTCGGGCTGGAGATCTAGCCCCCTTTTCTTTTCGTTTTTTTTTTTTGGAAAACCTGCCGCGTGCCCCCCTTCTCCTCGTTGTCTCTTTACTTTTTTCAACCAATGGACTTGGCACGGTTCTCGTCTTCTTTGCCCCTTTCGCTAAACCTTTTCGGAGCTTTTTTTTCATCACCCATTCCTTTTTCCCTTTGTGTGGCACAAATGGCGCTCATGTCCGAAAAAACAGACCCCCTGCTGGCCCCTTGTTCCCGGGTTAAAACATAATCACCCTTCTCCTTTTTTTTTTGCAATTGTGACACCCACCATCCGTTGTCCCTCCCTTAGTTTTTTTTTGCTAAGGAAGTTCAGTTTTGTTCGGGCTTTTCCCCCCCGGCGTTCCCCCCCCCGCGTGTATGACGTTGGGTCTTTTCACTCGTTCATCCCAGATTTCCCTTTCTCCTGCGTTTTATGACACTTTTTCCCCAATGTGGAGCGCCTGACATCGCACCCTCCCCCCCCGCCTTCTTTGCCGACTCTACTGTTCTTCGACAATAGTTCACCCCTGAAGGTTTTTTTTTTAGTGCCCCTTTTTTTCCTTTTCCCACCCCCTTAATCGATGCCCCTCGGGACGTGGTTTAATTTTCCCCTACGGGGCCCTCGGCCCTTGACAAGCGGTGCTCCCTACCCATCTATTTTTTTGCCCCTCCCATATAGATCCCATTTTTGGCGCCGTAGGTTTCCCCTTATCCCCCTTCCGCGGGCCCATTTTGTTTGTCACCTTTTGGCGTTCTTCACATATTTAGCCGCCTTCCAGCGATTTGCCGTCACAGGCGGGCCTCCACTCTTATATTCGATCGTTGTCTTCCTTCATCCATTTGACCGTTTTTCCCTTCTTTGACTCCCTCTTCCACCCTGCCGTTCTTTGATATAAGGTTCGCAAGCTTCCTGGGGGATGTCCATTCCCGTCCCCGGGCTGGTTTGGTGGTCCTCATGTCCCGTTTTTTTTATTGATAGGTCAATAAAAGCCACTCTTTCGCACCCCCCCGCGATACCAGGCAACCCCTCTGAGATCTTACTGAGTTTCAGAATTTCTTTCTTTTTCCCCCCTCCTCCTCTTTTTTTTTTGGTTGAGCCCTTCCCCTCCAATGACGCACCCCCTCTGCACGGTGTTTTTTTTTTCTGCGCTTTCCTCTGCTTTTTTGGGAATTTCTTGGGGCAGTTAGATGAGCAACATTCGTGGTTTCCTCCTTTCCAACCCCGCCCCCGTCAATGTCCCTTCCGATCTGCGTTTGGCGTAGTCTTCCCCCCCCCTCCCTTTTGCTGTCCTCTCCTGTGCTCCCGTCGGACTTTGGGACCCCGGATCAGTCCTTTTCTTTTCTACTTCCCCACGATTTTCGATAATAGCTTTCCGTTTTTTTGCTTTGTTTTTTGTGCCCCTTTTCTTTTTTTGACGGATGTATAATTCCAGGGATCCAATAGTTGCTGGCTTGCCCGCTTTTTTTTTGAAGTTCCCCTATCCTTTCCTACCTTTTGTCGGTTAGGTTATGATTTTGTTTTCCGGCCCACTTCGTTTGCTTTGTTTGGTCTGGGCTTTGCCACCTTTTGTTTCCTTCCCCCCCCCCCCCCCCCCCCCCCATTCCTCCTTCCCCTTGTTTTACACCCCCCGGACATAGGAGGTCGATGCATCTCTTTGCCTTTCCCATGATGGGTTTGCACGGCTCCCCCTTCCTTTTTGGGTGTCCCCCTTTCAAAGACCCCATTCCTTTTGTAGAGATGCTTGCACCTTCCCTTTTTTTTCCCCCCGGATTTCATCCCGTAACCATTGCCTTCCCACCTGCCATAGTGCCCTTTTGACTCTGGAATCCTTATCCGACAGGCATAAGGTCTAACCCCTTTTTTCTTCCTTTGGTTTAACACAGAAACCACCCCACTACGGTCAGATCTCCGTAGTAAGCCATTTCTCTTTTTCGTTCCAATTGCCCACCCCCCCCCCAAGCGGTTCTTTTCCGTTTACCTTTCCGCACCTTCATCTTTTTTAGTGATAAATGATCAATTTCTTTTTCAAGATGGTTGTTTGATGACAACATCCGATTTTTTCCGGGTAATGACCCCCCGGTTCCGACCGAGACTTTCCAGGGGCCCCCGAGGTTTCCCCCCCTGTTCTCCACCTCTCACAGTTGCCCTCTGAAGACCCGTGTCCTCCCGCTTTCAAAATTTTCTCCAGAGACACCCAATGACCTCATCGTCGCCTGGAGATTACAGTTCCACAAGGTCCTAGGGACCCTCCCCGACATTCCGGATGGCCCGGTTAATGCGGAGTTTGGAAGCCAGCTCCCCCCAGCCCCCTCCCCCCCCCAGCGCCGCCCCCCTAACCGTTCCCACTGCTGCATCCCACTGGCCTCCACTAGGGGGTTTTCCTCCCCCTCCCTGACTGTCGGACCTTTGATATGCGCAGTTGCGTCCGCGTTTGGCTGTGTGACTCCGGGCATTTTTCTTGTCTATTAACATGAAATGCACCCTTTCGTATGCGTTCCCCTTGTTTCTTTTTGACCCACTGCCTGTGTCGCGGCCACCCCGCCGCCCCCTTACAACAGCCACCGGGTTTTTCGCCTCTTTTTTTTTTTTTCCCAATCAGGAATGGAGGTTCCTCCCAGTGTGATTCCCTTCTGCTTGGGACCTTGGCCCAGCTCGGGGTTGGGATTTTCGCCCTTCCGATTTTTTCTAACCCCTCCCCCCCCACTTTCCTGAAAGAACCCCAACCCCGCGTCAATTGTATGGCCCCCGACCGCCCCCCCCCCCTGTCCTCCGGCGATTTCGCCAAACGGTCCCTTTTGCCTTCTGCTGATTGCTGGGCTTTTCCTTTCCCTCCTACTTGGTTCGGTGGCTCCCGTTAGTTCTGCCTTTTGCAGCCTTCTTCTTTAACCCCAAACACCAACCCCCCAAAATTCCTTAACATTTTTCCCGCCCTCTGACATTTCTCCCCTTTTCCCCCCCCCCAATCTGTTCCCATTCAGGCCTGGCCCACTTTCCCTTTCAACCTGACTTCGTCTCCGTTGAGGCGGCGGTATTCGTGTTCCGTTCTGTCCCCTTTTTTTTTTTTGCGTGGTGTGCATCATCCCACATTCCTTTGCCGGGTTGGTTCCTCCGTGCCCCTCGTTGGCCAAATTTTTTTGATCTCTTTCCTTCCTGCCCCCCTCCCGCCCCCCAACGCAGGAGAGTTTTTCCAACAATCTTTTCAAAAACCCTTTGCGTTTTTTGCCTCCCCTATGGTAGTACAGCTGGTGGTGGAGAAAGTTTGGCCTTTCCCATCCCTTTTTGGCCCGTTACCCTGCCCTCCCCTTCTAATTTTTCTCCCCGGGGTCACCCCAGGCCCAGCGTGGACCTTCCACCGCTTTCCCGTGACTTCGCTTGCGATTCGCGGGCTCCTCGGCGTGACCCTTTTTTTCCCCCAGCCCTTTTGTCCAACGAAAAAAGTTTTATGCACGTTACCTCTTGTGACCAGTCCGGGAGCAACACCAGTCGGACTGTGCTGCCAGTCGTCCCTGCTTGCTTAAGATCCTTAAGGAGGTATTTCCCGACTCATCCCCCCAGCTTCATCTAGGACCTCGTTGTTCTGGCCCCCTTCCCCCCGATTCTCCACTCCTGGTCATTGTTGCTCGCCTTCCCTTCCCGTTCCACCGAATGTCGCGGCGACAACTCCTCCCCCCCATGCCCAGTCCCGGCCCAGGGCGGACGTCTCCACTTGGTGAAATCTCCCCGAGCCCCATGCCCTTCCCCCTTAACCCCCCCTTTAGTTTCCTTTTTTTGGGACTTTTTTCCGGAACCCCCAAGTTGAAAGGCGGCGTTTTGTACTTCACCTAGAAAACCTTTTTTTTTTTTTCCTCTGCTTCGGTCCTATTTTTGTCTAGTTTCCTCCTTTTTTCTCCCATTATCTGTACCCCCGTTGAACAAAGTCCTTTAAACTTAGGCATGTCTCCCACCCCCTACCACCCCTCCCCCCTGTGGCTTTGGTTTTTAGTCATGTTTTTTTTCTCCTTTAGATTTGATCGAAGGTTTTTTTTCTATTGGGCCCTTTTTCCGCCCCCCGGCATTCCGGTTTCTTCTTTTTTTTTTTTTTTTGACGGGTGGTGCTTGGTGATTCCTGGTACTGGAGTTTTTGGGGACGCCCTTCCGCCCCCCCCTTTTTTTGAGACCCCTTTTTCCTCGCTTTGATTTTTTCCTTTATCTCTTTTTTTTTTTTTCTTTAGTTATTTAGTATGCATTTTTTAAACCCTCAGTTCTTTGTCTTTCCATCCTCTATGCCGTGTCCACCACAACACAAACTTCCCTTCACATTTTCTCATTGCCTTTATTGTTCGTTCGGGCCCCATAGTGTTCGTTTCTTTCCAACTCGTGTGATAGGATCCCCCCCCCCGACACCCTATCTTATCATGGGTCGCCTTTCCCCTTTTTGGCCATCTTTCGTATGAAAACCTTTGATTAGCGAGGCCGCCCGGTTTCCCCGGACGGGACCGTCGTTTTACCACCCTTTCCCCAAACGGGACACCGTCCCGTTTTTTTTTTTGTTTTTCTCGGTTGAGTTCCTTTTTCCGCACAAGCGGCTTGTCGTTGTCCGTGATGCACCTTTCATCCGTTGCTCCCTGACCGTTACCTTCTTTAAGGTCTCTCCCCTTGTATACACATTACGGTTTCCCCGTTCACCCGGCTCCTTGTACGACCTGGTCACCAGAGCCGCCCCCCCCCCGTGACACCTATGTCTCTAGGTCCCATTTTCCGGTCCCTTCTCCGTGACTTTTCCACCCTTGAAAGACCGAAGATTCAATTCGGGATGGTGTTGTACCCCCCCCTCCTGCCTAAGTTTACCTTTTTCAAAACCCCCCGCCTTGGCTTCCCTGTTTTCCGTTTCTCTGAAATGTTTTTTGAAGTACGTTTCCCCTACACACACCCCCATTCTGGCGGTCCCCCCCCGCGTTTTTTTTTTTATTTTTTTAATTTTTTGTCGTGATCACTCTTTCTGGGGCCGTCCTTTTCCCTCAAATTTTGGGCGACTTTTCTTTTCAAGTTCCTTGCCTTTTCCCCCCTTTTGCCAGGACCCAGTTTTAACCCTCCGTTTCTTTGATTCTTTTCCGCGCCTTTCGTGCCCCCCAAACAAGACGTCTTTTTCCCCTGGATTGAGATTTCACGCCCTTCTTCCCCGTCCCTTCCTTTTTGTTTGTTTCGGGAACGGACCTATCTCCCTGCCCCGGTCTTTTTTTAACTTCATGGCACCCCCCCCCTCCCGTCCCTGCCGTTATCCCCATTTTTCCCTTCGACACTTGATTCCAACCCTGCCCCCCTTTTTTTTTCTCTGGTCCGTGTTTTTTAGGTTTGCCCTTTTTTCCAGTTCTTTCTGCCGTGAAAAACCCGACACTTGTAGCCAGCCTCTTTCATTTCTTTGCTTTCCAATACGGTTAGGCAACTCCTCCCCAGATTGTATTTGTTTCAGCCTCCTCCGGAAAGCCCCCCCCCACAGTCCCGGTAACCCGTCCGGAATCTCTCCTGACCTGTTCCGCACTGTCCTGTCTGTTCCCCTATAGCCAGTGGCCAACCAACCATGCAGTCTTCCCTTCCTCTCCCCTCCTTTCCTTTTTTTTTTGGAGACCCTGATTCTTACTTGCATGGGTCTCTTGCTTCCTGGAGTGCCCTCTTTGTGCCGCCTGCTCTCGGCGCAAGCCGCTGGGGTTACGGGCTTTGTCTAAGTTGTTTTGGTCGTTTCCAACCCTCTGGCCCAATCTTCGTTCCCTTTTCTTTTTCTTCCCCCTCTTTGCCCCGACATGCACCTCTTTTTAGTCGGGTCGCGTTCCTTTCTTCCCACTTCATGGCACCCCCCTCCACGCCCAAGCCCCCTCCATTCATTTGGCGTTTGGTTTTTTTTTGTGGGAACTCCCAAAAGTTTTTTCCCCTGCTGTGGAAATTGCTTCCCCTAGGTTGCTGTTCCGTGGTGCCCACCAGGGTGCCACTTCCGTTGCCGACGTTCCCGTCCCCCCGACTGGGACGTAACTCACCTTTTCTTCCCCTCCTCTTCTTTTTTTCGCTGTTTTTTTTTCACAGAATTTTTGTAACCTCTTTTTTCCCAAGGGGGTCTGTAGAGATTGCAAATGGGATGCCTTTCTGGCGGGGCTGTCTCCTTTTTGGTCCCCCTCTTTCTGGTGTAAATTCCTCCCAGTGAACACCCTTTTTTTGACGGCGGACAAGTCCTATCATGTGGTTGTTATTTTTCTCTTCCCCTTTTGGATTCTTTCACACCACGTCCGCCATTATTTTGGTTCCGCCTCCCCTTAGGCGTTTAGTTTTCAATATTTCTTCGTTAAGTCTCTGTTCTTTCCCTTTTCTTTTCAGTAGACGGCCTTCTTTTTTGACGCTCGTGATTTTTCACCGGGTGTGGGGGTTGTTGGCTTGTTCCAGGTGGAGTTCAAAGGGGCCTTTTCTTCATGTTTTTTCTCCCCTTTTCCCCCCGGTTTTTAATGTTTTTTTTATTTTTTTTTCTGCCCCCTTAAACAGTACAACTTACCCCTTTTCGATGGTCGATGATTGATCACCGCCTCAGGGCCTTCTTTTTTCTCCCCTTTCCTCCTTTACCACTTCCTGAGGTTTCGAGGTGCTGGTTCATTATTTACGGAAATCCTTCGCTCTCCCTTTTCAGGAGACTGTTTCATTTGCCGTCGTTTTCGTGCAATGTACTAGTCGTGTTTGAATTTCCTTTCCATTAATCTTTGGCCTAAACCCATAGAACTGTTCCCTTTAATTTCGTGTGGTGGCCCCGTCTTGCCCCAGAGGGATTGTCACTCCCCTTCGTTTTTTTCCCCAAAAACCGTTTTGATCTCCGTCTGTCTGTCGCCCCCCCCTCAATGCGTCCCCCAACGCGGGCCGGAAGCCCCGCCGCCCCTTCGTGCTCTGAATACCATTGACTCCCGGCCCCCATGGGGCCCGCCCCCCGTTTCCTCTTTTTCGTGCGCCGGTTTGATGATTGCCTTCCCGGCGTTCATTTTCGGGTTTTTCCAACTTCCGCGTTGTGTAACCTGCCGTCTATTTCTTTGCACGAGAGCCTTCCCTTTTTGTGCCGGCAATCCCGAGCTCGTCATTATGGTTAAGCCCTTGGCGTCGTTCTTCGCATTAAAATTTGGGTTGCCGGACCAACCTCCCCCTGGCAGTGTGTTTTCCTTAGGGGGTCTTGGTGCTCCCCCCCGTCTCTTTTTGAATTGAGTTTTTTTTGTCGCCCGCCCTGTTTGCCCTTGTATCATGTACCCTTCAGCCGGCTGTTCGGTGCCCTGCGGCCGGTCTTGTGCGCCACAAGGATTGCTCCGCTTTTTATTCCGACTTCTTTGGCTTTCCCCATCGACCGTCTACAGGCTGCCTCTCTGCGCTGCCGACTCGGTGAACTCCCTAGGTAGATTTACGGAGTATTCGGCGATCGGTAGTCCTTCGGCGTTTCTGTTCGCCTCGAGGAGGCGCTTCTTTACGGCGTTTTTTGGTGGGGGAGTTCCACGTCGCTCTCTCCCCCCCAATACCGGAGAGCTGTCTTTCATGTGACCCTTCCCCAAAGCATTTCTTTGTTTTTCACCTGGTGACTTGATTTTCCGCTTTTTTTCCCTTCCGCCGCAGTTGACAGGTTTCATTATTTGCCAACTGGATTTCAGGAGGTTCCGGAGGCGCAGGCTTGGCGGCTCCATAGCCACGTTTTTTTTCCCGGCTTCACACCCGGTCCGCTGACGGCACTGATTTGTCCACTCTCGTACAACGAACATTGTGCCCGATTTTCGTTGCCGCCCTTTGTCCCCCTCTGCGATTTTTAGGACCGTTGCTGTCACTGCAAGGTGACCTCTGCGAATGGTTTGTTTGTTCCGGGCTAACTACAGGCCAAGTTTCTTGTGGGCTGTCGGAAATTTTTTTTGGTGTTCTTGAATGCCTTTTTTCCTTTTCGCTTATTCCCTTGAACGACTAGTTTTCCGTGGTATCAGCATCCGTGAGATTTTTTTTTGCCAGATTTTCATATTACCCACTGTCTTACTGGGGTGCTTCGGGCTAAGCTGACCCCTTTTTTTGGCCGTTCCGAAGGTTTGGGAGATCCAGTCCAGATGGCACTACTCTTCCCCAGTTGTTCCCCTTACCCTCTCCGAGCATTATTTCGTCACTTTGGCTATTGCCTAGCCTTTCGCACCCCATTTTTGCTGTTTCGGTTTTTGTCTCGACCGTTAGTGACCCCAATCCTTTGCGGCCTTCACGGTTGAATGTTCTGCATAGACCCAGCGGTCTTCTCCCACCCCCTCCACGTCCTGCCCTGTCACATCCCACGGCATGACTTGTGAGTCCCTCTAATTTTGTCTTTTCTTATTTTGCCCGGGCATGGTTGCGTTGAGGGATATTTTTTTTTTGTTCTTCTGGAGCTACCCCCCTCGGTCCAGGTTTGGGCTATGTCTGCCCTCTGTTAGTGTTTCTTCTTCGACTTCGGGCTAGGTTTAGCGTTTTCGATCAGTACCCTCCTCCCCCTCGGCCTTATGAGGCGTTTTTTTCTGAATTTTGAAAAATTTGCTGGGTCTTTGCAAATTCGCGGTCTTCCTTTTTCTGTCCCACCTGTCCTAGCTTGGAATCACACCCCCATTTCCCTCATGGGTGGTCTAACTGTTCTTCTTCCCCCCCATGACTAGCTGTCCTTTTAACCCCTTCTCTTACGATTTTTGCCTGCCAACCCCCTCGTGGATCTGTTCCTTTCTTTAGTTATACGGTGATCTTTTGCAGCGGTTCACCCCCGCCTGCCGTCACCCGTCGTTCTTGTTTGCGTCCCAAATAGGGATACAGCCCCCATGCCTCCCTCGACACTTTGCCACTTGATTGGTCCCCCCCATTGACAGTCTTCGCGCGTCCCCTTCTTTCTACATACTTCTTTTTCCAGGTGCCCGTTGCCTTTCCTATTCCATGACCTGCTGTTGCCTCCTTTTTGGCTGTTTTCTAATTGCGTATGGGGATAGCTCACCTCGCCTTTTTCCCCTGGTGTCCTACCATTATGTGGTTGCAGCATCATCGATCCCTTTTTGATCTCTTCCCGGCCTTATTCTCGTGAGGCCCCCTTCTTTATGTTGTCTGAAATCCCCCCGCTCCCGCCCGTCCCCCCACATCTGAAGCAGGGTTCTTCCCATCTTTTATTCTCATCGTTTTTTTTTCCCTGGTAAGTTGCTCCTTCCCCTCCTCTCCGCACGCCCAGCGGCCGGCAGGCGCTTGCAGTGATTCGTTGTCTTCAATTACGGGCGTGGTGGCAGCAAGCCTATGTCTGCGCTAACTTTTCCCCCCCCAGAAGCCCCCCCCTTCCCCCTGAGCAACGCGCTTCAGAACCCACTAGCGCGTTACCTGGGCTTCCCTTTTCTCCTTTCTTCTTTTCCTCTCTCCGGGTTTTTTTTTCCGGTTCAGTTTTTCCCTTTTCTTTCCGAAAATTAATTAACTTTCTCTCCCTGTGTGTGTTTTTTTTTTTCCGATTTAGAGCTGCCTTCCTTTTCTGGGTCAGGTTTTGTAGGTAGACTGTATCAATCCTAGTACAGTTTCTTTTCACCCCCTCCACGTACCCCCATTCATTTTTTTCATCCCCTCTTATTTATGCGGTTTTGGTATTAAGGCAGTCTCCTTGGGCCTCCTACTTTTCTTAATGTCCCTTCCGCGGTCCACCCTTTGAGTCCTCCCCCAAGTCTCAACCTGACCTCTGCCCCCGCCTGCGTTTTTTTCCCAATATGTTTTCTTTTTGGTTGTCTTTGAGTCTCTTACCTTACCCTACTCCCATCGAATTGGCCCCCTGGCACTCGATAGGATTTATTCTAATTTTAAAGGCCCTCCTGTTTCTTCGTTTCATTTTCCGATGGTTCTTGACGTTCCCCCCCCTTTCTTGTCTGCGCACTCTAGTTTTTCCCACTGTTGTCCCATCTGCCCTCTTCTTGCCGTGCTTTCGGTACCTCTTCGCCGTCCTTGTCTTATGGGTCCCCCTTTCCGTTGAGAGGCATTCCCCGCACGATGTTGTTTCCGTTGCTTCGTTTTGAAAGTTCCTTGTTTTCTCGCCATAAACTTCCTTTTTTTTCCCACGCAAGTTACCCTTATGTCCCTACGATTTTTTTCTTTCCCTCTTTTTTTGACACTCTTTTTTTTTCCACCCGAGTCGTAGCAAGGTAAAACTTCCCCACCCCCACACCCTTCCCGGACCTTTGACCCTTTTCGTACCTGCCTTTTTTTTCGTGTTTCCCCTTCCAAAACAAAAGTTTTATGTTCAGTGTTTTAATTTTCCCCGGACTTTTTTTTCGCTTTTTTTTTTCGCTACCGGACCGCATCCCAACATTTTCCGCCTTATTTTTTGTGTGGATGCAAATACCAGACCCGGTTTTTTATTGAGACAGGGTTTTGACACTCACGTCCCCCCCGCGTTTTGGGCACCCTTTTCGAACCCGAGACCGTTTTCTTTCCGTTCGCCCGCCGATGTTTTTCTTTGTTTCGAACCCTTATCCCGGGGGGGGGGTTCGTTTCCCCCCATCAATTTCCACCGCCTGTTTGATATCCTCCCCCCGGAACAATAGGCCACAAAGTCCTTACGTAGTTTTTTCTTATCAGGCCCCTCGGACCCCCCCCCTCCAGCCCCTTACAGGAACTTTTCCGTTCATTTTTTTTCAGGCCCCGACCAATCTAGCTGTGTTTATTCCCCCCTCTTTGCTTGGATATGGCCTGTCCGCGCCTGGTTGGAGGTTGCTGACCTTGGCCTTGCCCCCTTTACAATTGTCATTTCCTGCCCGCCTTGACGGGCGGTGCCACATGGCACCCTCTTTTCTCCTGTCACCGACTTCAGTTACCTCTCTGAGCCATCATCCCCTTAGAAGCCAAGGACCCAGATTCAGGTTGCAAACGCTCGGGCTTGGAGGTTCTTTGCCATCCCGATTTTCCCTTCCTGTATTAGTTCAGCACCGGGCGTCCCGACAAACAACTTGTTTTTTTTTTCCTGTCTTTGCCGATCAACGCAATTTGGAATTACACCCCCGGTCTCTTCCATTTTTTCTCTTGTGCTCCTGCGCGGCGATTCTGATGACCTATGCGAATTTTTCGTTCTCTCCATCAATGGATTCCAGCAACCAACCCCCCAACACCCCACCTGCCCAACCCTTCCGTTTAACCTTAATTTCTCTTCTGCCATCACCACCGTGTCAGAAAAGCCCTCCTCAAAAAGAATTTACGCATTGCAAATTGGGGTCAGGTCTCTCGGAGTTCGTTTCTCCCCCCCCCCTTCTTGGTCCATCCTTTTCGCAAACCCCGTTCTGTTGTTGTCCTGCCGTGACAGTTGTGTTTTCCCCCATTTTTTGGATGAGCTGTCCCACCTCCTCCCACTGCCGCCCTCCACGCATTTCCTCTTTTTTTTCCCAACAATTTCGTGAAAAAAAATTTGCCCGGTGGTACCCCCGGGCATCGTTCTCTTCCACGACGTTTTGGGCAGACCCCTTAATTTGCTGGCCGTCTCCTTTAAGCCGGGTACGTTCTTCCTTTTTTCATAGAGAGGAACGGCCAGTTGTAAACCTCCCCCACCTGTTGTCTTGGTTCTCCCTTTTAGATTTTTTTTCGAGGGGACCTCAAAAAACCTTTTCTCCGTTCCAGAAAGTCCGGTCAACCCGATTGAAAGTCGCCGGGTCCTTCCTTCCTTGTCTGTTTTTCCCAGACGTTAGCGATCTCCGCTTGGTCCGCAGTAGTCCCTGCGCATCCGGTAGTTTTTTGAAGTCTGCATCACGCTTTTCGTTTTTTTCCCCGTGCAGGTTTTCCCGCGGCCTGCGCCTGGTACCTTCCTGAAACATTTGTGGATAACGCGCCCCTCCCCTCCCCTTTGGTGCCCAGTCAGGGCGAAGCTAGGGAAATCCCGCCCCTGGTGCCTCCCCCCCAAATTTTTCCCCACCTTGCCAACGTCACGGACCATGTTCCATTCTTTTCGAAATTTTTTTTTTTGCCCGTGCTTGCCTAGCCAGTTTGCGGTGTACCTCTCCTTGTTTGATTTTTGTTTCTTTGCGTGACCTGTCATTGAATGATCTCTCTAATTTTTTTTTTTTTCTGGACCTGTTTCATTCAAAAGGACTAACCCCCTAAACTTCCCGCCGTCGGCGTTTGTGGCATCTCCCTTCTTATTTCTATGCAGTCTTCTTTGAATGGAACAAGACTGGTCTTTCCCCCCCTCGTTTGCCGTTGATTTTCCCTTTCTGACTTCAGGACAGGAGTTGGGAACGCCTTTTTTCCTCCCCTTTTTTTTTTTTCCGCCCAGCATTGCTTATCCAGCGTTACTTTTCCCCTTTCATTAGGTCTTATTCTTCTGGTTTTAGAGCAAGCTTTTTTTTGTTCCACGCGGTATGTAGTTCACCCTTTTTCCAGGCCGTCCACACGTTTGCCCCCCCTGCCCTGTCTCTGATATTGGTTCGTTTGTGTTCCAACAACCTCTGGTTGTTTTCTTTTCCCCCCCCCCCCGCGGTTGATGATTTTTTTTTTTTTCCCCTTGCCCTATCATACAATGGCCGACGCCAGTCTCCTGATCTTCCTGACCAACTGGGGTGTGGATTTAAGTGCGAGGGGACGCTTTGGACCCGCGTTTTTTTTCACCTACAGGCCGTCTTTTCTCCCCCCTCTTTTGAAATTTTCTTTTCTCGTTGTTTTTCATTGACAAGACCACGTTTCAGGCTATTGACTTTGACATGA
>Ga0179593_1327543_pt1 | contig 15885 bp, 14 predicted proteins | sample CZODoug2_1_08_16_FD_185931 | JGI IMG/M metagenome (GOLD analysis project Ga0179593, IMG submission 185931) | Vadose zone soil fungal communities from Angelo Coast Range Reserve, California, USA - CZODoug2_1_08_16fungal (PacBio error correction) | ecosystem: Environmental > Terrestrial > Soil >... | reverse complement strand
GATGATACGATCATGGTGCTTCTCACACCCTGTCAGATTTCCAGTCCAGATTCATCAATGCGGCTTCTGTTTTTTTTTTTCTCCTCTCGAGGGTCCTGGGCACGTAGTAATACCCTTGACTGGTATCTCTTGTGTTTGCCCCGGGGGTCGCGTTCTCCCCCCCCTCTTTTTCAGTCTTCTAAAAATGTGCACAATACATTGATACTTGCCTCTTTTGTACAGATTTCCTCTCCTGCTATCCTGCTATTGCAATTTCTTTTCTATCCCACCTTGATCTCTTTAGAAAGACGGCCTTTCTTCCGATTTGCAAGTCAGGGGTAGGAATGAGAGTTTAAAAAGGGTTATATGCCGAGCTTCGGTGTAGATTATCCTAGAGCGTTCGGCAAGGGCCCCTCGGTGTGCCGGTTTCAGATGCGGCCAGTCATTCCCCTGCCGTCGCAGCTGTGGTTTTTCTAAATCGGCATTTCTTGTTCTTCTTTCTGTCATTTCGCGGCCCAGTTAGAATCTCCCCCGGGCTTCCCTCGGCGGCCTTTCTTTTTTTTCCCCTATAACCAAGCCCTCCTTATTCCCTGGTTTCTTCATTGTTGGTAAGTCCTTGTGCGGTGATTTGCAAATCCCTTCTCTTGCCTGCCCCCCCTGCCCTTGCGAATTTCCTGGGGGAATTCTTGAGCATCTACGGACCCATCCCCCTATTTTTGTGTCTTTCTTTCCTGACCATTGAGGTGAGATGGCTTACAGTTGCACCGTTAACTGCCTTTCCACCGGCCCCCCTTGCTGCATCTGCTGATTCGAGACCTTTTGCCGTGCTTCCTACTACCAGTTTTGTTGTTCTTGTTTGCCCCTCCCCTTTGACTTTCGGACGTATTTTCAGTAAAAGGATGGTTTTTTGTTTCCGTGGGAAGACATTCCCCTGATCCGGCTAATGTGTAACTGTGCCACCCGGAACTTCCCCCTTCTCTTGTAGGTTTCATCTACATGGCACCCCTTTTTTTATGTCTTGGTCTTCACTGAAGACTTCCCCTTTCAGTCTACACGAGATCTCTGCACTCTAAGCTGGACCATATTTCAGCCCACTCCGGCAGTTCAATGAAGACCCCTCTGTGAGGCGTTTCACTACTGCCCTTTTTACCTTTCCTTCTGTGGGAGGCCTTAAGGTCTACCAGCCCGTACTCTGGGCCAGGCCCTCCTTTCGCCCCGTCAATGGTTTCCTGTGCTGGTGCCCTCACTGGTTCCCCCAAGAAGCTTTCCCGTGTTGTATCTCCCTATTTCGGTGAGACAGAGCTGTTCACCCTTCCCGTGAGGCGATCTCTTGTTGATCCCAGCGTCCAGGGAACTGTAGTCTGATTAAACAGGGAAGCTTCCCTTCTGTTTTTTTTCCGTGTGAGTGTACCCCTGCGGCAGTTAAGCTAACACTGGGCGAATATATCCGTAGAAACCGTAACCTCCATGCCCGCTCAGTACTGCTTACCATGTATGGCCCCTATGCAGAGTTTCCGCGCTTGTTTAGTTCTTTATCAAGAACTTTAAGCAATGCTCTCCCCAACCCCCAGAGTACTGTGATCTAATTTCAGGGGGGGTTCCCCCCCCCCTTGGCTTTTTTTGAAGTTGATAATAGTACCCTGATCCTGGCCGGTGGTCCCTTTCCTCTCTCCCAGCTTCCCAGTACACGTCTTTTTCCTGCTTGCCCCTCCCTTTTCCACTGACAATGTATTTGTACTCCTAGCTTAAAACCATACGTTCTCCCCTAGAATCCCATTACCCTATAGCCGTCCCTTTTTGAAGGGCGCATCTTGGTCCCCGCACAATTTAAGTCTACTGCCTAAAGCCTTGAAACCCGTCTCTTTTCGGAAAGTCCCAATCCCCCTGAAGCCCTTGCAACACAGTGCCGAACACGTATGACCTTCTTTTTTGAAGCCAGAGAATTCCTGCCCCTGCTCCACTTTTTTTTACTTTTCATTGCCCATATGGGTTTCTACAAGTTTCCTAGTTTCCCCCGCTTTGCTTCCGGTTAAGGAAAGGCGTAATTTCCAAGCTCCTTTGCCGATAAAATACCCCCTGTTGCCAAGGCAAGAACCGTATCAGGTAAAATCATTTTGCCTTTCGGCCTTTTTCCTTGAGCTTTTTGGCACTTCCCGTTGGGCCTTTTACAATCCTTCAGGTCTTCCCCCCCGATTTGACTCATGAGAAGTATTATTTTTCACCCTCTGTTTCTGGCCTACTAGGAGACCCATCTGGAGGTGCACCCCCCGCTTTTGTGCCTCTTTCTCGAAAGATTTACCTTTGAGCGTCCCTTTTCATCGGCCTTCCTCGATGAGGAAAGTGCCACGCACAATTCATCTGGGAAGCGAAATTTTCGGATTGAGCGAAGACTTTTCGACCCAAAACTTTTTCCCCCTCGTTGGGACTCCTCTCTGCTCGAGTTGAGGACAATCGCCTTTTCGCTTCTTTTCTTCGGCTTACTTTTTCTTTGATCCCTGGTCCTAACACCTCGACCCGACCTGCGGTTCCCTGCTTCACAATCCTTGTATTTTTATCGCGTTGCTTCTTTTTATATTTTCCCCTTATCCCTGTTCAGGCTGAAGCCGTAGCTTCTTCCTGCAGTGTCCAGTAAGAGTATCGTGCCCGTCCAACGCCTCTTTTTTTTCGAGAACTGGGCTCCGAGACCTTAAAACTGATAGCATTAACCGATTTTGTCCCCCTCTTGGCTTTTGTTGTTGCAGAATGTTCTCCTTTCTGGAGACTAGACTATCTTTCTTCCCTTTTGAAGTGCCCTTGCGTGAGTCCTCTCACAGGGACTTGGCATCACGCCCCGGGATTCCTAGTCTCCGTTTTTGAACGGCTCTTACTTTTGCTTCCTTTAGTCTTAGCGATTTTTGATCAAACTGCTTGTGAGTGATGGTAGATTCTTTTCCTTTTATCTCGATGTGTGGTCGGGACTTCCAGCCTGGAGGGTTAATCCGTCTGTTTGACGGATGAGTCTTCTCTTCTTTTGCCAACTTTTTTTCGATACGCCTGGCCCATTGGTCTCAACCGCGGACAGTCCGTTACCCATACGCCTCCCTTTCTCCAGTCTTTCTTTCCCCCCCTAACCCGGAGCCTTTTTTTTCAAACAACCCCCCCCCTTTCTTCTAAACAACTTCAGATCCCGTTTCTTTCCTTATTAGTTCCCGGTGCTGCTTCCCTGTGTTTAACACTGGAAAGGATGAGAGGCAATGTTTCGCCGGCCGACACGAAAGGTTTTTTTTCCAAACGGAATCTCTTTCGCTCTTCCTTCCCTCAAGATAGATTAGAAAACCCATCCTTTTCTAAATGAGTATCGTCCGCCGGCTCTAGAGTTGTAAGGTGAGCATGTATCTGTCGTCCAAGCTTCATGTTCTGCCTTCCTTTTTTCCCATGACCACTTACCCGAAATTGACCCGCTAATGACCGTCTCCATTTGAATGTCAAGAACTTCTCAACTCCCCCTCTGCGGATTTTCCAGGTTTCCCCCCCCTCTTACCTACCTGGCAGGTTTTTTAGTTTAGGTGACGGAGAGACAGCTTTACCGTAACTACTGAGAAGACCCTTTCCTAAAAGGATTAATTTCCTCGAGGACTCTTTCTGGTTTACTTAAAACCGATGGTTAGCAGTCGTCGGTACCCTAAAAGGTCTTCTCGATAAACCTCTCCCATTGTTCCCTTTCCAGTCACTGGTTTTTCCGGTCCACCATGATCTCCCCTTACCCCCACTTCCTGTTTTTAGCCGAACTTCCCCCCAAGTCATTCTCTGACATCCCTTGCCCGCAGATTGCAACCTTCACGCCCCCTATGCGCACGATCTTTCGTTGTTAAACCGGTGCCCCCTGCGAGTGCCACCGCTTCCGACCCCTTCTTAACGGTGGTAAAGTCCCCCGTGACGGTTCCCCCAACCATGCCTTCACTTTAGACAGGAAAGTCCTGTCAGAGGTGCCCATTTTTCGAAATTTCTGTATTCTGTTGGATGTTTCAGTTGAGTCTTGTCCCCGTCATCAAGTACCGCTCTTCCGCCTGCCTCACTTTCGATCTTTTCACTTCCCCCCTTTGTCGCATAGGATCAGATCCCCCTCTTTCGTGTGATCCGCCCCTTCTGAGTGATACCCACAGGGCGCCTTTTTTACGGTGCATTGTGAAGAGCCTTTCCTGATCTGATTGCCCGCCCTGACTTTTCAGTTCTCTTTATGAAGAGCCCTTGCTTTTGCTTCCTTATTAAGCTCTCCCCCCTCCCGTAGACTTCTGTTCTCCATTTTCACCTGTCATGAAGTCGAGAAGTTGAGACCCGTGCTTTTTCCTTTTTCAGACAATTTTGGCTCTTTCAGCTGGGCACCCGGTTTCCTTTTAAGTCTCCCAGATATCATTCGTTTTTAAGCCCGTGTTCTCTTCCACGGAACATTGAAATCTTTTTATGAGTAATTGATTCATGCCTTCGCAACCCGAAATCGCCTCTCGACCTTCATTTTTGGTCATCTCAGGTGGATCGCGGATTAAAGTCCCTGTACCCCCCTCACTTCTCATTCGGTTTCCCCTGCCTTACGCATCTCTTTCCTGGATTGGTAAGCCGATTTTACTTCCCAATGCTTGATCTTATTCCCACTGCCGCCCAGGTCAACAGACAGGGCAAACTGCCCCGCCCCGGCCGTTTGAATGGAACCGCCGTTCCAGGGTCCCTGTACCCACTTCTTCCCCCCTCCTCCCGTTAGTACGATGAGGGTGCCGATACAGCTGGCTTATCCCTCCGATTCCAACGAAAGCAAAAGGATCAAGAGTTGCGCACCATGTTCGAACCCCAGCCAGTCCAAACGCAAGCCGAGCTTTTCCATTGCCCGCTTTTCCTTCTTCACCCTTAATGGCATTGTCTCGGAGTTATAGAGAAATTTTCCCTTCCCGGACCCCTCAGCCTTGAGACCTTTTTTGACAGGCATCCGTGCTTTCCCTAAGGAAATGAGATATCAGTATTAGACCCATGCCGGACTCTAAGCTGTCCAAGGGCGGCTATTAGCGCATGCGATTTTCACGGCACCTTGACGCACAGCGCAGACATTGACCCTTTTCCCTTTCTCTCCCCCCCTCCTCGACTCTTCCTCCTGGACCCAGCTTTACAGCTTGATAGCCAGATCGATGAGGCTTCAAAGTTGCGCCACCCAGGACTAAATCCCTGTTCTCCCCCTCCTTAAGCCAGTCCGGTAGCTGGCACCCACCTACGCCCCCCCTTTCTCGGATATGAAGGCACACGGCGACTTTCTCTCCCTTGAAGTTTTCTTTGCGACTTCTCTCTCCCTCCCCTAAGAGCCATTTGTACGGGAGTGTCCATTTCAACTCCTCCCCCTTTAAGAGCCCGAGAAGATTTAGATAGCTGGAGGAAGACCCCGAACCAGTTAAAAAGAGTTTTGACCTTATCTTTCATGACACTTTAAAACCCCCCTGCTTGTCCTCCTGTGTACCGGCCTTGGGCCGGAGCCTGCACCTGAGTATAAACGCACATTACTAGCGGACCCCCTTTTTTGTTCGCAAGGCATAAAGCTAACGAAAAACGCCTTGGCCAGAAAAAACTTTTTGGACAAACAAACATGTTTCAACACAATTTATGACCCCCCAGTTCAGTTGCCATGTGATGTCGCCCAGTGATAGACTCTCTTTACGCCCTTTGAAAATGCACCTCAGGCACCCCCGTTCCGCCTCCGTTATAGTCAGGCGACAGAAAAAATGACCTCCGAACGACAGTTTCTCTTGTTCACAGAACCCCATCTTATTAATGTCGCCTATTCTTCGGCCTGCTGCCCCAAGTCAAGTTTTCCTTTTGCCTTCATCCTTACTTACCTTCCTCCAGAGTAAAAATTCTTTCCTTCAGCCAAGCCCCCTTTTTTTTTCGAACCACCGCGTGCTGAATACGAATGGCACTCGACTGGGGCACGGTTCTTTTGCGATAGACTCGCTTGTCTTCCTACGCTTCTTTTGGTCACCCCTTCGCTCCGACCCCCGATCCTGCAAATATTCTCCAGGTTCCTTCTCCAGGTCTTTTCAGGTTTGGTAGAGAAAGGTGGTAGCCATTCTGACCGTGGAAACCCCAAGCTTTCAATTTCCTTGATTCATTACTTCCGTTTTATCTGCACAGAACCCAGAGAGTTACGAGACGTCTCTCCATGACCGGTATGATTCCCTTTTCCTTCTCAACGACTGTGTGCGCTCTGCTTAATGATAGGTACTCATCATTTTTTTCCCCCCTTTCTTCTATCTCCTCCTCTTTGTTGTTGTAAGTTTACGAGTTCATGTCCTCCTTTTCCTCACCACAGTTCCAGATTGAAATCCCGGAAAAGCCCTTTCTCTCTTGGTCGGCCTTTTATAGTTTGTTTAATTGTGTCTGGATACTTCGTACCTGACTACTTCTGGAATGATGTTTTTTTCCCCCCTCTTTCACCATTCTTATAAACAAGTATAACAAGGATCCCCCCTCCCCCTAACGCTTATGAAGTTTTACTCATGTCCCCTTCCTAGGCTATTTTATTGCACAACTGGCCGCGTATTCCCGACCTTTGATACGAGTTTGTCGACGCCGCCGGCACAGATTTCCGCCTTCTTCAGCTGGTGTCTTTTTACTTAAACAGTTGTTTATTTTAGGCTGGGAGAATTGGATACTTAGTTAGCGTACTTACTCTTTTACGTGGCAGGGTACACGTCCATGGTGAATTATGTTCCATCACCTCGGCGGAAGTCCCTTCCCTTTTTTGATGTGGTACCATTCTCACTCCTTCCATGTCACGTTGTCCCCCGTAGCCAGTTGGTCAAAAACTCGGGCAGGCTGCCGTCTTTTGCACGTTCTAATTGAGATGTTCCTTTTGGGCTTACTCTTCCTTCCTATCACTTCCCCCCAAGATTATAGGGTTTCTTCATGGATTTGCTCATGTTGATGCACCGTGAGCTTAATGTTACATTTCCTCGTGAACCGGCAACAGGCACTTCTCCTCGAGAAGCCGTTGTTCAGATATGAGGCATTCCCGGCCTCCTTTGTAATTGGCTTTTTCCGGGATTTCCTTTGCTGCTGGCTCCCTTCCCCTGGGAGTTATCCAGATCCCTGAACCCTCTTGCTGCTGGTTGAGAGGTCTTCGCGCCTTGCTAATTCCGTTGCCTCTCCTACTTACCGCTTTGTGGAGTTGACAAACATTGATCAAGTTTCCCCCTCAGTTGTCTGAGAGAAACAATGTGAAGGTCATGTTGGTTGCGCCTTTGATGCTAATGCTATCGATACTACGTCCCTCGCCCGTCCAGGAGGAGTCCTTCCTGAGGTTGAAGCTACTGGACCCGTCCTTGTTAGTGTGAGTCGGTAACGCATTCAAAGATACCTCCATATAGGCCTGATGATTGCGTGCAATCTGATCAGCACGGTCTTTTCTAATCATCGTTCGCTATCTGCCTTCTTGCTCATAAAGTGATTTTTTTCGGAGTAGACCCCGAGGAAGCCCGCTCTGTGTCCAGTTAACTGAGTGTTCGAAGTAAGGAAATGGTTACTGATTTCTGGTTTTCTCACTTTTGCTGCCCAGTGACCATCTGGCTTTTGGTTTAACCATTATCTTGATGTTATGACTCTACTGATGGCTCGACCCTTAGAGTTCCTCGTTCTTCGTTTGAGTTCGGTTATCAGAGGACATTTCCCGGATTCTGATGTCAAACCCCTTCACGACGGTGTTTTGCCCGGTTTCCTCTGTTTACAATCGTTCTTTTCCTTTAATATAATCATAGCGTCCTCCTTCACCCTCCCCCTCCCTGGAGATGGCTAAGGGCGTCAATGCTTGACGCGTCAGTTCCACAGAGGCCTCGGTAAGCCTCTCTCTCCTGACCGACAAAAACAGCGTAGCTTCAGTTCTAATGTTTCTCTACGGTTGTGAGAAGTTACCCCTCCCCGATTACCAGACATTTCAATTTTTCCCTTTGAAAGAGGATAAAGCTTCCATACACCCACTTGATGAATGATGAAAATTAAAGCTGCCTGGCTCCAAATGGTCAGTGGGGGGCCAAACGCCAAAAGGGCTCAACCTCCGAGAACATGTGACCCTGCTTTTCTCCCCTGCTGAGCCCTATTCGCATTCTTCTAAATTCCAGACTATGCGCCTCGGGCAATCCCGTTGAACAACCCCCCCGTTCGGCTCTTATCCGCGCCAGCGGAATGTCTTAGCACACGTCCCTCCACGCCTTCCATGTTTTGTGCTGTGGCAGCAAATACTACTGATCGGCCCCGTCATAGAACTAGTGAGGATCAACTTTTTTTTCGCAGGAGTTTTTTTTGAGGCCTGTTTTCTTCTTGAGATTGATTCATTTTTGGAAAGTTTTCAGTCCTTTTGCCACGATATGACGATCCCTCCCAGTTTAAACCGAAATTTTTTTTTTTTCCCAGGGTCCACTTCTCTGATAGGCCGTCTGACTCGAAGTGATTTTTGGAACAGTCCCACTTTTCCTTTACATTATTCTCTCCTTACCCGTGTCGCGCTTTGTTTTTATGTTTTGGTGTTAGAGACTTATCGAATTCACCCCCTCGTTTTTTTCCCGAGATTGACATCAGTCTGGTGAGGTGTCACCCCCTCTTGCTTGCGCGTTTTCCATGATGACCTAGTCGGCCACATCGAGCTTTGACATCCGATTTTTTTTAATCGAGCCCAAGGATTGAACTTCCTGTTCCTGGGGCGTTTTTAGGAAGACTTGTTTTACCGCCTCCACTTAATAACATCGGGTGCAGCACGCTCGCTTGATCCGAGGAAACCAAGAATTGGCGCTGAATTCTTTTGTAGTTCCTCTTCACCCTGAACCCCTCACGTTTCAAATTTTGCTACCGGGACTTTTCCTGGCCGGTCCCCTACGGCTCTGGAGATACGAGGCGTTTGCACTTTTTTCCTCGTTGTCAAATGATAACGGCTCAGCTGCCCTCTTCTTTTTTGGCTTCGGGATCCAATCCCAGAGTTTGGGAAGACATTGCTTCTTTGAAGACGAACTGGTAGACCGAACCTTTCCACGGATCGACAGGACCCTTTTTTTCTATTTTCTCCCTCGGTTTTTTGAAGTAATGAGTTTTTGAGGCGTAAGAGCATGAGCGTGAGGCACTTGGCGTTCCTTCTTTGCGCGTCCCAATTTCCTCGTCCTCCGTGCCCCTAACAGCTTCCTCAGCCGCCTGACTTCACTGGGAGCTTTCTAGAGGTTGCTACCCCCTTCCTTTTTCGGGATCGGGTAAATTTCATTCTTTCCTCGGTTTTGATTTGGAGGTCCATTTTATGAGGTTGATACCATTTTACCCCTGGCACGAGGACTCTCTATATTTTATACCTCACGTTGTTTGTTGATATCTCTTCATCTTCTCTTAGTTTTCCCCCTCATGGCTTTGGACAACCCCGCGACCCGTGTATCCCTCCCACTTTTCCCATGCAATAGCCCATCCTTCTACCCTCCCCGAACATTGCCCTTTTTTGTTGATTCCCCCACCTATCCCTCTGCTTAACTTACCCCCCGGGCCGTTCCGAGTATGTGAGAAGGCTTGCGGGATCTTTCCCAGGGAAGCGTTGCCCGTTTGCGACCGGCACGACATGGGTCTCCCCCCCCTTTCTCTTATTAAAATGCCCCCTTTCCCTGCTATCTGATCTTTGCACCTGACGAGCGCCCCCCCGGTTTAGTGGACATCCTTTTCCTCGAGGTTGTACCGTTTTTTCCCCGTTCCCAGGGCTCGTCGTACCAATCTTCCCTTCCTCATGCCTGGACCCCTTGCCTTCAAGCTTTTGGTCGCGTTCTCATTTTCAATCGGAAATCCAGAACCCGATAACTTTCCCCGCTCCGTATGTTTACACCGGCCAGGAAAGCTGGCACCCCCAGGTTCCTTCATCTTTTCTTCTTCCCCGGTGGCTGACTTCGTACACGCTCCCGAAGAAATTTTTTCGCCAATTCTGTTATTTATAGATCCACTTCTCTCCTCGGCGTCCACAACGATTTGTATGACGTTGATGAGGTTTAAACAGGTCCGAGTTTTAAAATTTCCCATGAGATTAGTAAATGCCTGTGTGCGTTCATGCTTTCAGACACTTCCCCTTCCAAGGATTTTCCAGAATGCACTGTCATCGACAACTAGAGACTTTGGTTTTGACCCCCTCCCCCCTGACTGAGTTCGATAGGTGCACTTTCACAGCGTGCAGTGAGGATTACTCACACCTCGGGCAGGGATCGTACTGCTACCTGTTATAAAAGGCCAAATTGTAGTCACACCCCCTCTTTCCCCATTTAGCGCAGACCTTTCGACCCTTTACCCCAACACACCACCCCCAACACCCCCCCCCCCCCCCCCCCCGGGGACTTCAGTCCCTGAGCCCCATGTTTGGGTATTTTCTCGCAGTTCTAGGAAAGGAATCTTGTAGTCCCGTCTCTCTCCCATCAGCAGTTTGAGCTCCAACCGACTCTGACCCCCTATGAAAGATACAGGAAGCATGACTACCTATCCATTAAGACAAGCACACCACCCTTCCGCTTTGTTCTTCCGGTGTTGGTACGCCTTGCCAGCTGGCCTGTAATAGGGCACAGGGTTGAACTCTTTCTCTTGCCCATCGCATGTTTCCTTCATCAACGTCATGCGAAGCGATGCAGTCGCACATTGGTATGCAGCGTTTTTTTAGCCCATGGATGGTTCCCTGTTTGACTCCTTTTCAAGTGCTCTTACCCTTCCCGTTGTGTCACAGTCTAGCAGGCTAGATCGGTTTCTTTTCATTTTTTCTCTTTTCAGGTGACCAAACGGCCCTTGCGTGGTCCTGTGCTCACTCGTAGCCACCGCCGCTTTCTTTCCATGCAGCTGACTCTTGGTGGGATTCGGGCGCCGCTTCTTTACTCCAACCTCTGAACTGTCACCGCAGTTCAATTTCCCCCCTTGACAGCGGCATTCAGGCATTGCGTTTTGTCACGGTTTACGAGTGAGCGGCCCCTGATTATTCCTCTTTGCTCCCCCTGCCGCAGGTACCAAGAACGTTGCCCTCACTCACCTTTCGCTTCAGTGTCGCGGTCCCCGTTCCGGCGGCTAAACACGCTGCTCCCCCCCTTTGCAGACCGTCATTTTGTTCGTTCAGCTGCTTTCCCTCCCTCTCCTGCTATATTCCCTCCCCCTTAGTTCCCACCCATGGCACCCAGCATCATTTCGTTGCCCTATGATAAAAGTCCTGCCCCCGCCTACTGGGCTCTTCGTACCCCATCCCCACTTCCCAGACAAGTCATTCTCCCCCTTTTAAGACAGGCTGAGCCAAGCTGCCCTCCGATTTAATAAGGAGGGAGCTACCATTACTATTGATCACTGGATCTTTTCCTAAGTCTCTCGCTTGATTGTGATGGTGACCTGTTTGCCTTTACTCACATCAGACGCCATTTAACCTGTTTCCAGGTCGTGCGCCAGAGCGAACCCTTCCCTCCTGAGTCCCCCTTCCATGGCGAAGGCCCGTCACATTTGAATCCTATCCCCTTTCTTAGGCAAAGGCGCCCCCCCCAGCATCCCATTTTGTTTGCGCTCCCTGCACGCCCCGGTTCGGTTCGCTTTTTGTCCAACCGTCCCCTCCCACAAGGGAGAGTGGTGTTCATCTTATTTTTTGGTGCGGCCCCGGCGAAGATTGTCGCCCCAAATCCTCGGACGTCTGGTCGATTTCTTTAGCAGCAAATTCATCCTCGTTTTCTCTTGCGATGTGCATTTCCCGCCCGCCCGAGGTAAAGTTTTTTCACGTCCCATATAGACGGAGTGCGATCCTTTACCATTGACAACCCCCGCGGCTGCCGTTGCGTTCTTTCCCTTCGAGTCTCATAGCGTCCACTGTCCCCCTCTGCAATGTTTTTTTCGGTCCAGAGATTTCCCCTTGACGTCAACGGCGTCCGTGCAAAAACTCTTCCCACTTTTTTTCAAATTAGAGAGCTTTGTTATGACCTGAGACCATTTTGGCTTAACCCTGTAAGCACCAGGGTCCCCATGCACTGTTAATAAACTTTTTTGCCTCGAAGGTTGATGAGTTTCCCTTTTAAAACCATGGATACGACAAGACACAGCCTATCTTAGACCCCTCCCCCAACTAAGTCCCGGCATGCTCATCAGCACTTTTTTTTTTGCAATCGGCACCCTTTTTACATCGTTGCTGAACGATAGTTCCATATAAGGCCTCCACAAAATTAACCCCCCTAAAGGAACTCCCCCCCACCCCGGTGAACTTTTTCCCCCGCTCTTTCCGGACTCACCTGGTGGGGTCGGCCCCAATCGACTACCTGTTAAGGATTGCTGACCTCGCCCTCGACTATTTTTTTTTCTCAATCCAGTACAATTTCGCATTTGTATCTTAAGCCGATCTTCAATTGTCGCCCGGCGAAGGGGCCCAGGGATCTGACGGGTGGTGACTCGTTTAGAGAAGAACTGGGGGTCCCTTTTGTACCCCTTTTGTCACCAACTCGTGAGGAACACCTTTCATTGTGAGTTTTTTTAGCCCTGCCCCCGAGAGCCTCTTACATAAGACACATTTGATAGCTCAAGGATGTCGTGTCCTCTGCCGGCTGGAACTTCCCCTTGTGAGCATCTATTCCCCCCTGGCTACTCCTCCTTGCAATACCCCTCCCTCTTTGTTGTTTTGTTCTTTTTATTTGCCATGATGCCTTCTTGAGGACCTTAGATGGCCCTTTTGCACCAACCGGCCCCCTGGCCTGGATATCCTCGCGATACCTGTGTATGAGGTCACGATATAGGGGTCGTTTTCACTGCGTATTTTCTGTTTGACTTGGCATCCGGCTTTTGTTTTTCCCCGTGGGAAAAATCCCGCCCTACCGGAGGCACCTGACTGCCTCCCTTTTCCTCCTTGAAGGTTTCCCCAAGTTTCATGTTCATCATCTCACCCACGTTTTTCTTGCCTCACTGATCGCGCGAGCACCTGAAAAGGCGATTTTAACGAGGTGGATTGCCGGTTCCGCGCTTGTAACGACACCCGTTCCCCCTTTTTTATTCGGCGAATGTGTTGTTTTCGTAGAGTCCCTGACGTTATAGGCCACATGTTTGTGCCTTGCTGGCCATTAGTCGAACGCTCCTCCGTCGTTGTGGTTCCCCAAAGATTACCCTTTTCGTTGTTGACGAAATTTGTTTTATGGAAGGAAGTAGGCCTTCCTTCTGAAAGTATCCTGTGCATTTCCAGTTTTCCCCGCAAGTCGGATATATTTTTTCCTCATCACCCAGTCGTTGTCCTGTTTGGTTTTTGGTTTATTTGAATGTATGTCAGACTGTTCTTCCTTCCCTTTTTACATGTCTTATTTCCCCTTGCCCCAACTTATTTATCGCGCCTCCCTCTTTTGTGGTCTGCTGAGGATTTTTCCTTTGCTGATATTGCTGATGTTAATGTATTCTTTTACCGGGAGGGCGTTAAACGAAGGCCCCCCCTTTTGACACAGGCTTGCTGCACTTCTCTTTCTTCCCTTCATTGATCTTGCTATCGTTTCCGCTTCTAATACATCGACATTGTTTTTCCTTTTCCCCCAATCCCCTGCCCCGCTCGGCCGTCGTGGAAGCCAAGTTGACCTTTGACTTTTGAGCCTTTGGCTCCTTGACCGTCCCTTCTATCGTACATGGGACCAATCCAGGAAGGCGCTTATGGCGGGTCAGAGACCTTGACCTGTTCCAGTCGTAATGCAGTTCAATTACTTCAACCCTTACAGCATCAAGCCGCTGAGAAGCTTCACAAGTTCCAGCTCCGGCAGGCGTTCCTTCTTAGCTGTGCAGGCTTGCTTTTTCCCTCAGCCTTTCTTCACGTGCCCTTCTGTCGGACTCTCATTGTGACGTATCTGGCCAGGCCACTTTTGAATGTGATTCGGCCTGGTCATGGCGGTCTTCTCACTGGTGATATACGTATTGACCTTCCGTTCGGATAGTAATTATAGGCTTTGCTTCCCTCCTCTCTGTGACCGAAAAATGCCCTGCTTGAGGGGGAGTCAGCTTGTGTATCCGTTTTCTGGAAAGAGTCTTTCCCCCCAGTTTTCCGAACTTTTGCTTGGTCTGTCCTTTTACGTCGAGGCTGGCCAGTCCTCCACATACCTCATTTGCAGACTACGGACCTTTCCCGCCCTGCAAGATATGTATTCTTTTTCCATGATTTCTAAGTTCTTCTCTTTCCAGGGCAGCGTTTCTCCCACTAAGAGAAGCAAAGGATCCAAAAGCAGTCGTGCCAATGGACTGAGATTGTGGAGCAGAGTCCTCAAACCCCGACTGAACAGCTCTAGTTTTTCATTTTTTTTTTGTTTGGTTTTTTTTTTCTTTGACTTTTTTTTTTTTTTTTTTTTGTGTTTTTTTTTTTTTTTTCTTTTTTTATTTTTTTTTTTTTTTTTTTTTTTTTTTTTTTTTTTTTTGTTTTTTTTTTTTTTTTGTTTTGGTTTTTATTTTCTTTTTTTTTTTTTATGTTTGGTTTGCCCCTACCCGCCTACCCCCCCCGTGATGTGACCTCTTGTCCCAGGCTTGACCGTGCTCACATTTCGTTCCCGGGGGCCCTCCATCCCGGGTAGCAAAAGACGTTTGCTGCAGACCAGGTGTGGGAAAAGATCGAAGAGAGCAGCTTGCGCATTTTGCCCACCGCAATCTGACCATTTCCTTTTTTGCCCAAGATTTTGCCCAAACCTTCTGCGAGGGCCTTTCAAATCCGGACTGTCCTTTCCAGCACGCACTACACAATTTCTCATTGTGGTGTTTAAGCCCGCCTCCTTTACCCAGTTTAATATATTCCATCTTGGTACTGATAAATTCTGTGTTTGTTGGGAAGGTGGCTTTTCGGTACGTCGCCCCCAGTGCCCTTATGAGTGCTCTAGCTTTCCTTTTCAAGGGATTTTTTCCCCCTCTACTTGGAAGAGAAAAGCCCCCTGAAATCTTTTCTAAGTTCAACCACTTTGTCGCTCCCCCCCTCCCCCTTAACGTCTGCCTCGACCTGAGTTCAAAGTCGGGTTTCTCCCCCACTGCTTTAGCGACCTGGTTCCCCCGCCGCTGTGAACCGTTATTTTCGGCACGTGTTTATACTATATCCTGGAGACGCCCCCATAATCTGGCAGTTTGAAACCCCCCCCCACCGTATGGTGTATGCCCTCGCTGACCTTTTCCTTCTTCTCCCATCGATCATTGCCTGTGAGTTTTTACTCCCCCCCCATGATATTTAATCCGAAATCATGAGCTGTTTCTTTTCGGCTCAGCTTTAAAGCTTTTTCCACTCCTTTACCATTCGTTTTTAAGAACCTAGAGCGTTATTTTCTTTTCCTTCCTTGTATCTTCCCTTTTTTTTTCCTTGTGTACGTAGTTCAGACCCAGTCTTTTTGCCCGGCCTCGTACGACGTTGTCCCCTGGAGTTATCCAAGGCTTTTTTTGCCACCTATTCAGTGGAACGTTCTCTATCTTTCTTGTGGTCATTTCCTCTGTCAAATGCCCTCATGGATCCTGCCCTCCCTCTCTTCTTTGTCCGTTCCTTTTTTCTTCATCCGACGAGTTCTTAGGACACGGAGAGTTGGAACTACCCCTTCTTTCCCATTCATCCCCTGCAACCCTCTAAGGACCGCCTTTTCAAGATAAATTTATTCGTGTTGCCTCTGAGTCCAGTCTAGTTTTTTAGACTGCAGTTAATCTCTTATTGACCGTGTAGACACTGGTAGGTCGGGGCCCAGGGCGGCATCCGTGCCCCTTGTTTTCATTCCAGAAAGTGTTCCTCCCCTTCTTTTTCCAACGGTCTGACCTTGTATCAGAGCTTCGAGCGTTTTTGAATCCCCCCCTTCCATTTGCGACTTTTCTTCTTTCAGGTTTTTATTCCTCCTTCTCATGTTGCGGGAGACCTGCCTGTGCGCGTTGGGCCCTACGTAGTTTGTACGGAGAGGGCTT
>Ga0179593_1280964_pt1 | contig 15885 bp, 18 predicted proteins | sample CZODoug2_1_08_16_FD_185931 | JGI IMG/M metagenome (GOLD analysis project Ga0179593, IMG submission 185931) | Vadose zone soil fungal communities from Angelo Coast Range Reserve, California, USA - CZODoug2_1_08_16fungal (PacBio error correction) | ecosystem: Environmental > Terrestrial > Soil >... | reverse complement strand
TGCCTGTATCAAGCCTCCAATGCCCCCCACTGATTTCCTTCCACCAAGTTCTAGTTTTCTTCCATACGTTGCTATATTTCACGCCGATAAAGCAGCCCCGACCGACCGTTCCCCTTCTTTTGACCCTCGCCCATTCGGAGTCCGATGTAACCCCTTTCCGTCCGAAACGTTTAACTTTGCTTCCCCCCTCGCATCGGCCACCATCGGTCATTTCCGTTGGTCATAACACGACAATTTTCTCAGACTTTTGTTTCCGAAGTATGGCAGGGCCCGGTTTCTTCTCTCTGACAACACCCCCAGTTCTTCCTTTAGGCACATCGTCTCGATCCATACGGTGGTCGTCATAGGAGTCTTTTCCACGGAGGTATATTGCTAGACCCCTGATCCTGCCAATTGTTTCCTTCCTCGTGCTTCAGTAAGCCGTTCCACACTGATAAGACCGCGGTGTGAGCCGTGCTGGTCAACGTCTTCCTATGGAAGCCTCGTCTGACGCCGCCCGATTTTCCAGCTTCCTCGGTTTCAGTACCTCCACGCCCCCTGGCTTAATAAAATACACAGCTTTCCTTTACTTTCCCAGACCCAATTCCAACTTGTTCCTCTGCCATGGCTACCTAATCTCCCTCCCGCAAGAATTTCCCCTCACTTTTCGCCCAAGACATTTCAACCTCAACCCTTCTTCCCCCCTTTGCTCGCCTCGAAGGTTCCGCCGAACTGCCAGCGCGCGCCCCGAAGCTTCTTCAGAGTCTTCATTCACTGAGACAGTCTCTTTTTGATCCCCCCCTTTAGTGCAGCTGGTCCCAAGTGCGTGACATACCTCTTCCCATGCACGGGCGCTTGTTGCCTCCCCTTGGTCCCCCAGTTTCCCAGAGCAGACGAACGCCTGCTGCGCGGCGTGAAGCACTCCACACTTAGCGCTTCGAAGGGGTCTGCTTCAGGGTCTTCATTACCTTTTTTGCTTCCCGACCTTCGCGATTGCCGCTTGACCCGAACGCGATTAATGAGGCCGTGAAGCCCGCCCCACCTTCGTCAAAAACGCGCCGGGCGCGTTCCACTTCTGGGGGTCCCAGTCGCTAATTTTGCCATATCACTTCTCATTCGCCTAAGCGTTTTTTCCACGGTTTCGGCTCCCTTTCATCTAGGACTGGAGAATCTGCTCCCCCCCCCAATCTCCCGGAATGCTGAAAAGACAGTTCCTTTCCTAGCTGCTGTTCGCACGTTGCTTTTCCCCGTCTATATCCTGTATAGCTCCCACTTCCCCCGCCATCCAATGGTTCCTCGTCCCTCTCGATTCCCGCCTCTTTCAACGGGTTGCTCCCGCCCTTCATGCAACTCCCTTCCTCCTTTTTACACCCCTTCTTTTCTATCCCGTAACTTCGCTCCCCTTGCACAAACCTGCTTTGAGCAACAAACTAAATACTCTGTCTCGTACCCTTCCTCAATGTCGACAGCTTGGCACCCGCCCCCTACCGCCTCCGTTTTCCTCTAATCACCTTTCGGACGCCCTACCCCCCCACCACCCAAACTTCCCAGTCCGTCCATAGAAGGGCATCTTCTTTTCATTGCCACTGCCTCTCCCACGTACAGCAGTTACCTGCCTTCTGTACTCGGTGGAGAGATTTCGAAAAAATTCCTCGATCGAAGCCTTTTTCTCCGAGCAACGTCCGCGTATTCCTTTGAACCACTCATTTCCTACCAAGCCGCCAAACTCCTGTCCCTTTACACCGGATGATTGCTCACCTTCGTGGCGTCAAGCCCCTAACCCCCCCCCCTCCAGATAGATGAACCCATCTTCCCTCCCTTTTGGCGCAGGTCCCTTCCTTCCCGCATCTCCGTCCCCTCTCTTTCTCTACGAATGTCAATGTGCGGAACCGTTTTCTGCTACCGCTTCTAAGTGCCAATCTTCCCAGTCGAGACCAGGTTGACCTTCTTTTGCCATCCCTTGTCTAAAAGCGGTTCCCAATCTCCTATTTGCCTCCTCCCCCGTTTTTGTCTCGATTTTTTCCTTTTTTCGTTTTTACAACCCATTCTCCCTTGGATGGGCCAGTACACATGGTCCAGAGAGTTTCACTTTCTCGTAATCACATTTGCCCTTCCGTTGTCATCCTCTCTTTCTTTCCCTTTGGCTTGGAAATCTATCTGACCTTCGCCCCCCATATTTAGCATGTGATTTCCGTTCATCGATTTGGGGGGCGCGAGCCCATGGAAGGGTTCCAAAAAAGCGAGGTTTTGGAGAAAGAATTCCCTCCCCCCTAATTATTCTGCGTTTGATCGATGTCTTTTGCTTGATTGTTCCACGTCGCCCAGGATCCAGCTGCACCCCCCATGTTTTCATGCTCCACGCCCTTCGAGTCCTCTTTTCGCACTCTCGCCCACTTAGGCCGCGTTCTTGGGAACTAGAGTAGTCCCCTAGGATTTGATCATGCGCGTGGCAGTTACCGATTTGGTGGGCCGACCTACTCTTTTTCATTATAGTCCCCTTATTCTACTTGTCGCGGTTTAATTGTTACCCGTTCTGTCTCATGATGACTTTCTAGGACCTGATTTTCGTTATTATCAAGCTTTCCCCTTCTGCTCTATTTATCCTCCCCTATGTTTTTCAAAGAGTGCATTTTTCTGCTTTTTTTCTATCAGACCCTTCGTTTTCTTTTTTTTTTTTGCATTGAATGGTTCCGGGTCCATTTTCCTGTGGATTACTGAGTTCCATAGGAAGGGAGTACACAAAGTTTCCCCCGCACAGCTCTTTCGGACAACCCCCTTGATACGTTTTCCCTCATTCCTTTCTCCATTCTTACTCAGAGGTGGTGGAGCCTCTTCATATTCGAGATGCTGCTGCTTCTTTTCCTTTTAACCCTGCTTTCACCCTGCGTCTCAATCCTTTTAAGTCGAGTCATCTCTCATTGAAAGTCCAAACCATCCTCCTTCTCTTTTGTCAGCGCCGGCAGTCTTTTTGCTGCAAAGTGCGGTCCAGGATCGCGTCGAGCGTGAGCGGGCTTTACGCTCTTCTTACGTCAGATTACTACCTTTATCTTTCAGCCCTCTCCAGGAATCAGCAGAATCGGTGTTCTGGTATTCAAGAAGCGCAGAGGGTACCGCTTCGCCGGCGCTTTTTCTTCCCCTCGGCAAACTTTTTTTTCCGGGCTATTTCCGTGCAGCATTTGGGAACCCTCTTGTCCAATAAGAGTGAACCCCGCCCCCTGCATCGTTGAGGCCCCTCCCAGTCGTATGCCTATCGTTGGGAGCCGCGCTTTGGTCTTTGTGGTCCTTCTCCGGCGAGGCTGATCCCAGTTTATCATGAGGTTGGACATTTTTGTTGGGCCATTTCAGGCTTCTTTTTTACTATCGTTTAGATCCCGGAGGTAGGAAACTTGGCATTCTTGTGGTTGGAAAACGCCGTTTGTTTTTTTCCCAAGATAGTGTTACTTTAAACCCTGGAGCCTTGACTTGGGCCCCCCCCCTGCGCTTTTCCTGTTTCGGCTAAGCGTGCTCTCCTGATCGCGCGGTTAACGCCTCCCGGATAACCAGATCTTTCTTTGTGACTCTTCTCCAACTCGGCCTTCCCCCTCCAGCCTTCGTTTTTCCAGCATTAAACCTATTCGCTTTAAGCCCCCAGGCTAAGAGATAGTTCTCCTGCCAGACCCTAAGGCTTGGCCCCTCTCTCCCGATCCTTCCAGGCCCTGGATTTTGTACTTCTGAGATGTGCCTAGATCCCGCGTACGAAAGAGTTCTGCCTTAAAGTTGACTATTTTTTCTCTTGATGACCACGTCTCCTTACCCTTTATGGTGAGAATATTTTAGCGCTGTGCATTTTTGGCCTTTCTAGCCTCCTCTGAAAGGCTTTCTCACGAAGTTTTTCACTGCTGTTCCTCGCCTCCCTTGCGCTTTTTCGGTGGATTTTCCCCGCGGCTTTTTTTGACCCCCTTCGATCTCGATATGTATCCGATCCGTTTTACAGGTTGACTTCCTTTTTTCTAATTATTCCATGAATCTCTTCCTCCCCTCTTTTTTTGTTTTTCGCGAAGATTTTGTTCCCCCGCGACTGTCCCGCGCCCCGCACCCCCCCTTCCCCCCCCCATGGATCGGCATCTCCCATCGTCCTTTGTACCGCTAAAGCCCCCCGCCTGTCCCCACGCGTTCCCTCCACATCCCTCTGCGAAACTTTCCCCTTCCCCCCTTCTTTTCTAACCCCCGCCCCCATTCAAGTTCATCCAGTCCCTCTTCTCACCATTTTCCTTGTGGTCATACCTCGAACAATCTTCGTCCGATCTTTCGAAATTTTAGGCTTCTCTGATAGAGACTTTCCAGTCACAACCCCTCATTTCATGGAACGTGCAGCGCCTTTTCGATCCCTGGATGGTAGTCACTTTCTTCCTCATAGAATTGCTATTGCTCTGACTGTACTTATGGCTTAAGCTTCATCTGGTACGGCCCGAGTTGTAACTTAACCTTCTGCGCCCTGTCTTCTCTCCTGCTGCTTGTTGAGCCGCATTTGCCATAGGCTCAGGCTTGCCAAATACTGTGTTTCCCCATACTTGTCCCTTCTCCGGCGACGCCTCTTCGCGTTCCCGACTCCACTCGAACTTTACGACATCCCCTCTTAATGGCCCCTCCCCCAATCCTTCAACGGTTCCTCCTACCCACGTGACTGATCGGATCGTTCAAACCGCCCGTCCCCCTAACTGTACTACGACAGCACAAACTCACTCTCCCCCCCTGTCGGAAGTAAGTTTTCCCCTCTCCCTCTCCCCCTCCGCGCGTTCTCCAGAGAGATTGACTCTCCGGTCCCTGCCGCCTCTGTGGATTGTTGTCGACAGAACGTTTATAGTTCCCCTTGCCGGTTCCACCTTTAGTTATTGCTCCTTCCCCTACCCACGGCTTTTTTCCTTGTTCCCCAAGCCCCCTCCGGCGAAGACTACCCTGTTCTCCGCCCTCAAGAACACCCATTGCTGCCTTTTGTTTTCCCCCAGTCAGTTGTCATTCCCCCCCTTCTCCTCAGTCTAGCCTGGCGCGATCCGCGGACATATCGCGGACGGCCAGCACCTTTACCGCGTCTCTACTTCCAAAGCCCCGGTGTCGGGTTCGCATTGTTTCCACAGTTCGCTTCATGCTCTTGCCACTAGACTCGGCCCATGTCTTGCCGCCCCTGTCCGTTGTAAAAGTTGAATCGTTCCCTCCCTGATATGGATCCCCCCCCCCCCTAATTCCTCCGCATCTGCAGGCCATGACCCGTGCTTTCTTGCCGCCCACTAAGTAGCTCCCTGTTTGTTTTTTCTCCCGGAGATATCCTTAAGCCCACTGCCTCCCCCCCCCTTCACATGATTCAGCTCCCCCCCCCCTGCGTGAGACTCTGGTCTTACCCACTGCGGCATCCCTAACTGCAAAAATACTTACCCTACTCCTTTTAAACCCCATAATTGCCCATAAAGTACTACTTTCGCCCTTGTCCCAAGCTTAAACCTACCCCTCCTCTCTTCCGAGAACCTAAACCTCTTCCAACGACAGTTCCAATGGACACGTAAGGCCCAGAATACGGGTTGCCCTTCCAATTAACATCGTCTTCTCGCCCACATCCCCTTTCCCCTTCTCATTTCTATACCCCAAAGCCGTCATCGAAAACGCCGTTCCACGGTTCATTCGACGCCTTCTTACTCGGTGGAGTTTCCCCTCACCATTCGGCTTTCGATTTAGTCTTCTTCTTCTCTCCCTCATTCTTATTTTCGCCATTTTGTGCAATCCACTCAGACCAAGCCTAACCCGGTCCGCGATAAAATCTGTTTCCCCCCTTCTCTTTTGTCAGCTTCCCGTCTTGCTTTCCAAGCCCTCTGCGCACTTCCTCAATGCGATTGTGCTTTGTTCAGACCGATCGCTTAGATCCTCGTTCAAAGTTCCTTCTTCCTCAGTTTCTTGAAAAGATTGAGGTAACGACTCCCTTTCCCCCCCTCGCTCAACCAACTTCTTCCTGGCCCCTTTCCGTACCTTTCTCCTCGGGGAACAATCTTTCCTTTCTTTCCTCCCCCGGTTGTTTTTCGTAGTAGATTTTTCCCGCGTGTGCTGATATGTCCTCATCAAATGAGGTTCGCTAACGACTCTTCCCGCCTTCTTTCATTCCAAGTTTCCCTCCCCCCATTATATGTTTGGAATCCCTTGCTATTGACCTCGATTTTCAATCTATATTCCCCTTCGCACCCCCTCTCTCAGGAGATTTCCTGCGTTTTGTCTCTTTCCATTGTAATTTCTTCCCTCCACTTGCCAGGCACCACCTCAGAGCACGGCTTTATAGCGCTTGGTCTGAGTTTTTATCTCCAGTATAACTGACGTTTCTTTTAGATGCTAAACTGGTATAGCCGTAATTTTTTTTTTCTTCCATCATTTGGCCATCGTATTACAGCAAGGAGTCTCAGAAGTGGAAGATTCTTTTTTCGCTGACTGGTTCCTGCTGGCCTGTTCACTTCTATCTTTTTGGTTTGCGATTTCCCATTTGAATTTTATTTAGTTTTCCTATTTCTCCCGCGTTGAAGTAGTCTCCTTGTAGATTCTAGGACCAGTTTTTCTGATCCCCTCCTCCCTTTCTGTATCTCCCGTGTTATTTTCACCCCGGAATCCTGACGTGAATTGTATGCTTTTTTTTTCTTAAGGTTTGTGGCGTATTGCCAACGATCTTTTCACTGAATTTCCTCCTTTACATACATATGTTATTTGCGGCAGTGGGAAGTTTTTATTGACCTGCGGCCTTTCTCCCCAAAACGTGATCCCCATGGCTTAGAATTATTTCATCCTGCTACACTTCCTTACCATGGGGGATCATCCACTCATCTTCTGAGCGTTGAATTTACGTTGACACCCGTTAAGGAGGTTTTCATGGCTGTTTGATGAAGCGTGTAGGACTGGGCACTTACCCGACACTACCTGGCTAAGTTGCGTTTTTCGCCAATGCGGGCCCCAAGGTTTCATTCGTGCCGGATTCAGGGCCCCCCGAGCCCGTTTTCCAGGGAGATCAATGCTGATTTCGACCCGTGTTCCAGAACCTGGCCCCTGCCAAGCCGCTGGCTGCTGTCTTCAATTACGTTTCCAGCCGTTTCAGCTTCGCGTGGTTGTCTTTGGACAAATGTTGCCACATTGCCTGCATGGGCCTTTCGGTGTTCGCGCCCTCCCGGAAGGTGGTACATCCCTTTCTCTAAGCGGATTTGCCCCTCTTCCCCTGCAGGAAGCTTTGCGGCGATTTCTAGGTATCAGCGCCCCGAGTGTGTTCTCCTTTCGGTCGAACTCTCTGAATGTGCTCATTTGTTTCCATTGCTTTTTCGAAGTTCATGTCTTCTTCCCGAGATAGGTGATTTTGGATGTGGAAACCGTTGGAGCAGCTGGTTTTTGCCAAGTTTCACAGACTCTTGCGTTTCTTCCTTGGAAAATATTTATTCAATTCCCTCTCGGAGATTTCACTTATTATACTGCATTATTCTCTCGGAACCTCCTTCCGCCATCAGCACATACACCCGTGTTTTTGACGGGTCCGCACGCGTCCCTCCGCAGATCTTCCCCGCATTCCCCCAGAGTAGCGAAAGATCGTTCCCTTCCTTTCCTTTAACTGACGGGAGGACCCGCTTTCTACTCGTTTGCCTTCCCTGCATAATGGTCTGTATCCCGTCTTTCCTCCCTATCAAGGATTCTGCCAGAATTTACTTCACAAAACTTTGACAGTCTGCTTGGATTGTTCGATTTGATGACCCTTCATGAAACGATTGATCCGTCGTTTCTCCCAAGTCTTGGTTCCTCTTTTTTTCGAGACGCTTCCCTGCCAGGTTGTTCTCCGACTCCCCGTTGCATCGATTTCTCCTCCCAAGGAGAGTTCAGGTTTCTCGAGACAACCTTCTATATTCCATATATTAAGAAGACCCTTTTTTACGCGTTTTCCTGTTGCGGCTTCTCCTTCTTAGATTGTATCCCTTCCTTTCTTTACCCTTTGTGTTGTTTTATAGTACTCCTTTGTCATCACTGCGAAAATCTTTCGAATCCCCCAATGTTCTCCCCTGGACCGTCCACCCCAATGGGCTCGGATCCTTTTCTATCTACTTTTGTTCAAGCCTGATCAAGAAAGTGCCCGTCGCCTGGTCGGACGTTCATCCCCACTTTCATTATGGAGACCTTTGTTAATCAGGCGTCCACCAGTCCACCTCCGTTTTCTCCCCTCCTTTTCATCTGGTAACCCCATCGTTTCATCGCTTGCCACTTCCTTCCCCTCATTGAAGCTCTTTGCCCTACCTTTCGTTCTCCGGTCTTCATCTGGGCCCCCCCAAACACAGTATAATTTAATCCCCTTTTCGTTGCCCCCCGCCTTATGGTAGTAGTTCTTCTGTCTTGAAATGCGGATTCTTCTCTCCTTATCTTAAATTGACGCCTACTTCGAGCACCTGTTTGCCCGCTTGCTTAAGTAAGAAGAACTTCTACCTCATTCTGTGAATTTTTTGCAGCCTTTCCCTCCTACTCATTCTATAACAATACTGGACGAGGCACTTCGCCTTCCCGCCCTCCTCCTCATCTCTCTGTTTTTACATATCATCAGTCCTGTGACCTCCCCCTCACTTCGTGTAATTGCCATCCCCCAAGAATGAGAACGTTTTTCAGTCTTCCTAACCTCCGGATAATTTTCCCAGTCCCGCCCTACTCCTGAAAAATTACACGACAGTCCCCCCTCCACCCACCCCCCCTTCTTTCCTCCTTCGAGTCGCGCCCTGAGAAAAGCCAAGCGCGGCTCCGAAGGTTATCTCCGCGCTCGGAAAGATGTGATGTTTGTATCTTTATATCTCCATTCATTTTTCCCCACATGACAGTTTTCCTAATCCCAGTCCAGGTCCGTCGCTGTTGCCGATTGGACAAAAAGTCGAAAGGCCTACTTTCCCCTGCGTCGGCGTACGCAACCAATTTCGTGCTTCTTCTTTTCTTCTTTCTCTTTCTTCCCTATTTGTTTCCCCCTGCAGTTTCATTCGATCCTCCCTATTGCTCCCCTGAAGGCTCTACTGACCTTCAGAATGGTCCACTTCCTCCCCCGACGGGAGACACTTACTTCTTCTGGTGTCGTCAATTCCCCCTGCCTGCGCGGCCCCCACTCTAAAATGATGAGAAGATTACCCGTTAAGGATGTTCATGATATAATCATCGAGTAATTTTTTATCCTCTGCCACACCTCTATTCCGCTGATAGAAGCATGAAAGGCATCCGAACTTCCTAAGGGGCTGGGCTTATTTGTTTTGGTTTTCTCCCTTCCTATTATTTCCTGTTATTTGTCCCTCCGGACCTTCTTCCAGCCCTCTATTGCCCTCGCGGTTTCATGTGAAACGCCGGTCGCTTCTTCATATCACAAGAAACAAATTCATGCAGTTTTTTTTTTTTTCCCCCCTGAATTTCCCACAGTACAGCTTCCTCCACCATCAAGGCTAAAATACAGAATCCGATCCAATTCATTACAGCGACATTTCACCCTTGTAACGGTCCCCCCCGACTAGGTTCCCATTAACTTTTTCTTCTCTCCCCCCACAATCGCCCAACTTGCCAGGGCCTATTTCCCCCTCCCTTCCGCCCTCAACTCCTCTCCCCCCGTTAAGAAGCGCCTTCGGATAGGTTGCGTCGTCCACCCCCTTTAGACCTCCCTAATTTCCCACCCTGCATCCTTAATTATCCGCCTTTTAAACAACCCCCCACTCAGCACCGCTGATAAAGTTCCCCCTCCTCATGATGTATTCTTGCCGAGTTTTCCTCCCTCCCTTTCCCTTCTCCACCTCCCTCGATGAAATAATTCTCCATGCCGAAAGGATGGGTTTGAAGGTCAGATACTCCGCCTTATAATAGGCGGATCACCCTCCGAATGAATGTCTCCCATTTGTATTCCTATTTATGTGCCGGCTCCGCCTGTGCTGATCTGGAAATCCTTCCTTTCCGACCTTGTACCCCTTTCTATATTAATAACCTCTTTTTTTTTTTTTTCTTCCGTCAACTTAACTTGATGGTCCATATTCCCTCCCCCCCCTTAGGTCTCTACGTACTTTTCCGACTCTGTTACCAGCTGTGTCACTTCATTAATTTTCCCTCATCCTTCCATGACCTGTCATGAGGCGGGCTCTATCTTCCCATCATTCTGCTTCATCCCGATCCTTTCTTTGATCCATGGCCATTTACCGTCTTAAAAGCTTTTTCAAGCCCAATACTCCGGTTTATAGTACCTTCGGTTTGATCGATATGATCATTCTTTATCCTCTCCTTTCTAACTCTTTCTTCCCAACTGCCGTAGCAAGCCCTTTTCGATCCCGAGTAACCTTTCAAGTATCTGGGAACGTGGGAAGAGGCTTTTGGTCCCTTCCTTCTCGGCCGCGATTGTCCCTTTTTTTCACGTCTCTTTTTTTTGTTGTCCCTCTTTCCTTCCATTAATTTATATTCCCTTATTTTGGCCCATTGTTTGGAGATTTTGCCATTTAAGCCTGTCCTTGTATGACTTTTCTAGGACATCGATTTCTTTCTTTTCCGCTTCTTTTTCCCTTTAGTACCAGTTATTTAACTTCTTTCCCCTCCTTTTAAAAAATGCTTGCCGTCTGCGTTCCTGCCTAATTATTCGACGCCCAGTTTCCGAGGCCCTTCCCGATCTTTTATTTTATGGGGCAGTCTATGAGGATGCCGGTCTCCCCCCCCCCCAATCCTCTACAGCCTCCTCCGGCACAAGGTACATGATTCTCATCATGATGTTTTAGGAGGATCGCGGTGCTCCTAACTCTTCTTCTTCCTTTTTAAGACATTAGTACCCCTGACTTCCAGGAGGCTTGTATTCTTCCCCTCTCCTGGATGTTTTCACCTTCTGAAAAACCTACGCCGAGATTTTTTACGTCCCAGTTTTTTTTTTGCCCAATTGGCGGGAAAGGAAGTCTTCTCTATTCTTGCTCGCGCTTGATCGACTGCGCTTCTTGTAATTACCCTTCCCCTTCTGGTGACAGTCGCCCCGGTGTGCCAGCCGCCTTTTTTGCATTTGCTTCAGCTTTCAAGCAGGTCATCCCTTCTTGTCTGTGTCTGTGTAGGCAACAGCGCGTCCATGTTCCTCTTGATTCGTCTTCCCTAAGGTCTGTTTAACCCCATTTTGAGAGGTTATTTGCCCTATTTCACTTTTCCTAGGAGGAGTCCAGGTATAGGATACAGAGCATATCTTTTCTCGGACTTGTCCTCTTTTTCTAACGGATCTTTCGACGACCCTTTTTATATTCTGTTTTCCATTTTTCGTGGTTTGCCATTGGAATAAGGCGGCTTCGCTAAGATACTTGGATTATTTATTAGTAAACTTTGCCAGGGTTGTTTCTTTCCCACGTTGTCTTCTTTTTCAGTCTTATTCCAGGAAACGATCAGTGATTTCGCGTCGGATCTAGGCCTAAAGTATGTCCTTCTCCTGATTCTCTCTTGCACATCTTCCCCTTTACAAGAGCACGGAAATCCCGGGCTTATCATTTTGAAGGCTTTACTCCTCCCTAGTGCTCGTATTTCCCTCATTAAACATCTTCTCTCATCATTGTCGCCTTTTTTCGTTTTTACACCCTCGTCCCCCCATCCTCGGGTCTGATTCCCCTCTCTCTAAAAATGGTCTGTTTGTCTTCATTCTTTCCTCGCTCCCGTAGTAATAATTCTGGGTTTCACAAACTTCAACCGTCTTCCTCTCTGTTCTCGTTCCCTCCTTTTGAAAAAGATGGCTTCCGATTGGAGAAACGGTTGGCCCCTTTTTCGTTCCGAAGTTGCATTTCGTGTCGACCGCCCTCCAGTGTTCATAGAGGGTAGAGTCTTCCTTTTTTCTGATGGTAGAGAGCCATGCCCCAATTCCCCTATTATCCCCCAGATATCATAGATAATTTTTTGTGTCTCAGTATTTGGGCTCTTGCCATTCGTAATAAAGGCCCCCGATTTAATCAGAATTCATCCGTTTTTTTTTTGAAATATAAGTTATCAAGCTCCCTTTCTTAGGGCCACCTTAAGTTACGTCCAAAAATTCTCTCTCTCCATCGGTTGAGACGCACGTTTTTTACTCCTCATAACTCCCTTACCGAGCAGGAAGGTTGATGCCCCCTTGAACACGGTCATTTCTTCTCCATGTTTAAACATTTCTGTGTGAAACCCTTAACACGCCTTTTGTTCACTGAGTAATCGGAGTACCTTTCTGATGATTGTTCATCACTCACAACATACTGTCTTTTTCACTTCTTCTTGCCAGCAGTGGTCCGCATATTCATTCTCGAACCCAAACTTCTGTCTCATAACCTCCTTCTTTTCTTTCTTCTTACTATTTTCTCTGGAAAGAAGGATCTCCTCCCTATTTTTTCATGATGGACAATCGGAATATGATGTATTATATGTTTTTAAATCATCTCCCCTCTACCCGTCTCAGCGGGATGTGCCTTTGTGGCAGTTTGACCGACATTCGAGTGTAATACCCTTTTTAAAGCCTTCACCTTCGCCGGAGCGTGTCATCCCGAGATCGGTCCTACCTCCCTCGAGAGTGGATGTCCAACGACCCCCTCAGTCCTGGCCCCCTCAAAAGGCGCCATTTTTTCATGACATCACCTACTTCTTGACCCTCCACCGCGGCCCCCCAATTCTCCCCTCCCTTGCAACCTCTATAAAAACTGTCTCCCTGCATAGCCATTTTTTTCGTCTCTACAAAGCCATCTCTTCTCCCTACGATGTGATTATTCCCAGCTTCGCCCAGGTACCGATGCTTCCTTTCTTCTGTCATTCCTTCACCTTGATCCTTTTTAAAGTTCTTGTCAAAATGCCTGCCAGTTTTTGCCCGAATACGTTCCCCCCCTGTATGGAAATCCCCCCCCCCTCGGCTAATCTTTGACCCTTCTTCTCAGGAGGGAAGCGCACTCACCCCGGCTGTATGCAGTTTTTCTTACGGGTTCCCCTTAAAAAATGACGCTCAAAGTCGCCTTCTCCCATTTTCCGGCCCTTACGCTCGAAGCTGCTTGGCCCCTGTTTTCCGCACAACCCCCCTGGACCGTAGTCGGGTGCATTTTCCCCCCGCCCCCCCGCTCAGCGCGGGCACATCAGACCTCCCCTTTATTCGTGGGGGGTCCACCGGACGGCGGAAGATTCATCCAGAGGTATATGTCTCAGCTGCTCCCCACCTCCCTTTTATTTTATAGCTGCATGATGGAAAGTCGCTCCTCCTCCCTCCTTGTCCCTTCTCGTTTCTTAATGGTGGTTTGTTTCTCCCTTCCGCATACTCGGAGAGCGACTGTCCCCCCTAAGTTTACTCCTTTCCTTGTAACGCTGCTTCCCTCCTCGGGAAATCTTTGGCCTTCCCCCTCCTTCTCACCCCTCTACCCCCTTACTGTCCTCAAATCAGTTTTCAAAATAATTCATAGTTTTGCACCTTTTTCCCCCCAAGAAGAGGAGTCACCACACTTCACAGACCTCGCGTACCTCTCATCCGTCTACAATGCGACCTCTTCAACATTTCAAAGCAGACAAGGTTACGTGTACTTACCCCCCCCATTCGGGGTTCTCCTCTCGTGACTTCGTCCAGGTCGATCCCCCTCCTTCAGGCCTCAACCTCCTTCCTTCCCCCGTTCCCCGTGGCCCCCTCCTGAATCGTTGTGCGCGATCTCAAAAACGCGTCTTTCCTCTCCCTCCGTTGGATTTTCCCCGGCCTTGTCTTCCTCTATTTTAACAATCCATGACCCAACTGTTTTCTCCCCCGGATTTCTTTTTGAACTCTCTTGTCTAGCCACTTGTCCCACTTCACTCCTTCGTCTCAAGCCCTAAATGATGGGTGCTAACGGTCATTAAGCTAGATCCCGAAATAGCATAATCAGGTTTAGCCGATTGATGACCGTCTTTCTAAAATCTCTTTTCGTCGCAAAACCCCACCTATGCCTATTTCCCCCCCCCTTGCAGCATTCTGGAAATCTTCTTTCCTCCTACACTTTATCGAGCTTTTCCCCTTCTCCCCCCCCCTTTTATGTCTCCCATATCATCACATTTTTCTGGTGATCTACCTCGAGGAGCACTTGTCTCCTCAGTGTTTCAGTTACATAAGGTTTCACTCTTCTCGGTTTAATTATCTCATGTTTTCCACCATCCCATTCTCCTGCTTTCTTTAGGGATCCCCAGGACAGTGGAAGGGCTGAGACCAAGCTTTGTTTGTCCCCCTCCGGTTCTTACGAGGAAAGGATATCGTATCTTGCTTCTGTTAGTTACTTCCAAGGACCTCCCAGCCTATATGCTCACCCGGCAGGCACGCTTAATGATTTCCTTCTACCATTCCCCATGCGTCTGGGGTTTCCCTTGGGTCGTCTTTTTTTGACCTTCGGCTTTGATGGCCTTCGAGTTTTCCGGTCACGGCGCCCCCTGGTTTCCGATCCTCACCGAATTTTAATTTTACCCATTGTTGTTCCCTTAAGATGTCGATTGACGGCACATCTCTGTATTTTTTGGCCCTGGATTTTTTACCCCCGGTAGAGAAAGTATTAAACGTTATCAAACCTATTTTTACTCGTTCTTGGTCGTTTTGAGGCATTTAATGCTGCCGCCTCTCCCCCTTTCCCGCTCTGCCTTCCCTCATTTCAATCCTTGAAGAGAGGGTCCTTCGTTATGGGGGCAGGACCCCCCTTTTTCCGGCCGGTCTCCCCCCAACACCAGTCCCCAAGCAGTTTTCTGGACCAGGTCCCATCCTTCATATTCCTTTCTCTCATGGACTTGTTTTGTCGAGGAAGTTTTCCTTTTCTCTTATGCCGAAAGCAGTCAGTTGCAATCCTTTTCCTCTGCTATTAGTTTTCTGTATTGCGCGCATTCGTTCTGTCACCTAGAAAAGACTCCCCCGCTTTGTTAGGTTTTTTCCGAGCCTCCCTCTTTTGCTAGGAGGATCTCAGGGCCCCCCCTCGCTTCCTTTCCCTGCATCCCCTTCTCCTCATCATCCCGAGATTCAGTGAGTCTAGAAAAGTCAGATGGTGTACTTACACGAGCCCTTGCCCCTTAGAAGATAGGGATGTTCAGCTCGGATGCCTGGGTGTCTTGGGCCAAAGCCTGCCCACATTTCCTTTCCTCTGGGTCTTCCTAAATGGAAAGCAGGTTGGGACCAATGCAGATGGCACGATTGAGTTTTTTTTCGATCTTAGTCAGCTTCCGATGCCGTCCAGAGAGTGATCATCTTAGGAGTGATGCCTTTGTTCTTCTACCTGATCTGCAGAGGCAGTGTGGGGATAGGGGTGGCCATCTTTTTTCTCCTGGCCGTTTCAGTCTCTTAGCGATCTTTTATTAAGTTGGCAGTCGTCCCCCAATTTTTTCGCATTTTTTTTGCCCCCTCTCTAGCGTGGATGTCCGGGGCCGCGCGTTAGGAAAAGGAGGTATTCACCTTTTCCCTTTTTTTCGGCCCTTCCTTTTTTATAGCCTGATCGCGCTTATTCAGAAGCCATGCCGCCGCCTTCCCCTTCTCCTTGGCCCTTTTCCGTTTTTTAACTAAGAGCCGTACCCTCATGATGGCATTTCGGCTTGTTCCCCTCGTTTAGCAAGATCGGTCTTGCCTTAATCTGTCGTCAACCATTTCCTTGCGTTTTCCGCCTCAAGCTCTTTCCAGTCTACGGGTATGTCGAGCAGGCTGGATCGATCGGTCCCTCTTTTTTGCGGCCCCCAAGTACAGTGACGAGATTTCGATTTCTTCCCCTCTTCCAAAGATGGTGAGCCTCTTCTAATTGTCTCCCACCTTTCCTGTGGAGGGGTCTCCCTCTTTTCCAGGAGTTTGCCGAACCTTATAGTTTAAGAGGAAGAAGGATACTTCTTTCTTTTTTAGAGGACTTAATTCCTCTCCCCCCCCACATTTCCCCTCAATTTTTTCCTCTGTATTAGTTGGAGGTCTCTCCATTTTAAAGG
>Ga0179593_1279433_pt1 | contig 15886 bp, 8 predicted proteins | sample CZODoug2_1_08_16_FD_185931 | JGI IMG/M metagenome (GOLD analysis project Ga0179593, IMG submission 185931) | Vadose zone soil fungal communities from Angelo Coast Range Reserve, California, USA - CZODoug2_1_08_16fungal (PacBio error correction) | ecosystem: Environmental > Terrestrial > Soil >... | reverse complement strand
CACTTTGCTTGGACCCCTGTCTCATCTCTTCTTTGATTGACCTCTTCCCTTTTCGTGATCCATGTCTCTTCTTTTCGTATACGCGCTTGGTCCCCTTCCCCATAGTGGATTTTCCCATGTACTTACGTCCGGTGAAGTGCGTTTTTGCACTTCCCTTCCCATTGCAGTTTTTTTGTTTTTTTTTTTCGCCACTTTGGACGTTTCTGGTACTTTTCACGGTATCCGGTCTCCGTAGGAGGGGTCTGACGCTTCCAGTGGTCTCTTTTCACACCTCCCTTTTTTCTTTTCTTTAGTTTTCTTTTTTTCTTTCATTTTTCAGACGCCAGCTCTGCCCTTTTTCACCATCTCGTTGCTTAGGGTATAGTTTGTTCAACCCGGAGAAATTCTGAGGGTATTCCCTACCTCCGACCTTTTCTTACTCACACTTTTTTTCCCCTTGATATAATTCAGCACCTTTCCTTCATTCCTCGCTTTTCATAAAAGTTGGTTTTCTCATACATTACCCGCTTCTTACTTTTTTTTCCATATCCCAAGTCTCTTCCCTCACTGGAGAAACAAACGTCCTGTTCGTACAGGTGCAGTTTTCCTTGGTCCTTGCTTTTTTGGGGAAATCCGGTTTCCCGTGTGAACCCCAAAGGCTAACCTCTTCAGTCTTACTTCCTGTTCAGATTTAGGGTGTTTTGATTTTCGTGTGGAATTTACGCACCGACGTACCCCCCCCTTTCGCTTTTCCCTGTGATCTGATTTTCTGTCATATCCTCCATTTGATAGCTACCCATTGCTGTCCTTGAAGCGCTTCTTCTTTCTTTTTCTACGTATCTTTGATTTCGTAAGTAGAATTTTAGCCTTTCGTGGAAGGCAAGATCGCTTCATTCCTTTCTTTTGTTTTTTTAATACTCTTTCCTCTGCCCTCTTTTTAACTTCTTCTCCCCCCGAGTGCGGTGGTCCATGTACAGTCTTGGACCTTCTATTTTTCTTAGATCTAGACCTTTGGCCTTCTATCTATCCTTTTTTGGCCTCTCCCTCTGAGACATTCATCCTCTATCGTTTTTTTCTACGTGGTTCTCCTAGTTTGGTTTTTTTGGAGGGGTTTCGGCTTTTTCGTTTTTTCTTTTTTGCCACTCGATGCTGTTCGACGTCTCCCTAGCTCTTTTTATTTGTCATTCCTTTTCTTCTTTCACTCTTTTTCTGACATCTACCCCCCCCTTGGAAAGCCCGAAGACCCCCATCTGTGCCATTGATTTTTCTCTTGAGGACTTTTAAGGACTCACCTTCCAGGCTGCCAGTGCGTTTTTTATTCTATGATCTTTCTTCCTGGGATAGACCTTCTTTTATCTTTTTTTTCAGACTTCCTCAAGTTCCCAACCTTCGAATACCTCGGGTATTTTTTCCTTTCTTTTTTGTGCCTCCCCCCCTGTGAAGAAATAGTTTCTCTCCTTCCCTCAATAGGTTTGACCAGGAATGGGACCATGATTACTTTTTCTGTATGCTTTTCGCCTCGGGTCCGATCTACCCTTCTCCCCCTTACATGATGTTCTCCCTCCTCGATATTGTGATCCGGTTTTTTTTTTTTTTTTTTTGAACTGAATCCGTGCCAGTTTCCTGAAGGGATTTACCGCTTTTGCCCAGCACTCGAGTTTTTTTTCCTTGTCCAGGCTCTTAGTCTCTCCCACGGGTCTCCAATCGGCCATCCCCCTTGGTGAATTTTTGAGAGAGAGCAACTCTCAGAGTCGGCCCGCAGTTCTGCCAGTTTTTTACCTCTTTTTTATGGCAACCCTTTTTCTCCTGCAACTACTTCGGTGAGGCCTAAGCAGTTCGTATTATTCTTCTTGCTTTCCGACTTCATGGTGATGAAATCGCCTTTTACCCCGCTTTCTTTTATAACCACCTTCCTGGTTGAGTTCCGCCTGCGGGTTTTGGTAACATTTTACCCCGGTCATTGAAGTCGGTCCTTTCAGCTTCTCGTCCCAGTGAACTGTCCACCCTAGTTTGTACTATCTCCCTTTTAAAGATTGTCTATACTTCCCTAAGAACCGAGTTTTTTTACCTCCGGGGAGACGCCCCCGCCCCGTTCTGTACTTTTATTTCCTTGGCCTCTTCTTTCGAGTTTTCCGTGCCGCCTCCCCACCTTCGGGGAGATATGTTTGGAACTGGTTCCATTTTACCATTGCCCCCCCACTCTTAAGGGGCCCCCTGACTCCTTTCCTTCTCATCTGAGTCTCTACTCTCTGGTGATTTTGCCGGGAGCTTGGGATTACTTCGCCCCTTTTCTGTTTCTCCAAGGGGAAGCAATTTTAAGTTCGACCCTTTTGCGATCTCAGCCCCCTATTGAGCAAATTCCTCTTTCCTAGTCAGGTGTATTCTTTTCGCGTTCCCCGGGCTGGATAGCCCCCACGTCATTTTTTCCCCTCCTGGACATTTTACTCGCCACTCGTAGATTTTCCCCTCACTTTGGGACTCCCTAGCCGAAGACAGTTCTTCTGCTACCTCGTTACCACTCTTCTCTTCACCACGTTTTTTCCAGAACATTCGTGTTCTCACCTCTCGACCATTACCCTCTTCTCCATTTCGAAAATCTTTATTCCCTTACATACTCCCCTGAGGGCTTCAATTTTCCTCGTCCTCCTTATTGTCTCAAACGTCCTGCCCTGCCCCCCCCCCACCTTCCAAAATCAAGACTCATCGACCCCCCGAATGGCAACACCAGAACACCACCCCCGGATGTTACCTTTTCAACCATACTCCTTTCTTGAAGAGGGGGGAGCTTGGCATCCTTAAGAGAATCGGCCTGGCAGGTGCCCGGTTCCGTCCTTTTTTTTTATTCTTTTTCAAGATTTCCTTTTCTCTATATTTAGTCTCTCCCTCGCTGATACTCCCCCAGAAAAGTTGATCACGCGATTTCGAGCACGAGGCCTGACGACCGTGTCCGTTTATTCCCCTCTCGGCGTCCTTTTTCCTGAGTATTGGCGTACGTCTGGCTCAGATGTTCAGGAGTTTTCTACTTTGTATGCTCCGTGCTTTTATTTTCCTTTCAACTTCTCCCTGGGCCGTAGGCCTCGGCACCACGTCTATTCAAGTAGGTTACCAACCCCCTGTGACTCACCCCCAGATCTCTGCTAGACGTGGCGCCTTTACTTGGATCCTGCCCCCTGTCCTTTCAGTGCTGGGCTCAATCCCCTCAGAAGGCCCCCATAGACCTTTTGCGGGCTCACCCTCACCCTTCCTGATTCAATCATCGCGAGGGTTGTAACTATGTACCCTAAGACCTACATCCCTTTTTTATCGATACCGTTCACGCTTTGATATGACCACTGCCAATGTCAAAATCACGTAGCTTTTGATAGGCTTTGGCGAGGTCGTCAGGTTCCCCCAGTGTCCCCTGAATCCCAATCCTCTGGCAGAGTTATATATTATGGAGGGCATCCGCTCCTCTTTTATTCGCGTTGAAATCTCTTCTTCCACCTTTGTTTCCACGTGTTGAAGCATGCCACGTTCGTTCTTTTTGCTCTCATAGGTCCCAACAAGGACCCCCCTTTAATATATCCCGTCTCCTGATCATGCAGGTTTTTTTTTTTGGTCTGATCGCTTGAGTCTCCTTTCTTCTTGATTAGACCTTTTCCCTTCGTCCTACCTGTTTTTCACCCCCTTTTTAAATTGGATTCACGGAGGGTTTGAATGTGACCGATCGGCTCATCCACAGTATCGCTAGGCCCTTTCGTTTCCCTCTTTGGAGCACGAGCAGCCATGAAGGATTATTTCGATTACTCGCTTTAGTGCCCCTTTTCGCTTTTCTCCGTCCTGTTCTTTTTTTTCACGACGAATCTTGGGTTCTCCAAGTCCCCCCGTGACCTTACCTTTTTCGTGGTCATTTTATTCCTGTTCCGGCTTCCCCCCTCCACCATCTTGATCTTTATCGATTCACTTAGCCCCCATTATTCTTGTCTTTCCCAGTGCTACTCTTTGATTTCCTCGATAAGCTCCAAAGTAGGGAACAGGTCAGTGTCGAGACCGCTCTGTTTTTTACGTTTCTGAGAGCAGATTTGTGGAGTTTTTTCGTTTTTTAATCTGGCACAACCCTTTCTTTCTTGGATTTTTCCCGCGGAGGGATTTTTCGCGGTTTGAACCCGAGAATGGCGCTAAACCGATGGTGCGGGTTTCAGGTTCGTGCTGTAAGAACCCATAACCTGTGAACTTCATATCCGTGTTGACCAGACTCTTCTTTGTCTCCATTCGGCAATGGGGTCCGGGGCTTTTTGTGTGCTCCCACTGTTCGGGTGTTTCCGATGCTCATCCCACCGTGGGTGGCCGACGTTACCCCCTTTTCCCCCGGCAGTCGCTCCATGTTTTTGACGAGCACCCTCTACTGGTAGGTCCCCTTCCTAAAGGTCCGGCCGACCTTTATCCCTCTCCGCAGAGGCGCAATGGTCTTTTTTTTTCGCAACCCTTAACAGGGCATTAATAGACTCCTTCCCCTCGTGTTCGTAGGTGCCTTTTTTTTTTTTTGCTCCATGGCCCCGCTTCGCTGCTTAGTTCTCCGGACTGACCTTCCGTTTCCGTATTTTCTTTGGACTCTCTCCGGTCCGTGCTGAGTCATTTCTTATGCCCAGTCATACTTTTTCCCCCTTCAGGGCCCTTTCTCCAATTTTGAAGACCAGTAGTCCTTTAGACTGCTTTTTTTTCGGTTTCCCCTCCAAAGCGTCTTTTTCTAAATGTTGGAAATTAAGTGTTGTCCTTCTATTGTCGATCCTGCGTTCTAGGACCTGATGGTTGACTGGTTCCTCGTTTCTTGCTCTTTAGTAAAATGCAGTACGTGGACACAATCTTTGCCTTTACTTGTTCGGTGTTAGGGCGCCCCCTTTCCACTTCGTGCGGCAACACGTTTGAGAGACGCTTGATTTTTTGCCCTTTTCTAAAGTCTATGCTCTAAAGTTTATCTCAACTTTTGTTTTGCCGTGACAGTTTACGAGTATCCGCCGTAGTTTTCTTCGTCACGCATGTTCCTTTTTTTCTGTCAGAGAGAAGGCATACGTTCCATTCCCTTGTTTCTGTCTCTCTATCCCCAATGATGACTGGTGCCCCTTTCCTCCCTGACTCTGACCTCTCCCCCCGGAAGATGCCCCCAGTTCGTTCAAGTTGTGCTCTGGGTGCCGTTCCAACCCCCCAAAGGTCCTCAAACCCCCTCATTGTGTTATCTTACTTCCGATCCGCACAACGGTCCTCCTATGGACTTGGGCCCTCCGGTGTTGTCTTTTTCTCTTGCAAAAATCGCGCTAGAGGTCAGACAATCCTCCTTCGTCCGTTTTCTTTTTACCGCTTTGTTTCCCCTTACCCCTCTCCGATCCAGCCCAGGGCGTTAGACTAATCGGTTCGGCTTTTCTCCCTTTGAGGTCTTTTAAGAGCCCCACTGAATCTACCCCTCTTGATTGACGGGGTGTTTTTTTTTTTTTCCGGGGACTGACTTTTCTTGCCCTTTTCCTTGCGCGTTTCACATCAATCCCATATGAGAGTTTCTGGGGCGCTCGCTCGTGTGGGTGCAGTTCTTTCTTTCTTATCCGGAAGGTTTGACCAAGGGGGACGAACCCCCTGTCTCCATGGGCCTTAGTGAACCACCACTCTCGCGTTGTACCCTCAAACCCCCCCAAGTAGGTTTATCTAGCTTTTGTTCCACAGGCTTATTGAGGCTCTTGAAGGTTCGTTTTCTTCAGATACATTTTTCCCCGACGGAAATTTAACCTCCAACCCTAAGACCTTAATGGCTACCCTCCACCCAGTTTGGTTTTTAGTTACTTTTTTTCCTAGTCCCCTATTAGGGTCCATTCCCCCCCGACAAGCTTTGCTTGTGTGCACTCCATCTGTTACCCAACCCCAACCCCGGAATTGTATTTTTCGGCGGTGAGAAGACAGCTTTGACGCTTTTTACCCTGCCGGGTTTTTTTTTCACAGCACTTTTTCTGGTCCCGGACGTGGTTTTTTTTTTTTCCCATTTAATGCCCTTTTTTGGCCACTTTTTTTTGGTCTTGTCCTGGTCCGGCCTAGTTCATCTTTTCTCTTCTAAGTACAATTACTTTTATTTTGTTGGGAAGTTTGTTTTCTCTTCGGCTTTTCGGTCTCTTTATTCTTGCTTTCCTCAATGAGACCCTATTTTCTTTTTTCCCCTTTCCCGATTGTTCTGGGGAAGTTTTGACTCCCGTCGTTCTTCTTTTCTTGCTATTTACATCTTCCAGTCCATGAACCCCATCACTAAGTGGTTTTTCTTTGTACCCTTGCCAGACCAATGAATTATTACACGATCCCGAGGATCTATCACGGTCCCAGTCCCGACTTCCTTTTTTTCTAATAGTCCAGTTTTTTGTCTTCACTCTTTCTAAGACTGTTAGGTTTTACCGAGGTCCGCCCCCCTTGTCCCCCAAAACCCAAAACCCCCAAAATGAAAAGTTGTTTTGTCTTTCGGTGCCGTTTTTTCGGTTTGTTCCATGCATTTCCCATCAAGTGGAGTCTGTTCGGTCTGATTTACATAACCCCCCTTTGCGACCATGAGTATTAGCCGTCCGGAGTGGGCCCAAAAAGAAGAAAGAATCTTTTCCTACTTCACAACAACAACTCCTTTTCAGCGCCTTTGTGGAGTACTTCGTTGATAGTTGTCATCGAGACACACCCCCCCAACGTATCTATACTGTCCCCTTTTCAACATTTTTGTTTTACTCCCCCCGGATCTACGTACCATTGTGAACCCCCTTTTCCTTACCTTTCCGTTAAGGTGGCTCTTTTCGTTTTTCTACGGCGGTTGCAATCCAATTACCGTTTCGCCCTCCCAAACCGTCCCCCCGGTCTTCCGCTACAGTTGAAAGGTAGACGCCCCTCTTCTACTTTGACCCCGATTCCCCTCCTCTTAACGCCATATTTTCCCCATGTTTCACCTCTGGTCGCCCTCTGATTTGAACGGTTTGTCCCCCCTGCCCCCCCCCTCTTCCACGGATTTCTTCTTAGGGTTGTTTTTATTGCCGCCTGAGGTCCCATGGACGAGCTGAACATGCTGTTCTCTTCCTTTCTTCTAGGGATGCCTTTCGTCCTGCCCGTGGAACTGATTTTTCGCCCGACACACCCTTTTCCTCCCCTTCACGTCGATTCAGATGTGGACGCCGCCTTTTTTGCGAGCGACTTTTGATTTTAGCCCCCCGCGTTTCTTTTTCTGAGTGCCCGGTTGGATCTCAGTTTCAGTCCCTTTCTATTGTAATGGGACGGATCTTCCCCGGTAACATTGTTTTTCAATCTCCCAATGTCTTTCTACTTCCCCCCTTTCCCTTTTTCGTCATTCCCCACGACACCTGAGGTGCCCCAAGATGATGCTCTCCGCCCATAGGCTCCGATCGTCTGTCACCCTCTTATCCATAAACCCCCTCAGAAAGTGATTTTTCTTTTGATGGTTCCCTTGACCAAACTTCCGTAGTCGCCCCGCCTCTACCCTTTTTCTGGACATGGTCTTTGGTCCTCCCCCCCCCTTTTTGCATGTGAGATCAAACACGCTTTCCCACCTTTCCATGAAACTGAACACCAGCGTCACCGGTTTTTTTTTCTGTTTACCTTTTGATTGCCTGTTTTCACATTTTACTGAGCGGAATCATTTGTTCTGTTCCTTCTCTCTCACAGTTCCCCAATTTTTTCATCCCCGCCCGATGATCAGCCCATCTTCCCAACCCCCCTCATAGTCTATCCCCACTTGTAGTATTTTTTTTTTTGTTGATCATCGATCCTCTCTAATTGGAACAGATTTTTTCTCTGTACTCTTATTTGTACCAATTTTGTTCCTTTGTGAGAGATCCTGTTTCACATTATACCTTCCCCTCTTCCTCTTCATTCTGCGTTTTCCCTTCAGAGTTGACCCCGTCTGTTCTAATTTTGCACCTTTTTCGTCTTTCCTGCGTCCATGTGAAGACTGTTGTTTATTTCCTGTTCGCAGGGCGTGTTATTTTAGTCCCTGTTTTCTACTAGGAGGGATGGGCCCTGCTCTTTTTTTTTAATGACTCTGGTTTCCAGTTTGATTCTCCCATCACCCTCCCCTTTTTTTTCGCTGATGTCAGTTATTGATTACAATCTTCCTATTTTTTCGATAGACGATGCTCTCCCACGTCCAGACCCGTTCTGCTAGGTTCTCTGAACCCCTTGTACAGCTTCTTTTTTTTTTATTAAAGAAGAAGACAGTAAAAGTTTCGGGCTTACCCCCACATGAAAGTGATCTCCCTTTCCCCTTACTTTCGGCACTCCGGATTTTTCCATCACCCGGTGGTCTCGCCCCTTTCACCGTGTTGCCATCATTGACTTCCCATTTTCGACCAGTTCGTAAACAGTCTGATATGACAGTCCTCTGTCCGTGTTTGAGGATTCTCCACATCCCCTTTAACGCTTGCCCGAACCAGGTCACACATTCACGCGGCTCTTTTAGCCCCTAAATCCTGGTCATGCGGCTCGGCCATGATTTCATACGTGCATAGCGAAGCCGACCTTCCCTCGATGTCGATCTTTTTTTCGGTCCCCCCCTTCCCCTGCAATATCGTGAGACCTTTTCTTTTTCTCAAGTTTCTTTTGGGCTTTCCCTGACTCCTTCTGATATTCACAAAGACAAGTCGTTAGATTTTTTTCAAAGTCCCCCCTGGGTCACTTAAATCTTTGGCTCAAGTTCTTGGCATGCTTTTCTCACTTCCCAGAACTTTTCAATTTCCTTGGCCGAGTTTTTTTGGCCGTTCCTCCCGCGGCTAAGGGGGCTCGTTGTCTCCTTCGCGGTCCCCACTTCTGCGCATCTCTCTTACGTGAGGGTATTTAATGACCTGATTAAATTCAAGCTCATGGCCTCGGCGGACGGTATATTTGTTGTTCTCCGTCTCTCGGGTGTGGTGCAGTTGCTTCGGATTGTTGTTTCCAACGCATGTCTTTCCGTTTTCCCGCATAGCGTTTGTCCTTTCTCTAGAGATCGGATGTCCTACCTGTAGACTGTTTCCACACTCTTCTTTTTTCAGTAAAACCCCCCCCACCCGCACTCCACCTAACCCAGCCCCCACCCCAATCCCCACCCAGGTGGCCAGGCTGTTTCATGTTAGTCATACTCCCCGGACTTCCCCCCTTTCCCAAGACGACGCCTTCCCTTTTGCTTGCCTTATTCCTGGCGATATTATTTTGCTCCCGTACTTACCTCTTCTTCCTTAACTACCCTTTTTCTGCTTAGTACAAAAGCCCAAAGACCTAGTCTTTCCCGGAATTCTTTCCGGATTCCCCCTTTTCACTTCCTCTACTTCGGGTGGCTATCCCCATACTCCGAAACGGGAATTTGTCCCCGCTTTCCCTCGGCCTGCCCCGCCTCTTTTTTGACCCTCCGCCGTGATTACCAGTTTGACTTTTTTACATTATGTCGCTGTTTTTGAGTTTCCTCAGATTTCTCTTCCTCCCACGGTTTCCCTGATAGTCTGGGCAGTACCCTCTTTCCCTCTGGATGCCGAAAGGCTCCGCTCTTGGGCGAACAGTTTAATTTATTAGGGAGATCATTTTGGATTCGGCCGCTTTTTTTTTGCTACCAATAGCCAGTTTTTCACGAATGGTTTTATAATGTCCAGTTCTGCCGTATGCCTCTCCTTCTTCTCTAACCAGGGTCTCCCGTTATCCACCTGTTTTTAAAGCCGACCCCCCTTTCAGCTTCCTTGTGTTTCTGGAGCCTTTAATTGTCTCCCCATTTTGAGCAGACGTCCCGTGCACCTCCCTTTATCCCTTTGTTTAAACCAGCGGCCTTATTATCCCCCCCCCCGAGTTTGTCGCGTGGCTTTTCGTCCCGTGGGGTCCCCCTTCCCGGCCGGCCCCCCCCAGTTGGTTCTTTCCCGATTAGATTTTCCCGACCCCTTCCCTGGCCTCTTTTTCCATCTTCTTTTTTGCCCCCCCATCCTGGTGCCGCGTCACTACCCTTCCTCAATCGGGCAGTTTCTTCCTTTTTTCCTTCGAAGTCAAAAAGTCCCAATCGTGCTTTTAATGTATTTTGTTTTGGCTTATCCCTGAGGTTTATCCCTCCCCTCCCCTCGTCATGGCTTTTGCTCGGGTTCTCTTGCAATTTTTGTGCATGCCCCTGTACACCCCGCGTAACTTGAGGAAAGGAGGGTAATCCCTTCGAGTTGCCCTTGTGTGATTGGAGGATGCTCTGTCTCCGAGGCCCTACCGTACCCCCCTTTCATCAGGTTGCGTTCTCTTCCGTCCCCCCCCCTTTGTTGTTTTTGGCCCCCCCACCCCCCCTGGAGCCCACGGCCCCCCCCCCCCCCCCCCAACCCAAAGCGCCTCTTGGCCGGGGTATCCTTTTTTCTTCGTTCGAGTCCCTTTTCCTAGCATCCGGCATGAGAGTTCCGGTCCGAACCTCTTTCTGGCACCTTTCGCTAAGCCGAATAGCCATTCTACAAGGCATGGAACCCTCCGGAGTGGGATGTTGCTTTACCACCACTTGTCAAAAACCGGAACAGTTTATGGCTTACTATGTCCTTTCAGAATTTCCCGCCTTTTTTAGCTTTTGCCTCCAGCCCGAAGGTCTTTTCCCCCCCCATGACCCCCAAAGAAGTCCCCTCTTTTCCTTGTTTTCCCGCATTTTTCCTCAGTCCTCCTCTTGAGCCCCAACCCCGCCTTTGCCATAACCAATCCGGAAGTATTCCCCTAGACCCCCCCCTTCCCTCCCCATCATTTTCAAAGATCAAAATTCTTTCCCATGACAATCTTTTTGTGACCGACCAGGATGAGCCGTCGTCCCCTCCCGTTCTCGGCCGCTGGCTCTAGCATGGGTGCCCCAGTAGCTTTTTTTTTTTGTTACTGCGATGAAGAGTGAGGGAGTGGCTCAGATTTGATCGGCGCTCTCCCTGACTATTTGGACTTTTTCTTTTGGTGGAGGGCACTAAGCACCCCGCCCCTAGAATTTTGTGGTACGTAGTGTCGTTACGGAATAATGGTTTCTCATCCTGGAGATTGGCCAGTCGCCCGGATTTCGGTTCCCCTACCCTCTTGGTAGTCCCCGTCGTGTCTTTTCTTTTATTTTCCTAGGACTAGGACTTTTTCAAAAATTTGCCCAGGTGCGTTCGTCTAGCAAAGTACTCTCTTGAAACACTTTAGAGCCCTCTCTGTACATACAGTGGTTGGCGGGCCGCGTTGCCCGTGTGGGAACTTTCGACTCCCTTAACACGGGAACACTTTTTCTCTGGAACCTTGCAGAAATGTTTGTGGCTTGATCACCTTAAACTCCGAAAGGCGTCCTATTATTCAGGATTTCGCGTTTTGAGGGAACCCCCCCCAGCAGACCCAGACCCTGCCCCCCCATGCCAAAGAGGTTTGGTTTTTCCTGAGATGCAGACCTACCTCTTTTTTTTTGCTCTCCTTGATCCTTCTTCTTTCTTACCATTGGACCCAACCTTACATTCCAGATGACTGAGGCCGCAGAGACTTTTACCACGGGTTGACCGACCAAACCCATTTCTCGTGGGCTCTCCTCTTTCGATTGCGGCGTCCCTTTCCACGCCTGCAGCTCCTTTTTTTTTTTTGCTTGAAGAGTTTTTTCCCCCGATTCGTTTTGCCGGTCTGTTACGTTGTGCTCGACGTGTGTAAAACAACTTGGTCGTGTTCGAGCAGAAGTTTTTCTCCCACCCCCTGCACCGGTTTCCCGACAGACCCTGCCTAAGTCTCATTAAGAAGGTTTGCTCTTTTATCGGGCTTAAGCGAACAACAGTGGTTTTTTCTTTTTTTCTAGGGAATTCTTTTTCCCACGCTATTGCCTCCTGGAAAAAGGTTTTCCACACTCGGTGAACCGTCCTGTAATGACGTCTAGTGAGTCCTCTTTCTGCTGGAACATTTTCGTATGTACAGTTCGGGGACCCCTGACCTCCTCACCTTCACCCCTTCGATGATTCTTCGTCCTTTTCTTAAACCCCTTTTTGGAGACTTTGGTCCTTTCCCTTGATTGCCCGCGTCCAAGCTGTTTTTGTGGCTTGCTGCCAAGTAAAGAAGTGCGTCCGACTTGACTTCACCTACTATTCTGACTTCCAAGCAAAATTCTTTATTCTACCCCGTTCTATAGTCGCCAGAGTTGTGTACAGTCTTGCAAATTCTTCGGTCCCTAGACTTACAGTGCTAATTAGTGGTCCACGTTTTAGTGTGCTTACAGATCCCGGTCCCTTTATTTATAGTGGTCCAGTTTGTGTTGAGGGATGCTCCGGTCCTGGGTTGGTGTAAATTTTTTTTATTTTTTTCAATGTGAAACACCCTTGTACTATTTTCTTTCAAGGAGGATTGTATTCCTCCCCCTGTTTGACCCTGAAGAGTACACTGAATTCGCTTAGTCCCGATTTTGTGAGGTTCTGCTCTTTTTCATATCTGCAACCCGCAACCTGCTGCCGGGTTAAATCCGTTTTCCTTTTTTTTCCGCTCTTTCTCTATTAGAGAGTGGTCTTTGCCCTACTTCGCGGGTCAACCTGAAAATATTTCCGTTAAAGGGTTCTGCAGACACATTCTCCTTTTTCGGTCCCGGTTACTAATTTTTTGGCCCCCTTCCGTCCCCCCTTCAGGCATTGGGCATTCCCTTCTCCCCCGGTGACTCGTCCCTTCTCTTCAGCTTCTCAGTTGCCTGCAAAACCATCGGTGGTTTACGCCTCCTTTCCCCCCTCCTGTTCCGGCTTTAGTGCTCTTTTACCCCCTTTCTCTCTTGGGCCCTTTACGACGTTTTTTCCCGCGTCTCAGTACGTCTAGGAAGTTTGAGTATGTATTTAGCGACCTGCCCTCCTGAGTTCCTAGTAGCCTTTGCCCCCCGCTCCCCCTTTTACACCTGCTTCCAGGGTGCCTGTTTTCCCTCCGTCCTTTCTGTTCTCACAACAGGAATTCGCCTGGGTCGTCCCCACTGAACTTTTTTCCTTTTCAAAGTTTGCCCCCCCCCTGTTTGCCCGGTGCGGTCTGATTTCACAGGAGAGTGTGGTTCGATGATTAGTCTTATGGTTGCTTTTTTTATCCCTGTTATTGTGTTCCTTTGCATTCTATCAGCCTTCTTCAGTGAACTCCCCCCCCCCTCGTGGTCCTTGTGGTTGGGGCGCCTGGTCTTTGCGGGCCGGTCTGTTTGAGGATCCTTTAGTACCCTGAGGATACAGAGTCCATCCGACAGGCCGAATTCTTTTGAGCAGTCACAACATCAAGTCTTTTTGGACGTTGACTGAGGTGTTGTTGTGGGATTTGCCGTCGGTTGGCGGGCGCGCCGGTCGTGCTGATCTGACTAATTTGGGGGTCCTGACTCCAACCAGACTGCCCCTTGTGTTCTTGATACTTCGATTGCGAATTACGTCGCGGAACTCAAAAGACATCTTGTTCTTCCGTTGTCTCATAGGTGCTTCACCGCGCACAGAGGGTGCTCTGCCGCTTTCCCTACAAGGTGGCTGGCGCTGAACTTTTTTGGGCGTGCCGGGGTTCCCCCCTCGAACCCGTCGGAACAAGTCAACACAAGCCCTTCCCCCAAAAAACCCAATTTTCGTCCCTCCCTTTTTCGACATGGGAAGAAAGCGTGTCCCCCCGCTTCAATCTTTGGGCCAATTTCATGTTCCATTTATACCACACCCCGGGCGAGAACAGTCAAATACCGGGCCTGGCTGTTCCTTCAATACGCGTTTTGAACCGGCCGCCATGGAATCGTGCCCAGCACGCTTGGTTTGGGTCGGCGCCTTTTTGTGTTCCTGCCGTAATTTCCGTCACCCAACCCCTTTTGAGGCCTCTGATTTAGGCCTTGGGTTCAGTCTTGTCTTTTTGGCCCCGAACTGGACCTTGCCCCTCATTGGTCCCGGTTTTTCCCACCGAGTTGAGTCTCTTTGCTCCACCCTTCGTTTTTCAGGTTTCGTCCAAGGTCTTTAGGTTTCCAACTGTTTTTGACGGTGGTCATTTTCGCGCCCACAACAGTTTCACGAATGGAAGTGGCCACCAAGCGGAAGCTTAAGTTGTTTCTTCTTAGCAAAATGGTGATATGTCCGACCTTTATACCATTTGAGTTTAAGCTTTCTGACCCTATTCTGTTCTATCTATCCTCCTTCACAGGCTATTACTGATTTTTCCCCCTCCCCCCCTGTCTTCCGCACGAGATTTTGTTCACTACTATTTCCCGTTCTTTCGAAGTGTCGCTTCTTAGTGGCTTTTGCCTCCGGGAATAGGCCCCAATTTAACGACTCCTTTCAGGTCGCCTCTCCTGCAATCCGATCTCCAGATTTATTTCGTGCGTTTCCCCTTGAGTTGTTATTTTTCTTAGGACTTTTGTCTCCGGGGCCATAGTTCTAATATTTTGCCTCTCTTTCCTGTTGTCAGGTCGTTGACAGGTTCTCTCCCCCTTATCTTTTTTCCCGAGAGGGCGTCGAGTGGTGTAGTAATCACCGACTGTTTTATGTGACGTAGCCTTCTTCAAATGCTACCGAGATGACGCAAGTGAACCCGAAGAGAGTGTCTGTTCTGAGTAGAAAGAAGGGTAGCTCGTCGTATACGAAGTCCGTCATTTTTTGAGTAAGGATCTTAATAGATCCAGGCAACTTTCGCTTCCCCTGCCTCTGCCGGTGGCAAATACCTTTCTGTTTCTCAAGCTTTTCGCCATCCTTCGGCCACCCTATTTATCAGCCGGCGTTTTGTTCCCATGAACCCCCGCCCGCCGTTCATCCCAAACCACACACCCATTTTTTCTCCCTCCTCCCCCCCGTCAGGATCTAGTTTCCCAAAGTGCAACTTTAGGAGTCGCCTCCCCCCCCACAGATCTTTTTTCATCTCCACTTGGAACCTTATCGCATCAGTCGTGGGTTCACCCCCCAACTCTTCGGAAACTTCCCCCTCTCACGTTTCAATTGCTACTTGTATTTTCCCCGGGGCTTGCACCCCCCCAAGGAACGAACCTTATAGACGGCACCCCTGGGGGCTTTCCGCAATTTTCAGAGGCTTTTCTTTCCCCCTTTTTAAGTGGTTATCTCCCGCTCGCCTCGGCGAACGAATCAATTCATTCCTGTGTTTCTGCCCTCGATGACTGGTTGGATTGATTTTCCAGGAACCCCCGATTCCAACCCTTTTTAGGATTCCAACGTCATTTTCAGGTCATTAGTGACTTTCAATTGTGTTCGAGCAGTGTCCAGTATCCTTGAACCCTTTTCTGCCTTCTCGCTTTTTTTCAGTATGTCGCCGGTTTGTTCATTCCGTGTTGCTTGACGCGGGGAAACTTTTCCACTGAATGTTTTTCATACCTCCTCCCCCGGGCCCACCTTTCATTCGCCGTTTCGAGCTGTCCCTACGTTGGGGGTTAGATCCGGGGGGATCTCTAACAAAGGTTGATTTTTCTATTGAAAACCTTGGGGTTTCCTGATCACATGGATGTTCCCCCATGGAAGGGTGAGACTTTTTCTTACGTCACTGTGGGCCCCTCAACGTTTTTTCGTGCGTTTTCTCTACTACCCCCCGAGTGCATCGACTCCTTTTCAAACGACCAACGAGCACTCGCTTGCTGTTCTGGCTCACTTTCCCTTCCTTCCTGATCTATTGGGTGATCGTGGAAACGACCCGCACGTTCAGTTAGTGATTGTTTCGAGATTCCAATTACTTTGACCCTCTCTTCTTGTCCCCAATCCCTGCCATCGGCGCTTCATGGCAATAATCCCACGCTGTCCGGGACTTTACATCTACACGCTTCCCACTTGGGACCCTGGCCCTTCCCCATTTTTAAGACCCTAACAACCGTCACCGTCGGCGGGCCGACTTTTTTCCACAGATCTTTTTACAGGCGCCCACGTCTGGTTTCTCCCCTTGACTCCTTGGCAATGTGGTTTTTTCTTGACCGCCAAAGGTCATAACCCGTCCGAGATGCTAAGGAGCCCTTTCTTTT
>Ga0179593_1457756_pt1 | contig 15889 bp, 12 predicted proteins | sample CZODoug2_1_08_16_FD_185931 | JGI IMG/M metagenome (GOLD analysis project Ga0179593, IMG submission 185931) | Vadose zone soil fungal communities from Angelo Coast Range Reserve, California, USA - CZODoug2_1_08_16fungal (PacBio error correction) | ecosystem: Environmental > Terrestrial > Soil >... | reverse complement strand
TTTTTAGACATTTAGGAGTGTTACTCCCGCTATTGTGATCGGCTTTGGACCCCTTGCCAGCACAAGAGGATGCCGAAGCCTTCCTACGCACTGCTTCACGTCCTCTTGCTCGTGATTTGTCACGCCGCGCTCTAACGGACGAAGAATTTTGCATGAACGAGCTCCCTGCGGAGAGCGGAAAGGTGTTCGCCAGTTGTGTGACAGCGTTTACGGGAATGCCCAACATCCGGGAATGATCCACTTCGGTACTTCCTTTCCGGTTTGACGTGCAGTGAGAACTCACCTGAAACGACTCTACTCCGCTGGAATTAACCGCCCCCCCCCCGCTCAACTTTTCTCCCTTCCATAGATCCCGTTTGTTGAGGAAGCTGTCATGGGGGAGAGAACGGGCCGGCGACGTTTTTGACGGACGATTGCCGTTCAAAACGCTTCGTTAAGTCACCCACCAACCAAAGTTCCCCGATCTAGATGCTTGTTCCCGCTTTTCTTTTAATAAGTCCGATCGGTCAGGCTTTCCGCTCCGTATCCCAGTTTTCCCCGATGCGCGTCAGCGTTCACTACAACACTTTAAGACCGTCCCATGCGCGAGGGTAAGAGGGCATGACCGGCTTTCCCCCCAAGTACTCCGCGAGCATCGGCCTCTCAAACCCCTCCATTGCACGTGGTCTTCTCTCGTCCCTTTCGGTAAGCGATACGTATCCGCTGGTGCCCCACCCCTTTGCGCCCCCCCCTTTCCCGTAGGCCGGTCGAGTCGATCGCCCTGAGGATTGTCGAAAAGCCTAGGAGCAGATCTCACAGGATTTTCCAACGCTCTTCCATGAAAAAGGGCCAGCGCGATAGAGGCAGAGCGCGACGAAGGGTCCGACAATGGCTCGCTTAAGCGCACTCACTGCGGATTCCCCCGCTCGTCTGTTCCCCTGGCTGCATGCAAGAGATGCGAGGCGACGGAGCGGAAGCGCTTTTCCAATCGTCGCTAGGTGGTTGATCGAATCGTTTTCCGCCCGCATTCCCGTTGCCGACGCTCGATGAAGAAGGATTCCTGGACGACTTGGTATCGCCCTGGACAACATCGGCCCTTTTGCGATAAGTCATTGGTGTCGACAACAAGGAGTCGTCAAGTCGAGCTGTCAGCACCGGAAAGAGGAATCCAAAGATTTTACAAGAATTATAAAACAAATAACCACAAAAAATGTCCGAAAAAGCCGACCGTTCGTCCTCGGCGCCTCTTCATCCTTTTTCTAGGTACTGTCGTCGGGCTTCCCCTGTCTCCACGTTGCCCCGACACGACCATTCAACGGCCTGTAGTCACTCTTCCCCGGCTGATTCTTTCCACCAGATCCGCAGCTCAATCCTGATGGCGCTTCGGTCGAATTTCCGTTCAAGTTGCTTCGTGAAGGCTCCGTTTTGCTCTCTTTCTCTCGAGCAGGCAAGTTTTCTGGCCACGTCAGCGGTACGTTTCTTAGCGTCCTAACCCCCGACTGCGAAGATAAACGTGCCCCCTAGGCTCCCGATTCGATTGGCCGAGATTATCGGATCTATAGTTCTGGGCGCTATCTGCTCACCGAAATAAGAGCCCAACCCAATGATCCCACGAGGCCGCTTAATAGATGGAGCCTCCCACACTGTTGCCCGTTGTAGTCCTTACGATTGGTCTCACTGCCATGTTTGTGCGTCCCGTTTTGACGCGCTCTTGGCCGCTATTAAAAGTTTTGGGCAGATCGTTCCGTCTTCCCTCGATAGGGCTCAAAGGAGCTTTTTCTATTTCTTACACGCTAAGCGCCAGAGAACTTTCGTCAACGGGTCTTCGTGACCGTTTTATGGGTCTGAAACCCGTATTCACGGAGGAGTCCCCTGCTTCGCGAGTTTAAGTCAGCCGGGCGTGCATAGACCCCCTTCACATCTTTTGCTGGCTCCGGCCCAATCTATCCCCCTTTCCTGCCTTTTTTTTTCCCCTTCTCGGCCTTGTACTCCTTCCTCATCCTCGTCCACTGGCGCCCGTTAATATTACACGGGAGGGTCTCCCTGCGATTTTCGGGGAACCGGTTTCTCGAAGACTGGCGAAACGACCTTTCAGATGCCCAAGTGCCCACAATTTCCCTTCCTGCTGAGCATTTGGTGAGACCCGGACGAGTGGAACCACTTAGGCCATGTGACTCCTTTTCGCTGGATTGGGATGCTTCAGGCTCCCCCCCTGTCGTGTTTCCCAATTTCTTGGACACATTCGACATATGATAGTCTTTTATCTACCCTTCTGTCATTACTACCCCACCCCATTTCCTGGTCCACGCTAGAATCTTTCTGTGACAATATCTTTCCACTTTGCAACTCCTTCTACTGCCTTCTCCCTGAACGGCCAACCTTCCCTTTACTGGCCCGACGAATCTTGACTGTCTCTCCGATGCCAAACACTGCTTCATGTTCCCCAGATGTACCGACTTTTCGATGCCTCCTTGAGCTTCACCCCCAAGCATTCACGCCCCGTCACAAGGCACTGCAGATCGTGCCTCTGCCTCACCGTATTGTCCACCCCCCTTGCGACCAACCTTTTTTCCACACCCTCCCATTCACGACAAAGACTCACGGCCATATATGCTCAAACGTTTTCAACCGACAGTCTTCCCGTCACTCGCCCCCTAGTCCGACGACTTGTAGAGGGTCATCATACGCTAGTTCCAGATTGCTTTCCTTTCTTTTTTAGTGTCTTCGTTCGGCCATCTGTTCCCCCACCACATAAGGCGTTCGGCGGAGTTTTACTAGTTTCTATCCAAAGTTTCCTTGCGTAACTCAAGTAGTGCGGCCCCCTTCGGTTTACACCCTCTTGCAAAGCTCTGCTTCGCTATCACTTTGACTTTCAAGCTGAGTGACTCCCCCACTCACTCCCCCCCTTTCCTTTACCTCGGCCTATATACTAAGACCCGCTGTCAGACCAACGCGATCCTGGTCGTTGTGAAGCTTGTACATGAAAGCAGCCTTTACACGAAAAGCTTTACAAACACCCACGATATTATCGTCTTACAATTGAGAAGTAAAGAATATCATCGAGTGACAAACGATATTCCTTTTTATCAACCGATGGTGAGTATGTGTAAATAAAAATGTTTCCCTCCCTGAACTTCCCAAAAAACCCGTAAACGTCGAATAGGCTTCCCCCTGGGGGGGTTCTTCAATCCTTATTGTATACTTTTCACATACCCCCCCCCCCCACCCCCACCCCACAACACAACACCCACAAAACCCCACCCCCCCCCCCCCCATTTCCCCCCCCAACCACCCCCCCCCACCCCCCCACCAAAAACCACCCCCCCCAGACCCCACACCCACCCCCCCCAACAACCCACAACCCCCCCCCCACCCCCCCACACCACACCCCCCCCACCACACACCCCCCCACCCTACCACCACCCCAACCCACCACCACCCCCCCCCCCCCCCCCCCCCACCCCCCCCCCCCCCCAAACCTCCACCCCCATTACTCATAAATTCGTCGAGGAGGTGCCCTCCTTGACTCTTGAAGACCTTTTCACAAAACACCCCTCAGCCTTCACAGCAGGAAAATTCACGGATTATGACTGATTTGCCTATATCTTTCCCTCCTTTTGTTTATAGCAACCCTTTCACTCAGGGGAGAGAAGCGAGTAAAATTTTTTGATTAGGTCGTTTATAGCAATTCTATTTACCTCCCTTCACCGCAAACGTCCTTTTGTTTGAATGTGATACGAGAATGCTTTCCTGCAGCCTTGGAAGCCGATTGAGAGTTTCCCTTGTTTGATTTATCATCCCCTGCCCACGCGCTTCCGTTCTCCACGTCATGACTCTTTTTCTTCTCCTTCTTACTTTTCCAATGTACCCGCTTTCTGGATATCGGGTTGTTTTGTCTGCTCTTTTTTTTTTCTTTTCTTTTTCCTCTCGTTGTGACCGCGATTCAATTCCTTCTAAAGGGCAAGGATGTTCATGTGGCTTATGCATGTATTCTAATTTAAAAATTATCTGCGTTGGGTGATTTCACTATTAGCTTTTTGGCAATTTATACCGAAGCGCCTCCTCAAGCTGGTGCACACGAGCGAATTTTTTCAAGAGAACCTTCGCTCATAGAGGCAACGAGGAAATAAGTGACGCCTTCGCATCGGGATTGTTTTTTTTGTTTTGGTGGGGGAATTCGATTGTGCGAAACGACTTTTTCTATACAGACATGTATTTGTATTTCCCTTATCGTCCTTGTGAATCTAAATTTCTCGGTCCTTCTTCCTCAGGAATTTTGGATTTTCGACTTTGCTCAGTGTCCCCCGTTTTCAAGTCCTTTATCTAGCCGTGAGTTAGTAGTTCTTTGTCTGAATGTCCTGTCTTTCTTATTTCACTACCATTGTGCGTTCCGGGCTCCCATAAGCTTATAGTGAGGCACCCTCCCCCATTTCGGGTTTGGCCGGACCTTTTGATGTTTTCTTTGTACTTCTAGCAGTCTTTAACAACTCCTTCCTTTTCAGGTCTTGGAGCTCTCAGAGTTCGATCCTTAAGTGCACCTTGGAAAACGAGGAAAACGTAAGGCGACGATGGATGGTATTTTCCGGCCGTTTGCTTTCGGGACGGGGCCCTTCCCTTTAAAGATTGCAGTGGACCTGCATTGTCCGGCATATCCCGTGAGTAGAATGTCACCCAGACGTTTTTTCCTAATTGTCTTTTGCGGTTGATTCTTCTTTCCAGGTGTTCTCCTTTTTTCGTCGACCTAGGCCTTTTTTTTTGTTCTGACCGTTTCCAGGCATTGGGCCCTCAGGCATCTCCATCCACTGGGGTCACGGTCCGTGTTTCCCCTTGCCCGACCCCAAATGGTACGCTTGACACCTTTTTATAGAGTTTTGTGGGGTACGTGTTTTTTTTTCTCCAGACCCCCATATACGCACCCGGGCTGACCAAATCGCAGGGCCCTCGTATTTTTTGAGACCTTTTCTTCTCGATGGTTCGAGAAGAGATATGTCCATGTCCCCTTCGGAGTCCTTCCTGTTTTGACGGAAATCGATCCAGTGTAGGACGCCACCTGAGGTTTATTTTCCATTGCGCTTTCTCTCCCCCCACCTTTTGAACGCCCTTACTGCCTCCGCGAACTTTGGTACTCGGTTTTTTTTGTTTCAAGATTTTTACGGGTGTTTTTCTTTCTGTTTGCCATACCCTTCACGCGCATCACGCCCCGTAGTTGCGCTTTTTTCCCGGGATTTTTTGGATCTTCCCAGATTGACGCATGTAGAGTAAAGGCACCTCTATGCGCTTGATCTCGCAACCAATACTGGGCAACTCTTTTCTAGTCGTCTTAAGAAATGCCCTGGAGATTTTTACTGCAGGTCACTTTCTGATTTTCTTAACGATCCTGGAAAAGTTCCCTCTTTTATTTACTTAACTAGACATCCCTTTTGTGGACCAGAGTAATGTGAATTTTAGAGGAGTTGTTCTCAAGCATCCACCCTTTTGCGCCCTGCCTTTTTCGCCCGACCCCCCCCATGTTTGCTTGACTCGATCGTCTCGTACGTCTGCCGAGGTGATGCCATCCTGCGGACCAGGCGTCTCCGGTACTTGAGTTCGCTTTGAGCTCCGCGAGGCCTTGGTGCTAGTGCGTCGACTCCTCCAAACGGCCCCTGTGAAGCCCAGTGTAGGCTTTATCCGATAATTTCGCCGTTCCGCTTTTAATCATTCTCAGATTTTTTCTGAGCTACTTGTCCTCTGCCGCGGAGCAGGAAGGAACTGTCTTTGGTTCAGACGGCCAAGGACGAATGGTTCGGGAGTTAAGTCTTGAGTATTTTATAACACTTCTTTTAACCGTCTCGTTTTTTTTCCCGCAATTCATCGATCTGGGGAGGGAGATAGCACTTTGCGTTAGTAAGTTTTATATTGTACCATTGTTTCATGTCTTCCCTGGTTTTTTTCTTAGGCATTTTGAATAGCCATCGAGGATGCCGTCGAGGGTTTTGAAACTCAGCACCTTTCCTTAGCCTCGGCACTCGTCCCTTTTCCGCACCTTACAATCATGTTGTATTCTCCCTTCTTGGTTTGGACCTCCAAAAATTTTTTGAGTGAAGGAGCCTCTGCAAATTGACAATCCCTGCCGAGGTCGCGCCCTTTTATGGTTTAGCATGAAAGTTTCTAGCATAAGGATTTGCTGGTTACAGCCATGGTTCCGTACGTCCTCTTTTGGGTTAATCCGACAGTATTTGCTCGATTATCACATTCGTACGTTCGCCCTTAGGGTTTTTCCTTTTTTTTTCTTCTAGTCAGGGGAAGATTTTTTGTCATGTGATGATGTCCCTTGTTTGCCGATGCTCTTCCGTTTGCTCCGGCTTCTTGTCCTCTCAGGGCTGCGTATTTTCATTGCTTTCTCGTCGTCCTTGCACGCCCTGCTCCTAAAGTCGGTTGTTTTGTAAGCTTCCCTGATCGTTTTATTCGATCTTTCGGCTCGAAAGCCGACTCCCCCACCACCCCCTTTCGGGCGCGCTTTTTTTTCAGTGGCTCTTGGCCCTGAACCCAGAGTATTCTCCCGATTCCTTCCTAGAGGCCCATCTAGCGATCTGATGGTTTTTTGAGTAGCTCCACTATCCTTTAGTGCCCGTCTGAATTTATATCATTATGGCAGGACGCACTTGAGCCGGAGACCGTGGCCCTACCACTATGACTCCTACTACCTTGCCAGCCTCTGCGTGAAGGCCCGAGGTATTCCCTTTGCGGTTATTTTTCCCTGTTTTCGGCCGGATCGACCCCGCACGCCTCTGCACCTGTATTTTAGGATCAGCTCGCGGCGGCGGTGCTGTTACTTCTGGTTCCAGTTTTACGACAGCACGTATGCTGAACCCGATGCATCATTATGACTGCCTTGGATATCCGGCTCTACGTATCCACTTTGGCTTTCGGGTTCTATTTTTCGCCTAGCCGTTTTTCCCATTCTAGTGCGATCTTATTAAATAAGAAGTTCCTTTTGGGAAAGTTTTTTCGGCAATAGACCCCTTCTAGTCGGCTATTTGTTAGAGGATTTTTTGGTCATTCAGCCTGAGTCACCGCCTCGTACCCTCCCTTTAGCGGTTCGCCCTCCCTTTTTGCAAGTTTTCCGTGCCTTCTCTTTTTACTGTTGAGTACGATTTCAGGCTTAGATCGCTAGGAGCTGGGCTCACGTTCCGCACAGTTCCTTTGTGGCTTTGATTGCAGCAGTTTGAGATGCTAACCGCATCCCTTCCTCCTGCTAGCCCTTCAAGTCCTCATTTTTTTCGTGTCTTTCGACTTTTCCCAGACTTCGATTAGGGATCCGCTTTTCATTTTTCTACGATTCGGCCCACCTGTACCGCGTTTCCCCCCCCGTTGTTAACGTTTCGACTCGGGGCCCCCCCCAGAAATGGATGAGAAAGATCGTTACCTTCCTATAGTTTTTTGACCCTTTTACGGCGTCCTTTGTTGACGCCCTGAACCACTCTCGAACGCCCCAACCGCTCCCCGCGGGATTTTAGCCTTCGGTTCAGACAGCGATTTTAGCGGCGAGTGTTATTCCCCCTGGACTTTTCACGGCAGCTTCGCAATCTCTTTCCTGATGTCAGTCGGACGCTGAGAAGATCTGATGGGCAAGTTGAACGGAGCGGTCTTTGGCCACCGAGTCCGGTGCTCCGTGCGGCCCAAGCTTGTTGTCCGTCCCCCAAACTGCCTCGAAGCGACAGATAGTTGATCTCCGTTCTGCAGATGGTCGTAGAAAGACAACCCTGGTAGTCGTGCCCTTTTCTCCAGGTTTATCCCCCCGCGCTATCTCTGATCCACATTACAGGCCATAGTTGTTCCCTCCGGCGGTCCTCCCTCTCTTTAAGGAAAGGCTATCCGCTTACTCTGGTTCTGTCCAAATCCCTTTTTCCCATTAGTCGAAAAGCGGCGTGAACCGTTCCAGTCTTCGCTCGCGCGCTCTAGCGCTGTCTTGATGTCCCCCATAAACCCTGTTTCGTTTCGCAACCCTCCAACACGGCCTTTTCCTTTTGCCTACTACCACCGCGAGCGGCCCCCAAGGGCGATTAAAGGGCTGTTCTTTCTGACCCTGCGGTTTGCTCGTTCTCCCGCCCCCCCCTGCATGCCCACCCCTCCCCCTCTCACAGCGATTGCCAAGCCCCCCCCTCTCCAAAGACGAACCTTTTGAGCCCCCACGACCCCGCGGTGCAGCTTTTTTGCGGAAAGGTAGTTCACATATGGCAGTGCAAAAGTGTCCTCAACCGGCAGAATCCGGCCCAGATGAGACCAATACCACGTCCATTTTTCTTTCCCCTTTCCAGAGCCTGTCCGCGGTGATGATTGTAGTCGCACTCCTATGTGTGGCCCCTCCCGGACAACGCACCCCGAGTTTTGAAACTGAGGATGGACACCATCAATGGCGTCGATTGCCCCCCCCTATCAACAATCCTTGATCTTATACTTGACCCGAAGTGTTTTCGCCGGCATCTAGTCGACCCATATGGCGTCGTCGATTCCCCCCCCGTCAGGACGAAGTTTCTTCTTCTGCAAAAGTAAGACCCTTTCTTCAACCGACGCATCGCCATTCAATATCTGTCTTTCATGGACGAATCGGCAGCGCTTTTTTCCTCTCGTTGTCTGGGACAAGAACTTGCCATGAGTCAGCGGGCCGTTACACGATCAGGCTGATTTTTTTTCGCTCGGATCACACAGCTTTCCTTTAGGACTTATGTCTGGGCTTCTGCGTTTTTTTCTAAATTCTCCCTTTCCGAAATTCTTTTTCCCTCCTTTGCTCTTCGACGCACGGTCGGCTCCAAGGGATGGCGGGGCGCTCCCATTGGCTCCATTATGACTCCTTTTCCCCCATCGCAGGCACAATCTTCCAGGTGGCCGCGACCTTTTTCACGAGTCTTCCCCTGGGTAAGTTTAGAGATAATCGAGTTTTTGTTGACGTGCTTGTTGGCTTCCCCCGCAGCGATCAGTTTCCCCGCTGTAAAGCCGTCGCCCCAACGATCCCTTCCACTTTGAACGATGTAAATCGCATCGCCGCGCGGGGTTCGTCCTCCCATTGCACTAGCTTGTTGAGAACGGAGAGGAATTTTGGTCTGCCTGGCGCGGCCAGCCTGTTTAGGCTACCTTTTTTCGCGTTTAGCAATCCTCGGGAGCGTTCCGTCCCGAGGTCCGTAATCCAGTCTTTACGGCGAGCGCCTTCGCCCGCGCCCCTCCGAAGCCGGTTTTTTTTCTGGTTTGGCAGATCCTTCTGGGACCCCTCTCCCTTTTACTTACCAACTTAAAGGCGGATCGGGGACCCCCTGACTTCCGCGGATGAAGGAAGTCCGGCCAGCTGGCCGCCCCGCCCTTTCCCCCTGATAAACCCCAGTTCCCCCCACCTTGTTTGATCGATTCCTCCCAGTTCGGCACTCGCGCCCTCGCAGTTCCTTTTGATCTTAACTGTAGCCATGATCCATCATCCGCGTTCTCGAGCCACTTCTCTATAAGATTTAATCGAAGGGCTCTCACTCCTTAGCGTCTGGACAGCACCCTGCATTCCCGAGTTGGTATAAATCCCCCCCGTCCCCCTCTGTGCGCCTTTCTACCTGTCCCTGTGTGGAAACTCCGGTCTCTCATGCCACCCAAGACTTTTCTCCCCCTAACGTCACTGTAGGTCCTCTCTTGACCAAACGACCACTCTTAGAAATCGGACTATCTTCTACGCAAGAGAAATCAACCGCCGGTCGTTCAGCGCGACTCTTTATCTCTAGGAAGGGGGTTGCCGGTGTGAGCATTCACTGTTTCTCCTATCACGATTCAGCTTGCAGCAGCCAAGTTTGAATACCCAAGGCCCCCCTTCAAACATTCTTTTATGGATATAACGCCCTTGTTTTCCTCCTCATTCTTTCTTGGGGTGAGGACACTCTCCTCCGGTTTCAGGGGGTTAGACCCCTATAAGGTCCCACTGGAATGTTGGCTATCTACAACCAGGTCTATCGGAGGATCCGAGAGCCCCTCCCTCCAGCCGGTCTTTCCGTACTTTGATCGGTTAGTCGTGCAGAAAGGTGATGAATCACCCGAAACTTCCGTCAGACCCCAAACCAAGAACCAACAAAAGTTGCATAACACCTAGGTGGGTATCACCTAAGCGAAACTGATCAATAGTCCCCTAAGATACTACATGGGGAGATGAGCTTACGTGGGACCGGATCAAACCTGACCTCGCCGCTTTAAACGGCCCACCTCCTTGGTGGGCTCATAGCCCAAGTCTTGTCGAGGATGGATGGCCCCCCAGGCTCGGACGAACAGAGGTAACGCCTACTCCCAAATGCACCCCCGGAACACGACGCCTAAACCGGTATATAAACGGCCCTGCCCACCCGTCAGCGCACCGCACAGGTCTTGGAAGCCAGAGAATCGGCGGGAGTCATATCGGAGACGAAATGTTCCACTCAGATTTGCACTCACTGAGTGTCACCCCGGGTGACTTGCTTGCACGGGCATTTTCTATGCCCCCCCACCAAGCAGCCACGGACACGTTCCTTCCCCCCAATGGTCCCAACCATCCTTTTTAGTGAGAGCAGGAGAGACGATGCCTCCGCCCTGCTTGTACCTCACCCCCCACTGATGGGCTGAAAAATGTTATTCCTTTTCTTGCTTCAGACAAACACCCACTCCATTCCCTTCCCGAAATGCACCCTGACTGCCCCCCCCAACTTTGGCGACACACCTGAAGTCCCCCGGCCCCCTATTTCTGTCGCCCCTCCCTTGGACCTTTCCTAGTATCTTATGACTTTAAAGTTCCCCATTGAGGTTAAGCTTCCCAATACGACTTAGTACAGAAGTTCCTAGTAACCGTTACATTTTTTCACCCACTTTGATCGCTCCCCCGAACACAACAACCCCCCCCCAAACGATATGTGCTAGGGCCTCACCCCGGGACGGGCATGACGTGAGTGATTATTTAAGTACCGTGTTGAAACGCGTAAGTGCTTTTAATCTCCGATCGGACGTAAGATTTCTGGCCGAACGATTACACACCTTTGAGTGACAACACGAGTTTGAGATCTTCGATACTTGCCTCCTGGTCAACCACCCCCTCCCATCGAGTTCCGGCCCATTTAGAACTTGGTCCCCTCCTGTTCCCTATAACACTGTAACTCGTACTACCCCTACGTTCCCCCGAGAGATGACGATTTAGTTGCTTTGTACATTGCAACGCTCTTGGTTCCCAATTTCAGCCCTTTCCAATCTATAAGCTATGAGTAATACCCACCACCCCCACGATTAATGAAGTATGTCCTTCATGGGCCCTATTAAGAGTTTCCACCCCCACCGACTTGGAAGTTCTTTTTTCATTTCGTTCCCATCCGTATGGGAGTCCCCAACATGAGGATTCCTCGCTAAATACATACCCCAGTTGTGAGTCTTCATCGGCTTCAAGGGTTTTCCCCCTTCCCCTTCCATTGCTTTAGGTCCCCGCCTGTCAGGGCTACATTTCACCCCTTTTCGTGTTCCCACGTCGACTATTTTTCTTTAATTATTCCACTAACTCCCTCTGCCGGGCCCCCCCTGTTGACTCGCTTCTCCTGGATCTGATGTCTCCATGAGGGAACGGGTTGCATTAATTTTGACATCTCTATTGTCAAGCACTCGTTTGTTGTGTTGAGCGTCTCGGTTTTTCCCACCCTTCCACATTGACTAATTGATCCATTGAGTCAGTCCTCAGATGTCATTGGAGTGGTCGGTGAGATTTTTTAATTTATTTGTGACTCCTTTCCCCGTCCAATCCTCATTCTACCTGTGATTTGGGCATGGGAAGTTACGCTGTAGATGCCGATGAATTCCCCAAGGAAGACTGCAAAGCCCTCCCCCCCTGTAGACGGTGAGATCCACCTTGTTTTTTTTCTACTTTTCCTGCCTCATATGCCCCCCCCCCCGGACATGGACCTTCTTTTTCTACAATTTTACCCCGGTTTGTAAGTATGCAGGAGATCTTCTGCGGATAGTTACCAGTCCTTTCTTATTCCGTTGTGTTGTTTTTATGATAGTTTCCAATGGATGTGCTGTCCAAGGTTCTGCTTAATGCCCCTCCCTGTTACAAGCTCCACGACCTCGTTCCTCGCTTAGCCTTTCTGTTCTTATGTTCTATAATTGCAGTCTGGCCATCTCAACCTTTACTTTTCCTCACGCTGTGGTTTTCCTTTTATGGCTTGAAGTCCTCTTCGAAGTTCCCCCAGCCTGTGCAAGACCACGGGTCACCTTAATTTAGGCCCCCTTTCCCTAAGTCCAACAAGTTTCCCCCTTTTTTTAAAAGTTACGTAGCCATTTACTTATGTTACGACCCCCGGCGAAATAGCTTGTGGTTTTTTTTTTTACACTCATTCAAGTGATGCCTCCCTAGATTTCCGACAACGAGGCTTATCGGGCTATGTCCTCCCCCTTAGTCTACGCCTTCCCACCGTGTTTCACCCGTTTCTTTGACTTCGTCATAGAGAATTTCCTCCAAGCCACATGGCTTCCCCCCTTTTTTTTTTGGTGGGGTGCGCCTTCAATTCGATCCGGTTTCATCAGGCAGTGATGTAGTTTTTTGGTTCTTTAACGGTTTGGTTGGACGTAACAGGTGGTAGTCCCTCGTGGCTGGCCCTACTTGTTTTTAGGGAAGATTCCCTGATTGATCTGGGAGGGTTGTAAGCGATCCATTGCCTCCCTTTGGACGTTGGGAATGCTTTAGTTTTTTTCCCCCCCCCCCTTAGACTTTTTCTGACTGACCCCCCCCGTGTTTGACCTCTTGCAGGAAGCCTGTGAGGTGACCCTTTTTTATCTCAGAGCGTAAATGCATCTGTCCACTTGCAACTCCCCCTCCTTCCCCCTGGCCCCGATTTCCCCGGTCCTCCTTTTTTATTGGTTTTTTTTCCATCTGACCGTCTTTTCTTGGCATCGTGAGTCAATCGATACAGCCTCCTCCCCCTCTGACAAGAGTTGCGGGCATTCACTTTCCTTATTCATATCGTCCTTTCTTGCGTCTCGTCCGGGATTCCCCGTTTGTTGTCTTTCCCTTGTGTTTTGAGTAGATGGATTGCTCCATTCTTACTGACTACACTTCCCCTCTCGTCGAAGATGATTGACCTTTTTTGGGAAGGGGAATTCTCAGCATCCCCCCCCCACTTTACCTTTTTTGCCAAGGGTTTACGAGTTCAGTGTTTTTTTTTTCCCATCGTCCCCCCCCCTGCTGCCGACGCATGCCGGTCTTTCACCTTTGTATCCTATTCGTGGGCATCTCTCGTCTTTCTCCCCGAGTGGATTACAGTCCCCTTCTTCCTTTTACGTTATTCCCCGAAAAACTCGAGCCGAGTCCTTGGTCCCCCCCCCTTCCGGGAGATTTTTTTTCCCTGAGGAACGAGGGATTCTTTTTTCATCAATATCTCATCACTCCCCCCTGCGTTAGAGGCGGTCTCTGGGACCCTGGTCCCGGGTTTTTTTTTTTCCCGCGCCGAACCAAAGGCTGAGGGATCTCTTTTTTCGGTTTGATCCGACCCCTTTTACGCTACTCACATCCGCACTTCAATGGTACTTCCGTTTAAACGAGATTTCTGGGGCGGGGTATTTTTCCTTGTCGGCCCAACCACCTGTAATTCCCCCCCTCCCCCCCTACGACGTTTAGATCTTTTTTTACGGCTTCGCCGGATCCCTCCGGTCCCGAGTATCGTGGCGCTCCTTTCCTTTGCGTTCTTTCCTACTACCTAATCCTCACTCCGCTACTCTAACCACAGTTTCCTTTTTTCCATAGGAAAAGTTTTCATTTCGGAACCCCTTCACGTCCCCTTGAGAGGCTGTCGTTGTCCGCAACCGATAGCAACGTTCCGCCCAAATTCTGTCTTCTGGATCAATTGAATTGTCCTCGTAGGAAGCTCGTTGTTCTTCCAGGCCCGTTTTTTGGGGAGTTTTTTCCTCTCGCCTTAAAACCCCCATCAACCCTCTAGCCCCACCCGCTCTTTATTAAGTACTTCGACAGGGTAAGGTACTCCCCTTAAGCGTGCGTAGCTCGGTTTGATCGAACAGGCTCTCCATCCCCTTTTTTAAGGTTTGACTTTTTAGCAGAGTCGGCTAATTTTCCGGCCTCTAAGCTTTTGTCCGAGACGCTTACTTCACCCCATTTTTGAGTGAATTCAAGTGAGTTTTTGATCAGTCTTTTCCTTAACCCTTTCCCTCCCTTCCCCCCATCGGCCGAGTGTAAGGCCTCTCTGCGGATGTTTTTCGTCTCCCCCTCACGCAGGAAGAGTGAAATATTTTTTTTTTCCGTTTGCCCCTTCCTTTTTCTTGGTTGTATCAGCTACATCCTTAGAGAGAATTGTCCAGAGATGTCCGATTGTCCGGGACTACCACCTGACCTGACCCTTTTCTTGTCAGGTTCAGTCCTGTGTTTGTAATGTTTATGTATCCCGCGTCCTACTCCTCGCTTCACTTGTATTTTATTCGGGAATTATGTCCATTCATCGATAGATCCTTCTGGTGGCTATGACCCTCCCCGATTTCTGACCGTTTCCCCTTTCCCATATTTAAAAACTCGTCTCACATTTGCCTAGACTTCAATTAGGTTTCCTGAACCCCCCTTTCTTGCCCTCTCGTTTCTGAAATATACGAGAGACAATGCAGACCGTCGGCCAGAAGTGTGGTAAGGATGGCTTTTTTTTTCTCCCCTGTCCACCGGGTAAGTCTCAAGGCTTTTGAATGGACCGTTTTTTCTCCACCTCCCTCCTGTTAGAGTCCTGATTCCTTCGCTGTGCCCAAGACGATCTTTATCTTTCCGACTATCTCCCCTTTTTCCTGATCTCTTACCTTGGCCTCGAAATGGCCCTTTTATTGATGAGTTAATGTTAATCTCCGACACCATGTATTTTGTGTTACCCTGTTGGTTTTTCACTTTTATTTCTACATTTCTTCTGAGTCGATCATCAGGGATCGGGATTTCCCTCCCTTCCCCCCCTGTCCCGAGCGCTTTTTTCCTGCATGCATTTTTGCCTCCGAATTCTCGTGTACGCGCCAGAAGCGCATGGCCTTCTCGAATTGACAGGTCCCCCTCATAACAATGATTCACCCCCCGTTGCAGGGTCGCTTTGCCGGTTGTCTCCAGTTAGCCTCGCTTTTAATGCATTTCTGTTTCAATTCCACTTCCCTTACCCCTTTCTCCGACATCTTCTTCCTCCTCTTCCTTTTTAAGTAGCCTTCCTTTCCTCTGTCGTGTTCGCCACTTCCCCTTTAGAGCCCACTTTTCTTTGGGCATGACCTCCATGGCATCTTATCGGACCCCCCCCCTCACCGATCCTGTGAGTAATCGACCCTTTTCCAGCAGTCGGGCGGAGTTGGTTTTTCCCATGGAAGACTTTTTTTTCCAGTTTTAAACCCCCCCCCTTTGATCCTTTTGTCGTTGTCGTGATCGACCCCCCAAGAATCTGACCGTTTCCCCTTCCCTCTTTTTTGATAATGAGTCCTCTCCTTCCTCTTCCTAATATTGGGGGGTGCTTTTTTTTCACTTTCCTCCGGCTCTCTTTCCTTTTCTTTCACGTTTTGTCTGAGGTCGCTCCAACAGCCGCGATTTCACATCTCGAAAATTCTGGAAATGCCCTTCAGCCCTTTAGGACCTTCCTTCCCGTTGTATGCAAAGAATCGTTCCTGAGCCGTTTTTCTCCTCCCCCTTTTGTTTCTTCTCGCCAGCTATTTTTTTCCTTCTTCAGGAGCGCCGATTTTCGTTCTCTTCGATGACTTTCCTTCTTTTGTCCCCTTTTCGCGTGCGAACCTTCTGCTCCCCCTCTCAGTTCCTCATCCCGTTTCGTCCGTACTTCTCCCGGCTCGCTTCAATTTCTGTTCTTGTTCACTCCTGTGCTCGGCTGTATCAACATCCCTTGCTGTCTTATTTTCTGTTAGAGAGCTCCGCGTTCATGTG
>Ga0179593_1493345_pt1 | contig 15890 bp, 25 predicted proteins | sample CZODoug2_1_08_16_FD_185931 | JGI IMG/M metagenome (GOLD analysis project Ga0179593, IMG submission 185931) | Vadose zone soil fungal communities from Angelo Coast Range Reserve, California, USA - CZODoug2_1_08_16fungal (PacBio error correction) | ecosystem: Environmental > Terrestrial > Soil >... | reverse complement strand
AACCTTTCCTACCACAACCTACGCCGCCCAAGAAAAAATTCCGGTTTGAACCTTTTTACGTTCCCCCTTCTTGTTGGCCGTCAACTTCTGAAGTTTCGAACAAAACACACCTTGTTGCAGGGCCTTTCCCGGCCGCATTTTCTGTCCCCCCCCACACCTGCTTCCCCGAAACACAAATGTGGACCAGCGTTTTTTTGCACAACGCGGCGCACAACCAAAGCCTCCGCCACACCCCAACAACAAAATTTCAAGGTTTCGCCGCCCCGAAGTCTCTTTTTATTCTCATCCGCCCACCGAAGTTTTTTTCCCAACTTTCCTTCTCCTCTCTCTGTTTACGGGTTGTGCAAAGGGTTGGTCGTGTTCTTCGTTCGTTGACCCCCCCCTTTTTCCCTTTTTTTCTTTTTTTGAGTTATGCTCCCAAGTATGTACCTCCAAACATATTATACCCCACTTTCCCCACCCCCCCATATTGCATTCCACCCAGCCAAACGTGCCACTTTCCTCCAATTCCCCTCCTTGGGATGGCCCAAGTTCCCTACTTCCTCACAACAACGTTTTGCCATAGACACTTAGTGATGTTGATCACCCCCCCCCGACCGTTTTTTTCTTTCCCTTCGACCCCCTACCACCACAACCCAATTTTCCCGCCTTTTCCTCGTATCCACGCGGCCCCGCCTGACAGATACACCCGAACCCCCCCCGTACTTTTCCTTTCACCTGTCGACGATGTCGCCCCCCCGCCCAAACTTCATTGAAATCCTGCCCCCCTCATCTTCTTCCCCCCCTTACCTCCCTTGCTCGAAATCCACACCCTCCTCGGTCCCCCCCAACCTGCAAACCTAAATTCATCGTCAACACAAATGACCAACCCCCGTTCCCCACACTGCAGTGACGTAGTTCCTTCCCTACAGCAACCGGCAAAATCTAAAACCCCCTTTCCCCGTCCAATTTCTAAAAACCAACTCCATCCCCTTTTGGGCAATTGGCAAGCGGACGTCAATCGGGTCAAACCTAAACTTCGTGACCTTCCCCTACTAACCGTCTCTCCCTTAGTTTCCGGATTAAAAAAAGCTTTCGTGGCCCCCTTGACATAGACCGCTGACGAAACCCAATTTCTTGAGATTCTTTTTCTTCCCCACACTGTTCCCCCCTTCCCTTCCGCCCCCAAAAAACCCGAAAGTTTGGATTTCCAAAAACGGACTATGGGGCGCTTTACAACCCCCTAACTTTCCCTTAAGTCCCCGTAATGGACACCCCAAAACACCCCCCTTCCTTCCCTTCTTGGCCCCCAGATCGAAACTCCAAAGACGGTCGATGTTTATATCTACCTTTTTGGCGCAGCCCCCCGGATGTCCGCCGCACAGTTTTGGTCACCTCTCCAGGAGAAAGGCCCATCATTTTCCCTTTTGGCCAACCTCCAAAGGATACGACTCCTGTTAAGCTGCGAGGCCCATCCCAACCCCTGAATCAATGCCATTTTCCATCGCAATTTTTGAATGGCCTTTCGTCGGCTTCGCTGGGATTCCACCCCCGCGACAACTTTTTAATTTGAGAAAAACCCTTTTCCGAAGAATCTTTTCTCCCGCCCGTCAGGTGCCGTTCGTGCCCCCCTTTTTCCCGCTGAAATGTTTTTTCAATGACAAAGTGGAACAATGTGCCTGTAAGCCGTCTACTTCCGTTTAACTCCTTTTTTTTAAGTCCCCCATGGCGGCCCTTTCCCCCCTGAATCCGATACGTCGACCCTTTTTGAATTTGCTCCACCCCCACAAAAAAAACTGGACAGATCACTTCCCACCATTTCCCCGTTTTTCTCTTTAAATTTCCCCCGTGTCTCCCCCCTTAAACAAACCCCCTGGGCACGACCTTGTACCCACAACTACTTCCTACCTCTCTCAATTATTGTTCTCGCCCCCCTGCCAGCTTTTCCTATTTTCAAAAAACCAAACTTTTTTCCTACACTTTCCTTTTGAAACTCGGTTTCCCCCACCCTAATCCCCGGCCCTCTGCGTCATAGGTCATTATAACTTTCATTCCCGGGACCCTTTTGAAGTTCTAAATTTTTTTCCCCTCCCCCTTCCTGGCCCCCCCCCCCACTCCAGGGCATTGGTTTTCCCAGTTCGTTTCCTCTTGGGATTGATGTCGGAGGGGAATCAAACCTGGGCCGGGGCTCTCCTTTCCCCCCAAGTCCCTGCCGTTTTTCACACCTTCTCCTCTTCATCCCCTCGTCCTGTCCCCCCGGTAATTTTTATGTGATTTCCCGGACAAAAACCCTTGGCCCAGTTTTAAGGCACGCCCTCGGCTCAGGCGCAACCCGCCCATTTTTTTCACATTCCTACGGATAATTTTTGATACGTTCATGCCCCATCTTTTGTTGCCAGCCAAAGCTTCAACTATTAATCTCATTGCAATGCCCTTCAACCCCCCCACTTCCTTGACGGCCTTTTGTACCCATTTTTCCCAGTCCCTGCCATTTTTTTTTTCGTTTCTTATCTCCTCGATTCGGCCTAGTCCACGCCATCCTCGGCATCCCTGACAGCACGCCCTTGGCTCAGGAATAGGTTTTCCTTTAAACCCGTTCTTCTCCCCCCATTCCTTTCCCCTGTTTCAAACCTTTTGTCTGACACCCCCCCCCCCCCCTCGCAAACTAGGTTCATTCCACTGGCGTTTTGGGCACCCCTTTTTCTTTTTTTTCCCCCCCCCCCCTTTCTTTTTTTTCTTTTTTTTTTTTTTCGAGAGTTCTTTTTTTTGGGGCCGCCGTACCAGTGTTGACCGAAGGTTTGAGAGGGTTTGGGTGTACAAGAGTGAATCCCCCGGTTTTTTTCACTCCCCTCTGCTTTTCCACGGTGCGGCAGGATGCCGGCTGATGTCGTGTCGGCGTTGCGATCCTGGAGCCCCCTTGCCCCCGAAATTCGCGGGGTGGACATTTTTTTTTTCCTGGGGATCGGCCTGCCTTGTCTGGGGGAGTTTTTTTTGGCCTTTCTTTTATTTCTTTTTTAGGCAGGGTATTTGTTCCAGTTCTTCCCCCTTTGATGCGTTTCCTTTTTGAAATATCATTAATTTCATGGGCGGCCTATGGAGTGCTTTCGCACCCTTGTGGCCTTCCGGTTGGTTTTTCAAGGAGACCCTACCTTTGGTTTTTTTTTGAACTGTGCGGTTTGATTTACCGGTATCTTCGGCGAAGTTGCTCATCTTTTTTGCATGGGACTGATTTTCGAGTCCCTTCCCCCGGGTGATTTCCACGACAATCAATCCAATTCCCAGACGTCCCCATTTTCTTCTTGTTTTTTGGTTTCCGGGTTGGTCTTTCCCTCCCTTTTCCTGGTTCCTTTCCTGGACAACTATAATGCCCATTTGACCAAGCGTTTTGGTGCGGAATGATGGGCAAACCATATTTTCACAAAGTCGGCTCCCACCTCCTTGTTTTTTTTTTTTTTCTTTGCCGTTTTTTCCCCAGACCCTCCTTTAAGGTTCTTTTCTGTAGTAGTTCCCCCAGGATCGGCATTAGGAAATGATTTTCATCAGGTTGTCTCACCATGTTATTTGGTTTCTTTTTTGATTTTTTCCCCTTTTTTTGGGATGTGAGCCAACTCTTTGGAGCTGCCTTCGGATAGGGGACAGTGGCCTTTTGGCGTCCTCCATCTTGATAAATTCCCAGTTCTCCTTTCTTCCCCCTTGGCCCCCCCTCCCTCAACCAATTTTAAGTTTACCCTTGGGAAAGGGTTCTCACCTTGAACGTTTGCGGGTCATCCGCCGGATGGAGTCTTCAAGCAGGTTTTTCAACCCCCCCCTGTGTTTCTCTTTTTTTTTATCCCCCTTTCTCTAATGTCCCCTGCCGATTTTCCGACTCCCCTATGGCGAATTGGTCGAATTCGCTTTGGGGTTAATGCCTTTCGCGCGTTGATGTATTTTTCTCCGTTTTTTTTGTTTGCCGCTTGTCCTTATGTTCTTTGGGGGCCTACCCCGTTTGCGGATTAACATCGGGTATTTCGGCGGCCCGAGGCCATAAACATTCCCTTTCTCGTCCCCTCCTCCTCTTCCTGACGTTCTTTTTCCCCGTTGGGCGATTTTTCGGCGGTTTTTTTTTTCTGCGTCCCCCACACATGACCTGTCGTGGCCAAGGTTAAAATCACACTTCGTTTGCGGAGATGGCATTTCTCTCGACGCTTTGGAGTGCGCATTTTTTTCCTGGCTCCTTTTTTTTCGAAAGCTTTATCCCCGGGACATTATGTGAGCGCGGGGCCTTTAATTTGGGGTGGGATGTCCTGAAGGTATGCCGATTGATTGACAATGGCGACCTCCTGAGTTTTTTAGTCTCCTTTGGCCACCCTTTGCTTTCTTTTTAGGGGTGGTAGGGCTTTTTTCTCAAGTGGGGTTTGGTAACGGGGTTTGGTTGGTTTGCCCTTGATGGCTTTCTATTTGCAGGTTTTAACGACGTTGGAGGGACCCAGAAGAAGGGCGTCTTCTGCTTGAAGGAGGTCGGTCGCTTTTTCCTAGGACTTTCGCGTGTCTTTCCCCCCCCCGTTTGGAGCCGTTTCGGGACAGTGGGCTTCTTTGAACTGGGACGGTTTTGGTCGGCGTCGGAGGTCGCGTTCTTCAAGCTGCGGGTGGCCTTTCTTGAGGTTGTGGTTTTCTTGGGTTTGCGCCTGAGTTCCAATGCGCGGGGGCGGGGAGGGTTTCTGTGAGAATAAGAAAGTTTGTGAGAGGGTCTCATTCCCGTCCGTTGCAAATTTTTTCGTCTGTGAATCTTCCCGGCATTCCTGCTTGAGGATATCGAATTTTGTCCTGTAGCGTAGCGTGTTTTTTTTGGTTGGAATCCTTTGGGGTGTTCCCCTCCTTTCTTTTTTTTGTGGACATTCACGGTTTTCCCCTTTCGACTGCTCAATACTTCAATGGCTGGCAACTGCCCGGAAGAAACCCTTACCCCCCCGAGTACACCTTGAGCTGACAGAGAACAAAAGAGTCCGGGGCGTTTTTTATTTAGTTTGGATTGGGGGCCCCTTATGAGAATGTCGGCGATGTTTACGGGGCGGCTGTCAACTCCTTTTTTGGGTTTTTTGTCCTGTTTCTTTTGGGCTGACCTTTCCTGCTTGGTTCCCCTTTTGGTTTGGGCCGTGGGTGTAGGTTTTGACTTGTCCAGAACGGGCTCTGACAGGCCTTGTATATTCTTTTTTTCTCTTTATTGGTTGACTGTGCTTTTGGTAACGTTCGAATGGTTTTGAAGATTTTTTTTTTTGGGCTAGTGACTACCCTGTTTCTCCCCCTCTTGCCTCCTTCCCTTTGTTTTGAGTGATCTCCAACCTCCTCCCGGCACCCCTACGACTGACAGAAAAATTCTCTGACCAGTTTCGACTCCCAAAACTACTTTTTATCGTTTCCTTTTAAACCCATCATGACGTTTTTTTTCCCCCACCGTTTGCCTTTTGACAAAGGCCCTGCGCCGCCGTTGTGTCAGTCACCAAAACTTCCCCCCCCCCTTCCCCTCCCCCCCCCCGGTGGCCAGCGGAACCCCAAATTTCCTGAAACCTCCTCAACCAGGGACAACTCCCCCACCCAACCGTCTTTTTTAAGCGCCCCGACCTTCCCGTCCCCTAGTTCCCAATTTAAAAACTTTCCACCTCCCTTCTTGGATATCTTCTATTCTCGTACCTCATTGGACCTTCACTGTTTTTGTTTTCTTCTGTTTTCGTCCATTGCCCTTTGTTTTTTATGCGGCTGTCGAGGATTTTTTTTCCCACACCTTTTTACCTTTCACACACTTCCCCCCTTCCCCCTTCCCCCCCCCCCCCTATTGCATTCCACCCCCCAACCACACTTCTCACCTTCACTTCTGCTCTTTCTTTCCAGCAGGATTGCCCCGGCAGAAAACAAACCCCAAGTTTTCCCACATTTTTTCCCCTTTTCTCCCCCGTTTTTTCCCCCTTTGGCGTCCCCACCCACCCGCCCTTCTAAACCACCTCCCTGGCTTTTCCTTTTCCCCGTACAGGGTTTCTCCCCCCTGCAGGCCCGCCCTACTCGCCCCCCGAAAAAAAAACTTCAGGGGCAACAATCCCACGGTCCTCCCCTCCTCACCCAACCTCGCCCATCCTGGTACCCGCGGTCTCTACTTCAGGCCATAGTCATGTATAGTTTTTTGCGAATCCTCAACTTCTTTTTAAACCCCTTTGTCACTCAACCCTTTTTTCCTTTTCCAAACATCCCCCGTTCCACCCCCCCCTTTGAAGTCCTCCAAGTCCCCCCCTTCTATTTTCAAACGCAAATTCGAACCCTTTTTAATTCCCCCCCGAAGTAACCCCCTCACATTTTTCCCTTCCTTGCGGCCCTTCACTCTTCAATACGGCCTACCTTCCACCAACTTGGACATCCACACAAAATTCAATTCCACACCCCTCGGCTCCTCTTTCCCTTTTTTTATTCAGCTTCTTTCCCGTTCTCACCCCTAGCTGCGAACAAACCCACAAACTGCTGCCCCTCAAGCTCCAGTTTTTTAACACTTGCCCACTCTCCCCACTTCCCTTCTTTCAATCGCTTATTGGTTTTCTCCAAACCCCCCTCACCCCTTCCTCCCGGGTATGGTCCAAACCCGTCGGCTTTCTGGATTTTTCTCCACTCCCTCTGGGGACTTTTTTTCAATTTTTTCTGGGCCAGTAACTACCCGATGTCCCCCTCTCCCCCCGGGTGGTTTTTCTGTGGCCTTCCATCTCGCAGGTTTCCTGGGCAAGGGTTAATTGGGCCAAACGTTGTCTTTCCCTCCTTCCGCTGTCGACAACCACCCCAGCTCTCATTCCATTTCCTCCCATCGGTCCTGATTTCTCATTGCTCTTTCATACCCCTCTTTACAAACTTTGTGGTGTGGTAGAAACAACCTTCCTTGACCTTAAAAAGACGCACTCTGGATTTTCCTTTCCGGTGATACTTCCGTTCTGTTTTGGCCTGGGACTCCCGCTTTTTTTTTTGCTTTTTTGTTTTGACACTCCACTCCCTTTTTTTCCGTTTTTCCCAGATGGAGGCCGGGCACAGGCAAGTCCCCTTATCCCCCCCCGTTTCCCAGCGTCCGCGCTTTGTCTCTCCCCCCCCCCCCATGTCCTTTGGGCCACGCCCAATCACCCCACTCACAAAAAAACAGTTTTTTTCACATCACCCTTCTTTCACAACATTTCTTTAACCCCTTTTTCTTTTGCATTACCACCTACCTCTCCCATTATTGTTTCCTCCCCCTGGTCCCGTTTATATTAACCCCACGTATCTTATGTTGCCCTTCCTTTTGAAAATATTTGGCACACCTACCTTTCGTGGTTTTTTGCTTTGCTTATCCTTACTACTTCCCAGCTTCATCTAAGTCGGTTCCCTTTTTCAGAAACCGGACACTTTCCCAACACCTTCCCCAAAAAGGGTTCATGTTTTTGCTCTTGGCTTTCCTGTTGCCTTTTTTCCTCCCCCCGGGCCTCTCTCATCCAGTTCCCTGAAGACTTAGCAAATTCGCCCCACTCCGGGTCCATCCTCAAATTCGCGGGTCCCCCTTCCTCTGTTCCCCCTTCCCCTTTCCCTCACAACCGATGCCCAGGTGTCAACTGAAAAGCATAGATGCCTTGCGGCCAATGTCATTATTGTCTTTTTCCGCCGATTACCCATCCGGGACATGCCCCCCCAACTCGCCCGCCATTCAAACTCCTTCTTTTCCTGCAACCCTTTTCCTTCCCCAATGCAGGGGCCCCTACCCCCTCCTCCCCCTGTAACAAAGCTACGTTTTAGCTAATCGATCGCCGCTTTTTCCAACGCAATTCCGGCGATGCCGCACCCCCCCTCCCATTTTTCAACACCGTTTTTTTTCCCCCCCTTCCAATCTTTTCCCCTCTTCCCCCTCAGACACCCAACCCCCCCGCAAATCTCGGTACAATCGGTCGTCGGGCCCGAATACTCTCCTTTCCCCCCTCCTACCATCATTTTTTTGTTTTTCTTCCTTTGAGCTGCGTGGTTTCTGTCCCGACCCCTTTATGAACCTCTTTTGGGGCGGAGGGGTTTGTGTCTCGCACTTTTGAAAGATTATGGCCGGTTTTTCGACACCCCTCTCCAGGGGTTTCCCGCCCATTGTTGGTTCTTTTTTTTTGGCGTGGTGGGATCTCGTGAGTGTTTTTACCACTCCGCGAACTTCGTTGTTTTTGTGGACATTTTCGTATTGGTGGGCCTGGCATTGTCTGGGCCGTGCAATGTGTTTCCATCTTTCCTTCTGTTTTTTCTTCCGATTTTTTGTCCTTGCCGCCGGATACACCCTGTCCTGGTGTGTTTCAAATTATCATTAATGACCTTGGCGCCCGGCATTTGATGGCGTGCTTTTCCCTAAACATTGGGCATCCCTTGTGTCGATAGACCTCCCCTAACGGAATTCCGAGAATGGGGCTTTTTTATGCACCGGGATTTCCGCCCGAACTTTTTCCCCCCTTCCTTTCTGATGTTAAGCAGTCAGGCCGGGGTGGATTAACCTCCTGACCCCCCATCAATCCAACTTGCACCCAGGACTGCCCATTGCTGGAAAGTTTTGTTTCCACTCCCTTTCGGTTTTCCCATTTTCCGATTACGCTGTGGCTCCCATGAATCATTTGGCCCATCCAGTTTTCGGTGCGGCCTTGATGTTTGCAACCCCGGCAAAGTCGTACAAAGAGATACTTTTTTTTTCAACTAGGAACTTTCTTCCTTTTGCTTTTTTTCCACAATAATTTACCCCCAGACTTCTCTTTCTTCGTTTAATTACTTTTGGAATCGCATGTTTCGGTATATTTTTCATCACTGTACCCCTTGTTTGTTTGGTTCTAAAATGGTTTTATTTCTTTTCTTTTTTTCTTTTTGCACATCGGTGCGTACCCCTTTGTTTTTGCCCCGGAATAAGGGGGGAAGTTTTGCGGCATTGCGGTCCTCACAAAACGGAAACGGTTGATTCCACGGGGCCACACAAACAATTTTTCACCTTCTTCTCTCACCTGCCAGGGCCGGGTTGTCACTACGATGCGTCTTACCTTTTGTCTCAAACAAGGTGTCTTGCGTGGGTGGGTCAATCCCACGCGCCACCTTCAGATGGTCATCCTTTGCCGTGTGGATTTCTGCCTCCCCCTTTTTGGTTCATGCACTTCCCGGGCGGATGTATTTTTGTAGCCGTGGCTTTGGGCCAGGCGTCTCTTGACTGGAATTTTTACATTTTTTGGTTTCCACCCAAATTTTTTCTTTTTTTTTTTTTCTCTTTTTGGAATTCTTTTTGTACGGTTAGCCATTAGTAAGAACAAACATTCAACGGCTTACGAAAGCCGATCAGAGCCGGGAATTTGTTTTTGGACCCCCTCCCTTGCGATTCTTTTTTTTGCCCCCTTCTAGTGTTGGAGAACCTTCCCCCATTTCGAGTTTTGGTTTTTTAAAGGATGGTGCATGTGAGCATAGAAAGGCTTTCTTGGAGGGCATCAGCGATGTTTCCCCCTTTTTTTTACTGCCTGGGCCCCCCCCCCTCTTCTCTCAGTTATTTAGCGGTGCTTCTGTGTAATTTGGGGGTGATTGTACCGATGTCAACTGTGTGGCCCGGTGGTTCTCATTGACGATTGCCCCCCTGTTTTGGTTTTCGGTCGATGTTCCCCTTTAGATTTTCCGTTCTTTTTTTTCTTTGTCCGGGAGCTTCTACTTTCGCAGTGTTTGGTAACGGGGTGTTTTTTGCCGATGATTTTGCCTTTTTTCCTCGGCTCCTCGGAAGGAATCTGTTTGCAGAGATTTGTTTGGGTCCCCGATTTCGAAGGTTTTTGGAGGTTGGCGCCGTTTCGGTCCCCCTTTGAGTCTCTTTGTCCTGGTCTTTTTTTTTTTTTTTTTTTCCCCTCCCTTCTGCGGTCGCTCCGACGCTGAAACGGGGGGCGGACCGAGGGGAGGGTGTGGTGGTTATTCTTTTTTTGGGGCGTCCTGGTCTTTGGTGGTCGGGTTTCTCCATTCATAAGTGATTTTAGTTTCAAAAACGGTTGTTTCTTGAATTTGCCGGTGGCCATGGCCTGCGGGATACGCTGGGATGTACCGACCCCTCTCGTGTTTTTTTATGCCAATATTTTGGTGTGTCAATGGACTAATTATGTTTTGGCGGGGAAAACTACTTTTGCATTTCTCTGACTGCTCAAATACTCAATTGCCCCCCCCTTCAACGTCCTCCCCCCCCCCCCTTCCCCCCCTCCTTCTTCCGGGATCTCTTTTTCCTCTAGGGAAAACTGGGGGGGAGTTTTACTGACGATGGGCCCCCTTGTAATTGGTCGGGCGCCCTCCTCGTCTTTCCTTTTTTTTTTTTTTCTTGTTCCTTTTTCTTCTTTGGTTGCCGCCCCCTTTTGGCCCCCTTTTGTCGGGGAAGTGGGTAGTTTTTTTCTACACTGGACACGTCGCGGCGAAGCTGCACCAGGCGGTGTGTTTAAAAACTTCAGGCTTTTCCCTCCCCGACTTCCTTTTTTTTCTAACTTTTAAGTATTTTGGTTGCGTATTTTTCATTAGGTAGTAGTTACTCCTTTTTTTGGGTCCTCCCGTTATTTTTTCTTGTTGTTGATCTTTCGGCCACCTCGCTTCCCCCCCAGGGACAAAAATCTTTCGACCAGTTCGGGTTGTCACCCCCTGGAGTCTTTATTTTCCCCCTTTGACTTTTCTTCGCCTGGTACTCTGCCTCCCCGCCATGTTTTTTTACTTCCAACTTCCCAAGGCCCGACAAAAGGTGGGACCCTCGGCACCCCCTTCTCTCCAAGCTTTTTCCCCCTCCCCCCCCCCCGAATTCAAAATCTCCCGAGTCCGCGGGCTTTCATTCAAGTGGCCCAGCCGTCTAAATTAAAAAACTCCTTCTTTCTCTCTTAATTTTCTTTTCTCTTGTTTCCCCGGGTTTGAGGGCAACTGTTGTGGGGGTTCTTTTTCTTTTTAGCCATTGCATTGGGCACGGGTTTGAGGCCGTAGGACCCTCTTTCCCCCCGTATTCCCCCCCTTATTTTCACACTTTTTCCCCACCACCCCCTATGATTTCACCAAACAACAGATACATCAATTCAGAATCCTCCGACTTTTTTTATTCCCCTATTCCTTCTCCCGTTTTTAGACTTCCCCCAATTATGATGCGCTCCCCCCCAGGCACAGTCCCCTTCGGAGCAAACACCCACTAATATACACCCCCCTTCCTTCTTTTTTCACGCCCCTTTCTCGTCGATCGTCCTCCATCTCCCTCCCCATCCGAAACCCTTTCCCTTTCAAAAGCCAGTCCGTCATGCTTACGACGGCTGTCCCAACTCCCCACTCCCCTAAATTCCTTTGGTCCTCCATATCCTTAGCGGGCATCTCCTTATTACTGCGCGAAATTTAACACGTCTGTCCCAAACTGTCCCCCCTAGTTCCTTTCCCGGCCCCCCCTCCCCGTTACCCCTGGTCCGTCTCTACCCCCCCCCCCCCCCCCGAATCAAACGGCAAAAATTCCCTCTGGGGGACGTTTCCAACGGGGGGGGTTTCCCCTTCCGCCCCCCCCCCCCCCCCCCTCATTTTTTCTCCTGCAATCGTCAATCGAAACTCCCTTCTCAACAAATGACTTTTCCCCCAAACTTCCCTACACCCCCCACGCGCTTTATTTTCCGGGGAGGGGAACTTACGGGCCCCTTCTTCCCCAATCGTCTCCAACAAACCATTTTCTCTGGTCGAGGGATTTTTACACTTGCCACCTTTTACCGCACAACGAGAATTGCTTATTCAAACGAGTTCAGTGCGCTACCCCCCCAATCACACCCCTATTTCGTCCTTAAAACACCCCCCCCTCTATTCTTCCCTTGCTTCGAAACTTTTCTGCCGGACCAATGTTTTCCCCTGGCTCGGCGTCCTTACCCGTATTTCCCCCGCCCCCCCCGTGTCGGTGCTCCCTTCCTCACGCAGGCCTGTTTCAAAGTCCCCACGGCTCACCCTCAATACATCCGCTGCCCCTATTGCGTCCCCCACCATAGCCTTTTTTTTTTCCTTTCTTTTTTTTTTTTTTTTTTTTCTCCCCTCGCCCTTTATTCTCACCTCTTCGGGCATTCGCTGGGATCCCAAGAAGACAACGTTCTTTGTTGAATGGCCCCACTGATTGGAATGGTTTTTTCCCTTGCGGTCTTCCCGCAGTCGGGTTTTTTCTTAAGATTGCACATTGTCAGCTTGAAAATTCCTGTTGAATCCCCCTTGCCTTTTTCTGATGGGATTTTCACATAGGGCCCTTCCCCCCCCCCCCCCCCGTCCCCTTCCGGCTTCCGTCGCATTTGACTCCACCCACAACACAAGGCCCTTTTTCTTTTGTAACCCTCCCCCCTTTTTTTTTCTCCCCAACAGTGTCCCCCTTTCCTGATTGGTCAATATTCCGAAAAACAGGCGATCCTGTAAATTCAACTTAAGAAGCTTTTTTTTTTATAAATTTCTTTTTCTCTCTTTTTTTTACTTTTTATTTCACAAACCCCCTTTATCTATTCTTTGCCCAGGCCTCGGTTTTCACCCCGGCAGCACCTTTTTCTGGTCTTCTTTTTTTCTGTTCCCTCCTTTTGTTCAGCCATTGGTTACTATGAATTTCCTCTTTTTTTTCTTCCCTTTTTGCCCCCGGGAACCCCAGGTGCCCAACACCGTTCGCAACATGGGTTCGTTTTTTTCCTTCTTTTTATTTTTTCTTCTTGGTGAATCCACACGTGCCTTGGGTTTTTCTCTAAATCTTCAAACTGCCAGAGTGCAAATTCCGCCGAAATCCGGTCCTTAAATCCTTTCCCCCCCCCCCCCCCCCTGTTGTTTTTTTTCGACACCCCCAAAGAGCCCACCTGTTGCGAAGAACATAGGATGGCCGGGCGCCAAAAATTTTTCCTTCTTTTTTTTCTTTCCCGTACCCTCCATGCTTCCCCCGCCACTCCCCCTCTTTTTTTTTCAAACTCCTACCTCTCATTGACACCTCGGGCAAACAAGACAATGCAGGCTCTCCCCCAACACTTTTTTCATACGAACCCCTGTTGCTTTCTTTTCCTTTCTCAGGCCCCGCCATCCAAGACGGCCTCTTTGCCCCGCTACCTGGCTGCCCCTTATCGTCGGGGAAAACCGCTTCAAATAATTCTTCAACTTCTTTCCAACCCCCCCCCCCCTCTCCATCTACTTGGACCCAGCATCTTTTTTTCATCACCCGTTTGTTGGGTGTAAAGAGATGTTGGTCCCGACGTGACCTTCCTGGACCCCTCTCTTTTTTTCTTTGGTTTTTTTTCCCTCCCTGTTGTAAGACGGGACCCCGGTTTTTTCCGACCAAGATTTCTTTCCCTCAGGATGCCCCCCTCAGTTTGTCGTTCCGGTGCACGGCTTTGATGGCTTTGTCGCGGGATCGTCTTCCAAAATTCGCCGTCCCCTTGGTTTCCCTTTTTTTTTTTTTTTTCGCCTGCCCTTGTGGGGCCCACCTTCCTTTTCTTTGCGGGATCTTATTTTTGCAGTGGGCCTGTCCCTCTTTGGAGCATGGTACGGATCAAAATGAGTTCGGGTTTTTTTTCCCAAAATCTCCCGGACCCTTTTCGATGGGGCCTTTTTTCTTTGCACACCCCTTTTTTCTGTTGTTCTGCAAAGCCTCTGAAGTTTTGGGACTCCTTGCGGTGGATGTCCGGGGAGGATTTTCTCTATCCTTTTCCAGTTTAATTGAGTCCCCCCCTTTTTTTCCCACCTTCCGTCAATACCCCTCGGCCTGTAGTGACCCCCCTTTGCTGAAAGAGTGTTTTCGCCCTGGTCCGGGGTTTTTTTTTGAAAATGAGAACCGATTGGAAGCTTCCGGCTTTCCTTAATTTGCCCCTTCCCCCAGCGGGTTTTCCTTTCACCCAATAACCCAAATTTCCCTTCCTTTGGGCAACCAGATCACGTTTTTTTAATAGTGCAATCCGGGCCGGTTGCGAGAACCTCCTGAAGAAGGGGGGGGGGTCCGTAGGTACGTTCATTCCATCTCCATGTTTTTTTCTTTTTCATTCAGTTTTTTCATGTTACCCTGTTTTTTTCAATGGTTTTTCATTGTTCACCCCTCCCCATTCTTTTTTTTTTTTTTTTTTTTTTTTCTTTTTTTTTTTTTTTTTTTTTTTTTTTTTTTTTTTTTTTTTTTTTTTTTTTTTTTTTTTTTTTCTTTTTTTTTTTTTTTTTTTCTTTTTTTTTTTTTTTTTTTTCTTTTTTGTTTCCTTTTCCTTTTTTTTTCTGAATCTGGTTTTTAGCACTTTGGTGACCTTCAGCGTCCCGTGGGACGGTTTCCGGCATGCGTCCTCCAACCCACATATTTCCAAACTTTTCCCTTTTGCTTCCACCTTTCCACTTACTTCCCGCTTTTTTCCCTTTTCAAGGGTTGATCCCCCTGAGTTTGGTGCATCCTGTCGTTTTCTGCGTCTTCACATCTGTTTTTTTTTTCTACAATTTCCGTTTTTACCCCGCCTTTCCCCTGCCGACTCTTTTCCTCTCCCATTGCGATTTTGTCGAAAATGGTTTTGTGAATTAGCGTTTGTTTGGTTCATGCCCGAGGATGTATTTCATTTTTTTCTGTCCTGCTGTTCTTCTTTTTGGGGGGATGGCGGTCCGAAACCCAGTTTGCTGCGGGACATTAGGTATTACGGCGCCGATCCCTTTAAGACACATTCTGGAGTTTTTTTTTCCCCTTTCTTTTTCATACTGTGTCCTCGGGTTTGTTTCCTGGGCGATGCTTTTTTGTTGCCCCATGAAAGCGTCCTTAAGAATACAAATTTCCTTGGCGGAAGATGGCATTTTTTTCCCGTACGCTCTGGGTTCTTTTTTTATTTTATTTCAGCCCTGGTTCCGACTGCTTCCTCCGGAAATCTTCTCCTCCTTTTCTTGCTTGGAATTTGGGGTGATGTCACTGTTTGGAAAGGTATGCCGATTCTTGCCCAACTGCCGAATTTCCCTGGAGTGGTTTTTTCGGCCCTTGCCCCTTCCCCCCTTTTGCTTTTCTTATTTTGGTTCCGTTGATTTTTTACTGTACCTTCCTTTTTTGTTCAAAGGGTGGTCTTTGCCGATGATTTTTCTATTTTGGTTGACGACCCGTTTTCTGGGATTCGTCTCCCATAAGGACTTCGTTCCTTCTTTTATGTCGCGTGTACATGATTTTTTCCTTGTGGGCTTTTTCTTTGGTCAGCCGTAGAGGACAAAGTGAGGAAGTTTTTTTTTTTTTTGGGGGGGGCTTCATTGGAACGTTTTTCTGTTTTTTTTTTTGGCTTTCTCTCAGACTTGTTCTTTTCCTTGTTTCTTTCCGATTAAGGTTTTTTGTGTAGAGGTTTGTGGGGACGGAACGGTTTTTGGGCAGACGGTTTTTTTTGCCTGCCTCCAATTTTTATCTCTTGGTCACCCCTTTTTTTTGGTTCGCTTCTTCCGGGGGGCACCCTTTTCATTTTTTGAGGAGGGATGATCGAGTGTCTGCTTCGTAAGCGTTGTGGTTTGCAATAGTGTTTTTTGTTTGGTCCTTTTCTCCTATGGTTGTGGGAAGGCCTACGGTGTTTTTTCATCTCTCCCCCTCACCCAAACGGTGCAAACCTGCTACAATCCCAGACAACCTTCAACCCCCCTTGCCCTCACCCTGTCTGGGAGAGTGAGTTTTATATGGAAACTCTTTCTTTTTCTTTCACGGCTTTCCACTATTGGAATCTTTTTTTTTTTTTTTTCTTCCTGGGTTTCTTTTTCTTTTGGGGGGCTGTGTTCCTTGAGGAGTTCGGCTTATGTGGCCGCTGGGGCCCCTGGTCGGGGACTTTTTGGGCAGGTTTTACCCTTCCGTTTTTTGCATTGTCCTCCAGGAGGTGTTTTCCCTTCAGTCTTTTCCGTACCCTTTTTTCCTTTTCTTTTGGGGACGTAAAACTGGTTCTTTTTCGATTTTCTGGGTCGTCGGTTTAAGG
>Ga0179593_1691424_pt1 | contig 15891 bp, 19 predicted proteins | sample CZODoug2_1_08_16_FD_185931 | JGI IMG/M metagenome (GOLD analysis project Ga0179593, IMG submission 185931) | Vadose zone soil fungal communities from Angelo Coast Range Reserve, California, USA - CZODoug2_1_08_16fungal (PacBio error correction) | ecosystem: Environmental > Terrestrial > Soil >... | reverse complement strand
CTTACCACCGAGTGATCTTTTTCCCGCAGGATGTGTTCTTTTTCTCTGTTGGACTCAATTTCCCCGGCCAGCGCTAGCTTTTAGTTTTTTTGAAGGTACTAGATAGGGGAAGGAATCCCCACCGCGAGAATCCTGATTGAGCCCCACCGCCCAGGATTACTCGATCTCCTTTTCCTTACTGAAGAACCCTTTTCACTCGAGAAGTATGTTCCCTTGTTCCTTCGACCCCCAACGATAATGGACTATTACTCAGGTCCCCGCCCGACCGGTCGTGAACATGAAATTCTATAAAGAGAACCGTTTTGTCCAAATGAGCCTATCTCTTTTCTTCCTTAGGGACATTCCTTCGCCCCTCTTCTTTCCCGTGTTTACCTGACACGACCGTTTGATTTCCTTGAAAGGCGTGAGAAGACTCGGGCGTCGGCGGTCGTTAAGTTGTTATAGCTTCTCGAAGGCGAAGATTCTTTTCTTGTCTTCCCATTGACCCTCTGAAGCTTTAAGTCCTTTACGCGCGCCGGGCCTGACTTTTCCTTTTCTTTGAGTCCTAGGTGAACTGATGAGCGACCCCTTCTCGACTCGAGCCGGTAGCCCCCCCCGTAACATTTCACGATCTAGTTCCCGCCCCCTTCCCGCGGTTGTTGCCGTGGCTTTTCCGTGAACAAGGGTTCTCAGCCAGGACACACCACTCCTCTTGAGGTTCCGCTTTTATTGTCCTTATAATCTGAAGATATTGTAGACTGTTTGCGCGGCCGTCCGGCCCTTCCTTAGAAAAGGGAAAAATTACGGACCTTCTTTTTTTCTCCAAGGCAATCCCGTCCTTTAGGGTTTGAGGCTCTGCTCCTCGATCGAACTCTTAGTCAAGGGACTGTTGGTTCAAGCGGCTTTTTTCGCGGCGCGGAGGCGTCGTGTTTTTCGCGGGATCGACCCAGTGTTCTTAGATGCTCCTTTGTGAATGGACATCCTGTTTGGACCTGGCACCCCGACCGGTCTTGTTTCCTTGCTATGTCGGAGGCGATAGATAGGCCTGCGTGCTCGGACAGATGGCAGGTTTCCCCCCTATGTGGCCTCGATTACGTTGTCCTTAGGACCCCTGTTGGCGGCCCCCATTTTTCGGCCCCCTATCTTTGGCTTGGCGGAGGGGACTGTGTTGGTGGACGTGGGCCGGGCGTGGCCATGTTTCCCTGGGCTCGTGCTGGCGTTTTTGACGGGGCGGGCGGGGTCCTTTGCTCGTCTTTTTTCAGGGTCGTCTTGGACTCCCGATGCCCCACACAACTCGCAAAAAGGTAGTAGCAATTCTGGTTTGCGCAACCGCAAGACTGACTTCAACTTGCGCCTGTTTAAGGACAACTTAGATCTGGAGCCTTTAAGTCCTCTTGGTCCCCCTTCTCTGCCTCTCCCCCATTTCCACCAAAGACACATGTTTTGGGAGGCTGATTCTTTGCCTTTCCCTCGACTCCTGCCCTCTTCTTTTCCAACTTCAAGGGCCGTGGGTCGCTCCTCAGTTCCCTGGAGAATCCGGCGTTTTCCCGCACACCTGGGGCTACACCTAACGCACCTTTGATGGCTCCGAGATAATAAAAGGACCCTGCTTTTGCCTTCCCGCCAGCCTGGACCCCTGGCAGATCGCCGCGACCCCGCCGGCCGTACTTATTTCTGCCCCTTCCCCCCTACAGTCCCCCACCCCTGCAGTCGCAACGCGAGACTGAACCAGCCATGCTTTCTTTGAGGTTCGATAGTGCCTCAATCACCACGATCAAAACTGAATCGGCCGTAACGACTCGAAGAACCTCTTTTGCCCTTCGGGGGCAGCTTGTATTATCTTTCTGTAGAAGGAAGTATCTTTCGCTTGGGGGTTGGTCTGGTTCCAGGATCTCTCCCTGGCTAGGCCCTTTGTTTTGTTTAAAGAGGCTACACGTGGAAGGCTCACACCCCCCTCCCCTGCAACGCCCTTGGCGGGAGTCCTGAGGGACTTTTATCGAGACTCACGTTCGTATGACTACCAACGATGAATCAGAGATGCGAGGGAGTCTTGGTGTAGGTGTGAACAGGGGTCGTGGTTTAGCATGTTCAGGGTCACCCTCTTCTCCTGCACCTAGATTTGGAGGAAATTTCAACTCAATGGGAAACCGCTACTTTGGCGGGTTAAGGTCTGGACGCTTTCTAGTGCTGCTGCTTGTCACTTGGTTAAAGGCTGGCAAGATTAAAAACATAGTCGACCAAAACGTTTGCGCAACCTTTCCCACCCCCGTGCCGCCCAGCATTCCCATCGCTAGAATAGACGCTTACCCCGGCGGAGAAGCTGTGGTTGCTTACCCCCGGACGGCCGGATCCCCTTTTTGCTTTTAAATCGACCCGTGCCTCGGAGGGCACCGTTGAAGTTCTGGGACAGGCTTGGAGGACGTGCTCCGCCGCATTCAGTCTTCTCTTAAAAGTTTTCATCTTTTCATTTCTCTCTTCAGGGGACTCGAGGTCCGGCCTGGGGGCCTCATTTGCTGTCCGGGGAGGCATGTTCCGTAATTACGCCCTTTCCTAATTCTTGGTTCCTTATGTAATTTTAGCGATAAGCCTCCGTCCAGTCGGATTCGGGGAGTGGCTCGCGGCGCACGCTTCGCGCCTAACCTTTACGCGGCTACTGGTTTCCCTCTCTCATGACGTTATATATATTACTGTTGTGCGGTTCATGAACGTAGCGCCGCCCGGGTCACCCTTTCCCAAATACGAAGACTTATAACCTCTCCCCTTCCGAAAGCGTCCGTATCGGCTCTACTTCGCCCAGCTTACGTAAAGTTTTTCTTTGGGACTCTTCTTTTCCCCTAGTTCGGCCTTCGCGCCCCACGGACGAATAGACAAGACGAAAGAACTCCGGAAGCAGCCGTCACCAGTTGGCCTCCCAGAACTGTTCGAATCCACGGTGAACGGCCCGAGCCGCCGAGGCGATCCTGGCCTTATGATAAGATCTCAAAGGAAATAAGTTTCCCTCCGGTCAGGACCTTTTGAATAAAGGTTCCATCCGGCCGAAGGAATCGTTTATCGTTCGCCGTGACCGGGCAGGCAGTCCTGCTGCCTCCTTTGTGAGTGTTCTATTTTGCTTAAGGGTTTGAGGCAAAGGTTCTGTTTTGCTGGGCCTCCTGTCCCGCGGTAGCAGCAGCCCCCCTCGAACGCTCTTTCACGCCTCCTCCCAATTAGCTGTTGTTTTTTCAACTGTGGTTTTGTCCTCAATCCCCATAGCTTTTTAATGAGGTGCTCGGAACCGTCACGACCTGTGCCCTCCTGTTTGCCGCCCTTCCCAACCTGACGCGCGCATCCGGCTCCCCTTCATCTTCCTCGACGTAGATAAGTCCGGATCACGGACAAGTTTCGCTCTGTTTTTTTCCCCCTCACAGAGCCGGATCACACTTCCCCGACACTTGGCTTGGGATCCTTTGCCCCCCAGGGAAAAGTTCTATCACCCGACCGGGCAATGTCCACTTCAGTTCTCTCCCCGTCGCCCCCCTCCCCCCTCCTCCCTAGGTGCTACTTCTTACCGAAATCTCCAAAAGTTAGTGACAGTGCGTTTTCCCTCTTCGTTCCGCTTTGCTGCACCTGCTTCGGGCTAGAGACACAATCCTCGCCCCCCGATCAGAAGCTTCTTTTATCTTCTGTTCGGGTCCCTTTTTTTTCCTACGTCATCGATCCAGGTCTTGGTTTTTTATAGTTCCTATTGTCCCTTCCGGCTTCTTCCCCCTGGGCGCCCCCCGGGTCTTTTCCTCAAATAGTTCAACTCTTCGGTTGGCTGTTCAGTCTATCGTCCGGACATGTTCGTTTTTGGAATCAGACAAGGGTAAATGCCCGCGGCACCTTCCCTCCCTCGGGAGGCAGGGCCCTCCTTGGCCCGAATCCTCTTCCCTTCTTCCACCTCGAGCGGAAAGCAGATAAGATAACCGAACGGTTTCAACCCTTTTCTGAGCGGGCTCCCACTCGGTTTTGGTGCCCTTCGCCTCCCCCGGGTTTTTCCCCCTGCTCGGCGACCTTCCTTTCCAGTTTAAGCAGGAATGGACGAATGTGTTGCAGCCCAGGATCAAACCAGTTCTTTTGTGTCCTCTTAACGAGCCGCACTGGCTGAAAAGGATCAATACGGTCCTCCTTTTCACCCTGCAAGAAGAACGGCCCTCCACCGGCCCCGAACGTCCTCCCCCAACTCACGCCCGACACGCCCAATCAGCAAAGTCTGGTCGGCCGAGTTTGGCCGGCCCCGTCCGGGTCCCTTCCCTTCCCCCAATCCGCAAATCAGGTTGGCAAGTTTTCCCTCATGGTCAATATTGCAGAGCCACCTCTTTTCTCTGCAGGCCGATCTCCTATGACAGAGCGAGGTGTGCCATTGGCGCATTTCGCCCTCCTCCTATTCGCGTGATAAGGCACCCTTTCAATTCCCCGCCAAGCGTGACAGCGCCCTCTAATGCACGATTGGCAAACTTTCCATTGCCCTTACCTTGTCCCAGGCTTTTCTCCCAATCAAAGTACTGACCAGCCCGAACGTGACCAGTTCTTCACTGCCTTCTGCAGCGTCCTTATCCTCTTTGGTCCCGTCGCACCGGAAACCTCCCGCAGACGCTCGGCGTCCCTGATCGGCGAGGCCTTCTCCCCCCCATTGATGGCCCCCTTCATTTGCCGGTATACCTTTATGGATGTAAGGTGCCCAGATCCTCACTGCCGCCTCTCAGCCGTTTGAAGAAGATTTCCCTGTCCCTTTGGCGGCAGACGTCTTCCTCTTCGTTAGACGCCCGGCTCCGACTTCACCGCGGTCCGCCCTTCGATGCCATCCGCGCGTGATTTTCCTTGGAACCCGGGACACGATTCCGTTTGTCAGCCCCTGCCTCCCTCCCCCTCTTGCGCCCGTGCCCAGAAAGTTCCTATCCAAAAAAGACAAAGCCGCCTGAACGCCTTAAGGATCCCCAGCTACTCCGGGGTCGTGCCCTTTAAGATGAGCGATTTTCCCTGCCCGGTAGACTTCGACAGCTTTTCCTTCCTTCCCAGAGAGTGTGAGTCTTTTTAGAACTTCGGAGGAATAGATTTGCGGTTGTCCCTGGCTCAGGACGAGGCCAGGATGCTCCGACCAGCGGTTGAATTCACATCCTCTGCTTGACAGGTTTTCCCTTCTTCCTCCTCCCCGCCAATGCGCTAGAGTAGCTCTTCATTCTTTGCGCCAGAGTAGTGAGGAGTCGTCGGATGCTGATCCGTCCCTAGCGCATCCCTCTCCAGGGTAAAAGAATTTCAGCTAAATATTGCTTCTCCATGTTCGCTGCCCCTCCCTCCAACCGCCACTCCTGCTGGGCGGGTCGGGTCCTCCTCCTCCTTTGTTCCCTCTGTGATCATCGAAGGAGTTCGTTGGACGGTGTCAGAGAGACATGACCCTTCCATTCTTGCTCTCTCTTCCTTTGACTGAGCTCCACTTTCCTTTCCTACTTACTGCTCTCCTGACCGAGGAAGATAGCCTTCTTTCTAACGAATCTAGAACTGGCCTCTCTCCTAATTCCGCTGCCATCCCCCGTCAAGACGAGCAGGATGTGTCTTTCCCCCTTTTTCTTCTTTCGAGCAATGGTTCCTCTGCAGTGTACAACAACCCTCTCTTCGGTTGACAAATAGAAACCCCGCTCCTTTTCCCAGCCCCCCCCTCTGACACTCATATTCTCGTTGACTGGGCCATTTTTTCCTCTGTCCGTAGGCGCCCGACCGTAGTTTTTTTCTACCTTTAAGGCGCTGAGCAGGATTATTATGCTTTTTTCTGGTTTCGAGATTTCCACGGCACGCTTCGTGGGCTGGCGTCAATGCTTGCCCACCGAGGCGCCTGGAGATCTCCTTTGATTTTTGATGTAAGGGAGGGGCGGGAGCTCGGTGATGTCGGGCGAATTTTAGCTTGCCCCAGACGCCTACCGTTCCCAGCTGCCCTTTCCTCCGTTCCCGCTTTTCCAGACTAGGGTTTGCTGAACAGGTCAGGCTCATCCTTCCCCCTGATAAACGGCCCCGACTGATGGAACTATGTTTTGGCCTCTAATCTCCTATTCCTCCCTTTTTGCTCGGCCAGATCACCTGGAAGGGCACGTGCACCGATAATGATAGGCCTCCCTAATCGCTTCACTTTCGGGCTGGTCGCTGAGCTGAACCGTCCCTCACCCAGAGGCCGGAATTCTCGTATCCGGGTTACTCCTTCCTTCCTCGTGATAGGCGGAGAGGAGGGCCGCTTTTCGCTGTTGCAACCCAGGGTGTTGGAGATGTCTTCGAGGATCTGTCCTGGCCACCCCCTTTCATGCAAATCCCTTTCTTACTCCAGCTCTTTTGACTCGGCGATAGAAGATATGATATTTTGAAAGACCTTCAAGCTTTTGGAAAGTTTTCTGAGGTCTGAGGGCAGGGAGGGAGGAAACAGCTACGTCCCCAAGTAAGGTTTGCCTTTTCGTTCGGGGCATTGAGAGGAGGTTTTCTTCTTGAAGTTTGGGGCCTGGTGCTTGCCGGTTGATTGGGGAAGTTGTTCGGGTACCCCCTTTATGGCGCCTTTTTCTTCGTCTTTTCTTTCCCCTCCCTATGCCAAAAAGAGAAAAATGTTGTCCGCTTTTTCTTCATGGCGCACTGACCCTGGCCACTCTTGCTGCTATCGGACACATTTTTTTCTTCCTGCGGGCTTATGCCCCCCTGTGTGGGAGCCGGTAGAATCCTCAGGAGTCGTCTTGGATTCTTTCCTTTCTCTAAGTAGAAGGGAGGACTATTTTTCCCAGGAACGGGGTCCTCTTTCTGTGATTTTCGTGTCTGCCAAGGATGGATGTGCCCCCGAGCGTCCTCTATCGCTCCCTCCTTCCTTTTGAAAAGACGGCCTTTTCTCATTTTTTCTCCCTCCTTGACCGGCGGCAGTTTCCCGCTCCCTTAATCAAAATGGCATCTTGACAGCGTACTTCCATTCGGACCTGTCTCCTTGCGCCCCCACCCGCGGCCCCTCCTCCAAATTGCTAGAGCTACCCAGAGTTATGCCCCCGTTTACCCCCTTGGAGGTTATTTGGTGCTCCCCACCCCCTCCAATGAAAAGCCCTTTGACTTGCTTTCCTCAGCCCTCTTTTCCTTTTTCGACGTTTTCGTCTTTCTGCCGGCTTGTAGTGTCCGATAGGCTTGCGGCGGGTGCGCGCGGTCATTTCTTACCTGGACCGCCATTTCCCTGCTTTTTCCGACAGGAGAAATTTGGCCTTCTTTTTCCACCATCCCAGCAGCCCTGGCGGGAGGTTTCGGCATTCTTTTTCCTGCGAAACCCGGTCCGGATGAACCTACCCTCAGTATCGGCGACGGACTCTCTCAATTGTGTTATCCGCTTTTCCCCCCCCTGGGGGTTTCTCTCCCCAAACGGTTTTTCCGTTTTACCCGTTAGAGAAACTTCCGTCCCTCTGATGAGGCCACCGGGATTGGCCCCCCAAAAGACGTTGGTTTTTTGTTTTGATTCAGTTCTCCCTGTTTCGCTGTAAAGAGTGAACGGTCCCTTTCCCTTGAAGCAACAAATGCAGTCCCACACCGGTGCCCCCCCAAAAAAGGTGCCCTTAACCCCCAAGTTTTTGAGACCATCAACCCTGAGAAAAACCCTCTTCTCCTCGTACAGCTCACTTTTTCCCGCCGGGTTCTGCCGAGGCGATCCTTCATCCTCAATAGTGAAGCCAGTTTACTCACGTTGTTACTCCTTCTGAAGCGAGGAGTTAGAGCCCCCTTTCCTTTCTTAACCTTTTTGAGTCAGATCATATCAGTTACCCGCTTACCTCCGTTAGGGTTAGGTCCCCCTTTTTGCCAACGTGCGCTTCTCTTGACATCCTCCCTACTCGATGCCCCAATCTCCGCCCCCACAAGATCAGTTAGTTAATGTCTCCCCCAGCCGATCCCTAGACCGTTTAGTTTTTTCGATTGTCACTTTTCTTCTGTTGAAATAACTTTTTTGCCTCTTAATTCTTAAGAACCACCATTAACCGGTAATATACCCCCTAAGGTGTTGTTGTCTCTCCCCCTCGACTATGTTTCTCTCGTTTTTTTCCCCCCGTAACGGTTTCTATAAGAATTCTCATGAGTACAGGTCCCCCTTCTGAGTTTCTAGGCTGCCGCGCTCTCCAGTATCTAGCTGTAGTTGTCCCGCCCGAGTAGTCACGTAGGTAAGGCCCTTTCTCCTGGAGACATTCCACCTTCTTTAACTCGCTCCCGGAACCCCACTAATTTCTCTTCTCACTGATAAAAGTAGCTACCTGGTACTCCAGTCTCGAGCTAAATTTGCACTCCCCCCCCCCCCTTATGAAAAATCTCCACCAGACATGTTTCCGCGGTAGGACCCGTTGTGATTTTACAAAGCGCTCCAGGGAGACACACAGCCCCTACTCTCTCCTTTCAACCCGGACTGTTCTCCTTACCCCTGGTTTCTCATTTTGTAGTCATTCACTTTTTATGACCTGTGTTTGCACGTTTCTGGAACGGTGTGTGCCCCGGGCCCAGGAATGTTACCACTCCCCCGCCGAAGGAAGCTTAAGACTCTCCCCCCAACTTTCCCAGGCTTTTTGCTCCCAAGATAAGTTTTTGGCAAGCTCGGTCTGCTCTCCCCTTTCCAGTCACTTTTCCCCCTTCTTTGTGTCCTTACCCACGACCCGTCTCCAACGGAACCACTTTCTCCTCATTAGATTAAAATGATCTTAGTCCCTCCCTTCTTTTTCCCTACCCTCTATGAGACGTGCCTCCCCCCCGACGGCACCCGCTGAGTGATTTTCTTTCGTTGGTTTCTTAACTTCCATTCCCCTTGTCAAGTCGGTCAGGGCAATTTCCCCTTTCCCCCTGGGAATATCTATCCCCCGAAAAGCACTCCGCATATCCTCTACCCCCCTTCCTCTTACAAACGATAAGAAACTTAGCAAAGGTGTCAACTCGGCCCCCTGGAGTAGTCCGCGCTTCATGATCTTCTTTTTCTTCTCTCCCTCATAGCAACTTTTTCCCCCCCCCCCCCAGAATGGTCTATCCTCTCCTAGTTCTCGTATGCAGAGGAGGTTTTCCGAGGCAGCAATACCCTTCTTTTCCCTCTGAGGTATCTCTTTCTGGTGATTAAGGCCTCCAGTCCCTTTCCCCTTCCGTTATTCACACATAAGGAAGAACCCCCCGGCATTTTGAGTGAGCTTTCTAAGGAGTACCTCTTTCGGACGCCCCATTCCTCCCCTCTGAATCATTCAACTCTCGAAGGGGAGGAAACCTGACACCAAGGTTCCTAGTGTGACTCTTTCAGCCTCTCATGCAAAAGAGGATCCTGACCCTCCTTAGGACTCGACCCCTTCCAGAGTTTCATTCCACAGGTAGATTTTTTCTCTGGGTCTTGAAGTGAGCTGCAAGAACTTTCTTTTTTTTTTCCCCCTGACCACAGGCAGTTTTTTCTCTAATAGAGGAATATACCCTCCCCTTCCTCTGGGAGCCCGCAAACGGCCCCGCCTCACACAAAGAACCCCCTTTCACCCCAAGAGAAAAACCCGTATTTCCCTTCACCGGCCCTACAGAAAGGAAAAGCCAACCCGGCACTTTTTTTTTTTCCCGGAAGAGTTTTTCGACCTCTAGGAGGTCCACTTCACGACAAATTACTTGACGATTCTTTTTCTTTCCCTTCCATCTGCCGTACCGGAGAGTCCCCAGCCCCCATGATCGGCCCCTTCCCCCCCGTTGTTCCCTTTGCAGAAAATTCTTCCAGTAAACTCCCCCTCTCCCTATCCGCACCCTGAGGCCCCTCCAAAGAGACGACACCTTTCTACGACTCGCGAACTTCACCTCCTCTTCCTCTGCGTATCCTCTGAGGACATGCCTGGCTGTCTTCTTAGAAATCCGCCGCACCAGCGAAACCTTTACCTTTCCTGAATGGAGAGCTTCCTTCCCTCTTCTTCCTTGTCAAGGTGTCCCCCCCATTCCCCCTTTCCCCGCCCCTGCGCCCTTGGGGAAATCTGAGGAATCAGTTAACTCCCTTTTCACATCATATTTTCCCTAGATTCGTTTTCCTGGATGCTCAATGGTGCAAGTTGCCCCCCGTCAGGCGTCATCCTCCCCTCTCTCCCGCGCGGGACTCTCTGCACAGTCCTGGGTGCGCCCTCCAAGAATCTTCGTTCGAATCGCCCCCCCTTTTTGGGCGACAGTTTTACGCGTATCCCCCGGCCGAGGATGTCCCTACAGCCTTTTTTTTTTTCCCCCTGTGTCAGAATTGCCGCTCCACACTCTTCCTCCAGGAACGCGCCTTTTCCCCCCCAAAGCCTACGACACTCCCCTCCTCCTCCCCCTGAAGCTGCAAGCCCTTCCCTGTCTCCCAAGATGACGACGGTCTTTCTTTTCTCCGTGCAGCTCTCAGGCCTCCCTCCTTCATAAGAAGACTCTATCTTTGCGGGCCAGTTTTTGTGGGGTTTCCCTTTTTTTTTCTTCGGGATTGTCCTTTTTTCTTTTTGGGTCCCCCCTGGCTCTTTTCTTCCAGGTGCTTCCATACAGTTGACCATCAGGATTTCTCCCTGATCGGCGGGACGTTTTTGGGGACCCCCCTGTCCAAGATAGATGTTCTTTCTGACTTTCTCCAGATTAGAGGAGCTCGTCTCAGAGGTAAGGGATGAGCCTTTTTCATTCGCCCTAGGCAACTCCTTCTCCCCCTTGATAGGTTAAGAGCCTTCCTTCCTGCCCACCCAAATAGGAAACGACTTGCTGTTTTCTTTTTTTTTTTTCCTATTTTCATCCGCATCCGTTGTTGTCGAGATTAACCTCTTTATTCCAATTTTACCTTTGGAGATCATCCTTCCCCCCTTTTTCCTCGATCTTGCGTATTTCGGATTGAATTGGAATGCGATGGTTCGTCAATGCTCTTCCTTCGCCCTCGTCTGCCGTTCTTCCTAATGCTCTCCCCGTTGCGCTTTTTTTACCTCCCCCCCCTTTCAGATGGATGCCGGTTCTTTTGATATCTGGACTCAAAGGCCCCTCCTCCCAGTCCCTGACATGACCAGTTCTTTCTCCCAGCGCCCAAGCTCTTGTTTTTCTTTTCCCCCCTCCCTTCTGAACGCGGGCAAGGAATTTATTCTCATAGCCCTCTTGAGTAGCTTGGGATCATTGACGTAGTGTGGCGCCGGTTCTTGGATCTGTGTCTTTTGCTTTTTCCTTTTGATTTTCTAAAGGAAAGAGGGTCTGTTTTCCCTTTGAAACCGAGGCGCGTCTTCCTTTCTGAGCTAGTTCCCCTTCCCCAGGCTTTTTGGGTGCGTTTCCCCCCCTTGTAGCAGGAAGGGTTCTTGCTGAGGAATGCATGTCTTCCCTCCCAATACGGGTAACACTTCTTTAAAGAGCATTATTTCAGCGATATAGTTCCGAGCTCTGCGATTTCTTCTTTTTTGTAGTGCACCACGTAAATGCCCTACGATAAAAGCTTCTGTTCTTCAAGCTTGGTTTGCGAGCCTCTTCCCCCCGCGCGCTTTTGCCCTTTAAGGGGCTTCAATTTCCCAGATAATGATAGGTACCCTCTCCCCCTCTCGTGGGTCACGTTAGTTTTAAGGAGGTATGTTTTCCGACCCCGCCTCGGACAGTGTCCTCCCTTTTCATACGTGACAGCGCTTCGGTGAGTAGAGGTCCAGAGGGTGGGATCCACGGTTTTTTCAGGAGCTGCTCTTGTTTCAGCCCCCCCGGGTTCTGCCCTGAACCCCCTTTTTTTCCCCATAGACTGGCGCGGCGTTTCCTTTAAATTACTTTGCGTGATCGGTCCCGCTGTCCGTGGACCCTTCCCCTCGGGTTCTTTTGTGACCTCCCCGGCGAGTTTCTGACTGCCTTCCAATTCGGCCGGGTTTCCTTGAGGGAGGGTCGGGTGCCTGTTGTTTTTTGACGTTTTTCTGGGACGGCGGTGGCCTTTGTTACGTGCGGGCGGGGCCCCTGTGGAGGGCGGCGAATTTGACTTAGTCTCCCCCTCTTCACCAAACCTCTCCCCCGGTCTTCGACGTGGTTTTTACACAGGGAGAAAGCATGTCTTGGACCTTTTTTCCTTGAAGACCGAAGCAGGACCCCCCCAAGTTGCCGAGGGAGAATGGCGCCTACGTTCGCCCTTCGGCTTTTTTGTGGGGCGAGATGAGGAAGGTCTCTTTTTTCTCCAGGACAACTGGCTTTTTTTTCTCCCCCGGATCCCGTTGCGCGGTCTTTGACCGGAGATGGGGCGTTATGCCGCCCTGGTCGCCCGGTGACTCCCCGACGGTCCCCCCCCTCCCCTTCGCGGGACGAGCGATTTATGACTAAGAACTGGCCTCTGTTTTACCATGGACCTCCCCCCCTCAGCGACCCTTCCTCCATGTCCCGGTTTCTGCAGTCTTCCCACTCAAGGAATTTCTCCCCTCGCCCGCCCCCCGCTAGCGAGAAAATCTTCCATCGTGGGATGATTTCTTCCAAATTTACCACGATCATTAGACCCCGCCGGACTTAAAGACCCCTCTGTTCCCCTTCCACGTTTGTCTTTTCCTCGGAAAGAGGACTTTTCTGAGGATTAGCGGAGAGGGGTGAGGTTTTCAGTAGTTTCACTCTGAACCTTCCCCGGTGAGGTGAATACTTCTCCCTGCAATGGATGGGCTTCACCCCCCCAATGATATAACTTTTGGGAGGTGATAAGTAGCTTTCTTTCTCGATAAAGTGTAGATTCCTAGTTTTAGAACGCTCCCTAGAGGAGGAGAGCCTTCCCAGTTTTACTTTTCCCGGGGTAGCTCCCCCCATTTTCCGGGACGCGCCGGCCGGCACTTCTATGTGATTAGAAAGTCCCTCAACCTGTGGCGTTTCCGGGTCTGCCGATTTTTGATGCTCTTTTAACGGGGACCTTTCCTTTCCCTTCCCAAAAAGGTTCCGCAGGGTTTTACTTTTCCCAAAATTGAAGCCCCCCCCACCCCCCTTGCCGCCAGCTGATCCCCCGCAACCAGATCTTTGCCGAAAAGGAGAGCTTAAGTGGTGGAGGTCCATCGTCTTGCTAACGTGATTCACGGTAAGTGTTCCCCCGACCGGGGTTTTTTTTCTCTTTTTTCTTCTCGGTGTGAAGTTTCCCCTCTGCCGTGCTCGCCGGTTCACCGTGCAGGAGTCATCGAAGTTTTCTTTCAAGTCGTGTGCCGGCTTTTTCGGCGGGCTACGTGGCTTTGTTGAGGTCTCGCCTCAGTCATGACCTTTCATTTGAAACTCCTACTGGGAAGGTCATTCGGAAGATTCGACGAAAGTGGTCTATCTTAGAGGAGCAGTCACTGAGGCTCCTCTTCCTCCGATACCTGTGTCCTCTTTCATTAATCCATTGTGGTGTTGAGAGACGCCTTTCCTATATGGAGTAGCTTGTACGGTTTGGCTACAGAGATCTGAGAGCAATTTTTAGACCCGTTTTCGCGGTTTCCTGTCGTAAAAGGTCCAAGTAAATTCGTTGTTTTACAGATTGTAGTAAATCTGAGTCTCCTTCATCGAGGAGAGCCACTTTAGCCGACGACCCAGGCCCCCTACAGGCACTGGCCTCTTTAATTGATTTAGGTTGAAGAATGAGCGAGCCGCTTTTTCTCTCCCCCTCCTTTTGCACGCACGGAACTGAACCTTGACCCTTTGCCACGCAACAGTTTTCCCGTCAGGTGACCTCCAGGACCGACCTTCACCGCCCGGTAAGGTCCGACCCTTTAACGGCAGCCCTTCGAGGTGAGTTGTTTCAAAGGTTGTTGTTGTCACGTTTCGTCACCGGGGTTTGGCACCACCGTGGTTTGCCCTTGAACCCTTTAGGTTTAAGAGGTGACCGCTCACCTGACCACGGCTGGACCGCCTTCACAAGTCCCAATAACCGGGGGAGATCCCCAATTCCTAGAGGTGGACCGGGCGCTCCTATCGCCCGGACGGTGCAGCAACCCCCAGCACGGTTGCCAGAAACCCACGATTTCTCTCCTCGGATCCTTTCTTTTTCCCTATGCTCGCCTGTAGTAAGACTTCTGCGCCGCCCCATGACGGAACCAAGCCAGCGGCTTTTTCTTAAAGGTGGTTGACAATACATTTAAAACGAAGTTTCCACCGCTTAGGCCTCGCCAGGGACCCGTTAGAACGCCGCCCTGAAAAAGACTCCTGAATCCCTCACGGGCAGTCCTTTCCCTCCCACTCTTGACGAACAAGTTTCCGGGGCCTATCCTCCTTCGTTACGGCAGCTGATTCATGATAGGCTGCTTCCCCCTCTAGCAAATTTCAAAAGTCTCGCTTCGATCGCGCAGGGTTGCGGATCTGTTTTTCTTCGTTTGAAAGAAAGACTTGACCCTGAAGTGTCCTTGCTTTCAGTCTTTCCTCCTCACATGGTTCCGACGGAGGATGAACTTTTCCTCGGTACTCATTTCCTAATAGCTGGAAAGATCAGGTTTGCGCTGCGACCCTTAGGAGGCCCTTTTTGGCGTCATCAGAGGGGGCCGCCCGCCAAGCTATCCTTTAGCGGGGCTTCAAATTCCTAAAGGTGGGTATCTTAAGGCGTATTTTCCGTTTCCCCAGAAGATCATGTCCCCCACGATCCGACCCAGGTAAGCCTAGGCTTCGGCGACGCATCAATAGGTTCCTGCCGACGTTCTTTTTGTTTTTGTTGTTACCTTTTCTTAGTTAGGTGGCAAGCCTGAATGACGGCTCAAAGGACCCTTCGAGCCGGTCTCCTTTGTGGACTTCCTCTGAGAGCATGCATTCGCCAGGCGAAGCAAGACCTTTTTCCCCAAGCCCCGCTGAGCCCCCCGCAACACCCTGTCCCTTCCCCAAATTGCCCAAGGAAGAACTCACCTGAAAAGACCACGGCCCCGCCTGCACTTCCTTAAGAGATGGGGCACCCTAGCCCCCTTCCCCTCTCGGAGTCCCCCACGGGCCTAAAATAGGACTCCGGCCGAGCGATCTTCCATTCTTTGCAGAGAACTTCCTCCTCTTTCCCTTAGTCTTCCTCCCTCAAGATAGCTTCCTCTTTTTCCAGGCTTTTCCCATTCCCCCCAGCACAGGCGCAGTCACAATCCTCTTTCTTTCTTATCCAATTCCTGCCACATCTGAAGAATGCCATCGCGCCCGCTCCCCAGAGAGCTCTTCAACGGATCCTGCCTTCTTTTTTGAATAGCCAGAGCCCCCCCGACCCGCCGAGACCATTCTCCTTGAACGAAATTGAATTTATCCCTTTCTATAATTCCATTTTTGTAAAGGTTGATCAATTAAAGGGACTCTTCCTCCTCCGGCGAAGTCTTTCCTATTCTCGATTCCCCTCACAGGCTCTAAATGGGCCCTCTGTAATGGATGGAGAACCATGGTGACTTCCACGAGGAAACGGCGGGCCCTCCCCGAGATACCTTGCTTAAGAGGAGATTGTCGTTAACCCAGTTTCGGGCCCTAACGTCCAATCTCCCTGCCCATTTCCTTTACTCCCGCCGGGCTCCAACTCACGGCGCCACGCACACTCTGCTGCCATCCCTTACGCTCTCACTTTTTTCCCTGAAGCTCGGCCAAATTGTGTCAAGCATTTCCTCCCTGACTCGTCGCTCCCGCCCCCGACGTTTCTCAGCATTAAAAGCCCCGAGAACCAGTACCGCCTCTCCTATAAGGATAAATCTTTCAATGACCCAGCTTTCCGTGAATCCATCGAAGCTTCATATTCCTTTCCGACCCTCCCCGTCTGTTGCTCAAGAGGGTTAGCTTGAATGCGGCGTCTTGGCTCCCCTCGAGGTCACCGAATTGTGGCGGCGGGTTGTGAGTCTTAGGAAGAGGAACTTCTTTTCCCCTCCACATCGTCAAGAGTCAACAGTATTGACGCTTGCTGGAATAAGCGCCAGGCCTCTCTGTCTCTTTTCTTAATACTTAGTCTCTCGTTTCTTGATCTTGAAGCGGTAAGCCTGTACTTATTCCTTTAATTCAGTAACA
>Ga0179593_1464701_pt1 | contig 15892 bp, 16 predicted proteins | sample CZODoug2_1_08_16_FD_185931 | JGI IMG/M metagenome (GOLD analysis project Ga0179593, IMG submission 185931) | Vadose zone soil fungal communities from Angelo Coast Range Reserve, California, USA - CZODoug2_1_08_16fungal (PacBio error correction) | ecosystem: Environmental > Terrestrial > Soil >... | reverse complement strand
GTCCGTGCATTTCTGGGAAATAGTTATTCCTCCCCCCCCCCCCTCGAAGATGCCCCGTTCGCCCTTACAGCGCTAACGCGTGAGGCCTCCCCCGGTTCCTTCCTCTTTTTTTTTTTGGTTCGGCGGCTCATTAGCTTCCTGTGATTCCTTTTGTTGGAAAGACCCTACACCCTGTTTTCACCCTTGTTGTATGTGGAAGCCCAGCCGCAGGCCTTACGCACAGGCTCTTCCCCGATTATTCAGCTTCACATATTTTATAGTTGAGCAATCCCCTTTTTTATAGCCTTAAGTGAGTTGGAATCATTTTCCCCCCCCTTCTCTGTCCTGGACCCCTCCCTTTCCTGGACTTGTTCTTTCGCGCTGTTTTATAAGAAAATATCGGATTATGGATGTCACTTTCTCGGGGGCCACAGATTTGTTTCCGTTCCATCTTCTTCCTGGATCCTTCCACCCGAAAGAGAGATTGTTCGCTTAGTCATTGTCGCGAGTTCCCTCCCTTGTTGAGTGATTCTACGACATTCCAACTTCAAATGCCGGATTTTTTTCGCGCACGGGGTGTCGGGTAGAGAAGGTGTCACTCGACTGATTTTATGTGTATGAAGGTTGATGCCTCCCCCCCCCTTTTGAAGCCCCCTTTTTTTAGTGAGAGCGTGCAGTCCCTTTTTTCTTTTAACTGCTTTACCCTTCGGTATTGGATCGCGAGTCATCACCCCTTCGCCATAGATCGCCTTGTCTTCCCGTGGTCAGAGGCCCGTTTAGATTTATCCGCTTGTCCCTCCCTCCCTGACTCTTAGTGGGTCAATTTCACCCTTTGCCTTGCCTAAATGAGCAATCCCTTGACAGCCCGTTTGCCAATATTCAGGACATTCCCTTCCTATTTAAGTGGGAATTTGATCTTCCGTGTTATCTTCCGAACCTCATCCCGTCTTTGGGCGAAGCTTTCTGGCCGACTTGATTAGCTTCCCCTCGTTCCGCTTCGCAATAGCCTGTCAGTAGGCCACCGTGTTCCCGACCCTTTATCCATCTTCCGAGTCCCAGGCGTAGCCATTACCCCGGTCCCTCTAAGAATTACTCCCGTTTAGAATATTTCTGCAAGACTCCCCCGCCCCCTTCATATTTCGGCCTGCACAGCGTATTGCCATGAAGCAGCTCGATTCTCCAGTATTTGTTGGGCCTCCCATGCCATTGTCTTCCGCCTTTTAGCGACCTGTACTCCCCCCAAGCTTCTTGGCCATGCCATGCGGTCTTTTTGGCTGAAGCTGTAAGTTTACGTTAACCAATTTTCAATTATCCCTCTTCCCCTGTCAGCACCCTCCATTTGTCGCATGCCCGGGACATTCACTTCCACGTCCCCGACCTCCCTTGAAACTATATTGTAGGAGTTATGACTGAAACGTTTTTTTTGCTATTGTTCTGTACTACCTGATAACCTTCTCTCATGCATTCCCGAGTGTGCGCGCCGATTATGTTCGCGGACTTTCAATAATGGAATTTTATTTTCTTTTGACCTCGGTGAGCATGTTTTTGATCGCTTCCCTGGGAGTGGCGTCGGAATTGCCTTCGCGCGGCTTCTAACAAATGCTGTGCGCAGAGTCTCTGGTAGCTGAATACATGATGCGCTCACAGTTTTGAGACCTTCCCTCCTTTCTGCTCCAAAAGAAGCGCCGCCTAAACTGTTCCTGTCCGTGTTTCCCCTCTTTCACTAACTCTGGCGGTATTAGGCCGCTTTCTCGTTACGAAGGCGTTAATGCATTTCATTTACATCGAGATCCCTTTCTCAATGTGCCCCCCTTTGTCGTCCGTGCGTGCGGTCGCCCGCTTTTTCGAGTTAAAAAGCCCCGCGCCCCCCGATAATTTCCCATTTAGAACTTTGGAACGACAAGATTATTCGTCTTTCTGTTTTTCGTTGTGCTCTCGGCATGCCGCATTCCCCCCCTGATGATCACGCCCCTGGGGATCGCTTAAGAAGGTCTCTGAGCTTACAGAGCCAATCTGCAGAGCCTGCCGACCCCAAATTTCTCCTTATTGTACGGATTCATTCTCGCTGCGAAGTGCCCAATGATAGTTCTGTATGATCTTTCGACCTTCGATAAAGGCGATATACTCTTTCGTGTCCCGGTGCTTCCCATTTCTAACATTTGAAGACCTTTATGGACTCAATTTCCTCACCTTTTAAATAAGAATAAGTGTTTTTTTTCCTTCTCATCTGCAGATGACTCTTTTTTCTGTTTCGCCTTCTCATCACGACCGATCGTTTTACAGGTGCGCCCAGAGACGAAAGGTGTTTTTCCCTACTCGTCTCATCCCTCGCCGGAAGTCGTTCACTAGGCCGAAAACGCTTATGTTTGGCACCTCCCTTTGTCCTCCACCTTAGTCTGACTCCCTTTCCTTCGCATGATCCCTGCGGCGATTGTAGTTAGTCCCTTCTCTCGCAATTCATGTACGGCGTGAGACTGCCCAAGATTGAGAGGAAGGAACTTCTTTTTTCCCCGTAGAGGACTCCTCCAGTTTATACACAGACCCCACCCCCTGTACTAACATGTTCGGGGCTCGCTCAGACGGTTTTTGAGGCTCTATTTTGCCTCCTTGTTTGTGACTAGGGCTTGCCAGTACTGCTTCACTTTTTTTATTAAGCTCGTTCTGATCCGAGTCACATTTAGAGTTTGGCCTGGTCTTTGGAATCACCACCGCTCCTTTACTCACACATATCCCCATCTGCTTGCCTGCTGCCTCGTATTACCTTGCCGTCTGAGGACTAGCACTCCCACCTCTCTCCTGAATCAAACTGTCCATTGGCGCCCCTTTTGCGCCACGTCTCAAAGGTTGCTTTCGCGATCGTCCAGTTTTTCCCGATCTGTGTTTTGACCTTTATGATCGTCTTGACTTGTTGTTTGTTTATGTTTTTTTTTTTTGCTTTCTTTTTTTTTTTTTTTTCTTTTTTTTTTTTTTATTTTTTTGTTTTTTTTTTTTTTTTTTTTTTTTTTCCTTTTTTTTTTTTTATTTTTTTGTCTTTTTTTTTTTCTTTTTTTTTTTTTTTTTTTTTTTTTGTTTTTTTTTGTCGCCTGGCAACTGCGGATGGACGGTCCACCCCGCGTCCTCCAGTGAATCCCGTTCTTACAATGACCCTCGGCCACTCCATCAATGCATCGACGCAGCAGTCCCCCCCGCCTCAGTCTTCTTTTCCTCGCTGATCCTAGTGGAGACCATATCTGCCCTGATGAGTCTCTCCGTCTTCAGCATTTGGTTTTTCACTTTTGGCGCGCTGGAGTATTTTCTTTCCCCCCCGTTTTGGAATATGCCAGCCTACCACCATAATACGCCTTTAGACATCGGGCGCACCCTTACTCCTTCCAGTCCTTAGAGCATCGGCAGTGTACACTGAGAAAAGGAAGAATGCTACTAGCTTCCCTTCCCTTGAAAGTACCTGATAGTCTCGGCGGCTCGAATAGTTAATTTTTCGCGTATAGGTCACTAATACGTCGCTGTCATCACATACTTTTTGACATCCTTGATGTCCCTTCCCGCTTTGCCTTTCCCCCGACGTCCTTTTTCCCCTGACAGGGCACCGCTGATTGATGTAGATTTAGAACATTGCTTGCGGCACGGCAATTGCGCGCCAGTGAGATTCGACTTGTGGACGCAATGAGTTTTCTCCCCCAACTTATGACGTATATCAGTATGTCTTTCCTACGCTGCACCTGAGCCTATCCTCTCTCGTTATCCTCTCTCGATGACGCCGCTCCCGCCTGCTTGACTCTCTTCTAAGCGCCTACTACCGTAGACAATATCCTCAGGAATGTCCGCGAACTCAACGGAAACCTCTCGAACTCCCCCCCCCCCCAGAGCAGCAACGTTTCAAGCTAGCAACTCCTACTTGCTGGAGGTCTTATCGTCCTGCGCGCGATGTCCTTATTAAATCGGCCGGCTCTGCCATGCTTAATCTGAGCTATCTCCTTACCTTTTCAGACCCTGGCATTTGCCTCCTCGCCCAAGTCCAAGTTTACAATGCCAAGCGATGGTTCAGCGTCCGGTCGCCAATAGTCCGGAAGGAATCACTGCTTCATGCGTTCGGATGGAAAATACGCTTGGCGCCGCCAGATAGGCGTTGATTTTTCTCGATTGAACTTGTTTCTTGAACCAAAGGCGCCTTCGATACAGAAGCGGTCCCGTCTTTTTTTCTCTATTTTTCTCGCGAACACGGAGCTACTGATTGCAGAGTTCTTGCTCCGGAACTCGCTAGCCAAAATTATATGCCCTACGACGTATCTTTTCAACGACACCCCAAGCGACCGACACCATCTACCCACTTTTTGTGTCAGTTCTTTCTCCCCTCGGCTCGAGAAGGAAAATTAATATTTCCCTCACAAGATGCGTCCAGATTCGGTCTATAGGCACTACTCGCGCCGCACTGACAGGCAAGCGTTTGCCCGGTGATATACGCCATATTTTCCACCCCCGCCCCCCCCCCCCCCCCCCCCCCCCCACCCCACCCCACCCCCCCCCTCACACCCCCCCTACACCGGTTTGATTCCATCGATTTTTTTGCGAGATCGCATTACCTCCCCCTGCCCCTGATGTCCTCCCCCACCATTTTTTCTGTTCGTGCGAGGTCGCACTACGAGCCCATAAATCACGTATTTGCCCTGCTGCGCCGCATTCTTAGTGGAATGTCTCACTCCCAAATAATGACGTTTTTCGTTCGCTGCTACTCCAAATTGACTGATTTTCTCTTGGCATTCCTGTTGCTCTCCCACCTATGCACCCACTGAGTCAACACGCCTACTCTGTCAGATTAAAACGATTGAGGCCCGACTTCCGCCCTTTTCCATTAGCTACGCTCACGTCAATCCATCCCCCACTTCTCGTTTCCTGAACTTTTCTCTCTCGAATCTGTGTCCAAATTTAGCGACTTCCATTCCCTCTTTGATCTTCCTCGTAAATATTTCCTCAGCGCTCCTTCTGATTTCGTACATACCAGCAAATGCCATTTTTGGGGGCCACCCTCCTGCTTCCTTAGGCATTTTACGCGAATGGAAAAAGCCTCCCCCCCAGCAAAGCCCTCCCCGACTCAATGATTAGCGAGTTAATCGCGCGAGCCTTGACCTTTCATCATCTCGGGATAGTGAGCAATACTTTTTTCCTAAGAATTCTGCCTTTTTTACATATACCCCGTTTGCTGATGTTCAAGCAGCTTTATGTCCTGAAGTTTAGGCGAGCCATCTTTCCATCATCCCACTATCCGATGATGCCAGATGAACAAAGCATAACTCTTACGCGCTTGGAATATTGGCATCGGCCGTACTGATTTTTGAAGCGGTTACTGTTTTTCTCAAGTGGGCCCTTTCCCCCTCCCGGCCCCCGCTCTCTGAACCGTTGCGGCCTGGGAAGAAACCTGGGATTTCGGCCTCGCCCATTCTCGGCATCGATCTTCAGCTTCTACCTCACTCTTTATTGGACCGCTCTTTATACAGCTGAGAGAAAGGCCTTCCTTACGCTAATTGGTTTTTTTTTATACGCTCAGTACTGGAGATCGCCTCCCCAGCTTCCGACGCGTGCGAGAAGCAGCCAAAGCTCAGCCGCTTGTATTGTCTTGCGTGTGCCGTGGGTGCATCTGTCTTGCTGCGCGCCACCCCGACTCCCCATCGGCGATTGGCGGAGTGCCGTTCCCCCTTCACATAACCTTCAGTGTGCGGAGGTAGCGAAATCACTAGAAGCGCGGCCCAATCGCTTAAGCTTTGCTCTTTAATACTTGAGTCCGCGACCCCTCCCTCCAGACACTTTTTGTGAAGACAGGGTTGCCCCCCTGACCTTTTCCCCTTCAACTCTTTTGCAAACGATGAACGATTCCAGGCAATATGAGCGCGGGAATCACACTCGCAAACTCGCATCGATAAGGGACTTAAGAGTTTCTCCAGCGATCCTTCTTATTCCCGGATCTCCGGCCGACTTCTGCACTATATTGTGGTTCTTCAGTCCTGTTAAGGCCTCACCTGCAAGTAAAGACGCAGTTCACACCCATCTGACATGTCAGCGACAGCTTTTCTTGCGTGTCGGAAAAGTTTCTTCCGATTGAAAGTGGAAGAGAGATTTTTTATCTCTGAGTTTTCTTTTGGACTCGTTTTTCATAAGCCGGCTTCCCCAGCGTTTTTTTTTCTCTTTCCACTCGCGCTGTGTCACGGTAGACCTCTTTGCCTAGACACCACGATCCCATTTCGTACCGAATGAGGCCACTGCTTCCAAATCCGTCGACGTACACCTACGCTGCGCCCCCTTTATCGCCGTATCCCGGGACATCGTCGGTTTGAGTCCCGGTTCGCCGGGACTACGCACGCTACGCTTGTGACGTAACCCTTTACTGTGTTTCCAGAGACTGTGTGGTATATAGTTACCATCTGCCCTCCGTTTGCATAGCCCTTCGATGCAGTTTCCTTCCAACCCCATTCCCATTGAAGCCCTGCGATTGTAAATGCCCTCCTTCGCAGACAGTTCGAAAGACTATTGCACACCAATTGACTTTTTCGGATTTTAGACACCCTGGCAGTGAAGATGCTGGAATTTTTTCTGCCTCCTGGCTCAAGTCCTCTCCCGGAAGTATGATATGTTCCCGGTCCTTCTCTTGTTTACGGACAAGGCATGGATTTATTAGACTCTCTTGATTCTCTGCACGCTTCGATCCTCGGCTTAAAGTGAGCCGCATCCCCGGAATTTCCCTCTGGCCCGCAGAAAAATCAAGTAGCGAAGGTTACCTTAGGTCTTTTTGCGCGAACGGTTTTCAGGAACAGACTCTGATGTCGCTCGGATAGCTACACTCTTATTGGTGTCCATCCCTCCGCCGACTTTCATCACCTACCCACTGATCGTCCCCCCCCCTTTCCGCATGCCCGTAATCAAACGCATGCGCATTCAGGTGGCGCGTTCCCTTCCCTTCTCGAAGCCGGAGATGCATTCCGAGCTCATGCTATATTTCCGTGCCACGAGTTGAAGTAGAGTGCTCGGCCGTTGCTCGCACCTTAGCGTTTTCCCAGCTTCTTCGACCCTTTCCGATACCCCACTGGCCCCGGACTGACTTTCCTTTTTGCGCATTCACCAGCAGAATCTCCCCTGTCATTTTTTTTCCCGTTATACGAGTCCTGCCAACGCCTTTTTGCCCTCCCTGCTTCCCCCGCCCCTTATTTTTTCCTTTCGGTATTCAAGGCCCGATAGCAGATCAGCTCTCTGTTTCGGCCTCCCAACCCGACGCAGCGCCTGCAGCGTCCAAAGTGACTGTTGAGGCTGGTCGCCATTTTCCTGGACCAGTCTCCAGAATATTGTATGTCTCTCGCTACTGGTCCGACGGATTAGCGAGGAACGGGAGCAGCTGGCGCCGACTCTCCCTTTGTGAGAATTTCTGCCGTAACGTAGAAGATGTAGTAGACTTTTAACGTATGCCAGACTTTGCAGCTCCGACGCCAACCTTTTTGTCCTCGTTTCCCAGGCGCCCAATGCGCTAAAGAATCCCGATAATTCCCCGCCGTCGAGCCGGGCCGAACGGTCGGACTCTAACTAGAGCCCCTTTTGAGCCTGTTTTTTTCGACGTTCGCGACACGGAGCCTTTTCTTTTCTCTGGTACTTCTGGATGTTTGCAGAGCAATTCCTCATGCAGCCGCAATTTCGCACGCATTGTCTCTCCCTTGCTGCATGTTGAAACCTTGATCCACTTCTGCGCCCAACCCAACGACCCGTCTCGAATGAGACGCCATACAGTCCGGATTGATCGAGGTGATGTCCTGCTCTCTCCTTTTTTTTTTCCTTCCCTTTGTTTTTGTGCGATTCTGCCTCACAAGAGGCCAATCTGATGGAGTTTTTTCTCTGAATGCCGGTCGTGGTTTTTTTCCCCTTCTGTAGAACACTTTCTACGGATTTCACATCGGCCCTTCGCAGCATGTCCCTCCTGAATGGCTAGGAGCCGAATTGCTTCCCCCATACCTTTTTCCTACCGCCTGCCTCACGAACGCGCTGACAAGAACCTAAACACCAGTGGCCTGACGCCCTTCCTCCGCGTTTTCTGAAGATCCGTGACGCTTGGAAATTAACGGCGTTTTTACCTCTCCCATTCCTGCTTCGATCCCGCGTTCTTTCTTTCGCTCTCGCGCACCTGCCTCTTGCTTTTGAAACACTTCCCCCCCTTTTCTAGCCCGACACCCGTAAATTCATCATCATCGCCCCGCGACTTTCCTCGTATTCGCAGTCCCAGTTCTTTTGGCCTCTCTACCAATATATGCGTCTTTCCCCTTCCTGTCGACGCCCCATCGGAACTTCTGCGTCGGCCTCTCATCCTTTTTGCCGACCATCCCCTACGCCCATCCGTCGAAGCTCATTCTAAGCTTAGCCCCCTGCGGTGATCTCTGGTGTCATGCGTACGACATATAACACACCCCCTCCAAAAGACACGTTAGTTTAGCATGGAGGCTGAGTGGCCCCCCCTTCGCGGCCAAATAGGATTAATTTTTCTGAACTTCTGTGGTTTTAACGCGCCCTCCGAACTGCTCCCACGCCCCTGGGTAGCAAACTTCTGCTGATCATCGATGTCTGCCGCATAACGACGCTTGAATGTACCTCACCCCCGCCCCCTCCCCCATTGTGACAGACACCGCTCATTCTGGCGCTTTTGACCTGCCCATTGCGATTTCGACGTTATCAGCGCGTTCGCTCTACAGTATTATGATTGAGACAACTCGCGAGGGGTATCCAAAACTTTTTTTCCCTAGCGCCCGTAGCCTCCTACTGATGCAGAAAAGACTACCGCTCCCTATGCGTTTTTAACAAGCCTCCTGAGCTCTGTCCGCCCCCACAAGAACTCTCCCAGCACTCCATCCAGGCCATTCGGGAACTACTCCTGACGCAACCTTTCATAATCTCTCTAACCATCGCCAAACATCCTCTGCTAACTTTTCCCGCGTGGGCAACTACTAGCTCTTAGTGTCAGGCTGCTTTTCTTCACTGCGCCGATGCTCCGGCATTAGAATTTCGGCTTAGCACCTTTGCTTTTTACTTTCCTTGGTTTGGAGCCCGTTTTCTATTACAGACCTTTCCAATGAGAGCCTGGCACGAAATCTGCCTCCATTGGTTGTCGGCTAAGAGATGACCTGCAGACATTAGGCACGAGCTCCGCAGCCCCCCAATCATCACTTATTTTCTTTTTTTTTGTCGGGTCGTTTTTGCCAGGGGGGTGTTCTTCTTATTATCTTTGGTTGTGTTTTTTCTCTTTTTTTTTTTTTTTTTTTTTGTGTTTTTTTTTTTCTTTGATGTGGAACTTTTCTTTTTTTTCTTTTTTTTTTTTCTACTAAAACATTTAATTAGGTGTCTTCTCTTTTCAGGATTCTTTCTTTTTTGTTTTTTTTTTTTCTTTGTTCCTTTTTTTTTTTTTCTTTTTTTTCTTTTTTTTTTTTTTTTTTTTTTTTTTTTGTATATCCCTTTACTTTTTTTATATTTTGATTTTTTTTTTTTTATTTTTTTTTTTTTTTTTTTTAGAATTTTGTTTTTTTTTTTGTTTTTTTTCTTTTTTTTTTTTTTTTTTTTTCTCCCTTGTTATATTTTTTATTTTTTTTTTTTTTTTTTTTTTTTTTATATTTTTCTTTTTTTAATGTACGTCCCCCCTGCCATCCGCATTGGACCAGATGGCAGCACGCATACTTATGCGGTTGAACGCGACATGAAAGGTAGTTCTTTAAATTATTGCACTGCGCGGCCGCCCCCATTACGGAAAATCATCGAAAGCGGCCTCCAGTCACCTCGAGTTTCTGGCCTCCTTTAGATAGGAACGAGATTTCAGTATATTTGCGTCCTTTTTGACACCGAACAGCCCACGTCCTATAAGCGTAGCTTTTCCCTCCCACGCCTGACAAATCCTGCCTTTCCTCCGTAGTGCTGCATTTCTGGTAAGAATTTCAGGCCCCTTCGTGATACATTTCCGGTGCAGAGTGATCCTCACTTCCCTACGCTCCCCAAGCTCGAACAGCATTCGCCCGAGGCTTCGCTTGAATATGTCCGCCCCCCAGTGTTGTCCTCTCTTGCATTTTCCTGATTCAAAACCGCATCATAGCGGCGGGCCCCCCCCCCGCTCCCGAGGGGATGAGGCTGCTCCTCATGCATGACCTTCCCAATGGTCACCTTTGCCTCTTCGGAGTGACACGTAGCCTTTGACTCGCGAAACCAGGATTTCCTCCCCTCTATCTTCCCCACTCTCCTCGCCCTTTATAATGCGGGGCAGGAGATTAGACCCCCCCCCCTCCTTCTTTTTGGCGCCATCGCCAGGTTTCGTGTTAGGCTGTGCTATCCCCCGAAGATGAACCACCAACCCCGCTACATACACCTCTTATTCGTCCAGAACGCAGCGAGTCATTTGCAACTCCCCCAGTCCATCAATCTACAGGTATGGCCTAATCTTTATCGTCTGACTGTTTCATTTTTTTCTACTCTTTGCCCGATGAAGCATAGTGGTCTCGTCCCGGATCTAGCCGCCCCAGGCTCGTCAGGCTTCAGTACATCCTAGCACCGAGTACCTTCTAGGGTCGGCTGACCGGGTCGTCCCCGCGCAGAACTTTGAACCCCGAAACCCCACCAATATCCGGACGCCGAGAATAACGATTGCTGTTTTTTCTTTTTTTTTTTCTGATAGAAGCTGGCGGTCCCCCCTTTTGATAGAGTGCTGAGGAAATATTTCTTTTTTCCCTGCCGGAGACATAGTCTTTTCGCCTCCCCCCGTGTTGGTTTTTTGTCTATCGCCATTTTTCTGGGACCTCCATAGTTACTCCGCCCTATACTGTGATTTGATGACGCGACCTAAAATGAATGTTCTCGGACATCTGCAGTTTTACTGGGGCTCGGGCTTCACCACTCGCTGCCGCAAGTTTCCCCACCACTTAAATAAACTTTGTATGTGTCTCCTCGCGAGCCTGGCCGTTCCGCTTCAGTCTAACCGATAGAGAAACCCTTGAAGACTCCGTTGAGCTTTTGGATACATGTATTCGAGAAGAAGCCGTTTCGCGAAGTGCTTTGTCATTTTTTTCGCCGCCATATGACGCGTTCCTACAGGTGAGTTTCTGCCGGAATTACTTTTTTCTTTTGTGAACTTGCCTTTCCTCTGTCTCCCTGCCTTTCTTTAGAGTCGCACCTCCTGAACCGGAAGAAGAAGCAGGCTTTTGCCTCGAGTGCTCTAAGTAATTGGGCGTCTCTGCATTAACAAGTCCCCTTTTCCCCTCTTTCAGGGCCCTCAGCTCACGCATGGGGGTAACTAGTAGATTATTATGAACGACGGTGCCCCTTCGTCCCTAATTTTGGAAACTCGCGGTCTCATAATAGCGCCAGTGCCGGTTTGCATTTTTGGTTTTCCACTTCCCACTCGCAAACGTTTGGGTTTGTCTCAGGCGCATGCTGGTTATTCTTATTCCGACGCGGAAGCGGACGCTAGAGTGAGTTAGGATTGAGTCCCTTTTTCGTGTGCCTCACCGATCCTGTTTTCTTCTCCTCCGATAAGAGATAAATCCGAACGTCTTCTTTCTGCGGAGATTTCCCCTGTTTTTTTGAACCCTCCTGACGCCGTTCCTCTTCCTATAAGATCTTTCAGGCGGTTCCTTCTCCACGCGGACGCACTCCCCCCTCCTTAAAGACCTGCGGATCGTATTCCAATAGCGCAATCATTTTTCCATTGCCCCCGCTTCTCGTAGCTTTCGCTTTTTCCTCGCTTCCCACGCCTCGTCATCTCCACTCCCTTCCCTTGCAGTCACGCCGCTTCATCTGACGGTTTTTATCAATAGCGCCCCTGAATGCCTGCGGCTTTCCCCTCCTTGTGGCGACGGCGAGGGCCTGGCAGCGCTTTTGAGGCGTTTAACACTTTTCGCGACTGCGAGCTTCACATCGCCCCCTTTTTCTTTGGAGGAAATCGCTCCATCCTATGCCCTCCCCAACATTAATTCCCATGGCCACAAGGCCCCCCCCCCTCCCTTCGTAATCAGCCCGCCCGCGATTCGCTCCCCAGGACCCGCAAAATATCCTTCAAAGTATAGGGAGGAACACTTGGATAACGTTATCCCTTCCTGGTGGCCCCAGTCCGCAGCCCACTCCCCTAGCTCTTTTTTCCCGACGTCGTTTGCTTAGTCGCCAGATCCCCCCTGAATTTTGCTGGTATTCTTTAATAGTCCGGCATTCTTGATGAGAGGCAATGCCTGTCAGCTTGGTATACGGGGCAAAAACAATAGGAAGCCTCGATTTCCCATCTGTAAGTAGAGCAGCCTCCTACGATGCAACGTTTGATGACTTCTCCTCAATTTTTTGCCCCTGCCACCACAGAATATTAATTAACCCTCCTTAACGAGCGTGCAATCCCCCGCCCACCCACCACTATCACCCACGCCCGCCTTTTTCCTTTTACAGCTCCCTCATTTAACCGTCCTCTTTCTCTTACGTTTTCCATCGGTCATCGAGAATCAGGCAGAGCAGGGGCCAAATTTGCCGGTGTTCCGGCGGCGCCTTTCTGCTTACAAGCCTCAAAATTCCCGACCACGTGGTTAGGAGCAACTTCATCCTCTCGACTTTGCACTTGCAAGGCCCCGTCTCATGTCATCCGGATATGTATTTCATGCGATCCTGTCATCTCTTCCCCCGTACCGCTGGGATATCGTTTCCTCCCGATTGCTCTCTACTTAGCTGATTGCCATGGAAATATTCAAAAAACCCCTTTTTGCGAACATCGCCCCCCCCTGTACGGGAGTAATAAGCAACGCGAGCAATTTGTTCAGTTTCGACCATTAATCATCGCTTCTCAGTCCCGCGCGCGCTGTGGTATTGCCGTAGTCCTCTGAGAAAAGATTTCCCCTCCCCGTGAGTCAGTTGTTTTGTCCACGATCCTGTCTTGAGTTTCTATATCCAAGCTCGACATGCCTGCCCCTGTTGCACAGGACCTCCCTATCCTATGACCGGCTTTCCAGCCCGGCATTATAATTCGCCGGTTCGCTTCACGCGCGGACTCCGGCCCTCCTGAAGACGAAACACAATGTTTCTCTGCTCCAAGACTTGTGTAGAAGACGTCACGGCGCCCTTTCCACTTGCATCCCTTCTCCTCGGAGGTCTGTTTGTCCCACACTTCCCCATGAGCCAATTCATACGGGCGCATTCTTTTACAGATTTTCCTCTCCTTTTTTTTTGAAACAGGGGACGGTTTGCTTTTTTTTCCCCCTGAGGCCGCAAAAACACTCTGTGTTCGTGAAATCCAAAGGAACCGACATTCTCCCGCAGAGTGATTTCCATCGACTTTAGCCATATACTCCCGTTCGTGATTGTTGATTTCTCTGCTCCACCGGATGCCCCATCCCGGCGTTATCGGATCAAACACACTGTACTCCTCCCGGATAGACGACCCTTTTCAATCAACCTGGGAGTCCCGTACTACCCAAGTGAAGTTCTCTTCCCACTTTTCCCTTGTTTTGAGTATTTTCCCTTCTATGACGTATAAGCATGTCACGCAATCCGCCCTCACGAATGCAGCCTCTCGCCCTCTACCTTCACAAGTCTTGACCTGCGCCATTTACGTTTTTTTCTTTCCACGATGAGGACATCCTTACGCACTTCCATTTTTCTCCATTCTCTGTATACTTGAGCACGCGCTGCCCACTGGCCCCACGACTTCCGGTCGCCGGTCCTCTCCCTCGTATACGTGTCCACTCTTTGTTGACCACTGTTTTCTTCTCCCCTCTAGACTTTTTTGGTTGTCGCTCAGTCTCCTTTCGTAGTGCCTCCTTTCGCTATCTCTGTCTGGTCTTTCCAGACGATGACTGCTAAGCCAAATTGGTTGTTCGGCCCTCCCTTTTTTTTTCTTGTTGCTCGTGCTTGTCTCTTCCCGGTTTTTGGAACAGCAAAGCAAGCACGATCTCGAAATCGCCGCCACCCCTCTCCCCAGCGTTGCGTCTTCCCTGATGTCCCGTAACGGAAAAAGACCGAGCTCCACTTCCGTGCAGTTCCTGTCCCCTTACGGTTCTCTCCCCACTATCTTGACTTTCTCTATCTTCTCTAAACACGCGAATCGCGCCCTTTTCCCGCACCAGACCATTCTGGATTCGAATCCCGTCGTCCTATTCATTAACTACCGCTTCACATGACATTACCGCTCCTTGCAATTCGCCCCCCCTTCGCGAAGAATGCCGGGTCACGGAAATTTCCCTCGTTAGGCGTGTGTTTCGTCGCTATCTTGTTGTTTGTCCACTTCTCGCGGCTCAAAGTGACAGCACAGTTTTTTTTTTTTTTTTTTTTTTTTCTTTTTTTTTTTTTTTTTTTTTTTCCGCCTCGTTTCCGCTGTCCACCCTCGCTCCCCAGTAAGCACTTGTCCTGGTTTCTTCTGCCGGCTGCGTTCAGCTCCGTCTGCCCTGTACCTCTCGCTCTCCATCTCCACGAAGATCCCGACTTGCAGAATCCGCTCCTACGGTCGCGAATATTTTTGATGCAAAAACTTACAGAGCGCTTTTTCTGGCATGTGTAAACTCCCCTCCTTTTCAGTCCCTTTATTCGACTGTTCGACCTTGCCCGGTCCCTCATTATTCCGCTTCTTGGTTCTTTTTCTTTTTAGCGCTTCTTCATTGAATAGGTCTTCGAAACAGTCTTCTCGAGACCCTTCATTCCCCTCTGCCGACAAGCGACCCCCCTCCAAGCGTTTTCCTCCCGGTGTCGAGATCCGCTGTCGCCACCCATATACTCCCGCATCGCCATCGCGTGCACCCGCTGTTCGACCGCCATCTGTCCTGCTAAATGTCTGTGAAATTTTCGTCCTGCTCCCTTTCCCCCTACGAAAGGATCCCTTCAGCGGCTGATCACGGCTGATTTGTCTCTCTGTAACAGCTGTACACACGCCTTCCGCTGCACTCGCCCTGTTGCCTACGGAAATCGCGCCCCCGTATATTGACGCGCGTTTCGCTTTTCAAGACCCTGTCTCCATTGAAGACACATTTACTCTTCTCCTTTCTGTGCTGAGCTACCTTTAAGAATTAAAGCTCCATAATTCGTTCGGGGCCGGTTGTGTTTTTCCCTACTTGTGCAACCTTTTCTAAAAATGTACCCACATCCGAAGATCGTCATATTTCCTCTTCTCGACAACGCGCCCAGCTACGACCCCCGTTCCTTCAATCCCCAGCTGTTTTCAAGAGGAATAGTCAATCGCTTCCCTCTTTCAATTAACGACTTTGCCCCCGCTTTTTCTAAACTTTTTCTTCGTAGTTTTTCTGATACCCTAACCCAGAAAGTCAACGTTATCCGCCTCCCCGCCCCCCCCCCCCCCCCCCCCCATGGAAATTATGAAATCTCGACCCCCTTGACCCCCCATGGAAGTAGTCAATGGAGGAAGCTCTCCCCAATTGTGTGCAAGTTCTCTGTGCTGGCGGCCCTGGTCGTCGCCTTTTTCGCGGTGCCTACAACAAAATCATGCCCCCCCTCAACCTCCCTCACCTGTATTCACCATCAGACTGACCGCTGAGCTACACACCTGCGCTCCCCACCAGTCCATGCCACTTCGAAAGCTTGCGAGACCTTTTAGTCCTCCGGTCATCTGTACCAATAGCCATGCCCGGCTTGTTCTGTTTTCCTTTTTCTTCTCTGTCAAGCTGATAGTTGCTGCGAGAATTTTCTCCTTCGGGAGGTAGGTTTTTTGTCCAATAGCACAGCCCCCCCCTGTTAGCGTTAGCCACAACACACACCCCCCCCCGATGCCGAGCATGGCCCCACGCTACGCCACGAAAGACGAACCCAACACCCCCCAGGACCGCGATGCACTCCTCTCCTTTTTTCCGGGACTATGAACTTCGACGTTGCATCATCAGCCTGTGCTCTTTGAGACTTTAAATAGTTGCCTGTTCCCAGAATAAGCGGGACT
>Ga0179593_1437173_pt1 | contig 15892 bp, 23 predicted proteins | sample CZODoug2_1_08_16_FD_185931 | JGI IMG/M metagenome (GOLD analysis project Ga0179593, IMG submission 185931) | Vadose zone soil fungal communities from Angelo Coast Range Reserve, California, USA - CZODoug2_1_08_16fungal (PacBio error correction) | ecosystem: Environmental > Terrestrial > Soil >... | reverse complement strand
TTTTCGCTTACAATCGCGCTCTCTCGCCCCTCCCCTTTTAGCACTCTGGAGCTGAATCGAACGAGTTGGCACAAAATACAGCGCTTTTGAAATCCCCCTCTTTTGCCAGGTTTTTGCTGGCGTTGCTTTTACCCCCCCCCATTCGGATGATTGGCTGCCCGGTCTCTCATTCCACAACCGTGTTCGATACAGTTTTACTTTCATCCTTTCTTTCCCACCCTCTGCGAAGACTTCCATCCCTCTGCCGTGGCGCTGGAGCGGCACAGCCTGAGCACCCCTTTTTTGGCGTCCCTTAATTTTGGACGCATGTTTTGTCCTGGCAGTTCTGCAACTCTCCTCGGTTTTGCTGATTGAGGACGTAAATTTGACCCCTCACCTTTTTTATTACGGACACCTCCCACTCATGTCCGGGATACATTTTCAAATCAGTTCCCTGCTTATTTGACTCGATACCGCTCTGATTACCTTTACTTTTGTGCTGTCCATACCCTGACCCAGCCCAGTCAGTCTTCTTCTTTATCGTCTTTCGGTCATGCGCACCTCCACCCTTCTTTCGTCCGGAATATATTGCATTCCCTCCATGTCGGCCCAATCGTCGCTATTCGCCGCCGGCCAGCAGGTTGAATTTGTTTTCCATCCTTTCCTGCGGACAGATTCAACCCACCTCCCAGATGAGTTGACGTCCTGTTTTTTCGTTTGTATCCAAAACGGGGCTTCACCTATATGGGCCAGTTCTGTCTTCCGCACCATTTTCCTCCCTCAGCAACTTGATCGGCGTGTCTCCTTTTCCTTTCCTACCCCTCGGTCCCCCCCCTCCTTTGGGGGCTCATCACTCAGTCATTTTTTGTGCCCTTACCCTTCCTTCCCCTCGCGGAACTTCGGCCTCTTCGACACTGCCACAAGGCGCCTTTTACGGCACTGCTTCTCTTTCTTATCAGTCGCCACACTCCAAGCCTCGTTCTGAATATTTTCCCCTATTCTTTACCAATCCTCACGTTTGTCTGTCCGGCTGTTTTCAATTCCCCACCTTCGTGAGTACTTTATACAAGCTCTTTTCCACGACCGCGCTTCATGCTTTCCCTCTTACCACGCGTTTCGGGTCTCCGCCAAGTTCTTGCCCAGCGCCCGTTGCCACTTTCGACTTATTGGCTTCGAATGGCACTCATCTAGAAGTAACAGATTTTTTCTACCCTCTAAACTCTGCCCTCGTACCCCCCCCCGCTCGTGATGTAGAGTAATTTTTTTGCTCCTTTCGTGGGAGAATGCCCCCCTTAGTTAATCACAACTCCAACTGCTTCAGGAACTTGTTGGTCCCCTTCCCCCAAGCGAAATTTCACCTGTGACATGGGCACGCGCACTTTTTAACTCGCTCTTTTCACGCGGCCTCTGATTATCGTGCGCCACTCCCCCGTCCCTTTCCACCAAATCACGGTGCGGCCTTCCTAACAGCTCCCTCTTCCTATTCCTTCAAACCAATATTCACTGCCCAGCCCTCTTTCTTGTCCCTCCCCAATGATTCCATTCTTGCGGTTTTTTACTAGCTTATTGCTGGGATTTTTCGCTTCCCTACCTCTCCTACAGCGATGGAGCTGAACGGTCGATACTATTGGCTCTTCAAATCATATTCAACCGTCAAATTTACCTTTCGAGTTTTTTTAACTTTGCGATTAATCTGCCTTCTTTTTATCTCTTCAGATTCGGGTTTCGCCGACCCATTCTTGTGAAGGCAGCGATTCCCCTTCACCGTTGTTCGACCCTCTCTTGATAAGCGGGCTTGGACTCCTACGGCCCTCGGCGATTTCTCGCCATACTTGTTTTTTTTTTGGGGGCGCTTGTGTTATCTCCCCCCATCGCCCCCCAACTCCCGGTATTTTCCGGCTTCTGTACGTGATCCCTCCCTCCCCAACGCCCCCATTACACGGCGTAAGCACTTCTCATACGCCTATCTTCCCAACCGGGGTCACATTTAGGCCTGACCCTCCCCCTGTCCCTCCTCAAAGTTAAACACCTACGTAATTCCACCGGTCCCCCGCGGACTCGCTTTTTCAAACCGTGGAGCATTTTGCATAACACCAGCTTCTCCCCCCGTCTGTAATCCTTGGTATCGCGGGCAAAGTGTCTTAGCTTTCCTGGCTAAATTTCACCCCTTTCCTATCACAGGTGGCCTCCATGGTGCCTTTGGGTTTCCTTGTAAGCTCCAATCCTTTTCTGTCCTTTCTCCTCTGCGGCCCCTTCCCTTTAAACCCTCGTAGCCGCCGGGCACACCGCCTTTACGATGACTTTTTCTCCCCCTGGTTTCCAAATCGTGCCGACGAATTGACCTTCCCCCGGCTTCGACGGCCACTACCCCCCAGAGGTCTTTTTCCAGCTCCCCCTGCTGTATCTTATTCCTCTTCAAATAACCCGTAGACGATTGCTATACCCACCCACATGTTCAACCGTGCGATTGTTTCTTTCCCCCTGTTGAAGTTTTCGTCACCAATATTTAGGGACAGTTATGGAAGGTGGAGTCTGCACCCTTCCCTATTTGTCCCCCATTGATTAGAGCAGCAGCGTGGCCGTTACCACATCAGCAAACCTGCCCTTGATTTCCCCCCTGGCCGATTTGACTACCTTTGACCCCCGGGGCATTCTGTCCTTCCATCCCTTTCGTGAAATTTTGATTGTTTTCCCTTATCCCGCCAAATCCCTTGAGTTTTTTTTTCATCATCGCAACCACCCCGTCGTCTCCCCCCCCACGTATTTCGACTCGTGTTCCCCCCCTTTAGCGGCTATTTGCCGGCAGCTACACTGTTGCCCTAGCGTTGGAACCCCTTGTTTTCTGCATTCGCCTTGACCGGTATTGGTCTGGCTAGAGCCGTTTTTAGTACGTCTCTTCGTGGCCCGTATTTTTTCCATTATCTTGTTGTCCCCCCTCCTGACAAAGTCTGGTTTTCTTCTTTTATCCCCAGCCGTCTTTTAACAGCTGCGGCCCCTGTAACTTTATTCGACTGCAGGCCGCGCCCCCACCTCCCGGCTCCCTTCAAAATGTTCTGTGCAACGTTAAGTTTATTTAATTTTCTTCCGCAGGTTGGCCCATAAACCCCCCTACACCCGCGCTCAGACTTTCCCCGACCCCTACAAAACACGCCATTCCTCGCTTGGAACAGGGCCAAGGAAGGTTCCTCTACCGCGTATGGGTGATTCCCCCTCCCTCATTCGAGACGTCTTCCCTGCTTTGCACGTAATTGCCAACTACCACCAGCACTTTTTTTCCCCCTAACTCTAACCGAGCAGGCTCACTTGACCTTTTCTAGAGGAGGACACTCAACAATGTTTTGCTACGATTCTCGTATGGTCCACCGTCTTTAACTTCACCCCCCGTCCTTTCATTCGTGCCTCAACTTTCCCATTCCCCTGAAATCATTACTTGGCAATGCTCTTCCTATCTCCCCTTAACCGGCTTCTCGCCTTCCGCAGGCAGCCAGAAATTTGATTTTTTTTTCTTTTGTCCTTTTTTTCTTCTACCCTTTCCCCACCCCCCCGGTTCACCCGGACTTTTTTATGTCCCTTTCGGTCGGGATGGACTTCGTGACCGACATCGGCGGTTTCGCTTTCCCCGTACTCTCACCAAGTAGCAGAAAGGATACCTTTTACCCTTTACCACTCTCTATTATCCCCCAATTTTTGTTTTGTTGTCCTTATCCCCCCTTAAGTCACTCAGAATTATCATTTACACAGCGGTCTTCACTCCAGCACGCACGCAGTCAGTCCTAACCGGACCTCGATCCAGACCACTGTCCACTAGGTCTCACGCCCGCCATCCCCTTCCCCCATTATTCCAGGTCATTATGGAATCGCCCACTATTTCGAAACCGCACCCCCCACCCTTCTAGTGCAAACCCTCCGACGCAGTCAATTTACGTTGCCTTTTAATGGCGTTTTTTACCCCCACGCCACCTTGTATCTTATAAAAATTGTACTTCAAACTACACTGTTTTTTTTTTTTCCCCCTTTCGGGGTTATGGTTTACCTTCTCTCCTGGGCCTTTTCTTTTTGGTAATGACCTCTCGGTTCCGCTTCTTTCCACCCCTTTTTGGCTCCCGTTGCTCTCATTAGTCACCCTTTTATCCTTGCCCCCGCCTCGCTGCTTTTTGGTATCCCGGCCTCGCTGACACGCTCCTTTATCCCCCCTTTTGTCTACATGGACTTTCTGGTCCCTTCTCTTGACTTACCTTTTTCTGACCCGAGCGTTGCGCTGGTTGCACGCCCGCTTTTCACCCCCCCCTCTCTGAATCCCTTCAAGATAAACACTGAATATGTCACCACCCCCCTGCTTCCCTCAGCCTACCACCCTCTCCTTTTCTTTTCATTTAAGCAGTCCCCCAAATAGGCTGTTTTTGAACCCCTGCTCTAGAGAACAACACCCCTCCCGGACCATGAATAACCCGCAACGTCCCCTTACTCAGTCACCGGCCATTCCTCTTTCAGTTCTAAAGTACCATCTACTCGGTAAAGACACCTGCTATGTTTCTCCGCCATGTCCCCTCTTTCTTTATTTTTACTCCTCCTTTTCAGACTCCCCTCCGTACCATTGCTACTTTGAAACCGAGGTCTGACCCCTTTTGCGTCGGCAATACTTTCTTCCTCCTTTCCCATCTTATTTCGAATCGACGATGTCTTTCTTTTCACCCCAACGATCCCGCCCCCATCGCAAACCCACCGCTGATCATTTCACATAACACCAACCTTTCTCTTATTCCTTTCCTTTGCCTTCCGTTTTTATTTCCCTTCCTTGCAGTCTTCGCTTGGTTTCGTTCTTTTAATCCCTGATCTGTTCACACGCCTTGCCCGCTCAGCACAATCTCCTTTTTATCTTTTTTTCGAGTCACCTATCCCTTTTTTCCACTTTTCTGGTGAAACCTGTAAAACATTTTCGAGACCCTCATCCCGCCGTTGATGATTGCTCCTTCTCTAGTTGCCCCCTTCTCGGGCCCCCTCTTGCCCCCTCCTCTGGCTTTTCGCTGCTGAATTGATTCGAACCCACCCCACCTCTTGCCCCCTCTCTATTCGAAACGCCCCCCTTCCCCGGCTTAGGCTCCTCCTCTTTCCAAACAGGGTAGCACTCCCCCTTGCTTTATCCCTTACCTCTGCACCAGCACGCCCGATATTTTCCCCACCTTCCCCCCTCCGCTCCCCTCCCCTAACCCAATGTAGGACCCCTTAGCCCTTTCACGGACCCATCAACTTTCAATCTCCCTTTTCCACACAAATAGAATTTTACGCCGGCCACTGAACATGTCCTGCACCGTTTTCCTCTCCTCCAGCCCCGCGCTATACGGAAGTTTGTCTCTTTGGTTTCTCAAGGTTTGAGAGCGGTACTCTTTTCCTCCGCTGGAATTTGTTCCCAGATTTCCCCTTTATTGCCAGTCCAGCCCCCCTAGCCTCACACCCCTTCAGTCGTATTACTCTCTTTTTTGAGTAGACACCCCTCCGCACCCACTGCTTTTTTGCTTGTTCCCCCATAGCCCAATTTCTCCCCCCACCCAATACGATCCTTCGCCCGCCCCAGCATTTCCTTTCTTCCAATCCAGCGTTTCATTCAACCCCCAATCCGTTTAAAGTGTCGGTTACCACTCTATTCAGCGGTTTGCCTTCTTTCCGCACATACAGCTTTGTCCTTTCAATCGATGCCCGTCACCCCACTACTCCCACAAAGCAGCGTGGTGCTAAGCTTCAATTTCGCGTTTTTGACAATCGGTACCCCCTTCCCTTGCACATACCCCTGCTTTTATTCAAGCCCCCAATTGTGCTTCTCTCCTTTCCCATACGGTCTCCCTACGCACCACCACCAAGAAACCCGATCCCCCCCTCCCTATCGAAACGCCACCTGCTTCCAATTGTTCTTATGCAACGTCTCCTTAGAGGTTCCCTTTGTGGGCCACTCACATCAGTTCATCCACCCTACTCGTCGCCCGGATAGTGTTGTTTCAGCCTTCCCACTAGACTCCCCCTCCTCTTTTTACTTTTCCCCCCCCCCCCACGTTGTCCCCTCCCCCCTGACCCCGGACTCACCATGGTCGTTTCTGACACCACAAATGATTGGTTTTATGGGTTCTCCCCCTAATGCCCGCACAGCCTCATCCTTTTCCACTTCTTCTACAATCCCCCCTATACTCTTTTTTGACAAGTGTACTTTCCCCGCGCCAATTTGTTACGTGCTTCGCTCCTGCCCCCCCCCCCCCCCCCCCTCCCTTCCCCCCATTCTTTCAACCAGCGCATATCGCCTTGCCTTTCTCCCCTTCCCTTTCTTTTTGAAACACGAACCACGTCCCCACTTCGCGGGAAGTGAAGCCCCCCCCTTTCCCTTTCCCCCCCTCTTTTTCGCCAGACTCCCGAGGTTGACTCTCCGACGCAATGATTTGCATATCCCTTCTCTTCGTCCTTCCTACCTTTTATGTCGGGCGAGCAGCTCATCTCGACTTCCTGTGCAGCCTCAACCCCATGATGCTCCCCGCACCAATTCCTTTCGCCCTTTCCTTTCTTTTTCCAGATGATCCCAACGAACACTTTCTTGTTCTCCAACTGAGAGCCCCACGCCCTCCTCTTCACTTGAGGAGGGCTCCGATGATTCGACCCAGACTGTGCCCGTGTCTTCCCTGCCCCATAAGGCCGTGTTTCTGTCCCCACTCGCCTTTTCCACCTTTTTTCCCCCGCCCCTGCCCACCTCACTCCCCTTTTCTCCCATTGGAATATTTCATTTCAACTTCCTTCAAAGCATTTTCCCTGCTTTCTGTTTTTTTCCGCCTCTTCTAGCCCGTCGTCGTTCGGGGTCCCCCCCCGGATGCAGCTCTCGGAGAGACGCTAAGGTATGTGATGATAAAGCGAATCTAGTACAAAGTGTGTCGAATGTGTTATCAATATTTTTCTTATTAATGTTTTTACCCTGAGTATTTTATTGTATTGGACATCGGCGGGCACCCCTTCAAATCAGCCACAGATTCGCACAATCTCTATTTCCTCATCATGTTTATCATTTGTAGCCCTGCTTTTTCTTCAAGGCATCACATTGTTCTTCTCACTTTTGCATTGAACAGAATTTTGTACTGTCTCTTGTTCTTCGATCCAACTTCCTTCCTCAGTATTGCAACTCCTTTAATCATGCCTAACACAGTTCACCACATGCCCCTCCCCTCGTTTTTTTTCGATTTTCCTTTCCCTTTCCATTTTTTTTCCCTTTCCCTTTTTTTTTTTCTGCAAGCTTCGCATACCGCAGTCACTCACTCTTCCTTTTCCCCGGTCCGTAGCTCGCACCCCAGTTTTCCCCCTGTCCGGAAAGACGCCGGTATCCCTCGAGAAACTCCTTTTTTTCGACACCCACTTTTCTTTTTCATTCCACCGAGATCCCCCGGACTTACCGTACGTCTACTCCCTTGCCTCTCGTGATTTCATTTCCTCCCCCTCATCCCCCCATTCTTTCCTTTTCCCCGAATTGGCCAACAAGACTTCGCCCAGCCCAAGAGTGGCGCAGGTTATCACTGGGCTTTTTCTGCTTTACAGCCCAAAAGGTCCCCCCAGAATTTTTATCTTCGGCGAATGACAACCCTTTTCCCGACCTTAAAGACCCCAACGCCCCCACACACACACCCCCCTGACAACCCGCCCCCTTTGTTTCCCCAATGCAATGTCATCTTTGTCTTTTGGCCCTCAAGTCCAAATAACCCCCCCTGTCATTCAGAAACCACTCTGCTCTTTTTGTTTAAGCGGTCGGCTTCAGACCCAGCTTTTCTTTTTTCCCCCCTTTTTTCCTCACTCTAGCGAAGCGAATCTCATTGCTTTTTATCTTTTCCTCCCCTCTTTTTTTTTGTTGAGATGGTTGATCGCAACGCTGCTCCCCCTCTCGCAGTTCCATATGAATTACCCCTCTGACGCAATCTGTTTTTGCGACATTGGTCAAAAAATTACAGCGGCCTTCCTCTTTCCCCAAGTCGGTGAAAGCCCCGTGTGTTTGCTTTTGGTTCCCCCCTCCGCTACACTTACCCCCCCAATTCTTCTTCCCCCCTCGGAAACTTTTCAACGTTTTCAATTTTCACAGTGGTTCCTCCCCCCCCCTTGAGTGGCCTGTCCACCGCTTCCCGACCGTTGGTGATTTTTCTTCCAATTCACGCCCTCCCCCCTTCCATTCCAGTTCGCGCCGGTGACTTTCCTGTGCTTTCCCCATCAGCACCCGCAGAACAAGGCGGTTCCCCACCGCATATGGTTCTTGCCCCCCCTTTTCTGAATGTTCGCAAGGAAGAATTGTTTTATATTTTCATTAAAAACACGAACAAACGCAACCTTTCCAGTATTTTTGCTGCTCGTGGATACCACCCCCTAGGCCACATTCTTCAACCTTGTCTGTTTCTGACCCGATCTCCTCTCACCCCCATGTCTCACTTTTGTTACTGCGATCACAGCCCTGCGTCGTCACCCTTCCGCGTAAGAATTTCAGCTCCCCCCCCCCCCCCCTCTAGTCCCACCACCTATGTTTGCTGCCACCCGCTTAACTGGGAAGAGCTTTTTGACCTACATTCCCCTTCCCCCCTAACCGATCGAGATTTCGCCTTTTTCCCTTCCTCCTTCACACGACGATTGTACTACCAGTCAATCGTTTCTCTCTTCCTGCAGGATTGCTTTTTTCATGTCAGGTTCGGCTCCCCTTCAACTTCCGCCCCCACCCCCACCCCTGTTTTTTTTAAGCCGCCACGTGGGGTGTGGCCATCCTTAGGGTGCATCACTTGTTTTTTTTTTTCTTGTTTTTTTTTTCTTTCCCTTACCCTGCGCGTGGGACGTTATAACACTTAGACCTCCTTTAAACCCCGATCCCTGCTTCGTTTGTCTCATGCAATTATTTTGTTTGAACCTTCTCCGCCCTTTTACTCTTCTTTGCGGGCACTCGCAGTTGCAGTACCCATCGCCCCCTTTTTTGGTGTGTGTGTGTTTTGTTTTTTGGCACTCACCCTTTCGTCTTTTTTCATGATGCCAAAGCCAATTCGATAGATTGGAATTTGTGCTGACACTTGCAGTCCCCCCTCCTTCTAGATCTTATTCTTTTTCTGGCCTCTCCCTTGCACCTTTATTTCAAGATTTTTTTTCCCCTCCGATCCTCATTCCCTTCCACCTTTTCCCTTTATGTGCAGTACGTCCGTCGGCTCTTCTATTCAAATTTTTTCCTTTTTCCCTAATACTTCAATCTGTGCTCTTTAGGGTCCCCCGCGCGTACTCTCTCTCGTTTAATTTCCACCCGGTTTAGTGTCTACCTATCTTTATTCGACGACTGGCCCTTTCGGTCCCCCTTCCCTTTTTTCAGTAATGTTTAGGACAGAGCTGCGTTCAATTGTCTGATCCATACCTTTGTTTCACCCCCTCCAGTCGTGGTGTAGGCGGGAAAGAGGGGAGAATTGTCCCCCACCCTTTCCTTCCCGGCTTTTCGGGGAAACAGCGACCCCCTTTTCCTTTTTTCCTTTTTTTTCCCTGCGCACCGGCACGCACGCCTTTTTTTAGGCCTCCGGCACTTCTGAACAACTATGTCTTGCAGCTCCCCCCAGTTAATTAATGAAATTTCGCATTGACGCAAACCATCTCCAGAGCCTGCTTCGTTATCATTCCTTTTCTTTTTTTAGATCGTATGGATTGACAGTTTTTCTTTTTCCCTCTCCCTTCAGGGTGGAGCGGATATCAGACCTTGTGCATCTTATCAGGGGTGCCCCTCAACTTAATGATGTCCGCGCCCTTTTGGTACTTCCCCCCCTTTTTTTTCTTTGACTCTTACGGGCACGGCCCTGATTTTTTCCTTGCCTTTTACTGACGCCTTTTCCGACACTTATTTGATCACCGGAGGGTTGGATCCTCTTTTCCGGTTTTCTTCCGATTTGTGGGAGTTGACGGTCGTTTACCTTGCGTGGCCCGTATCCTTGCCCCCCCAGACGCTGTTTCGTTATCCTCACCCTCTCTCCGGCACCACGGCACCATTTTTTTCCCCTTCCCCCTTATTCCCCTCCAGATTTCCTACATCCCCCCAGTCTTAACTCCAACCGTTACGCTTTTCCCAACAGCCACCGAGTCCCGACGTCTTCTATTAACTTTTTTCGCGTATTCCCTCGCCCTTTGAGCCGTATACTCTTTGCAGTGACTTTCAGACTTGAGCGGAGAACATTCGAGGTTCCCTCCGTTTCTTTCCACTGTCAGTGATGCGGCGAAGTCATTGGTGTCTTCCCCCATTGTTGTGTGATTGGTTGGCGCATGAGTTTCCCCTCCTCTTTCCCTTTTACTGCGTCGTGCACCACGACCTCGGCAGCTGCCCCCTCCTACGCAGAACTTACCACCGATTCTTCCCCGAAACACAAAGGCCTTTTCCTCCCCTCCCCTTGAAGGCGTGTCGGCCAGTGTTCCCACTTCTTTTTCCCCCAATAAACGGACAGAGGTCTCCACCTCCTTTGTTCCCTTCCCCGTTTTTTCCCCCAGCTTCTGGATTGATGACACTCCCGACACGCCACTTCCACCCGGAGAGTATCCTTTTCTTCCTCGCCTGAATCTCGTGTCGTGCCTTTTTTCCCTTTCCCCTAAACCGCCAAGATTCTCTTTAGACTCCCTTTCATGGAATCAAGCCTTGTTCACGCGATTCCGTTACTTCCGTGGACGGTCGACCATTCTGCTGCGTTTTTTGAATCAATTCTTTTTTGGCCACCACCCATCGTCATGAAACGCACTTCTTCTTCCAACCCCTTTCCCCCCTCAGACCTGCTCTGGCCACACTTTTGCTTTACCAGTCCGTTACTGTTTTTTCTTAGGTCCCTTCATTCCCTTCAAAATTGGCGGGAATGTATGGTCTTCACCTTTTTTTTTCATGGGCCTACGAGCGGGTTTTCTCTTTTGCTTCTTCTCCCTCTCTTATGGTTTCACTCGCCAGCACCCCCCCCCTCTCTTGTTTAAGAAAGACACTTGCTGTCCTTTTGACTTCGACCGTGATTCCCCTCCCGTTGTGCCGGACCAGTTACTGGTACCTCTTTTTTTTCACAAACCCCCCGCACACACCTCCATCTCCACAGTATCCCCTCCCTACCACATTGTTCTTCAGTGAACTCGGTCTGCAGGACCGGCCCTTTCGTTATTTTCCAGATCGAGAAACCTCCCTCTCCCCTTTTCCTAACTGCTACCAGGTGCAGACCTTCCCCTTATTTCCAATTTACAAAGCGACCCATGACGTAGTCCCTGACCTTTCCCCCTTTTCTACCTCTTTGACAGGCAACTTTTGACCTGGTTAGAACCTTGTTCACAAAACAGCCTTTTTGATTTATTGTAATTTTTCTCCTTTTTCTCTTCCCCGGTTTCGTATTTTGGTCCTCCCCCTCCGCCTTTTCCGGAACTCCCCTTTACTATATGACATGTTCAGGACCCCAGGTTCGGCAGAGGACTTCCTTTTGCGGTCCCTTTCTTCCAATAGCCACCACTCTACAGCCTTCCTCCCCCCCTAATTGAATTCAGGTATTCCTCTTCCCCTCTCCTTTTTTTTTTTTTAGAGCAATTTTTTGCCCCTGATAAGTATCACCCTTTAACACGCGCGATTCAACGTGGCAAATTTCGCCGCACCGTCCATTAGGCTTCCTTCCCTACCTGTCACCACTTCACGTGCGTCAGTTTTGCCTCTCATTCCTCTTTCCCTGCGTGTATTTGCCCTTTTTCATACCCCTTCGACTTCCATATACTCGTCTTTGAGCACCACCTTCCCCCTCCCCTCAAGTCCAAACTGCCAACCAGGATCCTTTACAACCCTCTCAGTTAAAAAATTTTCCCTTTCTCTAATCCTCTTTCTCCCTCGCTCTTTGGCTTCTGCTTACCATCAGGGAGTTTCACCTTGACCCTTTCCTGTTAGTGCATTGTGACCCCTTTTTTCCTTCTTTTCAGAGGGTTTCACACGATCCCAACGTTGCATTCCTTTGCCCAACCGCACGAACGCCACCTTCCTGTCAGATACCCCCAGCTTTCTGACTACCACACTTTTTCGGTCTGAGGATGTTAGCTCCCCCCGTGCGAAGGTTTGGCCACACCCCCTCTCCCCTTCCCACCTTCCTTCTACACCCGTTCTTTCCCTTTTCCCCCCCCCTGCGTTCGAATTTTCCCCCCCGTAGTTCTTCCCTTTGCGGGCCCTTTTCATCTCCCCCCGATTCTTCGGCCCCTTTTTTCTTTCTTTTTTCTGGAAACACAAAGATACACGAATTCTCTCCCCTCATTAAGCCCGCTCACTGCCCTCCTCTTCTTTTTTTTGTTCACCCACCCCTCTCTCCTTTTTGGGTTTAAGAATCGTCCGCAGTTCACCTTCCCCTTCCTTTTTCCCTTTGGCTCCCCCCCGTCCTGACAATGCCCCGTACTTTGTTTTTTTTGCCCCCCTCCGTTTTCTATTTGACGGTTTTTTCCCCCGGTTCCCCCGGGTCCCGTTATTGCTCCTTTTCTTCTCTTTAGTATTTTCAATTTTCGGCCCTCCTTCCCCCAACTTTTCGAATACTCTTTCGCTTTTCTTTGTTCACGTTGCCATCTTTAGCCTCTTTTATTCGTTGGATTCATTGTCCCACCTTCGTTTCTTTCGACCCCGCGCGTTGTTTCTCGCCCGGCTCCTTTATGGCCTCCGCCTGCTCCAGCATCTTCAGCCCCGCATATTTGGTGCACCCTTTTCCAATTTTTGCGTTCGATCCATCCGCCCCGCATTTCTTCGTGGCACGACCTTTTACTCTTTCTGCCTTGGCCGACAATTTCTCCTTTCCGCTTGGTCAAAACAATCCACGATTTTCTCCGAGTTTCCCTCTTCCCTTTGCGCTCCCTTTTCCCTTTTTAACCCTGGTAGCTTGCCATCTACCACCTCCCACTTTACGCGCGAAGATCTTGGCCAACCACCCCCTCTCCCTTCACCCTTCGACCCCTTCCGTATACAACCCGTCACCCTTCCCCTTTCCTCTGGTGCACAAACACACTCGGCCGTAAGTCGTAACTTTCCCCTTTAACTGTCGATTAGTCCCTCAAGATTTTCTTCGCCAAATTTGTTCTGCCCCCCCCCTTTTTTTCTCGGTCCATCAGATTGTTTTACCCGGGCTTGTCTTTTCCTCCCTGTGATGCACATCTAGCCTATGTTTTACGCTTCACTTAGTAGTTTGCACCGTGCTTCTCCAGCGTTCTGGCTATCCACCGCAACGGCTGTGTAATCCCTCGATCCTCTCCCCCACCCCCAACTTTTCCACCGAGCCCTCTCTCGCCGCAGGACTTCCGGTCTCCTTTGACTTAAACCCTAATTTATTTTTTTTTGACACATTCAGCGTGAAGCACGTCCCTGCAAACACCACCCCAGCGGTCTCTTCCCTCCCTCCAGCCCCGCCTCTTTGTTCTATCCAACTTCTTTTCTTTCCCTTCTTTGCTGGAAACCAAGATTCTCATGTTCCTTCTTCTCAAATGTAGTTTTTCTCCTTCCAGATGTACGGTATACATCTCCCTAACAATCACAACGCCACTCCTACCCTCCCCTCCTCGCTGATCACCTTTAGAACAGTTCTCCCTTTCCATGGTGACCTTTTTCCGTCATTCATTTACACCCTTCTTTTTCAGTGATCCCTGATTTCGAAGATCTGCGTTTCTTTTTTCTCTTGACAACCCGACCAGCTCTCCACCCTGATCCGGTACCGGCCCCGACCCGTTCATGAAGCCCAGTCGGTGATGGAAACTCCCCTTTCTAGTCATTCCCTCATGTACACCCCTCCCTTCTTTAGTGATTCGCAAAGTGTACGGTTATCGCTTTTTTTTTTTTTCCTTCTCGGTTTCTTCATTAGTTCGCCCCCCCCCCCCCCGTAGGATATTCCGTATCCCCCCCCGTCAGAGCCCTTCCCTCACCCCCTTAAACTTTGTTCCCCTTTTTTTCCGCTTCGATTAGAATTTAATGCCCCCTTTCTTCCTCAGCACGGCTGTTGACACTTGCAGACCACTTTCTGTTCACGTACTGATACTGAGTCGTTCCTTTCTTACCCCCAGTCTCTCTGGTGAATGGTGAGAGAGCCTACATTCTTTCCGCATTTTTTCCCTCTTTTCTGTGCAACCATTTCAGCCCCCCTTTCCCCCCGATTTTTTCCGTTTCCTGAGCTTTCTTTTTTCATCGCCTTTTCGATTTCCAACCCGTCCACTGCTAATGCTGTTCCCCCTTAGACTTGGCCACAAAACCAGCTCCGTCATCCCCCTTCTTGAGGGCCGATGAAACCCCCATCCCCCCCCCCCACTCTTGCCCCTATTTCCTCCACCAATTTTGAATTCCTTCAGTTTCTACCCAAACGTTTTCCCCCCCCCCCCCCCTGCACTATCCCCCTCATTGCACCCCCCCTTTACAGTGAATCTTCCTCATTAAAAAATACTCCCAGCCCCTCTGTGATAAAGGTCCATTCCCCCTCCTTTCGGCCCGCGCCAAGCTTTTAGATTCGACTATGCTCAGTCCCTTTACCCCCCCCTTTTTTTCTCGCTTCCCGACCCCCCTCAACAGCCGTACCGCTCTTTTCCCTCGCAATCCCTGCCCCGTCCTCCCCCCAAGTCTAGAGTCTTACCTTTGCTTGAACCCCTCCCACCCCTTCTCACCAGGCGTCAAATCAGACGCGTTTCCCCGCGAATTCACAGATTCTTTCGTCACCCCTCCCCTCTTCCCCTTTATCCCCCCCGTCCCCCCGAACACTTTTGTCAATCTATTTTCCCCTTCGTTTACTCGCATCGCTCACCCCTCAAACTCGCACCCCCATTCCCCCTTTTCGAAATCGTTCATGCCCCTCATCCCTTTGCTTACAATATCTATTTCGGGCGCCGTTTTTCACACAGTTTTTAGCCTTTTTTTTCTGCTTCCCTGCGAATCAAGCCGCACCCCCTGGTCACCCTACCGTCTCTTTCTGAACTTTCCCCTCCAAGCTCGTGTCGACCTCCCCCCCTCTCAAGGTTTTTTTAACTGTTATTTTTCCGTGTGCCCCCATCCTCCTTTTTTTCCTCAGGCCTCTCCCCACTTTGTTCCCCTTTTGGTTCAATCTAGATTTTTTGTGCCCGATTTATTCTCCCTTTCTTGGTCTGTCACTGCTTTTCCCTTCGACTATTTCGCATTGTAGAGACCCCCTATCATTATTTTAATATACACGTTTGTTTGTTTGCTATACTCCTCTTTTTCCGCTATATCTCTCTCGACAGGCCCTGAACCCCCTCTGAAATCATCCACTGTGTGCCCCCCCCCGGAACTCCTTTCCACCACAATCACCTGCAGGTCTTTTTCTTTCACTCCCACCCCCCCCCTTTCTCCCCTTTCCTTTCTCTTTTTTTCCCACCCAAACCGGTGAAGCAACTTTTTGTGACGCCCCTTAGCCCCCGCGCACTCCACATTCTATGTGGCCCTTTCCTTTTTAGTAGGACCCTTTTCTCTTGAGAGAAGGGGAAGACCTTAGTTTACCCTTTCCTGCCAAGACCCAATTCCTCCGTCCTTCCGTTTTGAGATCCCTGCCCCTTCTCACCAAGAGCTTTTAGCCCCAACCCCTCCCTGCCCTTTCCTTCTCTCTCCCCCTCCACCCCCTGTTTTCTCCGTTCTTTTTGGCCTCAGTTTGGCGATTGGTTTGACCTTGAGGAGCTCACCCCTGACACCTGACCCCCGCGTAATTTGAATTGGTGTTGCCACGCGTTCCTACCTTAATTTGCCCACCGACTCTGTTTTCTCCTCTTTTCTTTTCCTCCTTTTTGAGTGATTCTTTCCCCCCTTCCCTTACCCTGCGTCGCTTGCTTCCCCTTCTTATGTTGAAGATTGAAACCACACTTTTTTTTTTTTCAGCGCTTACTTTCAATATCCCGATGCCCGCTTACTGGGCCGAATATCGCCTGGTCG
>Ga0179593_1589585_pt1 | contig 15893 bp, 19 predicted proteins | sample CZODoug2_1_08_16_FD_185931 | JGI IMG/M metagenome (GOLD analysis project Ga0179593, IMG submission 185931) | Vadose zone soil fungal communities from Angelo Coast Range Reserve, California, USA - CZODoug2_1_08_16fungal (PacBio error correction) | ecosystem: Environmental > Terrestrial > Soil >... | reverse complement strand
TCTTCCCCTTTCCCCTTTGGCCCTACCGGTTGTTTCTTCATTTGCGCAATCTTTTTTGCATGCGCGACGACTTCACCTCCTCCCCTTTCTGAGTCGGACTCCGTGATTTTCCCCTCCCCTCTCCAACGAGAAGATCCCTTTCCCTTCCCCCCCTCTTTTATTTGGAAGCGGGCGTTTGCTTGCAGCCAAACTCCTGGACTTCTTTTGCGTTCCTCCTTTCCCTTCCCCCCAAGGATGTGACCTCTTTTTTCCCTCCCTTTGTCCGAGGGGCTTTTCCCCTCTACTTTTTCCTTTGGGAAGTAATTCCTTTTTTTCGAACCAAGCCAGCGCCAGCTTTTTTCCTCCCCTCCCCTGGGAGCCCTTTCCTCTTTCTTTTGCAGGAGACAGCCTCCCTTCCTCAGCGGCTTTTTTCCTTCATTCTGACACCTCTCCCCTTTTCGTTCTCTTCTCCGCGCAAAATAGGGACACAGACCTTTTTTTTACCCCTGTTCAGGTAAAAGTGGAGGATTTGTCCTTTTCCCATTTACCCTGCCTCCCCTCCCCTTTCCCTCTTAGGGAAGAGTTCTTTCCAAGCTGATGCATCTATTTCTGATTCGTCTTTCCCGTTTCCTTTTCTTTTTTTCCCAGGGAGAAGCAGCCTTCTTTTTCCTTTCACGTACTTCAAAGACGGACTCTTTTCCAGTTTTTAAGATTGAAGTTCTTTTTTTTCTTTTTCGAGGATGTTCTTTCTTTCATGTTCAAGGAGGAGGCCAACCCCTTTTCTTTCGGCCCCCCCCGGTTCGATTTGTGGAGAGGGACCTTTCTTTTCTTTGGAGAACGAGACCCTCCCTTCTTTTTTTCGTCTTTCTTTTCCTTTCCCAGAAGTACATTGAAACTTCCATACCGCTCCCCTGTTCTTCTTTGAGCGGTCTTTTCCCCTTTCAAAAATAAGACACACGCTTCCGTGGGATGGAGGATCCCCCCTCCCCCCCCCCCCGTTGGCCTACCGACGCCTTCCTTTTTTTCTTTCCCGATAGGACAAGACCCCCTCTTGGTTGGCCGTCTTTTTTGGCCTTCAACCCGACTTCCGGTCCTCCCCCCCCCCCCCCCCCATGTATGAGGAACCTTTTTCCTTGGAACCGGATCTGGATCTTCTTTCTCCCCCGCACCGCGTCACATCCCCCTTTCGTTCAACCTCTGTTTTTTTTTTTCCTCTGCGTTGGAGGAAAGCCTTTCTCTCGTGCTTGAACCTGCGTCTTTGCTGATTTCTTGTGGTTCCCACGGTCTTTTACTATGTCGCTGAGGCGGAAGGTCCGCTTTTCTCCCTGGAAAGATCGCCGCTGGCTCTCTTTTTCCCCCCGGTCTCCCAGCCGTTCGATTACCTACTCCCTTTCTCTCTTTGCTGAAAACAAACTGACAAGTTCCCCCCCTCCCCGACCCGAAAGGGAGGGTCCTCTTTCTTTCCACTTTTTGCGTTCCCCTTTCTTTTGGGAAGGACCACTTCTTCCTGCCGGGATTCCTTTTCCCCCCTCGCTTCCCCTGTTACCTCAGTAGTTTTTCTTCCTTGGATGAGAAAGAGAGAGGGTGCTTTTCTCTTTCTCCTCCTGTTTCGCCGTGTGGTCACATGGGAAGAGATGCGGATTTTTTTCCGTTTTTCTAGGAGCCGTTGGCCGACTTTCTTTTTTTTTTTTTTTCTCTCGGTAAAGGTTAAATAGAAGTGACCTTTCTCTTCCGTAGCGGAGAGGACGGGGCGCCCCTTTTCTTCTTCTTCTTTTCTTCAATCCTCCGTTGTTTTTTTTTTCTCCTCTCCCCCCCCCCCTTTGAGATCGGGGCCACGGCAGCGGCCGCGCCCCTTTTTCTTTTCGGCGAGGACCCGGGCCGCGAGTAACAGCAGGCAGCTCTGTCCTCCTTTTGCTCCCCCTTCCTTGGATCACTCCGCATCTCTGTTTCCTTCTCCTTGGAGGTCGGGACATAAGCATCAGCACCCTTTTCTCTCCGATTTCCCAACGAAGCCGCGATCTTCTTCATTTTTATCTCCTCTTAAGGGCCGCAGCGCGTGCTTTCTCCTCCCCTCAAGAAGGAGGTAACAGCTCCGCGTTGAACCGCTGCGGAATTGAGGATGCCCTCCGTTTCTTTTCCTCCCCCTTTTTCCCCTCTGTCGTTTTAACCATCTTTTCTTTTTTTTCGGTGGAAGTAGTCCTTTCAACGGATGGAAGTTGATCAAGACCTTCTCGGCGTGCTTACAGAGGTAATCTGCCTTCCTTTTCCTCTCTCAGAAGAAAGATTTTCTCCCCGTCCTGGGAAGCAAAGTAAATTACGCGCCTCCCCCTCTCATTCCCTCCTTAGTTTTTCCAAGATAGTCCCCCCACCGGCGGTTTTGACCTCCCTCCTTTCCTTTTGCGTCATTCCCTCCACTTTTTACCCCCCCCCCCCCAAAAAGAAGAAGGTTCCCCCTTTTTCTTCCTCTATGGCGTAGGAGATGTACTAGCGTCCTCTTTTCCTACCATCTCCCAAACTCGGTGGCCATTCTGTCCTTTCCCCCCAGGAAGGAGTAGTCGGCATTTTTTCCCTGAGAAGAAATAAAGCCAGCGTCTTCTGTTTTTCTTAGTTGTCCCACGCTGTTTTTTCTCCCCTCCTCCCCGTAGAGAGAGACGTTTTTCCTCAGGTACTTCTGGATGGAGGTCAGCGGACCCCTCTTCTCTTCGTCGTTGCTATTTCTCCACTCCCTTCTCCGGAAAAAAATTTCCCGAGTTCACGGTGGTGCCGACAATCCTTTTTTTCCCTTCTTTTTCTTTTTGAAAGACAGCAGTCGCGACCTTCTTTTTTTTTCCTCCCCCCTCGGGAAAAGAGGGTGAATTGCCGTTACGGTTTTTTTTCCCCTTTCAAGAAAGCCAGACAGTCGGCGCCTTACTCTTTTCCTCTCTTTTTTTTCTCCTCGATGCCGGATTTTCTTTTCAGACGACTCCGCCCTTTTCCTCTTTCTTTCCCCTCTTTCGCAGGGAGATTATTTCTTTTTTTGGGACGGCAATAAGAAACGTTGACTTTCCCCCCTTTTTTCCTTTCGTAAAGGTTTTTTTTTTTGCTGGTCCCTTTTCCTCTTTTCGGAGAAGAAAAAGAGGGTTTCTTTTTTTTTTTCCTTTTTTGATGAACGATCGAGGTGGAAAGGTACGCGATTTTTCCTCACCGGTCCCTTTGAAACGAGGGCTACCCCTTCTTTTACCCTCCCTCATAGGAGCCTTCCCAATAGGAAAGGAAGATGCACAAACCTTCCCCTTCAAGTGCCCTCCCTAAGTGGGAAAAGAACCTCCTCTTTCCCGCGGTGAGAAGGTAGACCTCATTTTTTTTCCATAGTACTTTTTTTCTGTGTAATCGAGTTGGCTTTCCCTTCTTTTCCTAAGAAGGTTAACCTTTTCCTTTAAGTTGTTGGAATATTGAGGTGTTTTTCTTATTCACAGGCGCATTTTTTTTCCTTCACTTACTCCTCGGAGAGATGAAAGTTCTCCCCTCCTCCCAGTAGGGCCAGTCGGAGTTAGGGAATATATCTCTTCCCCCCCCTTTTTTGTTTAGTTTATGGAAGAACTCCTCTTTCTTTTCTCTCTTTTTGGGGGACTTGGGTGGGGTTTTGTCGCTGCTCTCGGAAAAGGGCATCTTTCTTCTACCGAAAGAGAGTATGACTCCCCCCCCTCACCGGCCCCCCCCGATCCTCCTCCCCCTTCCAGGCGAGATGAAAGGTTTGAAGCGGCGTGGACCCTTTAACTTCCTCTGGGAGTCGGATGGGCCCTTTCTCCCCCCCCTTCTGTATAAAGAGCCCTTCCCTTTTTCCGCGAGGGAATGGGCCCCACTTCTTTTTTTTCTTGACTCGTTTGTGGGTCCTTTTTTTTTTTAAAAAGAAGAGACCCCTCCCCTTTAGGCCAGCACACGTTTTTTTTTTTGCATGAAGTTTTCTGCTTATTGAGTAAAGAGATGAACTGCATCTCCTGTTGACACCGAAGACAGCCTCGGTCTTTCCCTCTTCCTTTGGACACCTCTCAAGGCCTTGTCTCCCCTCTTCTTCCCCCTTTCCCCTTTCAAAGTGGAGGAGGGAAGGACTTTTTTCTTTTTCCCTGCTAACGAGTAATTCGGACCGCGACGTTATTTCCTTTCTTCTGAGCTGCTACCTCGCAATCTTCTTTTCCTTCTTATTCTCCCCGAATAAGTTGGAGAGGTCAACGATTTTTCTTTCTCCCGGATGTCGTGCTTCATGTCACGTACTCACCGCCTTTTTTTTACCTGCTGAAGGAGTCGGTTTCGCCCCTTTTTCAGGAAGAGGGTAAGGCGAAAGGAGTCTCCCAAAAAGATGTCCCACCCTTTATCTCCTTGGTGGCTGGATTTCCTGAGGAACGAGCATTCCCTCTCCAACTATACTCCCCCGAAGATTCTTTTTTCTGGGGGTAAAGATTGGACGCAATCCATCCCTTCCTACCTCTTCGCATCTCTTTTTCTTTCGAGACCTCCAACCCCTTTGCCAACTACTACACCGCGGCCTTCCCTTTCTTTTTTTTTCTGAGCGTCCCAGGGTTTCCCTTCATGGAGACGACGCCTTCCTCTCCTTCATCGAGGCCAGATAGGCACAGACCGATTTTTCCCCTCTTCCCCCCCTTCTAAACAACCGACCCCGAGGGCTCCCCCTCACCTCTTTCCCTCCAGAGAGGCCTCCCCCCTCTTCCTTCCCTCTCCGAGGGAAGAAGACAGCCTTCTTTTCTTTGCGTTCAAACGAAGGGTGGGGTTGCTTTTTTTTCTGGAGGCCCACCCGACTATTCCTCCCCTTTCAGGAGTGTTTTCTTTCCCTCCGGGGCTGCAAAAAGGAGTGGACCACTCTCCCTTTTTTTCTTCCGGGCCTGGTCAGAGCGCTTCCCTTTTTTTTCTTTTCTTCCTCAAAGAGAGAAACAGGACCTTCTCTTCCGACTACGTAAAAATAGCCTAGCTAAAGCTTTTTCCCCCCCCTGACATCGCGTCACCCGCCCTTCTCCCCCTCCCTTTTCGGGCAGCAGAAATTGCCGCGCTGTTCCCTTTTTGCTTCTCGGGATCCTTTTTTTTCTTTTTTTTCCCAAGAACAGGAGAGGGGCTTTACCGGGGGAAGTGAGATTACGCCCGCTTTTTTTTAGACAGTTTTCCCCGGGACGTCCCTCTATTTTCTTGTCCTTCCCTTCGGGATGAAGAAAGAGAAGGGGTTTTCTTTTTTCATGGCCGACTCAACGAAGTTAGCCGTTGTTCCCCCTTCCTTTTCTGGGTTCCCTCTCCCTTTTTTCTCCCCTTTCTCTTTCCTGAAGGAGTTGGAAGAGATGCTGCTTTTCTCCACGGGACCAGGGATTTCGCGGCCACCGCCGCCTTTTTTTTCTCCGAGCTCACTTGATGCTATCTTCTTTCTTTTTTTTTCTGAGAATTAGCATAACGTGAGCTCGTTCTTTTTTGGTGGCCGCGAACTCCAGGGTAACGGCGAGGACAACCCTTTCCCTTTCTCCTCTCGGCCCCGCTTTGGAATCGTTGCTCCTTCTTTCCTCTTCCCCCATCCGGAAGAGAGGAAGATAAGACTTTTTTTCCTTTTTTTCCATCAGCATAAGAAACAGCTGCTCGGGGTCATCCTTCTCTCCGAGACTCGGCGTCTCATGAACTCGTGCGTCGCCTTCCCCCTTTTTCTTTTCCCTTCAGAGAAGTGAGTTGGTCCCCTTTTTTCCCCAGCCGGCGGGCAAGAAGGGAATCACACGCGTTGAACCCTTTTTTTTTTCTCCCGTTTCTTTCGTCTTTCTCAGTTTGCGCTTTCCTTCCTTCCCTCTTTAGATAGGAGAGGTTTTCCCCCTTAACGCTGGCAGTTGATCAGTTGCGCTTCCTCCCCCTTCTGCTACCGCGTATCGTGTCCTGTTCCTATAAGAGCTTTTTCCATTCCGTGGGAAGCCACCTTTCCCTTTCCCCCCTTTCCCTCAGCTGTCAGCTCATCGGGTTCCCCCCCTCCCTCTTCCCCCTCCCCACCCGGAGGTGACGCAATCCTCTTTATTACGAGGTGCGGCCTTTTTCAGCCTTTTACCAACGTTTGCCCCCCTTTTTCCCTCTTCTTTTAATAGAAAGAAGAATTTTTACGACAAGAGAGGCACTCTTTTCTCGATCCGTTATACCCTGCTCCTTTTCCTCTTTTTTGTCGTAAGGAGAAGATAATAAAGTCTGCCCGCGGTGTAGTAGTTGGCCCCTTTTTTTCCCCCCCTCGAAAGTTCTCCCGAGACTTCCCTAGTGGGCAGTTCCTTCCTTTTTCCTCTTTTACCCAGAAAGAGGAACGGCGTCGTCTTTTTTCTTCTGCGCGTCCGCTACAAAAAAAAGGTCGACCCCGGTGGTGATCCCTTTTCTCCTTGAGCATGAAATCTTTTCAGTCCTATTACAGCTGGTTTCCCTTCCCTTGCTGAAAAGATGAGTTACTTTCTCTCTTCTCCCCAGTGAACATGAAGAAAGACATCTTCCCTCTCGTTTTAACTTCCCTGATGCGTGTGAGACCTTTTCTTTTTCCTTAGATGAAGAAGATACTCCCTTTCCGAAGTACGAGATGGAGCAGGTTAGACCTTCTTTTTTTTTTTTTTTATTTGACCTGGAACTTTTCTGAATTTCGTACGCTTTTTTTTCCAAGAGGTGGATGATGCTCCTCTTTCACCCTGGATGAAGATAAGACGCTGCCTTCCTTTTCCTTTTCCCCTTAGCCATTTCGGCATCCCTTGGCTTGTCCTTCTCCTTTCTCGCTGGTAAGATACTCATGGAAGATGAAAAACGGTAGTCCCCTCTCTCAGTGGGCCCCATATTTGCCCTTTCTTCTTCCTTATACCTAATGGGGGCGGACCCTCCCCCCGGAATAAAACAGTTCATTCTTTTCTTTTCAGGACTTCGACCTCCATCACTCTTTCCCTTTTCTTTCGAATCTATTATCGTGTAATAGGCGGATTCTTCCTTTCCCTCCCCTACTCAGCTTTCGTTGTCCCCATCTAGCTGACCGCTTTCCCCCTTTCCCCAGTAGTGGCGCGCAAAAGTAGGGAACGAGCGTTCATCCTCTATCTTTTCCTCCCTAACCCCCCCTTCTTTTCTTCTTCTCTTTCTCTCTTTCCCCGAAAGAATAGGGCCTCCTTCGATGACGGCACGATTCAATCTCCTCCTTCTCCCTCGAGTATGGACCCCCGCCGATACACCGATGAAGATTCCTAACAACCCTCTCCTTCTTAATTTCCCTTTCGCAAGAGGGAGACCTTCTTCACTCCTGAACTGGTGGGATGGTCTCTTCCTCCCTTTCTGCCCACCCCAGTTCCCTTCCCCCCTCGGTAAACGTGGGAGCCTTCTTGCTGGCCCACTTAGGGCAGCTTCCTCTTTCTTGGTGGGGGCGGCCCTCTTTCTTTTCCGAGCGGAACCAGTTTTTTCGGCCAGCCACCAATTTTTTTTTTTTTTTCCCTTTTGCCCGGTCTTCCCCCCCCTCTTTCTTTCCCTTTTCCACCGAGAAAGCACTCGTTTTTTTCCCGCAACCTCAGGGGACACAGCGCCCCGCCTTCTTCCCCTTCCCAGGTCAAGTGTATTTGTCTTTTTCCCTTTTTCATGGTATACGCCACTCCCTTTTTTTTCCTCAAGGGCGGGAAGAGGCGGAGGTCGCTTGCTGCCTTTTTCCTTTCTTCTGCGTCGAACCGCCATCCTTGGGCGTTCCTTTCCTTTCCGGGCTGTAGTTCTTAATGGTAACGACTCACCCCCGCCCCTTTTCTCCCGCTTTGGGCACCGCTGACTTGGCCCCTTCGTTCGCCCCCCTTTTTCTTTTTCTCCCTTAGTAGGAAAAAAAAATGATGGTCAGGCCCTTCTTTAGCGGACCGCGATCTTCTTTTTCTTTTCCCCTCCTTTTTCTACTTTTTCTTTTCCTTTTTTTCCGCTGACGCATACAGAAGTACCTGCTCTCCTACCTGTTCGGCGGGGGACTTTGCTTCCCCCCCCCCCTACTACCCCTCTTTTTAAGGTTCTCTTTTCTTTTTCTTTAGGGACGACCACCGGATGGCGTCTTTCTTCGCTTATCGAGGGCAAGATCGTCACGACCTTTTCTCCTCTGGTTCCTTTTTCTCCTTTCCCCTTCCTTCCGCGAGTAAATCCCGAATGCCAGAGGTTCCTTGGACCCTGATTTCTTCTTCTTTTTCGGGAATGAAAAACCCCCCCGCGTCAAGATGAAGAAAGTGGCTTTCTTGTTGGGTGGGAGTTCTCCCAGTGGAGGTCCCTCTCCCTATTCTTCGACAGAGGCCATTGAGTTTTTTACCCTTTTCCTTTCCCGGTGGATGAAAAGGATTTCCCCTTTTTTTAAGGTAGTGTGAGGACGGTCACTCTCTCTTCTTTTTCCCTCTCCGGACTCCCAGTCCTCCTCCCCTTCTTCCAACGGAAAAGCCTCCCCCCCCTATCCTAGATAAAGATGGCTTACCCCCCACTGACAGGCCCCCCTTCACCCTCCCCCTCCCTCTCATTTTTTTTTTTCTTTCTTTTTCTGACGCAGCAACTTCCTCTTCCTTCTTTAAAGACGGCTTTCCTCTTTTATCTCTGCAAGGCGTGGAAGTCCCTTGCGTTTTCCTTCTCTCGCGCTGCTACCCCCCCTTTCACCTCTCTTTCCTTCTTCGTTGCGGAAAATAGGGATGCTTTTTTCTTGCTGATGGGATGGCTATCCCCGCCTTTTTCTGGCGCGCTTTCTTTTCCTCGGTCTTCCCCCCTTTCCCCTCTTCTCAGGAAGAAGAAGACTCATTGACTCGCGGGACAGGTTAATAGACTCTTACTCTTTTCCTTTTTTCCACGAAGTTTCCTCCCTTCCCTTTTTCCGAGCTAAAAGGGATGCTATTTCTCCCCTTCTCGAGATAGATCGGGTGAGATAGGCGCCCGCCGCCTCCCTCTTTTTTCTTAACTCCGGGGTAACGGCGAGTCCAAGGTAAATCTTTACATCCTCCTTTTCCTTTTCTTTCATCTGGTGTATCCTTTATGGTTTTTTTGTGGGGGATACCTTTCTTTTTTTCGCCCCCTATCGGCCACTCCAAGCTCACTTTTTTCCTCCCTCCTCCTCACCCTCGTCGGGATGCAGCCCGATTTCGCCTTTTTTGTACATGGTAATGAAGCTCTGATTCTTTTTTTTTTCTTCCCTTCCAAGCCCGTTTTTTTAACTAACCCCCCCTTCCTTTTCCTTCCTTCCTCCCCCCTCGTTGAAAAAGATGAGGCATGCTTTTTCGGGAGGGTGGGGGGGAAGTGTGGCTCTCTTTTTTTTTTCCCCAGTAAAGCTTCTCTCTCCTTTAGGTAGTAGTAAGGCTGGACGTTGCTCCCCCTTTTTCTTCTTCTCTGCTATTCCAGTTGATCTCTCTCTCTTGGAAACAGGAAGCAGCAGCTCCTTTTTTTTATTGGTAAAAGAGCCTTGGTCCTCCCGTCCCTTCAGTCCTAACCCTCCCACCTCCTTTTCAGAAGATCTCTTTTTTCGGGCTGGAATACACCCTCTTCTCCCCTAACCAACCCCTTTTTTGCTTTTCGGAAAGCGTGACTCATTTCTTTCTTTCCCGAGATCCACATCCTTTCCTTTTTAGAAGCTTCTCATTTCCCCCCTTAGGAGATGTACCCCTTTCCTTTAGGTGTTGATTCCAGGAAAGACCCTTCACCCCCTTTTTTCCATTGACCTCGATAAGAGCATACACCCTCCTTTTTCTTAAGAAGGTGTACGCTCTTGCTCCCTCAGAGGCCATTTTCTCTTATTCTTAGTGAAAAGTTGGTTCCGGTTATCACCGCCTCACCGTCTTTTTTCCTTCTTTTCTTTGTCCTTTACGGTACTCTGTTCTCTTTTTAAGCGTTCTTCTTCTTCTTTTCTTCCCCTTTTCTCTTCTAAAAATAAGACTGAGAGGTCCTTTCTTTCTCAAGGTGGTGAGACAATCATTTTTTTTGTCTTTTTTCTCTTCTTCCTCCTATTCCGAGAAGCTTTTTTTAAGTCGACCTCCCTTTCCTTTTTTTACTTGCTCCACGGTAGGGAAGTACGTTCCCCCCCCGAAAGTACAGGGAGTATACCTAGTTGAATCTCCCCTTTCCTTTCTTCCTTTCCTCGTGCGGATTGTCATCCTCTCCTCCTCCCTTCGAGGAAGAAGTACGAGTGTTTTTTTTTTTCCCAAAGGTGCAGGAAATCAAGTAAAAGTGACCTTTCACTTTTTTTTTTTTTCCAGGCTGTGAGAGGTGGCCCCCTTTTGCTCCTGCGTTCCCTCCCTTTTTCACCCTGGATGAAGATAAGCAGCTGCTTTTCCCGCACGGGAAAAGTCGGCCAGTCTTTCTCCCTTTTCCCTCCTCTCTCTGGAGCTGTGGCTCCCCTGTGGCCTTCCCTTGGAGGGACTGAATAGGAAACTTTCCTCATTTTTTTTTCTTGTTCAAACGGCCTCCCCTATTTTTCCTTCCTACATCCTTTGGTGGGAAGAGAATTCCCCAGTTAAGGAAGTTTTCTTCCTTTTCTCTCTCCCCGCTGCAGCCCGGTCCTTTTTCTCCTGTTGTTAGGGAAATCTATCTCCTCCACTTTTTCTTTTTAGTAAAGGAGTAAGAATCCTCCTTTCCTTTCTCCCCTTTTTTTTGCCCATTTCTGCTCCTTCCCTCTACCGTGTAGTTTCTCCGAGTAGCGGCATCTCCCCCCTCCCTTCCCCCTCCTTGTTGTGGTTGTCGACTTCTGTTGTTGAGAGAGAGGCCCACGAAGAGGAGCCCCTCTTGTGGATCCTCGTTCTGGAGAACTCTCACTTTTCTCCTCAGGCGAGCCTTTTTACCCCTCTCCCCTTCTTTCTCTGAAATAAGTTGACTCTCTTTTATCCAGATTAAACAGAGCATATTTCCCCTCCCCCCGTCGACCTCTCTTCTACCTTCGGATGCATCCCCCAGTAATGGAAGAACCCCTTCCCTTTTCTCTGATGGACCGGCGCCCCCCTCCACCCCTTCTCACAGAGGTACCCCCCCCCTCGAGGCTGGGAACAATTCTTTCCCCCCCTTTCTTTTTTCCTGTCCTACGGGGCTCTCTTTTTTCTAGAGGAACCCTTCCCTGATAGAGTTTCGGCCTCCCCCCTTTTCTTCCTCTCTTTCCCGCCTGGCAGGACTTTTGTCTTTACCGCGTTCCTTCTAGTAATAAAGGTTTCCCCCCCTCTCCCCCCTTTTTCCTCCAGCGCGCAACCTAACCTCTCCTCCCTTGTCGAAAAACCGATTACAGGTTCCCCCCTTCCCTTTTTTCCATGGTCTACCTGTAGCGTCCTTCCCCTCTCAGGGGCGGGAAGAGGAGGAGCTCCCTCCAGTAAGGACAGAGAGTTTCCTCCCCTTTTCTCCTTTTCTCCCGAGAGACGCTTGACTGTTTTTTTCTTCTCTCCCCTCCCCGGTACGGAAAGTCAAGCTGGCACGCTGACTTCCCTTGCGTTCGACCCGCTGTCGAGGACTGTCTCTCCTTTCCCCTTCTGATGCCCAAACATGATGTCCCGGAACAAAAGGATCGCTTTTGCGAGGACCGTCTGAGTTCCCTTTCCTCTTTTCCGAATCCGGGACGATGGGGAGGATCCCCCCTCCATACAAGAAGTAATGAACTTCCCCTCCCTTTCTCTCTCCCTGTTAGGATGTAGACCAATCCCACCCCTCCAAACTAAAAGAGGTCCTCCCTTTTTTGAGGAGCGGCGAAGTTACGCCCACCCGGCTCCTCCCCTTTCCTTCTCTTCTCGAGGGCAGATACTCTTCCCGGTGGCCGCGCTGAGGATGCTTCCCCCCACCACAGGAGGATAGAGTAAAGAGCCGAAGGACAGAGCTCCACACCGGCTCCCTTTTTTTTTCCCCCGGATTCTGGATCCTTCGCTCGGGGCGGCTCCCCTTCCAAGCTGCACGCAACTTTTTCCCCCCGAGGTTTTTCCTTTTTCTCATCGTGGAGGCACAGCAGGTTCTCCGCCGGATGAGTGGTTCTTTCGGAAGGGAAGTTTTTTTCTTTTCCTTTACAAGACCCAAGTCACGTGATTCCTTCTACTGATCGCGTGCAAGAAGACAGCTGTCTTTTTTCCTTTCCTTAAGAGAATTTCCACTGCCAGCCGTTTAGATCAACCTCCGCCTATCTCCCGGTGGCTGAAAAAAAACTGACCCCCTCCCCTTCCAAGAAAGACCCCTCCCTTTTTTTTCCTCAGCAAATTGAAGCTCTGAATTAGTGAATGATGGACAGCCGTTTATCTTCCCAAAGAAAGGAGATTCTTCTTTTTTCCGTGAGATAAGACGCGCCTTTCCCTGAAGAATTCTTTTTTTTTTTCTTTCCCCTTTTCTGAAGAAAGAGCAGCTTTTTTCTTTTTCCTACTTCCCCCTCCCGTCGCCGGTGGTCTACCCTTCGTTCCTTTTCCTGTTTCTTTTCTCCACGATGAAGACGGGCCGACGGCTTTCCTCCCCCCTCCGGGGACAGGTTAATAGACGTGACCAGGGATCCCCCCCGTCGAGGGCCTGTCTTTCTTGTCCCTTGATGCCTATCTATATCTTTTCCTACTCTTCCCCCCCTCCTTTTCCTCATCAAGGGAGCTAGGGAGAACAGGCCTCCCTTTCTCCTCTTCTTTTCCTCCTTTTTCACGGCAGGAACAGTTGTACCCCAGCAGCAGCTCGGCCACGAACGTAGGCACGGCTCTTTTTTTTTTTTCTCTCCACAATACGAAATACGCGGCTTTTTTTTCCTTCACTGTTTCTTTCGGGCCATCAAGAATAAGAACCCTTTAGTTTTTTTTCCTTTTCTTCTAACTACGCCGAGACTCGGCGTACTTTCCCTACTTTTTTTTCTCAAGTAAAAGGAAGGGCACTTCCCCTTCCCTTTTTCAGTAACAGAAGAAAGCCTCCTGTTCCTTTCCCCAGCTTGCGGCATTGATGAGTGCCACTCGTTTTCTTGGTCTTTTTTTTTTCTTTTCTTCTTGTGGGGTAAGAAAGAGTGAGCATAGGCGCTTTTATTCTCCTTTGGCCTTTGAGGGAAAGTGGAGATCCTCTCTCCGGTCTCCTCCTTTCCCTCTCGTGGTCCCGGCCGAATCAGCGACCTTTTCCTTCCCCCCTTCCCTTGGGAGAAACACCGTCCCTCCTTCCCCTTCCCTCCCCGGGTAAGCAGTTCGGAAGCTACTCCCTCCACGCTAGAGAACTCCCCCCCCCCTTTTTTTTTCCCGGAAAAGGGAGGCAGCTTTCTTCCCCTCTTTTGCTCTCTCAGCCTTCCGGTTCCAACGGTGGTCCTTTCTAGGCTTCCGCGCCGCAGGTCGGTGTTGATTTTCCTTCTTCCACCTCGGTTGGCCTATTCTTTTCCAGCGCACCAGTGATTTCTTCCTGCACGGTGATTCTTCACTTCCCCCTATAATAAATTCTTTTCCGCTTTGTAGTGTTGGACCCGTCCTTCCGAACGGTCGAGCGAGACGATGTAGTGTTCTTTCCCTTTGGATGCGAGGTAAGAGGGAACCCGCCCCTCTTCTCTTCTGTCTCTTTCTAACCCAGATTCTTCTCTTTCCCACCACCCGCGTCTATCCCTTCTTTTCTTTTCCCTAATGTGGTGTTCCCCTCCTTCCCTCACAGTAAGAGAGGCGTTCCTCTCAGCGTGCCAAGCTGAGTAATTGCCGTCCGGTCTTTTCCTCCCTCCAGAAAGAACCCCTTTCTTTTCCTCGCAAAGGATGAGAGGGCTCCTCCTTCCTTTGCGAATGAAGAAGATCCTCAGACTTTCTTTTCCCCTCTCTTCCTCAGTAAGAGGGGAGCCTTTTCCTTTTGATGTCTTCCTCCCCTCCCCTTTTTTCCCTGTGTAGAAGGTAGTACCTTTTTTCTTATTTTCAGCTGATGCATCAAAATCTTGGTTACTCTGCTCAGACGGCTGAAGGTCATCTCCTGTCTTTCCCACCCCTTTTTTTGCCAGCGGGATAAACAATTTTTTTTTCCTTATCTTGAGATGATGGTTCGCCTTAGAGCCAAACCTTTCTTCTTCCCTTCAAGAAGTGGGTCCCCTTCCCCCCGTGAAGCCAGGTTCTCGTCTTCTTGTTGTAAGAGCCGGCCCATCTCCTCCCCCCTCCCTCAGTTGGGATGACCTTCCCCCCTCCCTCTTCATGATAAGGTAATAGAGACTTAGGCCACTCCTTCTCGGTGTAATCGGCTTACTCTCTCCCTTCTCTCAAATAGATTTAGGTATACTCCTTTCCCTTTGAAGGAATTGCCTTCCCCAACCTTCCGAGGAGTATTACATCCCCTCCCTCCCTCAGTTGTGGTTGTTGATTTTTCCCTGCCCAGACTGCTCGGTGCGGGCTCTTTCGACTCCGTCCCGGCAACGGTTCGACTTCGACCGAAAGCGAGTTCTGTCTCCCTTCCTCCCTCCGCCAGATACACCGTTTTTTTCCCCCCCCGTCGACTCGATGACAGGATCTCTTTTCCTCCTTTGAGTATGGAAGCACCCTGACAATGTTTCTTGCCCGGAGTCCCCCCCCTTCTTCTCTTACAGGAGAAAAGCGGTCCCTTCGGGCTGGGCCCATAGGGCCCTTCCTTCGGCCTACCGGTTGTTTTTATCGGAAACAGCAGAGCCATCAAAATGTGGGGGTCTCACCCGGTGGAACGGGAGTACCGCTTCTTTCCCCCTTTTCTTTTCTTATTTTTTTTCGTTACCCCCACTTTCCCCCGAGCCCGACTCGTGTGGAGAAGAAGAGTCCACCACGCGCCCAGACTGTACTCCCTTTCCTACCCTTCTCTTCCTGCACATGGGGGAAATGGTCTACCTTCTCCGGAAGGGCGGAGAGTTTCCCCTCGCAATTCCGGCTCCCTATCTTCCTCTTTTTCCCCTTGCGCGGTCAACGGGAGACTCCCCCCCTTTTCTTCATGTTCACGTACTCACAGACCTTTTTCGGCCAATTCCCAGCTGGGCAAGCTATGAAGGATTCGGCTTTTTTTTTCCCCCCCTCTTTTCTCCTCAGATGCTTCTTCAAGGAGAGGAACACAAAAATTTGTCTTTATCGAAACGTTTTTTCCCGCCGAAGCTGATGGTGTCCCCTTCCCGACAGACCGCCGGGCCCGTTTGGGGTCCCCTCTCCCCCCTTCCCTCCTCCCACTCCAGCGTATCGCTCGACCTTTCTCTCTTTCACCTACCAAAAAATGTGAAAACTACTCCCCAACCCCCTTTTTCCCTGGCTGGATTATTCTTAACGACAACTTTCTTGGGATCGATTAGAGAGGGCCTATCGGTTTTTTGCCCTCGCCCTGGTCGTCCCTTCCCTCGAGTACATTCTCAGACATGCAAAGAGCTTCACTTCCTTTCTTTTGGGAGTCTTTTCTTTCTCTTTCCACTCTTCCGCAATTTTTTTGGGGGCGTTTCGCTAGCTGGAGGGTCCCCTGTTCTGTGACCGCGGATGAGTGGGCTTCTCTTCCTTTGGCTGCCCACGGACGTGGAACAATCCCTTTCTGCGGCCGGTACAAGAGCTCGGCAAGTCTCGCCTTTCTGCCCCGCGCTCCCTTAATCACCCTTCTCCTTCCGTCCACCTCGCTAGCTACTCTGGCTGACACCCCCCACACGTACCCGCCCCCCGACCATTCCCCTCTCGGCAATGCCGAAGCTGTTCAACGCTGTGGAAAGTTACCTGATGTCCCCTTTTTTTCTCTTTACGGCCCCGCACGGCGATGGCCGGTCCTTTTTTTTTTCCGGCTGCAAATGACCATGTCCTCCGGTCCTTTCCGTTCGTGGTGGAAAATCGGGCTGCCTTTCCTTGCGGATGGCCGACTCCCCGCAGTTTCGCCTTTTTTCTTTCCCTCGCGGATGGGTGGCGATAAACGTTGCGGTCCCCCCCTATTTTTCTACGGCGTGGCCGAGCTGTCTCCTGGGCCCGGTACTCGGCCGTGACCCGGGATTTCTCCTCTCCGTCGCGGAAGAGGCAGGGGCGCAAGGCCTC
>Ga0179593_1650769_pt1 | contig 15894 bp, 21 predicted proteins | sample CZODoug2_1_08_16_FD_185931 | JGI IMG/M metagenome (GOLD analysis project Ga0179593, IMG submission 185931) | Vadose zone soil fungal communities from Angelo Coast Range Reserve, California, USA - CZODoug2_1_08_16fungal (PacBio error correction) | ecosystem: Environmental > Terrestrial > Soil >... | reverse complement strand
GAGTGATAACTCTTTCCTTCCCCGTGGTCCCTGGCCTTTCCCCAACGTCGCGGCACCCTCCCCCCCCGGTGAACCCCCCTTGGATAAAGAAAATTTCCCCACCAAGGGGAATTTGGTTGACTGCCCACCCCCTGTTTTTTTGACAGAGTGGGGGGTTATCAAAACCACAAACGTGGTTACAGCCCCCCCCTTTCCCCCTTACGTTGGGTCTTGGGACCCGTGTAATTGGCGATGTGGGGGAATTCTTGGATTATTTGCTTTTAAGACATTCACGGTTCGGCCGGCATTCAGGTCTTTTTCATTCTGAATGCAGTCTTACACAGGATAACAGTTCCTGTGCGTTTCCTGGTTTGAAACTGCTTTCCAGTGAGGCTTTTTTTTGTCCGCAGTCTTTTGATCTGACACTACAGGAGGCTCCCAGGCCCTTCCACCCGTTTTGGTGGTAGTTATCCCCGGTGGCCCAATGAGAAGGGTCGTTTTTTTTCGCTTCGGGCTCCACCCCTTTTTTTTCTTTCCATCGTGGTCCTTTTTTTTATACTTTCTGAGATGGAACTTGTGGCATTCTCTATCGGACATCTTTCGATGGGTCTTGGCAGGTTCCCTCCACTCAGATCCTCTTTTCTTTTTTTCCAATCGAAGGCTCCGGCGTTTAACTTCGACGGAAATGGGCGTTGCTCGTTGTCACGGGACCCGGTTTTTAAACCCATTTGTTGCTGGCGTGGCGTGTTCCTTCTTTGGAAGGGCATGTGGGTGGGGCCCCGCCCTTCACCTAAGCGCGCCCCCTTTTTTGCCTTGGTCCCCGCAATCGTGCTCGCCGTTCCCCCCCCTCTTGACTACTTTCTCGAATTTGAGGGCCCGACCTTTTTGCTTTGGGTGAAAAACCTATCTTTTTAGGCGCTGGTATTCCCCGTCAGTGGGCACTTCCCCCCCCCACTTCTTCACCGGGAATCCCTCCCCCAAACCTTGCCGATTTATTGGGATGCTGTTACCAAAGCATTAATTCCTTTTTAATGACCCCTCGCCCAGGCGACCCCCCTTTTGCTTTTTTTTTCCCCTGTCCACTTTTCGCCGGAACGTCAACTCCCGTGGGCTTTCCCCTTCCCTTTTTTCCGATCGCGACTTATCTGCCAGGTTTTTTTGTTGCCGTTGGTCCCCTCACCGCCAACATGGTTCCCATGTGCGCACTTCTTCCGGTGCTCTTGTCGGTAGGCTCTGGCACTTTTTCCAAGCGTCCCCAAGCCCGTCAGCCTGCGGATGGCCAGTCACCCCAGTTACCGGATTCCGGAGTTTGACTGTGAAGGTCGCATTAGTGGTTTGATGGCGTGCCTTTTGTTGTGGCTTTTCTTAGACCAAGTAAACAGGCCTTGTCCGCGACTTTGTGTTTCCCCCCCGATTCCGGTGGACCACAGGGTCGCGAAAACCTTCTTTTCATAATGTCCAGATACTGTTAGTTTACTCCAAGGTTCCCTGCGTCTCTTGCCGGTTCAACCCCCCGGGCTTGTGTTTTTGTGTACAAACTTTTGTCCCCGCACAGCTTTTTCCCCTTGTCGAACCAAAAAGGTCCGTCGTCCCCGTTTCCAGGCTTGCATGACCACGGCAATTCTCGCGGCTTCAGCGCTTCCGTGTGGCAAAGTTAGTCACTTGCGTGGGCTGTCAGACATCCACCCCCTTCTTTATGCGGCCGGTTTTCCCATGAGTTCCCGGAAGGGGTTCCAATTGTTGCGGCCAGTGGCCCCCCCTGTTGCGAAACCCTTCTTTATGATCGGGGACGTAAACTCGGCCGGGGGGTTCATCTTTTTTTCTCCTGTTTCCTGCCTCTTTCGACCGCCATAAAGAAACTTGCTCTCTTCACCCACCCGTGACCTTCCTGCCGTTGCCCATCTTTCTGGCTGATATGTTTTCCGCCAGGGGCCCCCCCCAATTATTCTTCTGAAGTTTGAGACTGTTTGACATTCTCCCCCTTTGTTTTTTTCTTTTGTTTTTGTGATTTTGTATGTATGTCTCTTCCTCTCCTCCGTTTTTTTTGTTTTTTTTTTTGTTTCTTTTTTTTGCGATTCCTAATTTAGTCAGCACCCATCACTCCCTTTGCTTCCCTGTACCCCTATTTTGTTTTCCTCATTTTTCCCCTTTTTTTTGGCCGGCCATCTTCTTTTTTCAGCCCGATATTTTGTTCGAGTGTTGAAGGTTTCCTTGTGTGGTTACTATCTTCCCTGTTTGATCCTTCGGATTGGATGTGTTTTTTTACTCCCCCTAAGGTGATCGAAACACATTGCTGAGTGCCCGTTTCCGGTTTGCTTAATTTTTTAGTTTTTTGAAGCCGTTCGCCTTTACAGTTCACTACACGCCCTAATAATCACGGGTCCCAACCACGTGTCCAGGTCAGCCATTTTTTGTTCTTGTCCCGGCATTTTTTGTAGGATAGTGACCCTTGTCTGACGCGCCGATTTCTGGCTCGCGCTTGAATTTCGGTTTTTGGGGAAAAAAAGTTTTTTTTTGGAGAATTTGAATAAGTTGTTGATTGAGTCCGGGCTCGTATTTTTTTTTTAGGCACGTGGTTTTCAGCGAACAGTGGTGGGGTTTTGGCAACCTTCCCGCGCATTCCTGGTGCACTCAGTCGCTTTTCTTTCTTCTGTGTCCACGTTTTTGCCCTGGGGTCAGACCTGTTCCCTTTCCCCCAATTACTGTTTAGCTTTGGATATACGCTGGGTGGAATTTGTCTCCCTTCACCGCTCCCTATTTTATTTTTTTTTGTGTAATTTTTTGACCCCGGGACAGGGGGCACCCCCTTTTTTCCCAAGTCAGTCCTGTCCTATTGTATTTTATGTTTTTGGTAAAGTGGTTTTTCCCCCCTCGGCTTTCCCACCCCTCTGGGTACGTTGCTTTGCTTCTTTTTCCCACCCTGGCGTTCCCTGTTCGTCACATCTCCACCGCGTCTGTTTTTTGTTTTTTTGCCGAAGGACTGAGCCACGTGTTCCGGTGTTTTTCACACCTGGGAGACGAAACCGTCGCCTTTGGCGATCGAGCGTTTTCCTTCTTTCTGGGTGAGGTCCTGTCCCCCCTTTGGCCTCGATGTTGACAGGTGGACCCTCCTTCCCCCGTGGTTCTTCTTGGGCCGCTGCGGTTTTTTCCCTTCTTTTGTACCGAGTTTTTTTGGACCTCTACGACACATTTTTGTTGTCTTGCAATGAGTTTTTGAGATTTCTGGCCCCGCATTTTGGTCAGGTACCCAATCGATTTCCTATTTTTTTTTCTTCCAGTCCGTCAATCCTTTTCTTACCTGTGTTCGTTGTGTGTGTCAACCCCGTCTTTGCGTTGGTTTGCTCACTTTCCCTGATAGTTGCATTGTGGCCCACTCTTCGGATCCTCTTCCCTATTATTTTGTGGATTTTGATGTTTTTTCCATCCGTTTTGGATTGTTTTTGCGCTTGTTTGTTTTTCCGTTGACCCTTCATTTCTTCCCCCATTACGGGGGAGGACCGTTTTTGCTAGCCAACAAGGCAAAACTGTTTGTTTTTTGTTCGTGGGATACTGATGTACCCTCCTTTTTTACAAAGTTGTGCGCCCTTTCCTGCCTTAGCATCTTCGATTTCCAGACCAGCAACTGTGCTTGCCCCGCTTTTCATTTCCCTCCCGTTGCAACTGTGCCTTCGCGGTTTTCACTTTTTTTTTTCGGTGTCTTTTGTCCTTGCCCCACCTTCTGAAGATCATTGAGCATCTCGGTTTCCCAACCCAGTTTTTCTTGTTTCAAGACTCTCCTGTGGAGTTCTAGCCCGAGATTCCCCTCTTTACAAACCTCTTCCCCTACCTGTATATTCCCACCTGACACCGCGTGCCCTTCACTTTTTGTGATTCCTTGAGTGGAGGTCTGCTTTTCCGTGACCTGCGCGCCCTGTCCAACTTGGGGGGAATTTTACCCCAGTGACCCGCCACCCTTTTTCTTGTTCAGAGCACCCTGCTTTTTTCACGCCCTTCTCAAGAGTCACTGAAGGATTCCCCAGCAACGGACTTTCATCCAAACCCTTTTTCCTTCCCCCTGACTTGACTTGAAAGGCAGGCAAGCGCCCCCCCGGACCGATTGGACTTGTGGTCTGGTCCCCAAGTGTTTGGTGATTCTACCCATATAGTTTTGGTGTGGTTCTGTATTTCCCCTTCCCCTTTTTTTTTTCCTGGTACTATTCCCCCGGGTCCCACTTGGGGTGGGCTTTGTTTTATTCCCTGCCGGGGATAAACCCTGGTTCTTTTTTCCTCTTTTGAGGTACGAGGGTGCTATCCCCTCTAGTTTTTTTGGTGCACTTAATCTTTATCCCCAGGCCCCCTCGGGCGTCTTTCCCTTTCTCGTTGGATTCCCCAGCCCATTCATTTTTTTTTTGTTAACGGGCTCCGCCAATAGTCCACTCCCCACCAATGAAACGGCCCACCTTCGCTCCAACACCCCTCTCCTCTGGGGTTTTGGATGTTAATCCCCTCCCTCCCCCCCCCCCACCGGTTTCCACCACAGTCAATTCCTTTTGTTTTTTGCTTTGTAAGGCTTCGTTTGGGAATCATATTAATTTTTTTCTTCAAGTCCCTTTGAGTGAACACGCCTTGGTTCGGCTTGATTGAGCAGGGCGGTTCCCCCCTAGTTCGTCCAGCGCGAATCCCCTTTTTGCCGGTGTGGCGGGCACTTTTGTAACTAAATTTCGTTCGGACTGGTGGCACGTCCTTCGGGGGTTCTAGAGCTGTCCTCCATTTAGTTTTTTTTTTTTTACGTGAGTTTAGTTCATTTTTCCTCTGGTTTCTTTTTTTCCTTCCCATGTCTCTAACTTTCGGGTTGGTCCTAGTTGTTTTTGTTGCTCTTTGTTTATCATCCCCCAAAGGTCGTCCGCGGCGTTTTTCAGTTTCGTTCTTCAGATCCTGGTGATCGCGCCCAGGCTGGCATTGGTCCTCCTGTTTGCTTTTTTCCGGTTTTTCTTTCTGGCAGATTCTTTCTGTCTTTTTTCTCGCCTGCGCTCGGGGCGTGTTATGTCTTGAAATGCTGTTGTGGTTGACCGGGCACCCCCAGTTGTTTTTTTCGTTTCTACCTGTTCGTTTTTTAAGGTGGTCCCCCCCCTTCTGTTCCGGTTCGTCCCATGTCCGCGCGTTCCCCCTAATACTCTTTTCGTTTATATCACTTTAATCAGTATTGGCCCTTCCCCGATCCGTCTCTGTCATTTGAGACAATATGTGTGCTGGTTCTTTTGGCAAATTCGGGTGACCCCCCGATTCAGTTTTGCTTTATGGAAGAAGTATTTCCGCTTTTGCTTCAACCTTGCCATCCGTGGGCAGAACTCCCTCCCCTATTCCTAATTTTGGCTTTCTGATGTCACAAGCTTCCTTCCCTCTTTCTTGAAACCCATGAACCAGTTGAAGGCACAACGTGTTATGGAAGCGGGTCACTGCCCTGTCGCACCGTCGCAGGCCCAACCTCGCCGTGGGCCCTCTTTAGTTCTCTTCTCCGCCGGAGGTCGTTCCCCCCTTGTTTTTTGGCCGTTTTTTGAGTCCCTTCCCCTTGGGGTCGGGAGCCCTTTCGAAGGAGAGTTCTCTTTTTTCTCCCAGCTTTATCCAGGTTGTGGAAAGGGTGGGCACCCCGCCCCAATTGGATTGGCAGGAGCTGTTGTTTTTCCCCCCCCCAGAACCGGTATTAAGGACTTTACTTTTGGTCGGCGGACCGTCGGTGGCATGATTTTCTCTGTTCCCCCTGCGGCAGATCTTTGGCGACCCATTTTTTATTGTTATTTAGATAGGTTTCAATGTTCTTTTCAAGTGTTGCCACTTTCCCCCTCTGGCCTCCCAGGCTCCTGGAGTCTACACCTTTTTCGCGCGTGGCTCTTTCCGTTAGGACCTGTTTAAACCCCCCGTTGCCACCAATTGGGCCGGTCTCCCGGCACCCCAGCAAATCCCCTTCGCCAAGAAGTTCAGTCTGCCCAGACCCGCCTTTTTTCTTTTCCCTCTTTCCCTAGCCTTCCGGTTTTCGTGTCCACGATCTACCTGCGTTGTCAGCATCCGCCACAAGTTTTTTTTTCTTATTGGGCCCCAAGTGAGGATTAGGGCCCGGGTGACTGGGCCCGTGTTTGTGATTCCAGATGATCGGCCGTCCCCCCCCCTCGGGGGTTTTGTCGATCAGCTATCCTTTACCTCCCGTCGTATAAGCACCCGCAAACTGGAGACCTCCCCCCCCCCCACTTGACCTTGCTTTGCCGCGCAGTCCCCTTCCGGTTAGATGGCCGGCCCTTTGCCCAATCAGGGATAGGCTTATTGGTCTGCCGGTCCGTGTCTCCCCCCCTTTGTTTGAGTTTTTTTCTGTTACATCTATCTTTTCCTTTTTTCCCCTCCTTTTTTTTTCTTTTTTCGTAGATGATCTAGAATATCTTTCTATAAAACCCCTCGCCTAGAACACTTCCTTTTCAATTTTCACCCATCTTGGACCCCTTGACATGCTCATAATTCATTTTTTTGTGTTACCTCCTTGTGATTTCCCCCCCTGATGGATCCTAGTTTTTAACCAGAGATGTGAGTGGGTTCAGTGTTTGTTTTTTTCCCGGTGCCATGTCTTTTTTGCTTGATCAATGGTAATTCGGTGAAGGGCGCTTTTTCCTTTTATTGTTGTTACGGGAACTTATTCGTGATCGACCCCCTTTTCTTTTTTTGTGATAAGGGTTTTCGCTATTCGGGAGATTTTCTTTTTCCCCTTTCTGAGTTTTTTGCAGAAGTTCAGACCCGTCCGGACCTTCATCCCTCCCCAATGGGTTCCTAATTCCTTTTGTCATCCCCTTCCCCCCCCCTAATTGTTGTTTTTGTCGGAGTTAAAAGATGCCCCAACTCCCGCAGGTATCTCGTGCACGGACTTGATTTCTTGGCTTCACTTATTATTCTTTTTGAGCAATGAGGGTTGGATGTCTTGGAAAAACGGGTCCTTGCTTTTTTTTCTCTTTCCTTGCCGAAATGGTGTTTTATGGTTGGTTGGATGGTTCGGGCCGGTATGTTGGGATTTTTTCACAGGGTTTTTTTTTTTAACAGTTGTACATGGGGGTGGTGCCCCTTCGCCTGTGCTGACGTAGGGAACTCCAGGATTTTTCTTTTTTTTTTCTTCCCATGAATAAGAATCTTGTTTTTAGATTTGACCTTGGTGGCCGTGTGGCACTCTTCCCCCTGGATCGCGGGCCTTCTGCTGTTGGGTCTTTTTTATCTGATAAAGAATTTTCCCAGAACTGTAATCTTGTATATCACGCCCGACTGGGGTCTACCCCTCCCCGTCCCGGAATAAGGTTTTTTTTTTATATGGGATTGGGGGGAAAGTTTTCCCAGGGTAGTACCACGTTGTGACTCCCTGGTTTAGGTCTTTTTCTGCACCACATTATTAATTGGAGTTAGATTTTGCCGACAACAATTCCTAAAACTCTCCTTGCCCCGTTGGTTCTTTGTTTTTTTTTTTTGTGGGGTTTGTCTATTTTTCTTTTATTTGTTTTTCTTTTTGTTCCTCTTCCTCAATTCCTTTTCTTGGGTCTGCCCAACCGGCACCAATGGATTGACTCCTTTAGCGACGTGTTTAGGTCCCCCTTTTTGACGCGTGACCCTTGATGGTGAAGTGTTCCCTTCCCATGGAACGCCCAGTCCCTACTCGCTTCCGGGGGCCCCCTTATGTTTTATTCTTGGTCCTGCGTCGGCATTTATGTCCCCCTCTTACTGAGCTTTTTACTCTTTTCCCCTACATGTGATTTCGGCACTGATTTTTTTTTTAGGGATCTGTCCCTTGTCTTCTCGTTTTGTCCCTGGGACAAATCAGGGAGTTTCCTGTTCTTTTCCGTTCCCCCCTCCTCGTTGAGTGTTTTGTTCACCTGATGTAGTCGCTCACCCCTTGCACCGCTATGCTGTGGTTTCTCCCCTCCTTGATCTGTGACCATTTTTTTCTCCCCCCCGATGTTCTTTGACTCAAGGTTTGTCGTGGGCTTGATTTAAGCTTGGCGGAATCGGCTATACCCAAAATTGGGCGTAGTGCCCGTTTTGGCTACTCCCCTTTTTCTACAGCAATGTTTTTTTTTTCCCGTTACGGGAAAGTGGCTGTATTCCCCCTCATTTCCACGTGGCTTATTGATCATTTTTTTTTGAGGCATTTTTTGAGTTTCCTTCCCCTCACAGTGTGGATTTTTATGTTATATTGTGACGCGGCACCTGGTCGGCCCCCGCCAATCCAGCATTCCCCCAATCCTGGGGCTTTTTTTAGCCTAATTGGCTCCCTGTTCTGAGTTCAGCGTATCCCGCTCCCTCCCGTGACGACTGCTTGTTGGGCCCGGAGTTGGTCTTCCCCCCATTCCTGGACCACTCGGTACTTCTTCAACATGGTAATATGTAACCGGACAACCGCCTTGTGTTCTCTTCCCGTTGTTATTTTCTTTTGCCTTTTTTTTGGAGTTCCCCCAGGGATCTCCCCCTTGCTCGCGGTAGTTTTTTGGGTTCTTTTCACCGTTTGCTTCCTACCCCGGGCGTTGCTGTCTCTAGATTTGTACGAGGACTCATCCCTTTGACTGCTCCAGGGTCCGGTGTTTTACCCCGGCCAGTGCCACCTCCCCCCCCTTTTCATTAATAACTTTAACCCTAGTGGCAATGACCCCCGCCGGGCCTAGTCCTTTTCCCCTAACCGGGGAATTGTACTGTTTTTCCCCCTTTGATGGGTTTGAAATAAATTCGCTTTCGGTGGGTGGGTGTTTGGTTTCCCCCCCCCCTCCCCTGTGGCTGGTTTTTTTTTTTCTCCAGGCATAACTGTGGGGGTCTTGTCTCTTTTCCTTACATCCACAACTTGAACGCTGTGTTCAGGGGTGCATCTTGGGGTTTTAGCTTGGGATAGATGTGATCTTATCCCTCTCCTCTCTCCGTTGTTTTTTTGTTTTTTTTTTGTGTTTTTGAGAGATCATCCAACTCGTCTTCGGACCCCTGACAAGCGTCTTCGTTTTCCAGAGCCCCCCAGATGGCCAGGTTGCTCAAAGCCAGGGATTTTCCCCCCCCAGACGGGGCCTCTCCCACCTCTTTCATCGCTGTGTGGGGGTCTGTCCCCCCAATATATTGGACAGAACCCACAGTCAACCTTCTAGTTTTTTGCCGGGATTAGGTCCCGCACGGAGTGGACAAATCTTTTTAGTTTCGTGTTTTTTTTTGTCGTTCGCCACTGGTTTCGGGTTTGTCTTCCTTTGGTTCCGTTCGTGCCCCCTTCTATGCGGGCTCGTTTAAAAGGGCCGTCACCCCGTGGTTTGCGGGCATACGTTTTTTCCAACCCGCTTTCCCCGTGTCGGCCACCTTTCGCGCCCGTTGTTTCCTCCTCCAGCCGTGTCCCCCCTCGGTTCTGAGCACCGGGGTGCCGGCCGCGTTTTGTTGTCGTTGACCAATTTTGATTTTTTTTTTCCCGGCGAACGGTTGTCAACTGTTTAGATTTCTGCCTCCATCCATCCCATTTTTTCCCGGACGGTCTTGTGCCTATCTTGAGGATCTTCCTCTCGGGGCCTGTTTTCCGGCTCTCCAGGCTGGCTAGATTTTCGTTTTTTTCGATACGCCTTCTTTTTTTCTTCGGTTTCAGTTCACTATGATCGTTCTGTATGATTTAATCTCTCTTTGGTCGGGACCTTGTACGCCCTTGAGTCCGGAATCTGTTGATCCGTCTTCCCCCCCCCCCCTTTTGTGGTGTCTCCCCTGATAAAGGGCAACGTCACGCCCTTTTTTTTTCACCCGGGCGGTTCCGCCTTTGTTTCACTTTCTTTTCCCCCCAGTGACATTCCCCACAATGACTTTTGATCCCCCCCCCCGACCTCCCCTCCTCTTAGTTCAAATCTTCCTGCTGTTTCCCTAGTTACCCGCCAGCGTTCACCTTTTTTTCTCCCCCCGCTAGTGAGATGGTACCTGATCTGATAGTCCTTTTTTTCCTTTCAAAATGGGACTTGTCTCCGTCTCCCCAAAATAAACTTTCTCCAAAACGTCACTTTCTTTCCTGATGTCCCAAGGTATCATCCTTACTTTCTTGCTCCCAGGGACAAAAGGAGAGGTCTCCCTTCATGTCGGCGTCCCGTGGTTTCCTTTTTTCCTCCCTTCACCTCCGTTCTTTTCTCCAGACTCGCTCGAGACGTTCCCTTCGACTTCCGTTGGGTACACGGTAACCATGGGTTCCCTTACCCGCACGCGCAAGGTATTTTGGATTTTTGATTTGGGTGCTTTGTTTTTTCTAGTTTTTGACGACCAGTTTGGCAGCTTTGTCAACATGCCGTCAGGTTGTTGGTTCTCTGGTCCACGTTCCAAAATAAATTTGATTGATAAGTGTGGTCTCCCCCCTTGTTTTTTTTCTGTCGGTAGAGACCGGGGTTTTTCCATCTATAGGCGGTCGTTTACTTTTTGTTTTTTTCCCCCCCCTGGCGTCGATGGTGCGATTGTCGGTTGTCCCTTTCGTTTGGCCCAGTTTTGCTTTTTTTTGTGCTTGAAAACTTGTGACTTCCTGCTAAGGCTGGAGTTCCTCCCGATTTTAAGCGGCAGGTTGCACCCGGTCCCCTTTTTTCCCAGTTTTGTGAGCATCTTTGTGCTTAGAAAGGATAATCGCCCACCTTTTCCGTTTATACCGTTTCCCAAGTTTTCCAAGTCGGCCAGACCCCTTCCTCGTGGAGCGGGCGGTCCCCCTTTCCCCCCCCAGGCTTACCTTCTTGACTTTTTAAGCCCCACTTTGCCCATATTGGCTGCGTGTCCCCCCAGTTTGGTTTTCAGGGGAAGGGTTTTCCTCCTGTTTGGGTGTGGTTGGGTTTTGCTTGGCCCGGGCCCCGTTTCGTTAACACTTTTTTTTGGCTCCGCTTGTGATCCTTCGGCACGAAACCCCTTTTTCCGTTTTGGTCTCTCCTGTTTTCCCGTTATCCGCCGCTGATCATTTATGTGAATCATCCAGTTTTTACCTTTGCGATGGAAAGAGTCCTTTGGCAGGACTTCAGACTTCCCCCCTTTTAAAACATTTTTTCTTCTTCTGCCCGCCATTTGGTCCCCTTACAAATATTTTAGTTTTTCCTATATTTGTCCTTCCCAACCTTTTTTTCGCTGCTTGCAATGTTTTTTTCCTGTCTGTTTTGTTTTGGCTCTCTGATTTTTTTCCTCCCCTCCTCCGTTGTTGTTGATCTTTTTATTACTGCCAAACGCAGGTCCCCAAGGCCATGAGCCTATGCGAATACACTAAGGCATAATGCCTATCCCCCCCCCTTTTTTCCCCTTTTGTTCTTTTTTTTGCCTATCACCCAGTCTTATCCCCGTGGACACCGTGGTGCCCCAATCACCACTGCCCATGTTTTGCGTTTCCCTCCCCTCGCGTTCGGTTTCCACGGAGACTCTGTTTTCCCGACCCAAGTATTTAGGGGTTTTTTGGTTACCTTCATCATTTAAGGGGCGGGGTTGGCAGTTCTTTCCTTTGTCGGCGTCTTCTTTCCCAACGTTTTCCACGTGTTTGCCCATTCCTCCCACGGTGGCCCATGTTCCTGCCCTTTTTGATCCAATCATTCCTTGTTCGGCTGGATGTGAGTCCCCTTGGCAGTAGTTTTGTGACCCCCCCCCCTTCACGAGCTATTTTCTGTCTAGAGATTGATGCGGAATTGGCCGTTTTTTTTTCTTTTTTTGGTAGCTGGTACCCAGGTTTTCTCCTTTTTCTTGTTCAAGGTTGTATTGTTCTTTTTTTTTTGTTTTTTTTGCGACCCCCCCTTTTCCGAAATGTAGTGGGGTGACATTACCGTTTTTTGTACCCACGTCTTGTACCCTGTTTTGGTGCACCCGGCCGCTTCCGGGCTTGGAGGTACCTGTTCAGTGCTGGTGTTAGGCAAACCTTTTACTCGGAATCTCTTTGCTACTTGCAATTCTTTTGTTTACCCTTGAAATTTATTAATCAGGCATTCCCCCCCCTTTTATGCCCCCCCCTCCCCTCGAAGAGGGTATCGGAATTCACTACCCACCGGGGCCGTCCCCCTCCAGATACAGGGAATGGATTATTGCCACTGGCCCCAGGGCTCCCCCATTAACCGTTTGAATTCATTGCGCTGATGGCAACCCCCCTCCTCTGTCGAGGAAAAATCTTCCCCGGCCGGCGGTTTTTGAGCCGACCCGTTTTTTCCCATGGTTTACTCGACACCGAAAACCCCACATTAACCTTCAGGAGTATTTCTTGCATACGGGTTCATTGCGAAGGATGCATATTTCCTTTTTTTTTTATTTTAGGTTTTTTGGTCTTCTCTTGTTTAGGATCTTGTTTACGTCAATTTATAACGTTTTTTTCCTGCTAACCCCCTTCCCCGGGCCGCGTTGGGCCCTTGGGGCGCGTTCTGTTGTGTCCCTTTATTTCCCAAGAGGGGAGCTTTGTTTGGTTTTGGGGGTTGGGGGGGGGGGGGGGGGGGGTTTGGCACAATATCATCCATTCTCTCCCCTTTGTCCCTTTTCGGGCAATTTTCTGTGTCATCTTTGTTCTATGTTTTCCTATGTTTTTGGATTTTTTACGTGTGAGATTTTTCGTGCCCACTTCGAGTCTCCTCCTTCTCTTTCCATTTCCCCCCCCAGAGTGAGCGTTTTCACTCCCTCCTCGTGTGCACCACGGTCCATACCTTTTAATGTTTGTTGGGATAAGTGGCGGCTTTGTTCTTTTCCTTTTTTTTTTTGCTGTCCGTACCGTTTTTCGTTGAGACCTCCTGCTGGGCGGGAGGCGTAGTCCCGTCTCTTCCCCCCCCACAATCTTTTTTTCCCGGACGTTACGCCAAGACTAATTTTTACACCTGTTTTCTTTGCCGGTTTTTTTTACCCTTTGGCCAGGGGGAAGCGGCGACTTTTTTTTTTTGCTTTGTCCTTGGTTTTTTCGCCTCGGCCGAGTTGAAATCCCCAGACATCCTTCATTCTGCTTATCCAATACTGAGTACACGGCTCATATTTTGTGGGTGGACCGCTTGACTGGCCATTTGCTTTTTATGGCGCTTTTGGTGGCCCCTGTTTCTGGAGAATCCGACGTCTCCGAGAACCGTCTATTTCTTTTTTTTCCTCTATTTTTTTTCTTTACACATTACTCTATAGCGGTCACCAGGGGGAATACATGTTCCCCCTTCAGTCCATGGTTCTCAGTGTCACGATCACCGCCGTTCCTCCCCCTTTTTTCCTTGTTATGGAGTTGACCCGGGTCAGCTCTCGCGCAGTCTCCCTGGTGTACTCATGGTGGAAGATTATGTTCCACCGTGGGCAGCCTTGACCCCCTTCCATATTTTTTGTAGTTTGCCCGGTGCTTTTGTAGGCCATCCATCCGTATTTCAGTTTTTTCACCTTTTGCCTGGCCGCGTTCATTCTTGTTCCCTAAAAGCTTCCCCCCGAGTTAGATTCACTCCTATTTCCCTTGTACCACATGGCCCTGGCCATCTTTTTGTGCCCAAAACAGGTTCCTTTCATGTTTTTTCCAACCCCGTTTTTTTTGTGTGGGGCTGATCCAATAGTCCCCCTTGTGGGGTTTCTCGTTCCCCCTTTGGTCTGTTTTGGAACTGTTGATAGTCCCTTGTAAAAAATTGGTGGTCTGTTTAATTTTCCAGTTCCCAGTCCCTGTGGTGTTCACTTTGGATTTTTCTTCCTCTTTCTTGTCATCTCTTTGACTCTTATGTTTTTTTTTGTTGAGAGAGATTTTTTTCCACTTTTTTCTTTACATTTCCCCCCCCCCCTGTTTACACATTCTTTCCTTTCCGGCGTTTTTTACATCCCCTGTGGTGCCCAGGGCTCAAGCATACCTCCCCCCCAAAGTGAACGGGCCCACGTTGGCCCCCCCCCCCCCTCCCCCAACGGCAGCTGGTTTTCTTTTTGGATCAGCTCCCCATTCCCCCCCCACCTTTTACCTTATTACCTTCCTTTTGTTTCAGCGGTTTTTGCATGGGCCTACGGTAAGTTTTTTTTTTCTTTTTTTCCCTACTTGTCTCATTTTTTTGATCAACTTCGACGGGGCTTGTTGTCTTTCTGTGCTTGCTCAGGGCTATGAAACTATTTTGTCGCAGTTGAGAGATAGACTCGGTCTCCCTTTTTTTTTTCAAGAGTATTTCCCCTTTTTTTTTCTGAGCGGCCTTTGTCTCTATCGGGTCCTCCATTCTGGTTTTTCCCTTGTGTGATCCCCGTCCTGTTTTGTGTGCTCTTTTCTGTAGTGCCGTGATTCGGTGGTCTCTCGTTCCTTTTTCTCCATACGGTCGGGGGTGTCCTTTTTGATCCTCTTTGGTCTCTGTCTGCAGATCTGAGAATTTTTCCCATGCGCCTCGTCAGGTTTCGTTTCCCTTTTCGCGTCCACGTTGTCGTTTGGGTCTACAGGTTTCCGCATGCAGAGACTGTCTGATTTTCCATCGCAGGACAGCACGGTTGCTAATGACTTGAAGCTTGTCGGCCTTCGTGCCGGGCCCCCTGTCCCCCCTTTGCTGCTTTTGTCTCATCTTTCGGGGACCCCCGCCGCCGGATGTTTTCAGCGTGACCGGTTGTCAGCCTTTCCTGTCCGCCCCCATGAAAAATAATCGGTATCTCTATGTAATCTTTTTTTTTCTTGCGCACGACGCTTTCGAACCAGAATGATTGTTTTCGTGGCTGCCCCTCCGCGGGTGTTTGATCCCCAATTTCTCTGGTGTCTGAACCCTATTCATCCGAAGTGGGCCTTTATTTTTCCCCCGGGCATGGACATACAAATATATATTTTTTTCCACTTTCCTCAAATGTCGGGGATTTTCCCAAGCAACTTGTCCGGATTCAGAACTAGAGCCGCTGAACCCCCCCATTTTTTCGTAAGACGTCAAGTTGAGGAGTTTTCCCCCCCCCTTCCCAGAACAGGATATGGCACCGTCCTCTCCCCATGACCTTGTGTACTTTCCCCGTGCTTTAGTTATCGTCGCCCCCCTTGAAGTTGAAAACTACCTGTATGAACGCGCCGGGCGGTTGGATATGTCCCTTTTGGCCCCAGTTTTATCCCCTTGTTGTTAGCGCAGCCCGTTTCAGCAGTGCAGTCGATGTTTTGGGCCAACAGTTCCCCCTCCCCCCCTTTTTATTATTTATGATGAATTGTTCTTTTTTCACGTGTTGTAGGCTTCTTGGAGTCTTGACCGCTGTTTGTGTCACGGAGCTTTTTGTTGACGAGATCCTGTACCTTTTTTTTGGACTTGTCCCGCATTCCTTTTTCCTGGAGTGCCCTTGTAATGGGGCGAATTTTTTTGGGTGCGGGCTAAGAAGACAGATTGTATATTTGTGAGTTTATAGTCAACCCTCCCCCCCTCCCCCCCCCCGAGATTTGAAACCAGCTGTCTCGGGTCAACCCCTGGTCGGCGATTTACCTATCCCATTTTTGATGTCCCTCCCAGTGGGTGTGTTTTTTAAATTCCGCCCTTCCTGTAGCTTTACCACTGTGTTCTTTTTCAGCCCCTAGCATATTCTTTCGGTCTCTTCTTGCACGGGGTTTTTTTTTTTGCTATCGAGCTACCTGTTTTTTCTTTGGTTTGATTGTGTACCATCCATCCCCCCCCTTTTTATTATCGATTGGATGTACCGGGGTGCTCCCCCCCCCTTTTCTTTAAGTTTTTTTTTGCCTTTTTGAATGGGAGGCGCTCCCCTTTCCTGACTCTTGCTTTGCTTGTCATGTCCGGTCACCCCTTTCCGGTGGGTCGATCCTGTTTTCCTTTCCCGCCCCATTCCCCCCTCTTCCTTCACCCCCTACCCACTTTTCTCCTGGTGTTTTGTTGTTGGTTTTCGCGCTTGCACCCAAACCTTTTCGCCCGGCTCCCCCCCGTCTTTGGCTGTGGCACAGTTTTTTTTCCCGGTGTAAACCAAATATTCTTTTTTTCTTTTTCAATTTTGGTGGTTTTCGGTCTGGGACGTTGTGCATTTTGGGTG
>Ga0179593_1630745_pt1 | contig 15894 bp, 29 predicted proteins | sample CZODoug2_1_08_16_FD_185931 | JGI IMG/M metagenome (GOLD analysis project Ga0179593, IMG submission 185931) | Vadose zone soil fungal communities from Angelo Coast Range Reserve, California, USA - CZODoug2_1_08_16fungal (PacBio error correction) | ecosystem: Environmental > Terrestrial > Soil >... | reverse complement strand
CCTTCCTGATGATGTGAATGACGGTCAGGGGGCTCTCGATGAGACTCCCCACTGCTACTTTTGTGCCTCCCCTTCTTTTTTGAACCCTCCCGGTTGGTCCAGCCGAAGAGATTGTCTCTCTAAGGACAGGCGAAGGACCTTACCCCTTGCCCCGCTCGTTTGATTTTCTTTACGAAGTTAGTGAAGGAAATGACTCGCCCGGACAGCATTCGTCACTCCCCAGGATTGCTAAGTTTTCCCCCCGCCCATACCCCTCCTTAGTAGGGCCTGCCACAAACTCATTGACTCGATAGAAGTTTTTTTTTGTTTAAGGAATTGGAACATCCATCGTTCTGTCTCCGTTCCCTGTCTGATTCTTCCTCCCTTCTCTATATGCCCTCTAGCCACACCCTCTATCGTGATGACCCTTGTTCTTCAAAAGCCTCCGCGGCGTAGCCTCCTGTCGAGCGTCCTTTTTGCTCCTCCATCCCCAGAAAGCCGCAAATCAAGAAATTGATCACTGGCAGAGTGTCAAGAGTTTCCTTTCCCCCCATCCCGTATGGTCGTCATGAGGTTGAGCTCATTATAAGGGGAGAAGCTTCTCATTTTGGGGCCCGCTTCCCCTTTTTTTTACACCCTCCTCTGGACCCAGATTTTCTTTTCCTCTACTCGGATAATTTTTGTTTTTGCCGGAACTCAAATAATTGAATCTTACGGACCCCTAGAAGGAAGTCAATAACAACTCAGAAAGACGTGACATTCGCATCCTCGTTTCCAGGCTCCACGACCCCCTTTTCCCTGACCCGGCCGAGCCCCAGCCCGAGAGCAATGGCAACCCCCAAAAGTCGCACCAGGTGTGTTCCCGAACGAGCACGTTTCTTTTTCCCCCTCTCTTTTGGCACTTTTTTTCCCTCCCGGTGATCTCTTTTTTACTCTTATCCCCTGTCCATATGAGAAGCACATAGCGTTCGCTATTAACACGATCCTCCTTGTCTCTCTTTCCCCCTTTCTCCTTTTTTCTTTGCTTTTTCCCCCTCGTCCCCTTTTTTCCCATTGAGGCGAGGTATGATTACCTCTTCTTTCCATATTTCATAATTCGTTGGTTGTTTTTGACCGAGTGTCGCAGCTCGCTCTCTAATTTTCTTTTCCTTTCCCCTCCTAATTCCCTTCTTTTCTTTTAACTCAATTCCCCCCCTCAACGTCCTTTCCTGTCCGCGCTAGTTGGTTCATAGTGGGGGATACTAAGTACTCTCTTACACCCCAGAAAACCCCTCCCCCGACTTTTATCCTTTGCTCGTCGGACCCCTATACCTCTTGGCCCCTGATTCTTCTTTGCAGCTTGTCTGCTTTGCTTTTTCTAGACTTTATTTTGATGTTAAACTTTGCGGGAGCCGCACTCACCCCTCCGCTTGATTCTCTTAACCCCCCGTTCTGGCCTTTTTTTTTTTTGGGGACTCCCTTCTCTTTACCGCCGTTCAACCTGGGGAGAGCGGCCCGAAAAAAAACGATGCCCTGGTCCCCTCGCCACTTACTATGTCCTCTCTTTTTGTCCCCGCCTTGTTGAGTAGAACTTTGGCGTCCCACCCCGAGCTGTCTACCTTCGTTATCTTTATACCCACTCATACCCGGCTCCCCCAATCGCCCGAGCAGGCGAGTACTCAATTTCCAAGTTCTGAAGTGAGGTTTCTTTTTTCCTTTGATCCTCCTCCCCTCCCTGCCTCGCTGCTCTTTCTCCGAAGCTTTGCTTTTTTTTGCTCCCACCGGGTCACCTTCCCCTCTCCCAGTTTTTCCACCCGGGACTTAGCAGCGCCGTTCAGCGATAGACAGTAAAGAGACACTTTATCTACACATTACTTGACCCCCTTTAAGCTATTCTCCTGACTGTCACGCGTTGGTTCAACTGTGATCTTCATGACTTCTGTTCGAATGGACGTTTTACCCAAATGCTCCTGAATGAACTTTTCCTCTCCTTTTCCCCTTCCTCTTCTGGACCCCTTCCGTCCATTCGTATCAAGAAAATAAACGTAAGGGTAGTAATTAGCTTATTGAATCCATACGTTCCCAATATCCCATTATTAGTCTTTATTTTTTGGCCTTTCCTCCTATTTTGCCTTCTTCTTCTGCCTTTCCTTCCCCTCGCGAGCGCCAACGTAATTTATTACCGTCAAAATGACATCCTACAGAATACAATGTCTTTGCTCGGTTCGCGGCCCCCCTCCTGCTGGCTTCGTCTTTAAACAGCATTGGCTCCCAGGGTTCTGAAATAAAAATTGCGGAGTTCTTGAGTGTGAAGGCCATCCTATTATTTATTTTCGCTTTCATCCCTTCCCTGTACTCCCGATATCCTCGACTGTTACCCCTTTTTTTTCTTGGCGGCTTATTATTCCCCCCTCCCTAATACAGTTTTTGATTGTTCTCTTGTGTGTAGACGAAGAATTATCCAGGTTAACAGTCATAGATACCCCCCTTCTTTTTTTTCCCCCTCGCCCCCAAATGCACCTAACCCCCAACGAGAAAAGTGTCAATACGGTCCCTCCGTCTCGTCTTCCTTGTTCTGTTCACAGTCGTCATCCCACCTGTTCCACCTAGACTAAAACACCTGTGAGCTATTCTTCTAAACCGTTTTTATGCCCCCTTTTCCCCTTCCCAACCCGTTGTCTTGGGTATAGACAAGTAATTGGGTAATCGCTTACTGTATTTTCCTTTCCTCTTACCAGATTGATTCCCCCTTTTCAACCATCTTCAATAACTGTCGTTGAATATACCAAATGATTCTCCTTGTTCTTTCCCCCTTTCCTTTATCTCCCCCCCTCCCCCCCCTTCCCTAACCCCCCAATTGCCCTCCTCTCATTTCGGCCTCAATTGGTTCCTTGAATCAGTTATGAACATAGATAATAGATTATAGGCGGCATTATTTGCTACTCTGTTCCTTTGACCTTTTTTCTCTTTTCCTCCTTTTTTTCCTCCTCTCTCAATAATTTGTGATTCACTTGTAGTCTTCCCCTCTACTGGCCCCCTAAGTATACAGCAATGTTAAGATACCGCATCTTGATTCCCACATCCTTCCCTTCTTTTCTTTTTCAGCCTCCTCCTTTTCTAGGAGTCCCTCCCCCCCCCCCTCCCCCCACCCCCCCTCCGGTTTTGGACATCGCTAAATTTATAAAACTTACCCAGTGGGGTAAATTGTTCCTTTGAATGTCCAACTGACCCTGAGCCCCTTTCTCAAGAATTTTTCCCTCCCTGACTTTTTCTTTCCCCCTCCAAGCCTGCCCTTTTGTTTGCAACTTTTCTTCTGTAAGAAGGGGAGTCTGGCATCCCCTAATAGTTCCAAGGCGTGCACTCATCGTTAATTTTTTTTTTTTTTTCCCCCCTTTCCTTGTTTAAAACGTAACGTCTCCTGACCTTTTCTCCCCCCACCAGATAGAACCGGTATATAGTCCCCCTTGACAAGACATATCGCGTGTGGGTATCATCTCTCCTCTAGTCGTCGCTGGGTCTTTTTGGGTCACGATCCCGTCTTTTTCCTTTCCCGTGTTCCCCACCTCTCCCTAAAGGATGGTCAACCGAGTCCTTTCTTGCGACACTTGTGACCCGATCGTTTTTTATCGGAAAGCTTACAGGAGGCATTTTCAAACCCTTATGCGCGTTTTTTTCTTTTTCGTCCCCCTCTGGGCCTTGGGAACGGGTCCTGACCCTTCCTTTTGGAACCGATTCAGGTAAGTTAACCCGTTGCAAGCCGAGGACATTTCCCCCCCCCCCTGTTTCCTTTTCTAAAAGTTACTTTAACCCCTCCGGGGGCGTTTTGGAGTGACGCCCGGTTTTCTACGATGCCCTTACTTGGCCGTCGCTTTTCCTCCCCTCTTCCCGAGTTTCTGCGCTTGCCCCCGAGGCGTTTGCGGAAAGTGGGAATCTGAGACTGAAAACGGGCTCTACGTTCAATCCCCCCCCCTTTTTTCGTTTATCCTGGTGAGGAGTCCGAGGAACATATAAAAGGACCGTCCCGATTTTTTACCCTTGATGTCCTTCCTCTTTTTTCACTTCTCCTTATTTCCCCTGTCCGCCAACCAGACCATGGGAGGATCGAATGAGTGACTCCACTCGTTTCCTTTCAAATTGCTTTTTTGTGGAGTCCTCCCATCGAGTTTCAGCCCCCCAGTAGAGAGGTGTTTATTTTCCCTTCCCCCCAAACCAGATTCAAGGCACCCAGCGTTTTTCCCCCGAACTACAATCCTTCCCCCTTTTATGTCATTAGTACCCTTCTAGTTTAATAAACAAGTAAGGAGGGAGACCCCCCTCCCCCCGTTTTTTCCCTCAACCCTGGTATACCCCAACTGTTTCGCCCGTCAGAGATCAAATTTGGTGCTCGATTTTAACGCTGTCGGATCGTCCATTTTCCTCTTCCCTGATCTCCTCTGGTTTCCTTCATCGTTTATTGTTGCATTTTTGTTCACCCTTGGAGAGCCATGTTGGAGCATGGACTGGTTGGTATTACCTGCACCTTTCCCCACTTTTCCCCTCTCCCCACTCGACCCCCCTCTCCTTTGCGGGCGGTTTTGGCCCGATGAAGAACACCCAAGTTATCTTGGAACATTTCTGATTGCCCATCTCCCTGCCCTTCCTCATGCTTTCCGTTTTCCCCTGTATCATCTAGCCCAGCTGGAGGTTCTAGATCTTTGTTAGAATTTACTCTTCTTTTCCCCCTACTCCTGCCTCCCCCTTGTCCTTTGAGAGATACGCTTTTGTCCCTCTTCATTTTTCCCGGGGGAGTTCACTAGAGATGGGCCTTCCTCTCCTTTAAATCCCCTCCACTGCGGCTTTCCTTTTTCTCTTATCTCCTTCTCTTGTCATTCCCTTTGATGCTCGTCTCAGTCCCCTAACCTGCCGTCAGAATATTTGATTTTCTGAGACCGAAATTCAACTCGTCAGGGAACTCATTTTCTTCCCCCAACCCTTCCCCCTTTCTTTGCTCCCGCGTTTCACATGTACATTCTAACATCTTTCTGAGCTTTGGCTACACTGCCAAAAGACAGTTCCCTCTCTCTCCTATCTTGTTATTCTTTTTTCCCCTCGTTTTCTACTGCGGCTCCCTTTTCATTTCTGCAGGATAGGCCCTCTTCTCCGATTGCTCCCCCCCCCTTTCTAGTGCTTACCCTTTGTGCTTCCCCCCAAAAACAATGCGAATTCAGAATATAAGTCCCCCTAGCTCCCCTTTTGATTTTGCGCTCACCTCCGTCAAGAGCCCATCCAGTCACATTCGAATGCCAAGATTGATACTCGCCTTGCCGGCCTATTTTCTTCTTGATTAGCTCCCCCTTTCACTTCGCGTTCCGAGAGATATTTTGGCTCCCCTTTTCAATAACCGCGATTTTTTTCCCCCACTCTTCTTCTTCTTTTGTTCCTCGCACCTTTTTGTTTGCGCGCGAAAATTTGAAGCTTCGTTTCACCCCCTTTCGCATTCCTTGTCGAAGTAACCACCCACGACCAAAAGTCCAGAGTTGACATAGGCCCCATTGATTTTTCCTGTCTCCCCTCACCCCTTCACTTTCCGCTCTCCCCCCATCCAGTAGACCCTCTTGAACCCAACACGCAAAACCCCGGCACTGGTTTCCGGAGAACGTCTTTCTTTAAGTTCAACCGCGCTTTTCCCTTTTCTCCTTTCTCTCTCGTACTGGCTAAAAAAGAAGGAGGAAGACCAAGAGTCAGTACCATGGTTCTACTTTCCCTCCCAGCCTCCTCTTTTCAGCCCCCCCAGCGGTCATGTCCTTTTCTGGCCCTAGCTTACTTTCCACTATATATCTAATACCCATTAAGTTGTTTTGTTGAGAGAGAATTTTGCATCATAGATCTCCCTTCATTTTGCCTCTTTTTCCCTTCCCCTCAGTACTTCTCTTTTTCCCCTCTCTTCTTTTTGCTTGAACTTCCTTTTTTTCTTTCACTTTTTCACGCGGTTGGCTTCTACTACCGGGATCTACGTACCGTATATTCACTTCGTCCCAAGCCACTCGTCTTCTTCCCTCTTCCTTGCCTTTCTTCACACCACTACCCCCCTTTCCGGCGTCTTTTTTCTTCTTTGCGATGGGCTAGATGGGGTTCTAGACTGGCTTTTTACTTTTTTTAGCGCATACCGTCATGCCTTCGCCACCATCGCTTTTTTTTTTTTTTCTTTTGTTCCTTCCTTCTCTTTCCGCGGCTTCAAAGATTTCATCGACGCAAACCCCCCCTTCCGACCCTCTTCGCCTTCTTTTTTCCTTCGTCCGTTTTCGTCTCCCCTTGGCTTCACAATACCGAGGCTGGGTCTCGTCAGAACAGTCATTGAGTCTTCAAACTTCTCCTGTCCCTCTTCTGCCCCTCTTTTTCTCCGTCCCATCTTCCCGTGAGCTCAAACTTTCTTCGATTGCGATTTCTGATTTTATGGAAAGCCCGTGTCTCGACTTTTTTTTCGATGTATTCCTCATTCCTTTTTTTCCCCCCCCCTCCATTTTCCAATCTCCAGTTGGGCCAGCGAATAATGCCAGAGAGATAATACCGCTATTACCCCCTGCTCCTGCCCCCTCGAACCTATTTTACATTGGTACACTTCGAAAGCTTCGATCCTTGAACCCTTTTTTGCATTCATCCCCCCGACTTCCTCCCGGTTTTGCCTGATTCCAAATACCCTCGCAGGAACTCCAGTTTCCATGATGAAATTAGATTTCTCCGACCTTTATTCTCCCCCCCTCACTCACTCTCGTTTTCTTGGTAGGTACTTCCTTCCCTATCATCACCTGCTAGACCTCCCTTAGTCTCGGAGAATTTAAAGACCGTATGAACTTTCGGCTGCTTTCCCCCTCCTTTTTCGCTCTGTTCCCTCGCCTTCGTTCTGCATTTCCCCCCATCGTCCATTGATATCTACGCCATTAACCTCGGGGATTAGTCCGCTCCAGCTCTACTTTCCGTTTCCGAAAACAGATTTCCCTCTCTGCTCCCCCTACCCAAGTTTGTGGCAGTCTAAGTTGTGAACACCGCCCCCCATTACTTTGCTTTAGTCCTTTCCCTCCCCAGCTCGATATAGATTTCACGTTCCCCCCTATCTTTTTTCCTTTTCCCCGCCTCCCCCTCACGTAGTTTGAATTGGTTTTCCTATGTGGCGGACTTGAAATTGATGTAAAGCGTCAGAAAAAAAGTCTCCCAAATCTTCGCCCTTCCAATTCTCTCAACGTCCTTTTCCCCCGGTAGACTATCAAGTAGAGTATGCCTTGAAAAGTCGATAAACCCGGTCCCCATATCTGACATCACCTGTTTCTCTTTAGGTTAACACCCCCCCATTTTTATTCAAAGTTTGTCCTTTGAAACAAAGTTCTTCCTCCCCCTTACTTTTTTTTAGGAAAGTTCTCTCTCTTTCTTCCCCCCCATCTTTTAGCTCTCTCTTTTTCAACCTTCTTTCCCACTCTTCTAGTTTGATCATTTTTTAAACCTGATGATAATTGTTGAGATTTAACTAGTTTCCTCCCAGACCTCCCATTTGTTCAATACCCCCTTATTTGCTCCTCATCTTTTTTTACCATCCCCTGCTGGTTGCCCGAATCATGACTCATTGCACCAACGCTTCATTCCCCCCTCCTTTATAGTAATTCTTGCGAATACAAGTTGTTCTAATGCAATACAGTTCCAATCAGTTACTTTGTCTTTTTCCTCACTTTTTGAATCTTTTCCCTTTCCTTAATCCACCTTTCAGCTTAACCGCACTCTTTTTATTTCAGGAAAACAATATAATGGAAGGATGTCAGACCGTCAGAAGGTTTAGTAAAGCCTATCCCCTACCCCCCCCCTGTTACCCCCCCCATTTCTGCCCTTCCTTTTCCCTAAAAAGTCTCTCCACCAACGTTTTTTCCTTGACAGGTTATATTGAAGGAAAGTCTCGTTGAAGGATTTTCACGCCGTTCACCCCGCCATCCATCGTCGGGTTCAAGCAAAGCCCGCGCACCCATCCAACTCCTCAGCGCCTTCTTCTCCCTTCCGACCTTTCCGGATACTTGAACACCCCCCCCCCCCCATAACATCCCCACCGCACACTCTCAAAAATTCAACGGTCCCGTCCCGTTCCCACTCATCCCCCGTTCCCCTATACCTTACTTCTTATATCCTCGCACGGGGCCCCGAAATGTCTGGCGACAGTACCCGCCCCCGATGGCGCCCTCCTTACCCCCGATCGCCTATGATTGAAAACCCCCCAGCTGCCATCAAGTCAATTCACTTTCCGTCTCCCCCCCCTTTTCTCCGCCCCCCTCTGGAACGACCCTTCACTCTCGCCCCCCCCTCTTCCCCTTCGAGCGGGCTAAACACACCCCCACACCCCGTTCTTCTCGATCCCATAAACCCACCTGCTCTCGAAGCAGCCCCGTTTTCGCCCCGCTCCTCGCTCAACATCCTCTCCTTCCTTCCTCCTCTTCTACTCCCTCTTCCCTCCTCTCCCACGCCTCCTCCGCCCTTCTTTTCATGCCCCCCTTTACTGAATTACGCAAACATTAGAATAGGAAGCCGAGCTTTCTCCCCCCCCCCCCGTTCTCCCCTGTGTTCTCCTTTCCACCGAGTTTATGTATTTCTACCTCACGCTCCATCAATATCGATCTCCCATGGTATCCCACCCTCGCCTCCCCGTGGTAAGCTCCCTCTCTTACTTCCCTTCTCCCCCCCCGCACCGCCGGCCCCACAATAACACACCTACCCTTTCAGCCTAGTTTTATCTTAGTAGTCCTCTTCTCCTCCACCCCCCCCCGCCTCGCCTCTCACCATCTTGATTTCTACCTCTCCCTGTCTCCCCTTTTCCTCCTCTTCTATGTTATACCCTTACCCCTTGACCCCCCCTATTCCCCTCACTCCTCTACGTTTCCTCTCCCCTACTCCCCGATGGACCCCCACCCCCGATGTGAGCTCCCCCCTCCTCCCCCACCCTCCCTCCCCCCACCCCCTTGTTGCCTCTTACCCTCCCTATTCTCTTTTCCTTTCTCCCCCCCTCTCACCCCTCTGTCCCTTCCCTTCTGGTCCTCCTCCCCACCCCCTCCCTCTCTCCCCCTCTCCCACCCTCTACCCTCCTCCCCATTTTACCGCATCCCCTTCTCCCCCCCATCCCCCCCACTCCCCTTCGCCCTACCTCCCCCCCCTGCCCTTTCTTCCCCCCACCCCTCCCTTTTCCCCTCCTCCCTTAACCCTCCCCTACCCTCTTTCAGTCTCCTCTCTCTCTCCTCCCCCCCACCCCCTTGCCCTTCTCTTTCCCCCCTCCCTCTTTATTTCCTTCCCCCCTTGCCGCCTCCTCTCCCTCTCTTTCCTCGCCTCTCACTCCTCTCCCCCTCCCATACATCCCCACCTTTTCCTCTCACGCCCCCCCTCCTCCCCTCCCCCCCCTCACTTCCTCCTCACCCCCCCCCACCTCCCCCCGTCCCCTGTTCCTTTCCCCCCTCCCACGTATCCCCCTCCCCCCCCCCCCCTCCTCTCTCCTCCCCCCTTTCTCTCCTCCTCTGCCGCCCCCCCCCCCCCCCCCCCTCTCCCCCAATTCTCCTGTCCCTCCCCCCCCCCTTCCCCCCCTACCCCTACCTCCCCCCCCGTCTCTCCGTCTCCCCCTCCCCCACACCCTTCCCCCCCCCTCCCCCTTCCCCACCCCCCACTTTCTCCCCCGCCCTTCTCCCCCTTCCTCTGCACTTCCCCTCTCCCCCTTCCCCTTCTCCCCCTGCACTGTCCATTTTTCCCCCTTCTATCCCCCCTCCCCCCCCCGGCTCCACCCATCCTACTCCCTCTCCTCCCCCCCCCTCCCCCCTCTCCCCCCCCTCCACCCCCCCCCCCCCCCATCCCCTCGCCTTCCTCCCCCCCCTTCTCCTCCCCCCCTCTTCCCCCTCCCTCCTCCACCACCCCCCCGCCCTTACTACTCTCCCCACCTTCTCATCTTCCCTCCCCCCCCTCCCCCCCCTCCGTCTTAATCCCTGTTCTTTTTTTTCTCTCGTCCCCTCTGTCCCTACCCCCCTCCTCCTTTCCTTCCGCTCCCCCCCCCCCCTTCTCTTCCCTCTACCCCCTCCCCCCTCCCACTCCCCCTTCCCTCCCCCTCTTCTACCCCCCCCCTCCCCCATCCCCTTTTTTCCCTCTCCCCCCGCCCCTCCCTCGCACCTCCCCCCCATCTCTCCTACTCCTTTCTTCCTCCTCCCACCCCCCCCTCCCACCCTCTTTCTCTCCTTCCCTCCCGTTTCCCCTACCCCTTCACACTTCACCCTCACTGCCCCTCGCTCCTCCCCTTTCCCCTCCCCCCTTCCCTCTCCACGCACCCATTTTCTTCCAACTCCTCCCCCCCTTCCCCCCTCTCCCTCCCCCCTCTCCCTCCTACCCCCTTCTCCTCTTTTCTCCTCCTTTCTCACCCTTCTCTTCCATCCCTCTGCTCCTCCTCTGTTCTTCCCCTCTCCCCCCGCCCCCTGCTCTCCCGCCTACCCCCCTCCCTCCCCCCCCCCCCCTTTGCCTCCCACCACCCCCCATGCCCTTCCTCCCTCACCACTCTCTCCTCCCTCCCCTTATGTCCCCTTCTCTCCCTGATTCCACCCCTCCCCCCTCTCTTCCTACCCCCCCCCCCCCTCACCCCTATCTACCCCCTCAACCCCACCACCTCCGCTTCCCCCCTTTCTTCCTAAGTCCTATTTTCTCTCTTCTTCCCCCTCTCTTTCCCCCCTCCTCTTCCACCCCCTTCCCCCCCTCCTGCCTCCTCCCACGCCCCTCTCTTTCCTCCTTCCCCCCCACGCTTACTTCCCTTCTCCTTTCCCCTCTCCACCTCCTTTCCCTTCCCTCCTCACTTCATCCCCTCCACATGCCTCACACTCCCTCATCCCTCCCCCCCTCTCCCCCCCTCTGCTTATCTCATAACTTGCACCCTCCCCCTCTCTCTCCTCCCCTCTCTCCCTCTTCCCTTCACCCTCTTCCATTCCTTCCCCCCTCTCCCCCCTCCCCTCCCTGCCCCCATCGTTTTGTTCCCCTTTCCGCTTCCATCCTCCTCCACCCCCCTCCCTTCCCTCCCCCCTTCCTCCGCTCTCCCTGTTCCTGATCCCTTATCCTCTCCTCTTCCTCCTCCCTCCTATTCTTTTCCCTCCACCTCTCGCCATTTACCCCGCTTCCGGTGTGTTTGCCAACCCTGCTCCTGCCTCCTTTTCTCCTGGATCCCCTCCGCCGTTTAAAGACTGTGCCTCAACGAAGCTTACAAAAGTTATTTTGAGTGGCACACGCCCGTAGCCGTACCCTCCAGATTGACCCCGCACCCTCTCCGCTCCCTCCCGTGGCTTATCTAGATTTGTATAAGAACACTAAGGGGTTGTGTGATGACGATAGCCGGGGTTCTTCATCTGGTTTCTTTTTCCCATCTGAGGTTCAGAATTAGTTGTGAAAGGCCCCGCAGGAGGACTGTGAACCGCCTGGTAGTGGCAATGCTTTGGTGGTGCCCACTGAGTGGATTCCCTTCGGAAACGGATCCGAGTTTTTTTCCCAACAACCCCCGGTCCTGTATTCACCCCCTCATGTCTTACCCGCGTTCCGGAAAGTCCCCCTTATCCCTGGCAAGATCTTTAAAGATGCCCTCCAGGACCTTTTCCCAGGGGTAACCCCTTTTTCGATTTATACTCTTTTTTCCAACCGTTTGGTCTTTAAGGTTTTCCTATGGGATACGACGCAACTGCTTCTGAGTCCATCAGCATGGGAGGTTTCCTTCCTGCTTTCCCTCCGTTAAGCCGGTAACGTTTCCCGAGTCTATGCGTTGAAGAATCAGAAGCAAGTGAACTCCACCGGGTAGGTACGGATGCGGTGCTTCCTTAAGGTGTTACCCCCCGTTGTTCGTCAAAGCCCCGGCCCCCTATTCACTTGCGCTCTCCTCCTTGTTAATTGCCTGATTCCCTTGCAACTCAGGACTGAGAGCTTTATTTCACTCCGCTCTTTTTTTGTATTTCCCCCAGGAGGTTGGTACTCACAATCCTGTTGACCTGAAAGCTGCGCCCCCCAGTCGTCGCAGGGTTGATTCTAACACGCGATTCTTGAAAAGGGTCAAACGAAGCTCCACACCGCTGTCGTGAACTTTTTTTTATCATGCAATCTCTCTTCTCAACAGTTACTACGGTTGATATACCCCAAAAAAGCGGTGGGGACTGAACCCTGGGCATACCCCCCTTGTTCGGACCTCCCTCGACGTTCAACCCTGTGGTGTTGTTCGAGATTGACACAGATTTTCGCCCTGTTCCATTCTCAGTAAATTGATCGAGCACTGTGATTCGTAAGTTGAAGTTTGAAGGTTTTCCCTCCCGAGAACCCGCTGGCGCGTATGACGGTTTATCACTTTCAAAGGTTCTTCCCCCCTTAACCAACCTTTTTTCCTTTCTCTGGCTTTTTCGAAACACTCCCCCCCCCGGATTCGGTGGGGGGAAAATTCGTATCGATTTTCTGACCTTAACTTAAGTTTATCGGCTTTTCCCCGGGTTAACAATTGGCTAAGCACTAAGCCCTGTCTGGCTAGCCCCTTGTTCGCCCACCTATTCCTTTCTATTCTTCGTCTCTGTTCCCTTTTCTTGATCACCTCTAGGCTTAGAGAGATAAGCTTTTCATTGTGTCCCTGAACTAACTTAAGTGGCCTTCTCGATGAGTTCAGCATATCGCCCTTTTTTTCCCTGAGTTTTTTCATAATAAGCGTTCTCAGAGCTATTATTCCCTATTGCTGATTATGTCCTACCTCGAATCCCGTTCCCTAAATGCCGGATTTTTCTTTTTCTCCCTGAATTTTTCTCCCTGATTTTTTCACTTTCCCTTCCAAGTTGGCTACTGTAACCGTCCTTCCGTAAGGTCCGAATGAGAAAGTCACTTCATAGAAACGAACCGTAGATGGAAGAACAAAACTGCCCGTGTTACAAGGCTATACTCATATCTGTCCCGCTGTTTCTTTCCACCACCCATCTGTTCTATGGGGATAAGGAGTTTTTGGACGTTTTTATCTGGATCAGGGTTCTGATTAGAACGGATTCTACCACCATTGGCCGTAGTTGCTTGACCTTTACCCCCCAACCACCCCATACTACGCAAGCTTCGTAAGCAATTTCTGTGCCCTCTCAAATCGGCGTTCCCTCAATCGCACTCCAGCATCTTCTCACTTGCCGCTGCTTCTCGCATTGATGAACGAGTTAAGCTTTCATTCGGATCACGTAATTTTCTACGTCTCTCGGGGTTTGGAAGGACAAGGGGCGAAAAAGCCGAGCCCCTCTTGGGTGAGCTATTGTTCATCTTTTTTTTTTTTTTCGTACGCTTTGATTCCCATAATGGTGCATAATGGAGTTACTCGCATTCAATCCCCCGACAAACTCCTCCCCGACGTGGTGCCCCCCCATCCTCTCACCAAGTGCTTGTTCTTTCCATGCGTGACCTCCCAGTTCGTCCCCCCCTTACAGGAAACATCATGATTGGCCTCTTGCACCTGCCCCCAGCCCAGCTTTCCGAAGCCCAGGACACGATTTATTGTTCAGTGGTATCCCGACCCACGATCGTCTTTGGTCTGCCAGGTGTAGATTTGCCCTCTATCCCCCATTTCTATGTAGAACAAAACTTAGCAGTGCAGGTAAAAGGGTTTTCATCGACTTTTATATTAAACAGAAGCCTTTCCTTCTCCTCCCTTCAAGTCGGTCCCTTACTTTCGTCATGTCTGTGAAAATATTTCCTATTTAATAATAACTCCGTTTGTTGTTTTTTTGATTAGATGTCATAGTCGCCTCCATTCCTTCGTTTCCGGAAACGAGAGTTTGAATGTTTCCCTTTTTTCCACCTTCGATGTTAACTCCCCTTTCTGTCCTCCGTAGGTCTTGGTCGTTTACTAATGACGTGTTCATAAACCATCTCAAATTTAGAATCCACACCTCTTTTTTGTACTATCGCTCTTCCTGAACCATCAACCTCTTTTCCGGTCTTTTTTTAGTGGTGCCCAGATGGGCTATGGGGTTAGAATGGTCTTGACTTTAGATCGCATTAACCTCATCGTATGCTATGGTCCCTGTCTTTCCCTTCCCTTTTTTGGTTGGTTAATTCCTGACAGTTCCGCCGGTCTTCATTTTTCCGTACGCAACACTTCTTCGCTTCCCTCTTCCTCCGTACAGACTCTTGCCACTATCGGGTGGTCGACAACTTGGCCACACCCCCTATTCCTCTCGCCCCCTCAAGTGAGCCTATCAACTACAGTCTACATCGAGTCCTTCCGCGTGACCATCAGGCTGCCATTTAGCTGGTAAAGTTCTTTGTGGATTTGAGCCGAGAGAAATTGTGCCTCCTCCTGAATTTTTTCCAGCAATGACCTCTGTATTGTGTGAAGCCCAATTCCAAATCAAGACCATCTTTTGAACCTTTGAGAACACGGCTCTGACTTCTCCCCAGAAAGTTAGGAAACTAGAAGCCTCTGAAAGAGGGATTTAAACATCGCACTTCCCTCTTCTCGATTTCCCTTTTCACTGAGTTTTTTCTTGTAAAGCTAGTCCAACTTTCAGAGGATGTGAAGACTTGAAGCACTCGCCTTGATTCTTTGCCCGCCGTGCTCCCCCTTTCTCTTTCAATTCATCAGGGTTGGTCAACAATAGTATCCCAAAATCCTTACGTTCCTCCGGTCCTTCGCTCATTCCCTCCTTGCAATTGGAAAATTTTTATTAGGTCAGGAATAAAGCCCAAGAGTTCGCCGTGATCTTCTCCTAATCGAGGGCCGCTTCCTCTGTCATTTCCCCCAATGACCCTTCTCCTCTTATTAATACTACACGTGGGTGATTCGTTCTCTCCCCTCGGGTTAGTGAAGAACCCACGATTGGCTAACAGAGTGCTCTAACCCTTCGCTTGCCTTTTCTCCCGTTTTTCAACAGGCCATCATCTGAATGGGGCTTTCAGCCAACGCCGATAAGATGTTTCCCCACCGATCCTTTTCGTGTTTCTTCCCTCCCTCATCAGTAATTTTTTTCCTCTTTTTTGATTTCTTCCCACATGGAGTTAAGCGTTTCGAAAAAAACCCAGTCCTCCAACACGTTTCGCGCCAAAAAGGCTCCAGTGCCTTCCGTTAGTCCCCCCCCCCCGTCCGATTATCCCTTCCCCTTCGTAGACACCCCCCTCTGGCTTCCCAATCGCGCACGCCCCCTGTGCGCGACTCGTCCTTCCACCTTTTTCTGCCCTTTTCTTTCACCGTGGCGTTTTTGTTATTAAATCGTATGTGGAGAGAAAGCGTGTCCTTCGGACATTCGATTCCTCTCCTGTAGCGCTCTTGGTCCAAATTACCCACTAGATAGTTTGCCAACCCCCTTTTTTCCTCTCCCTCGATTTATGTTTTTTACCAGACCGAACATTGTAAACCCAACGGCATTGACACTAATTATTTGTTTTTTGAGCACTTTGCGGTTTTCCCTCTTACAGGTCCTTTCCCCCCCAAACGTATCGATAACTCCCCTCTGGGAAGTATTTTGACTACCATTTTACGCTCTGACTACAGAACTCGCACCATGGGTTGCTAACTTGTAGCTTCTCCGTTTTTTTCATCGTCCTTTCTCGCTTCCCCTTCATTAATTGTCCCCTATAAGGCAAAAATCTAATGATGGATGAAGATACTTCTAGGTTAGTAATAATCCGCCGTCCCCCTTAACCCCTTTTTTGCCTTCTTCTCCACCTTTTTTCTGCACCCCCTCCCCCCAGTGGTTACATGTCAGGCTTTCTTGCTCAATGAAATTCCTTTCTCCAGATTTCCCGTTCACTCAACCCATCTTTTTTACTCCGCGTCCTGTTGTCCCACTTATTTACACCCGGTTTGTTGTGAATACCCTCGGTCAAGCCTTGTGCACTACGCGTCCCCCTCCTTCTTTCTCGTTTCAACATCTTGTCTCCCTTACCCCCCCCTATTGAACAACTAAGCTCCGTCTT
>Ga0179593_1408313_pt1 | contig 15894 bp, 23 predicted proteins | sample CZODoug2_1_08_16_FD_185931 | JGI IMG/M metagenome (GOLD analysis project Ga0179593, IMG submission 185931) | Vadose zone soil fungal communities from Angelo Coast Range Reserve, California, USA - CZODoug2_1_08_16fungal (PacBio error correction) | ecosystem: Environmental > Terrestrial > Soil >... | reverse complement strand
TTCTCCACTCCAAATTTGATTTGTTGGCTCCAGAACAACTCCTTTTTCCCGTAGGTTTTATTTAAGAGTGAGTTTTGCATCTTTGCCCTCATTAGGTTCTGCCGCCAATTTATTACATTCCAATCTCGGATTTCCCTCCCTCTCCCGGGATCCACTTGGATGTGACTATCTTGACTTATTATGGTGTTATTTTTTCGGTTGATACAGTCCGGTGTGGGACAGAGTCCTTCTTTCATTAACTTTTTTAGGGAAAATTGCTGCCCCCCCCTAGGCGTGGCCTCCCATTTCCAAGTTCCCCTTTTGGCATTTCCTTTTTTATTTGGTCCTTAACGTCCTTTACGAACTCGTGGTTCCATTCCGCCCTCCCCCCCGCAGATGTGTGTCATTTCTCCCCCCGTGGCCCCCCTCCCGACATACGTGTTTTGGACCTGATTTCCGATGGAAAGTTGTCATTCTCCACGCCCAGCAGTTTCGGTCTGGTCGGTTTGCTGAGGTTGCTGTCCCCCCAAACCCTGCTTTCTCTAAAATTTTTTTTCTTTGACCTTGGCCCTAGACGTACCCCGCATTTCGCCCCGCGATGTTTCCCCCCAACCACCCCCGTGCCCCGGTTCACTGCCAGTTTCCGGCCCCCGCTTCGATTGGAAAAAAGCTGTGTTCCCGTCACACTGCTCCCGCCTTTCCCCAACTCGAGCGGTTGGTCCACTTGTTGAAGACCAAAAAAACTTCTCACGATTGAGCTTGTCTTGGTGACGTTCGAAGAATTGCCTTTTTTTTTCTCCGATTTTTTTCTTTTTGGTGGTGCTGGAAGCATGTCGGCCCTTCTGTCTTCTTTCAGGGTAATAAACCTGTGAAGGTCGTGAGTTTCCCAAGGCCGTACCATGTTTTTTTTCCATTTTTATTTCTCCAGAAGCTCCCTTGAACCTCACTCACGATTTGATGCTCCCTCGAGTGAGGTCTGCGCTGTCTTTCTTTTCCTTATTCCTGCAATTAAACTTCATGGGTGACTCTCCCAAGGTGTGTGTTTTTTTGTACGCCTGTTCCCCCCCTACGTCCCCTCACCCGACTGGTTTCTTCCGGACTGTGGCTTTTCCCTCGTATTTTTTTCGGAATGGGTATAGTCTGGTGTGCCTTACCCACCAGACCTGTCCCCCTCTGCATGGCCGTCCGCGTACCCCTCTGACTTCCATAGTCCCCCCTTGTAGGCCCCTTTTCCTAGGGGTTTTTTGGCAGAAAATGTCATGACCTCTTTCCTTGACTGCAGTGTCCCCGCAGTGCTTTCCAAATTTGTCAGGGGTCCCTTGCCCACCCGCCCGTTGCTGCTCTGTGGTCCACTAGTCCCCATTTAATGCTTTTTAAACCCCCCCCTTGAGATGTTGCCTGTAGGTTTTCTTGGTTCTCCCATTGCCCTTGGATCGGAGTCTTTTCAACCTCCTTTGTTTTTCCTTTTTGCAGGTTATACGCGTTTTTTTACTTACGGGGACTTGTGGCCCCCTCCTCATGCCTTCTCTTCATTTCTACCAGTCCTTGATGACACTGGACAGCTCCCCGGTTGGCCTTGGTGGGTCAATCAGTCTTTCCAAAAAGGGTTTCCAACTTCCCTGTTTTATATCCACCTTGGGCCGTTTGGTGCCTTGCGTCGCGGGTTTCTTTCTTCCCTCCCTGTCTTCCCCCCAATTTTTGAGTCCGATCACTTTTCCTCACGTGACCGCCCCTTTTCCGTGCCCCCCATAGATCGCCGAGGAGCCGTTTCTTTTAACTAGTTCCCAACTGTTCATTTTCCTATTTCTTACTGTTGAAGAAACTTTTTTTCCCTCCCCCCCCTTTCCCCACGCTGTCGTACGTGAGACAGTACCACGCCGTGCCCTGAAGGGGTCTTTGCCAGTCTTGTGCGTTTCCGTCCATCCGGGTTGTTTTGATTTTATTCTCTTTTTTCCCCGGCCTGCACTCTTGTTGATTACCGCCCGTGCTGATTCTCTCTTTCATTCTCCTCTTTGAGGAGTTATTTTTTTTTGCTTTCCACCCACCCACCACTACGTGGACTGTTTCCTTCGTTCCCCCACCCTCGTTACACCCAGGCAATTCCCCCCTAGGGTGCCCCGCTTACGTCATTTTCCGGTTTTTCCTTTTCCGTCGGTGTCCCCAAATTGGTTAATGATCCACCCGGTCCGCGCCGCAAGTGTTGTCCAACCAACCAATTCCCCCTTCAAAACTTAATATATTCCGCTTTTCGTCCCGTTTCAAAGTCTTTTTCCTGCCCCACAGGATCGCTCGTTCACTATTTGTGTTCTCTGCTTGGGCGGTTTTTTTGTGAGTCCATCTTTTCCTAAGGCCAGGTTTTGAAGGATCGACGCCCCCCCAATTCCGATACCTCCTTCCCCTGCCAAGGCCAATTACTTAAGTTTTTCCCGTTTTCGAAGATGGGTTGGACCATTATTCTTCGTGTCTGTCCCGGTCATCGGGATGCATCCTGGGTCCTTCGTTCATCTGCGGCGGAAGTTCCCACTTTCCCATTAACGACAAAACCCGGCCTAGGCGGACCCTCCTAACTCCCTTTGGAGTTGTCCCCCCCTCCATCGTTGCCCCTTGTTTCCTTTTCCCGCCGCACCTTTTTTTTTACCCCCCACTCCCAACGGGTGAACTATAAATTGAGCAGATTTCCCAGGGGGCGTTTGTTTTTTCCCTGCTTTTTCAGCTGGTTGGTTCTTCACTCTCCTTTTTCCCTTCTTCTCATCCCCTTGCTCCTTTGCTATGGATTTGTTTCTTCTTTTTTATTCCCGTCTTCAAACTGCACGGGGTCAAATTTTTACTTGCCTGCTATACAACCCCTTCCCCCGAGGTTTCACACCGTTCCCTTTCCCCTTTTCATTTCGTCCACCCCCACCAACACCTTTTTTGTTTTATTCCCTCACCCCTGAAGAAGTGGTATGATCTTAACCACCGATCCAGTTTCGTTCTTTCACACTACTCGCGGTTCGTGTATCCCTGTCTTCCGTCCCGTTTTTCTGGGCGGCCCCATTTTTTGGTTCCTTTTGAGTTTGTGGGTCCGGCTTTTGGAACCCCACTTTCCAGTGTACCCCCGTTTTTGATGTTTTTTTTTTGGAGTTGGATTTTCCCTTTCCTTCTTTCCTCAATTTTCCGGCGTTCACATTCAATACACTCCAGGCCCTTACCCAGGCGAGATAACGTTTTTTCGCGTTTCTTCAACCCAAACACAGTCCAGGGCCCGGGCAGCTGGACGTTCTCCCACCTCTTTCTCCTGGGTTGTTGCTGTTTCCCCTTCCCACCGGGTCATGTTGAGGGGGTTCCAAGGCTGATTATATTTTGGGTCTGCCGTCTAACCGGGACTGGTTGCCCCTGATCATTTTTTCTCACCCCTCCGTTGCCCCCACGAACCCCCTATGGCGTTGCGGAAGTTGTCTGGACCCTCAAGAACGTTATTCGTTGCGGTTTTTTTTTTTATTGCTGTCGTTTTCTTGGGCGGGTTTTTTTCGTCGGTATTTACCCTATTTCTTCTTTTCTTGCGCCCATCCCCTTCCTTCTTCACTGTATTTCGCCCTGCTCTGCCCCCCCTGGTGGTGCTCCGACCGTTCCCTTTTACACTCCTCCTGACATAGTCCACTGATCAAAACCCGCAAACCTCCTTTATATTACATTTCCTTTCTCCTCCCTCTCTTCTGTCAGGTTTTTTTCCTTTACTCCCAATGGGAGGCTGGTTTGTGGGGCCGAGCCAGGGGATGCGTCGGAACCTCGGGGATCGTGTTTCTCGCCCCTTTTCCTTTTCTGTGCATATTTTCGCTCCAATATTGGTCCCTCTTTTTCCGTCCTCCCCCCCTTTTGCGTGATTCCCAAGACTTTTTTTCTTTATTCATTTGCCACCTTTCCCTCCACCCCAAATCCTCTTTTTCCCCGGATGGCGTAAACACGCGGTTTGCAGCTTTTTGTTTGGCACGCGCTTGTTTCTTCCTTTTCCCCTTTTCCTTGAACAATACGCCCCCCGATCAATGACAGGGCGAATTTGGGTGTGGATAATCTATCCAAGCCGTTTCCCTTTCTTTCGGCGTAAACCCCACTCTCGTTTTGAAGCCTAGTTTCGTAGTTCATAACTTCCCCCTCTCTCGTTCGAAGAGGTAATCCTTACCCCTTTTTCCCAATTCCCTGCAGGGAAATTTACTCCTGACATTTTTCCCTCCTCCTTTCATTGTTCGTCCAATCTGCCGCCGGTGGAATTGTCACATCTCTTTCTTTCTTTGGACTCTTTATTGCTCTTCCCTTTTTGCCTGCCTGACACCGGATAAAAGGGAGATTTATTCGACTGGGCTTTTCCCCCTCATTTGTCTTCCCTCCCCTTTTCCCCTCTATTCGGAACTTTCTTTTACTTTTAATATTCACCGGCTTCCTACGCCTTTTTCCCCAAGTGGCTCTAAGGAAAAGTCGCAGCTTTCCCAACCTTGTTGATGGGGGGCCCTGCCCCCCCCCAACCTATCATATACTCTCCTCCCTTTTGTTGTTGATGTCTCTTCGTTCCCTCCCCTGGGCTGGTCTTCCCAACTTTCAAATTGTCATTGGGCCCAAGATGGTGCTCTTGGGGCGCGAGTTTTGCCTGCCCACCACTTCCTTGTTTGTCGCGTTGCCCTTTTTTCGCTTCACGGAGACCGTTTGGCCGCGAGTCATTGGAGTTTTCAAGACTTTTTTTGTTTCTTCCCCCTTCCAGTGAACTTCTTCAGGTTTTAATTTACGGCTTCCATCCCCATTTTGTTGAGCCATCATCTCCCCCCACCCTGCCGTTTTCCCCCCTATATTTTCTTCCACCGCAGGTGCTTTTCCCCCCGTTCGCCTCGTAATTATCTTTGAATCACGTGGTTTCAAAAGAGTTCCGGGCTTGACTCTGGAACCTTGGCTTACTGATCTCATTTCCCGATGACGCCCTTGAGAGAAGACCCACTCCCGCCCCCCTAGGTGCCTCCAGCGCCGTTTGTACGTCCCGTAAACCTCTCCCGACTTCCCTCAAGTTTCCGAAATTCGCACTTGTTCTGTTGACTCTTTTGCAAAAGATTGGTTCTGTCCTCCCCCTTTCTGTCTTGGTTCTTTTTCGGTTTTCCGCTTTTAACTTTTCGACCGGGAACCAGCTTGGATTCTTTTGGAATTTTGTCCTTTGCCCCACTGCCTGGTCTCCCCCTCCCTTTTTCAGGTCATAGTTGAGTCTTCTTTTTTTGGTCTGAAAATTTCGTCGGCCCCGAATGGCGTCAGCCCCCCCCCCGGGATCACCGTATTGTGGGTCTTTTTGAGGGGTCCCGGTCTGGGCCCCGGACTCCCGTTTCTTCCTCCATTTCTTCACAGTAACCTTCCCTGTGTTAAAGCCGCTGATGCGGTCACTCTTGGATTTCTGGATTCTGTTGATCCTGTGGCTACTTTTATGTTGGATCCTCTGCGGCTTAACTTTAAGCCTTTTTCTTGTAGTTTTTTTTTTTTGTTCAGGAGGACGGTCGGGATTCGGTTTTCTTTTAATTTTCAGTCTCCTTGAGTGTGTCAGTTTTGTTATCTTTCTTTTTTTTTTTTCCCCTGAAGTTCCGGCCCCCCTTTTTTTGTTCATTCCTTGCTTTTGCTTCCCTGTTTTTTGCCGGGACAGCATCTTTGGTTTGGCCTGCCGCCGACCTTTCCCTTCCTCCTTGATGATTTTTTTTTCACTCCTACCGTCCGCCACGCCCACTTCTTCTTTGGTTTTTTTTGATTTTGGTTTTCGTACAAAAACCTTTTTAATCGATTTAAAGTTCCTCCTTTTTTTTTTAACGTTTCCGTCCCTTTTCGCGCCTATGGAACAAAATTCCAACTTTGGCCGCGGGCCCCCCCTTTCCCTCCTGAAGTTGATTTTAAAACACCCTTTGTTTGGGCGACCTTGTCCCACCCTGGTCTCCCGCTCTACCCATTCACCATTTTCTTCCATGGGTGAAGACCCAAACTTTCCTGTTTTCGAGACCCCCCTTTCCTGAGTCGGCTTGTTTTGCCGTTTGGAAGGGGATATTCCTGTTCTTTTTGACCCCCCCTGTCGGACAATAGACCTGGTAGTTTTCTTTCACCCAAGCGGCTCATACCCCCTTTGCATGGTTAGTGAGGTTCCCACTGGTTCTCTCCTTCGTCATTGACTTTGACCCGTGCCGATCAGCTTTCTATCTAGTTCGGGTCCTTCCCTCTGCTCTTTTGGGGAATTTAACCACGTCTCCCTGCCCAATCTGCATGGGAGTTTTTTCCCCTCCCAATTTTTTTTGGTTGTACCGCCCTGCACGAACAGATCGTCTTTGGGCAATTTCCCCGGTTTTTTTTTTACTCTTTATAATGGTTTTCTCGAGGGCATGCGCTAATGTCAAACCTTTTTCCCTTTCCCAACGTTTGATCGTAATTCCTTTCTGGCCAGCATGATTTTTCCCCCTCACATGGTTCCGGGTCGGGGTTCCCCCGGCTCCAAATTTTCTCCTGGAAGTTTTCTTTCTTTTTTTGGGCAGGACGTCCGGGTTTTTGAAAAGTTCTCCACATGTTGTTCCGAATGGACCCGCCGTGCTTCCTTTTTGACCTTTTTTTTTGCAGGTGCGTTACCCCGTTGGCGATGTTTTTGGATCGGCGTAACAGACCCCTGGATTTTTGCTTTAGGGGAACCCCTAGTTTCGGGTCGATTGCGCCCCTTCCTGTAGTAGGTAGTTGTTGTTTTAATGGACGTGCGCTTTTTTTCACTGCAGGCATTCCTTTTTTGGCTTTTTTTTCTCTGGGTGACCCCTGTCCTTTTTTTTGATTCCCCCACCAGCGGCTTCCTTCCCCTGTTTTTCTTCTTCCACTTTGGCCCTTTGGCTGGTTGCCCTGTCTGGCCTTCCTCCAGTCCCTTGAATGAGTTCTATTGCCTAGCCCTCCCACGTACCCTTTCGTCCGATCGTCACCCCCTGACGATTCCGTTTTGTTTGACCCCCCCCGGACTCTTTTCCTTGCTTCTTCCTCTTCTTCCTGGTTGGGAAGGGAAATTGTTTTTTTGGTCCCTTGACAGATTCCATTTCCAACGCGGGCGTCCTTTTGGAGGGTGCACTTTTACCACTGTCGTGCCGCCTGGTTTTGGGCCGCTCGCTCCCCCGTGGGCCTAGGGGGTTTTCTTTTTTTTTTTTTTTTTTCCCATGTTGTTTTCCAAAAACTTCATGTTCTTTTTGTATGTCCGCCCTTCCGACTCTCTTTTTTTCCGAGTGTTTTTTGTTTGTGGTCTCCCTTCTTATTCCTTTGGGCTTCCCAACACACACCTCAGTTCGTGCAGGCAAACTTCGTCCCCTATTACGCAACTCAACCCCTCCGCCTCTACCTAGACTTTCGTAGGCATCCGTCTTTTGGTTTGTGTTGTTTCATCTATTGGTAATTCCTCCCCACAGACGCGTTGACCCTTTAATTCTGGAACAACATTCTCCCCAACCTTCCCTTCTTTTGCTTGGCGGCCCGTGGAAACGTCTTTCGTATTGCCCATGGCTTTTTCTTGGCGGCTTCTTTTGTTCTACCGGAATTGGCGGCGTTTGTAAATAATCTTCAACGCACTTTGAATGTATCAAGCCCCATGCACTGATACTCCTCCCCTTGGCTTTTGGATAAATTAACATGCCACCTTTAGCCTATTTTGTACAGATGATTTACCCGTTGTTTTGGTCGTGTGTTTGCTGTATTCCCGGCGGTCCCCTGTCTGCTTCTGGAAATCACGTTACCCCCCCTACCCCGAATACCTTCCTCGGCGGGGTATAGACTGAGTTTCCCCTACTCCACCTTCCAAGGACCATTTTCCCTGGAAGTGCACCCATTCACCGTTTGCTTTTGACGATCCCCTTTTTTTCCTCCCCTTTACCAAGGTTCCCTTGCGGTGTTAGGTTCTGCCTCTAAATTTTCAAAGTTTTTTTTTTCTTCAACTAGTTATAGGCGTTTTTCTTTTCTTGCATATTAGTCCCTGTGGCTTTTTTTCTTCCCCGATACGGGCTCACTGCTCCCTTCACACTTCTGTTGTCGAGACAATTTCCCTCCCCGCTTCTCCCCCCTTCCCTTCCCACACGATCGTTTCGTGCCCCGGCGTTTTTCACCCCCCAACGTTTGGCTTTGATGTGCCCTTCCACCATTGCAGGACTTTCTTCATCGTTCCTTTTAACCCACCCCGCTTTCATAGTTTTTTTCCTCTGCCTAACTCCTCCGGTAGTTTTCCGCTGTCCCCCTGGTGGCAGGTAATGAATTGACCAAGTGGTCTGCTGTTCCTTTTGGTTTTTCTCCTCAATTACCCCCCCCCCCCTGGGCTTTATTACCCTCTCTTTTTCTGGGCTGTTCCTCTGAACTTCGTCATTCCTTTGTCCGCGGGAACATCAACCATCCCCAGTGGACGGCCCCCAAGTTTCCGCTTCCACCCCTTTCTCCCTTTCTTCCCAAAAACCCCAACTCTTCTTCCTCGGAAGTTTACTGAACGTCCAACGGTCTCTCCTGTTTTGCCGTGTTGTTGAAATTTCCTCGGTTCCGTTTGTTTTGGGTCAATCTTTGGTTTCCCCTATTTTTGCGGGGGTACTCGTCAATTCTTATATTTTCAATTTTTTTTTTCGTAACCATTCCTCCTTTTTTTAACCTGGATTTGTTTCTTTTTTATGGGGCCTTCCGTCCTAGTCCGTCTTTTTTTTTCTTTCGATATGATGTAGCCCCACACCATCCGCGGCGCGGTCTTGTTGACCATTCTTACTTCGGGAGAAATTCCCCCCTCCAACGGAGGATGAATTTTTTCCTTTCTTTTTTAGTTGGCCCTTTTTCCTTCTGCATTCAGCCTGCCGATGTTCCATTTTTTTTTCCTTTCCATACAAAAACAGAATCTTTAAGCTGCGTCACTAATGACCGCAGAGCTTTTTTTTTTCAGGTTCTCATGGAAAACGTTGGTTACCTTTCCTCCCGCGGCAAAAAACATGTTTCTGTTTTTCTTTTGACCGGATCTCCTCTTTGGATCTGTTCCTCAGCCAACTTCCCCTGATTTTCTTCGTTTTTCCTTTCAACTTATTGGTCTCGCTTTCCCTATTCCCACTTTGCGTTTATCAGGCATGTTGACGCTGTCCAAATCCTCAACCCCTCCGATTTTCCCTTTAGTAGTAACCTGTGCTTGTTGCCGGCCCGCTCTTTCGACTAGGTCCGGTTTTGACCCAATCCCTTTCCCCAAGATTCCTTCCCTTTGAATTTTTGAGGATGTAATAGATTCACCCAGGCCTGTTCGGATTTTTCGGGCTTACCCTGGCGCTTGGGGACTGCAACCCCTTCGTTTTTTATCTTTCGGCCGTCTCTCGCGGCCTCCGAGGGTAGATAGTTTCTGTTCTTCAATCCGGCAACGTCTTCGGCATCCATTTTTCTTTTTTTGTTTGAGAAGGCGTCCTGCCCCCCTTCGAAACCTCTTTGCCCAGATTGTTTGAAGGTCACGTGGCCGCTTGCCGTGGTTTAGGGTTTTTCCCCCTGTTTTCTCCGTGTCCCCAGTATCAGTTTGTTTCTGTGGCTGACGCCTCCGGTTATCACTACTGTTTTCCTTTTCTGCTTTGTGAATTTCTCCCACTTGCCTCGTCCATTGGGCAAGGAGCTCGGCCCTTTTCGCTGGGTACTTCCTTTCTTCTCTTGAGTGACCCCCCAACTATAGCCTTCCTTTCTCCCTTCTTTGTGTTTTTTCGTAGGGTTTCCCTCCTCTGATATTTAAGCCTTTGGTCACCCCCCTTGTTCATTGGTTTCAATCGTGTCTGTCCCCCCTTTTTCTAGGGCCGTTATTCCCTTTTCCCCCGAAATTGAGTTATCGATTTTTTCGAAATTCGGATGTAACGTCCCGACTCTAGCTGCCCAGGTTGTATATTTCCCTTGCCCCTTGCGTCCTGCACATCCTGATTTCCCACTTGCTGGGGGCGTTCCTCTCCAAAATCATGATTTCTGTCGTTTTTATTTCCTTTCTTCCCCCGCTTTCTGGGGCCTAAAGGGTTTCCTGGTCTTGGCGTATGTGGCCCCCCTTTTACATTAGACTCCGGTTCGATTTGCTGTGAGTTCACTCTGCCCCCAATCAGTTTTTCCACATTCCTTTTTTAATCGCAACCCCGGCCTCCCCCTCTGACCAATGCCGGCAATTTTTCTCGCTTCAATCTTGACCCGCTTGGTCCCACCCGTTGCCTTTCTTCTCGGCTTTCGTTCCCTTTGTTCTTTCCGGGGAATTGTGTTTTTCCCCTTTTTGGATCGTCCTTGTGATAAACTCTTCTTTTTTTTTGTGTTTTTTTTTTTTTTTTCGCCAATTTTTTTCCGCGTTCTCAAATCGAGGCTCAATTGCCGGTTGTGTGTCGAACCCCCCACTTACCGAGGGTATTTTCGAGCGGTCGGGGCTTTCTCTCGGTCGTTTTCAGCCCTTGTTTTCCTGCCTTCGATTAACCGTAACCCTGGCTCGGCACCGGCCTTTCCGTTTGTTTGACAGAGTTAAATTCTTTCTTTTTTTTTAGTTTTTTTCTCCTATCTTTTTTCAGTGAGACGCTGGTTTTTCCTTTCGCTCTTTCGTTGCTTCCCCCTCTTCTGGAGTATTGTTGATTCTTTTTCCGGCTTTTTCAACCTTCCAGTCCTCCTGCGTGGTTTTTTATGGCTCGATTCTACTAGTGGGCCTACCCCTCTCCCCTCACGAGTGGGGCCGACTTGCCTTGCCTTAGATACCGGCCGCTTTTCAGATTTGCTTTTCCTTTTCCGCAGCTCCGGCCCCACCCCAATTCCATATTTTCGTGTTTTTGGTGCTTGAGTGAAAAAACCCCTATTTTCATAAATTTCCTCCTGGCACGTATGGGTCCCGTTTTCCTTAGTTTGCCTTTTATGACCATCAAAACCCGCTGATGGTTTTTTTTTCCCAAGGGACAGCACATGTCGCGTCTTTTTCTCTTCGTTTGATTCCCCCTGTTATCCTCTTTTTTAACTTCTTGAGATGTTGGGCCACCTCCAACTTCTATCGCAGACTTCTTGAAGCGTTTCCTTTTTTTTGGAAGGGTGGACATTTCTTCCTTCGGCTTTTGCCCAGGCGGGGCATCGCTTCTCTTTATCCATTACCGCTTGAAGGTTTACCTTGGAATTTACAGATGTTTTTCCAAGGCCCCGCCTCAAAAGTTCCATTTCAGATGCCTCTTTTTTCGCTTCATATTCCCTACCCTGGCTTCCTTTTTTTGTCTGACCGTCTTCTTCTTTCTTTGTTTTTGATACCAGCACTTCCTTTCCCCCGTGGTTTTTTCCCACGACAAAAACGGTCCCTCAAAACCTTTTTTTTTTTTGGGGGGTTGTGAAGTTTCTCCCCAGAGATATTGTTTCCTTCCCTGGGTCTTCCCTGTATAGTTCAGGTCTCTCGCAACGTCAGTAACCTCCTTTTACCGTCATGCAGTGAGCCTTTCAATCGTTTCCAACCCAGTTCTGCCTCTCTGCCCTGCTTTGATCCTTTCACAGGGGTAAGAAAATGCTCTCCTGTTGATTTTGAACCGCTGTTGTGCGCAACGGTATAGGGGTTCCCATCCCCTGGTACTGACGCGCTTCCCTTTTTTTCCTTTCCTCAGGGTCGGGTTCAAACCCTCTTCATCTTCTTTCCAGTTTTGTCACCCGTTTTTGACTTTTTGCAGTTCTTCTCGTTGTCCCCTCGTGCTCTTCCCCCTCAGTCATTTTTTCTTTGGTTGGCGGTTAAGGGAATTTTTCTCTCTTGTCCAAGAAGGCCCGGTGCTGTCAGTCTCCCGTTCCCCGGTTACGGACAATGTACCACTTGGCCTCGCTGTCACCCCTCGTGCCCCACTTTGTTAATTTTGTAGCCCCCCTGTTTTTTTTTTTTTGTGTGTTGTCGCGGGCTGTCTTCACCCTCCCTTTTTACCAAAAACCCTTGGACTCCATTTGAACTACGTTATCTTTTCATACGCCGCCACTCTATAGGTACCATGATCATAGCCTCTGCCTTTTTGGTTTCAGGATCACATTTTCCACTCTTGCCATCGTTGGCTCTGCATTCATTGTTAAACCGATTGTTGTTTTTTTTTCTTTTTCCCCGGTCACTTTTTGAGCCCATTTCCCCCCTTTTTTTGTTCCGGGTAGGGGCAGTTTTGCAGATGCCCGGTAGCGTTAATTGTTGCTTGCTTTCCTTATTCCCGAGGTCCTGACTGAAACTTTTTTCATGTGTTTAGGGCCATGCCGCCGATTTTTATTTTTTTTTTTTCTTTTCTCTTTCGTTTTTGTGTTTTAGTCTTCGAGTCGGGTCCTTCATTTCCCAGGGAAGTTTCAGTCAGGGGCCACCTCTCTATTAACCTCCCAAACCCAGCAACTTCTCCCTTTCCAGTTCTCCTTCCCTTTTTTCCTCCATGGTACTGGCTCAAAGTCCTTTTTCGTTGACTCTTTGACCCCCCATTCTTGCCCACTACTTCCTCTTCTTCTGTTGGCGTTGCCTTTGGCTCTTTGTCCCCCAACTGCTCTTCCTTCGCTCTTGGGGTTTTCCTTTGGGTTCCTCGTAAATATTTGTAAGGCAAAGTTTTTTTCAGTATGCCGTCCCTCCTCCCCGGTCCATTTGTTTTCTACCTTACACTACAAGTTTCCTCCTTCCTTTTTTGACTTCCTTTTTTTTTCCCGTTTTCGATGTCGTTGTGGGTGCGTCAGGACGCTTCGTCTTGTGCGGGGCGCACGCTTTTCCCTACAAAACGCCCTCTCCTTTCTCGCGGAACCTCCCTGAGTCCCCCCTTCCCACTCCCTCCCCTTTTTTTCTGTCCGAGTCTCCGTCCCCCCCTTCTCAAACGTGTGAACTTCCTGTCGGTTACTCAAAAAGGACTCCGTTAGTTTTTTTCTTTTTACATGCGCAAGCCTTTGCCAACGCCGGTGTTTTTCGCTAACCCTCTTCCTCCTGATTTCTCTTGCCTTCCTTTTTTCCTTTTTTTTATGGGCTATGGAATGTGATGTCCCTTCCTATTTTTCCCACTGGACTTTTCCCTTTTTTCTGAGATGCTTCCCCATTTACCTCTGATAACCCCATATCTTCTTTTTCTCCCCCAACCACCCTTTTCTGTCGTAGTCTTCCCCGGTGACTTCTTCTATGTCATGAACCAAAGCCTTCCGTGTAAGACCGGACCACTTCTTCTGCTTATCTGGGCGTCTCTGGCCACCCAGACGATGCAGACCCGCAGAACTTTTCCATGTTTCTTTGACTGTTCCCTCCCACGGGTTTTCCCCCTGCCCTTTTTACACTATAAGCTTTTTGACTTGATTTGGTCTGGTCAGATCTTTCCGTGTTTCCACCTCCCCCCATTCCCATCCGCACCTCCCGGACCAATTTCTTTTTTTGTCTTTCCAAATCCAACAACGCTTATGCACTGTCGTGAGTAGTTCCTTTTTTTTTTCCTGCCACCCTTTTTTACTCCTCTTTGTTCAGTGCTGGAATTGTTTCCGCCCCCGTGTTTGAGGGTGTGTTCAACCTTCTTCCTGCATATGCGCGGGTTGTGCTTTTTACGGCTTCCGACCCATATCTCCCCTTTTTTTTTTCTCCACCAAGACACTTCCCCCCGTCCTTTTTGGCTTTTTCTGGAGATGAGGCCCCTCAATCTTTCTAGTGCCTTATTTTTTTTTGCCGTTGTCTTTGAGTGACCACCTCGCCCTGGCTTGGTTTTCTCCCCCCCCTTTCGTGGACTTCGGGCGTACCCCCCCTCCTGACAAGAGTGACTTTTACCTCCCCTCTTTTTTTAGTTTCATAATGATTTCTTTCCTACATGCTGCTGTCGCCGCCGTTTTTCCCCCCGCGCTGTTGAGCAAACCGCTCAAATCTCAGAGAGTTATCGTGCTCCTCCTTTTTCTGCCCCCCTCCTCGTGGTCTGTTGTCTTTAGTTTTTTTTTGCACTCTTTTTTTGGGAGTTCCCTTTCCGTTGCTGCCTCCCCCTCCCTTTATTTATTGTCTCAGCCACCGGACATTTTTCACTCTATTTCTCCCCTTCAACTCTTCCCCGTCCAGGATCGCCCCACAGGCGTCTTCAAGCTTTTTCGGCTTTCCAAAGCCTTCCCCCCCTCCTCCCAGGTTTTCCGGTTTGTAGCTTTCACAGTTTGCAGCGCACGCGCGGTCTCCCCTTTTTTCAAGGTCAGTTCCATCGGTTTTTTTTTTTCATTGAATGATTTTTTGTTTTTTCACCTGACTTCCCCGCCGTTTTCCCTATTTTTTTTTCCGTTAAACTGGTTCTTGAGCACCTCTTGCTCGTTTTTTTCTCCCTCCCCCCGGATCTCGCGGTGACCGTTTACTCTTACATTCAGTCTCCGTCCCCTCTCGTTCATTCCTTCCCCCTTTTATAAACGCGGAATGAATGATTTTTTTTTGAACTATTCCCCCGAGGTCTACTATTCCTTTGGGATCGTTTTGTTTTTTCCCGCATTTGATCCTGTTCGTCCCTTATCCCCTTGGAGTTATTAGGGGTAAGTGTTCCGACCTTTCCTTTTTCCACTCTCTATTTTATTTGTTTTCTTTACTTCCTTTTTTTTTCAAGGCCGCTACCTAATGGGTCCTGCGCTTTTTCCCGGAGCTCTTTTTTTTTTCCAATGAATTATCTCTCTTTTCTGTGAACAACCTTCTCTTTTTTCCTCTTTTTTTTTTTCCTCACTCTCTCGTTGTTGAGTCGAGTTCTCTGTGTTTTGACTTGTTCCCGATCCTTTTCCCCCCCCTCGGAGGATTGTTTTCTCCCGAGTTATTTGCCCCACCTTTCGTCGGGCGCCGGTTTTTTCTTCTTTTCCCCCTCACCAGCAACTTTTTTTCGAGAGGGAGGACCTTTTTCGGTTCTTCGTCCCCCCTGGATAGCCGGCCTTTTATTCTCTTCCCCCCAACTTTTCCCCCCCCCGGCCTCCCATCTCTTCCCAAGACGTTACCGGATTCTCCTCCCCCCATTGGGTACCCTTTGCCTTTCTTTCAGTCTTGGAGGCCAACGTTTTCTTGTTTTGCATCTTTTGTCCGGGTCTCCTTTTTGACTTGGAATGTAATTTCTCTTTCGCCGAGGTCCTTCGAGTCCCAACTCGCCAAACCCCACGATCCAGGGTTCCCCAGCGTCATGTTTGACTTTTTTTTAAGCCCCTGGAGTTCGCTGCCGCCGTCCCTCTACCGGGTCCCTTTTTACTGCCCTTTTCACGATTTTCCCACCTTGAAGGGATTTGTCCCCGCTTCCACTTCCCTGGACCCGCGTTACTCTGAGGGACCCACATCTTCTTCGTTTTTTCTTCTTTGTCCCCTCGTTGTACAGTTTCATTTCCCCGAACTTCTTTGTTTGCATACGGCTTCAGTACCAATCTGTTTTTTTGTCTGAGAACCCATCTTGGCCCTCCTGCCCGGTTGGATTTGAGAAGTCTTCCCTCTTCCCGTCTTTTATTCCGGTTGGGTCCCCTTTTCTAGGGTCGCAGCCTTTTTGCCTCCCCAACCTCCTTCTTTTTGCCCCAGCTCTTCTGGCTTTAAACGGATGACTCTTTTGAACTTGATTCTGTTTGTCTTTTTTCCTTTTTTGCTTTCCTCCTGGTGTAGTCCGGCGCTTCCCCTCTTGAAGTTCACCGTGCCTTTCTGGGACTGATTCGTTGCTTCTTTTCCTCCCCTTCCACAGTCATCCTGAGTTCTGGCCTGTAAAGTCGAATATTATCTCTCTGTTGGTGGGACAGATCTGGCCCCCTCTATCTTCCGCTTTCACATGTTTGTCATCCCTGCCTGCTCCCCCCCCAACGTCCAGTCGGTGGCGTGTGCTGTTTATAAAACAAGGTGCCATCTATACAATGGTTCGAGAACCGTCGAGTTTCCAGTTTCGCCCCCTGAAACCAAAAGAACCCAGGCCCCTCTTGGTTCCAAGCCCCCCCCCTTGACTCCCCGTTAAATGTTGGGTGACCCGACCTTCC
>Ga0179593_1543472_pt1 | contig 15895 bp, 21 predicted proteins | sample CZODoug2_1_08_16_FD_185931 | JGI IMG/M metagenome (GOLD analysis project Ga0179593, IMG submission 185931) | Vadose zone soil fungal communities from Angelo Coast Range Reserve, California, USA - CZODoug2_1_08_16fungal (PacBio error correction) | ecosystem: Environmental > Terrestrial > Soil >... | reverse complement strand
CGATAATCGCCCTTTGGAATTTGTCTTTCTATTGAGATCCTAAATTTTTCCCCAATGTGCCCCCCCCCCCTCCCCTCAGAGGCGTACCTCGAGAAGCTCTGCACTAAGTGACTGGACAGGAATCTTTTCTCTACGTTCTTCGCCTGAACCACTTTATATCGCCCTGTACGGCATTTTTTTTTTAGCCCCGAGATTGGAGAGAAACAATCACCCCTCCCCAATAGCGGTCCTCTTTTTATCTTTTCAATGCCACGGATCCTTTTTCTGCCCTCCCGAAGACACTGCTTTAGCCTCAGGTCGGCCCTTACCGCCGTCCCTCTTAGTCCAAAGATGCGCAATTTCCTTTACCCTCTTTTTAGTCTCGCCTCTTTTCTGAATGTAGGAAAGGTCGTAAATAGCCTTTGCTCCTATCGGCTATTCCTTCCTTTAGGTCCCACCCTTTCCTAAGGGCTTCACTGGGATTTTCTCAAAGAAAGTTCCCCACGGAATTCCAGATTTAAGCGTTCGCCTTCCCCCCTCTTTTGTCGATTCCCTCTCCCAGATGCTCATCTTGGTTTTGGTTCGCCCTCTTTCCTTTTTTCCTGATCCCTCCCCTTCAATGGCCCCAAATTGTTATTCCCCCCCAGTTAAATGGCGCTCTCTTTCCCCCGGAGAGTCCCTAGCTGACGACCTCAGGATCCTTTTTCCCTTCTTTTGCCCTCCCCCCCCTGTTTCCAAAGGTAAGCTGAGAAACGTTCTACAACCTTCTTCACCCCTCAAATCAGCATCCGTTAAGAATTTTTTTCTTTTTCTCTCTTTCCGTTTTCTTACGTCATTCTTCTCAGAGACGAGAGCTTCTACTCGCCAATTGAGCCACGACTCTCTCTCAAAGTCAATGAAGGCTTCTTGAGAAATTGCCTTCAAACCCCCCCCCTCCATTTTGCTTTGCGAGTTTCTCTACAACTCCCCTACTAGGGTAAGCGCCGGCCCCGTTCCGCCCCTTCAACTTCCGACAGGGCGCCGCGGTCCCCCCTCCCTCCTTTGTCTTAAACTAGTGTGACCCCCACACTCATCCCAAACTGGTCCCGCGCTCTTTTGTCGTCTCCCCCCCTCACGTCTGCAACATTAATTTTAACCTCCCCTTTGTTTTCCCTATCCCGTTTTTTCCAGGCTCGACAAAAGTGGCTCCCTCACAAGGTCCCTTCCTTGGGGCACCCCCCCTTCCCCCACTCTTTTCGCTTCTGAGACGGCGCCTGAGTCTTTTCCAAGCTCGCAACCTTCCCCTCAGAATTTGGAATCCCCTTTTTTTCTAAACGGCCTTTCTTGGATGGACGTAGGTGCCCACTTGACCAACGATTGCTTTCCGATGGCCTTTTCCCCACATCGACGCCCCTGAATCTTCCTGATTCCCTAAGTCCCTTTTTCCCCTTTTCCCCCTGTAGGCTATTCGAGTGACTCCTTTTTTTTTTAGCTCTTTTCCTTTCCCTTTGCCGACCGCGGTCTGTGACTTAGCGCCCTTCCCCCCCCTCTTCTTTCGGGCCTTTTTTCCTATAAAAATGAACATGTACTGGAGATCGTTCCCGTCGGCGATTCACCTCAAATTTCCCCAGTTTTTTCCCTTTCCCCCGTTCCCTCTGCACCCCCATAGAAAGTTCTTGCTGCCGTCACCCCACTCTTCCTCAGGTGTTGTGTTGCGTCTTTTTGCGGATAAGCCGCAGGCTTTTCCGGTCCTTGCCTTCTCCCCCACAGCTTAGCCACAGTTTTTTTTGCCTGAAGTTTCCGTGTCAATTCCCGCGCCGTTCCGACCTCCTCTGTTTTCGGACTTTCTTTTCCGACGCCTCTCGGAGAATTGAGTTTTCATGCCGTGCCGTCGACTTCCATTTTTCCCGGTCGCAATTTCTTCTTTTGCCGACTGGAGTCCTCGTAATCAGAAATGTCCCCCCCAGCACTTTCCCCCCCCACATTTCAAGTTGCCCTTTTGGGCCCCCTCTTTTTGGATTCTTGGGCCCAGGTTGAAAAGACTCCATCACCACCTTTCTCCCTTTCCGGTTATTACCCCTGCACCTTGGTGACTGATAGTGCGACCAGGTCCTTTGAGACTTCTTTTTCCCTTCTGAACCTCCCTTTTTAGTTCGGGGACTTAACGTAAAGTGCGTTACCCATTGTTCTCTCCAAGGTCGAGGGCCTCCCACCTTTCTTTTCTCCCCATTCTCTTTCCCTTTGTGAAGATTTGTCTGTGCCTCCTCTTTTTCCTTATTCTTCTGCTCGTGATTTGAGCCCTAGCTTCTTAAATTTTGTGGTCCTTGAAAGCCCTTGGTAAGACTTTACGACCTGGATTCTCCTTGATTTCCCCTTCTCGACTTTTCTTTGTTTTAGGAATGAAGTCGCACCTCTCTTACATAGTATTTTCTTTCCTCACTCTTCCTTTTCTCTTGACCCCTTGCCCTTTCAAAACTTTTCTAGCATTTGCCCTTTCGCGGTCTTTTCATGGAGCGATGGCCGTTCCCGGCCTTTTCTCACTTCCCCCTCCCCCCTGAGATTTTTCGTCCCGTTCCCCCTTGACGGGGAGGCCCAACCAAACGGCTGCCTCCCCTTGTATTTCGTCCCCTCCCGGTGGTGCTTGCCTTTGCAGATGTTTTCCCTTAATGAACCTTTCTCAGAGAGTTAGGGCGTTTCGTGCAAGCATTTGCGGAAAGGAGCTAGTATGTGAGACCGGTTTCACCTTGCAGTCCTCATTGGAAATTCTCCTTTGGTCCCTCTCCAGTAAAGCAGTACATTCAGTTCCTTAAGGGCCATTCCGCACAGGGCATTCGCTAAAGGTCCCTCTTTTCATAGTATCCCTCCAACGTGACTACAGTATTATTTTCTCTAAATTTCCAGGTTTCTTCCAAGTTTTTCCCCCTCAGCTACCCTGTGAGGCCCCCAAGGGACTTCCCCCAGTGACTCCGCCGAGGCCAATCCTTCTATTTCTCCGTCCCAGATCCCGGGCGCGGGAGGGCCCAGGAGACATCATCCGTTGATCCTGTCGGTTCCAGGACCTTCTGCATAGGGCTCCCCTTTCGATTTTTGGATCCGAAAATTTGTTCCTAGAGCGGCTGTAAGTCCGTTGACCGACCCCCAACTTTCTTTTCCCCCTCCCTCTGACCCTCTGATGGAGGGGCTCTCTTTTCTCCGATCCTCTGCTTTTTGCTGAAGACTTCCCTCCTCCCCATGACATCCGGCCCCCCCCATAGTTAAGGGAGTGAATCCCGTTCGGGAATTTTCTTTCTGAGGCTCACTCTGATCGTCCCTCTACCCTTTCAGTTTTCCTACGGCTAGACCTTTACAGCCCCATCTCCGTATATCTTTCCCTCCTCCTCCGAAGAACTCATAAAATTAGACTTTTAAGGCTTTCTTACCTAAGAAGTCATCTTTTCCTTTCTAATTTACTCTCTCTAGAAGGTTCCCTTCTTCCGGCCCTCCCTTCCACCCCCCCCCCCTCCCCTTTGGGTTGAGTGGTTAGTATATTGGTTTTTAGTCTCTTTGGCGCTTTTTTTCCCCCTAAGTCTCTTTCTCGAGACAGCGAGGTGCGAATTCACCGGTTATTATGTTTTCCAGAGAGACCGGCGTGAACTGAGCGCCAGGCTCTCCTCATTCCCCAGAACTTTGACTCCTCTTTCTCTGAAGTTTTTCAACCTCGTTCTTGCATAACTTTGACTAGTTCCTTGGTGAACGCGCGCCTTTCCCTTCTCAAGGGGTACCCTGCATCTTCCCTAGCCAAGCCTTCCTCTTCCAATATTTCATCACACCCTACCCGACGTGTTAGAGGGGGTGGGGGTTGTCACCAGTGCTTTTTTCCCTGCGATCTTCCCCGTTCTTCCTCAACCTCAGAACGGAGAATAAGCCGGCAGCTTTTTTCGGACCTCATTTCTTCCCCGGCGCGATCGAATCCTTTTCCTTTTTGATTTTTTCGATCTTCACCGTTCTCCTTCTCTATGTAGAGGAGCTTTCGACCCGAGCCTCTTTATTATTTCCTGCTTTCCAGACGGCCCGCGACTATTTTTCAGGCCCCTGGTTTTTCGACTCCAGGGAAGGCCTTAGGCCCCAAGAGCTAAGGCCCTGCGTTGCTCTTTTCTCCCCCCCCACCTTTCGATTTTCGTTTTTCTCATTTTGGTTCATGTAGGACAAGCTGACTTCTCTCTGCCTCTTTTCGCGCATTCTCATAATCGTTCGCCACTTCCCCCCAGCCCTAGCCCGGAATTTGCATCTCTCGGATGCCTCCTTGCCTCCCCCCTCCCCGAACCCTTTAGACTTAGGCCCCTCTCTTTGATTTCTTATTTTGAAAGGATTAATCTTCCCCCCCCCCCCTTTTGACCTCTTTTTTTATCCCTTGTCCTTTCCCCTGAACTTCTTCAAAGCTTTTCTAATTCCCTTAGGGGTCTGGACGAGTTAATTGGGCGCTTCCTCAGCCCTGCTCCGGGACTTCTCGCTTTTTCCTCCCACCACCCTTTTCTTCAACACAAGTAACTTTCGTCAATTCTCCTTGCCCCCCTCCCTTTAGCCTGACGACCCCTAGCGCTCGGCCCCCAGCAACTTAAATGTACCGTACGACCGCGCACCCCCTGGGAGAACCTGTTTCTCCTCAGCACGCCCCCCGCAGTTGTTTGTTCTCCCTTTTCCCCAATGTGTTTTTTTTCCCTCCCCCCCAGACCTTCTCCGTGACGCCTATATTTGTTTTTGTATTTTGGTAGAGAAAGAGAGGTGGTGGGTGTTTCCACTTTGATTTCCCGCCTTGCCTTTTTTTTCTTCCCCCCGAGGTCCCAGTTCCCCCCGGCGACCTGGAACTCCGCACACCACTCTCTCTTGAATTTTTTTTTTCTTTTTAATTGCGAGGGCCTAAATCCCCTCCCTTCCTTCTAGCCCTGGCCTCCCTTTACCGACCCTCCCTTTCGCACGTGGTCACCGCTATCGCACCTGTAGAAGCCTCGTCTTTCTAATTCTCCAGCGCTCCTTGCCCCCCCGCTCTCAATCCACCTTCCACTACATCCTGCCCACTTTGCGATTCTGTGAGACAACCCTGCTGGGTCCCCCCTCTCAACGTCCCTTTACAATTTTCCCAACGCCCACAATGGAGGCACCCCCGCGAACCTCCTTCTCCAATGAGAAGCCGGCCACCCCTTTGTATGTCTCTCGAACCCCTCATGGAGAGCTTTTTAGTCAGGCTCTGTCATTCAGACGCTGTTCTTTCTTTCAATGCATTTCCCCAACCCCCGTCTTTTTTTCCCTCTTTCCCAATCCCCAAAGTTTAAGATTCATGGACTTTCCCTCGATCATTTTTCCCGCCTGGCCTCCCCTTTTTTTTCTTACTCTTTGCCCGACTTTCCTTTGGTCCCTCACTTTAACTGACCTGATGAATTTCCGCCTCATTCTGCCCTCAATTTTTTTTTAGTCGGAAAGTTGCAGAAGAGCCTCCTTACAAACGGTTACTGGCTATTCTATTTTCCGGCCCATTACCTTTTTTTTTGTGATGAGATGCTACCCGATTGCAACCTCCAGGCCACAGTCCGATATCAGACCTTCGAATTCCCCCAAACCCCCCCTTTTCCTTCTAAGACTTTTTCTTTTTCCTGATATGAAGAAAAGACTGAGTTCCATTCCCCGGCCGGAGCCCATAGATTCTTTTTCCCGGTCCCCAAGCTTTCCAGGACCGGTGGGTTGTTCCGTTCTTTTCAGTCCGTATTTTCCGTCCCAGGGGTTATTTTTCCCTCTCGGGCACTCCCCTCCCCCCTCCCCCTTTTTCGGTTGCTCTCCTTTTCGGCCCCCGTCCCCATCTCTGTCCCATTCTGCCTCTCATGTGTCTCTCCTGCGTCCGACGGTCGTCTGGGTGCCCCATCAGCCACTCTTCATGATCCATATTCCCCTGACCTGGCCTTCCAAATCCCCTTTGTTTTTAAAGTTTTCATGTCAATAATGACAACCCGCGTCGCCGTCATCCGATCCTTTCCCTTTCAAATTTTTTAAGGGGGTTGCGGAGGACTGAACGGTAATAAGTGCTCTTTTGAGCCGGCTTATCCTCGGCCTTCCTCCCAGCATTTCGACGAGTTCATCGTTACGTAGACCCTTGTGCGGCCACCCGCTTCAGTGCTTTTGTTTTTGTTGACTCTGGACAAGGAGGCTCTGGTTATTTCCCCCTTAGTTGCCTTCCGGGATTGACTCCCTAGACTTTTTAGTGGTGCCTCACTGTTGTGACCCCCCCAGAAGGAGCGTCCCCTTGCGATTTTTCTGAAATCCCTTCTTTTCTTTTCGCTGGGGTGTTGCATTCCTGGGGACCGTTCCCTCCAATAGTAGTTATTTTTCCTGGGCGCCTTCGTGTTCCAGCCTTTAAACTCTAGAAGAGACAAGTGTGGGCGCGCCTTCCCTGGATATAGGCTTTGATAATCAGGGTACCAGGAGTTTTTCGCTTGTTCGGTCTTCCCGCCCCAGATAGGTCAAAGATCTCCAAACGGCCTCTCCTTACGGGCTCCCCTCGGCGGTGTCCCCCTTGGAGATCTGGGGGGAGTTCGTCCTTCCCCTCGTTGTTCTCCCAAGTTTTCTCTTCGGGCTGGAGTTTTCCACCCCCTTCACTCCCAAGGATATAGGTTCCTGAACTTAGAATGCCAGCCTGAACTTCCTGAAACTTAACAGATTAGGCACATTACAACTTTAATAGTCGGGACGGCCTTTCTGGGAAATGCCTCAGGGTCGCGGCAAAAGGAACCCCCTGTCTTCTTCTCACCCTAGAAGTTTCCTCTTTCCCTTCTCCGCCGCCGAATTAGATGTCTTACAAGTGGTGCTTCCTCGAAAACAGGCTGGGGTGTTTTGTTTTTGGGGGTGGCCGGTCGGCTACACCCTTCTGAACGCCCTATACCCTCTCTCAACCAAAATTTCCTTTTCGTTTAGCTCTATCCTGCGAGTTCGTTTTCCCGGTTTCTCATGACTCGCGACCCCATTCCCCTTTTGAATAACGGAGTCTAATTCTCTATGTCTTGTCCTCTGCCGAACATCCCCCTTCATTTCGGATTTCCTCTTTTTTTTCAAGACTTTTTGGAGTTCCTTTTTAACAGATTCCCCACAATTAGTCTTTTGTGTAGTCTCTTTGCGCCCATTGAAGCCTTCTCCTTCGACCTCCCCCTGATCCCTGCGAAGACCCGAAACTCGGTTTATTTGAAGCTACGTACACGCCCCCCCCACTCTTTTTTCAGGGGCCGGAGGATGCTTTTATAGAAGCTTTACCTGAGCTGCTTACTCCCTCCTCGATTCGCCCCTACCATCCCCTGAGTTTTCTCCCTCAGATTTCCTTGCTTACCAAAACTGCCAGATCTCTGGCGTGATTCCTTCATCGCGTCTTTTTTGTCCCTTCTTTTTGAGTCTCCTCTTTTCTCTTTTGACCCCTCCCCCTGGTCTTGACAAGAAAGCTTTATCTTCTGGGAGGGTTAGGAGTTTTTGATATTTCGACGCTGTTCTTTCCACCGAGTTTTGTTTTCCTTTGCCGGTTTTCTACTTGTCCTTTGAACACTCTTCCCCCAGATGCGAAGGTCACACTCCCAGACCGGCTTGGTTAAACCGGCAAGATTTTTTACTTATAGATTTCTTTTTATCTCCTTTTTCTCTCGAGATCTTGAGGAGACTCCTTAGCTGATCTTGACGTTCTGCGTTTTCTGAAGGTTGCCCCCCGTTCTTTTCCTCGGTGACTCGTCCCGCTTTTGGTGAAATGCGCGCGTCCTAACTTTTTTTTCCCTGACAACTTTCTTTTTCCTCTCTCAACTTCCCCTGCGTGCGCAGAAACCCATCCAAAACCCCCCCCCCTCCCTCCATTGGAGGTAGCCGCTTTAGGTTTCTTTCTTGCCAGGCCCCTCCCCCCTCGACCTCTCCGACGATTGACGACCTCCGCAAGCAGAGCATTTTTTTTTTTTGCGACCGACTGTCTTGATCTTCTTCCCCTTTTTGCCAGGCTCCTCCTTTCCCGGACACGTGCGTTCCCCGTTTCTCCTGGAGCGGACGCTGCAGGCGCGCGTTCTTCATCTTTTAAAGTTTTTCTCTTCCGGCCCCACTTAGGGGGCCTTGGCGTAGTTTTTTTTGTCAGCCGTCTAACGGCATTCTTTTCATTCAGCTTTTTTTCTCTCGGTCCCGAAAATCCCTGGGGTTGCATCGTTTTCCCTTTTTTGAGGTTAACAGCCCAGTGGTGAGTGAACCTCCCAGTCCCCCCCCTATCTTTGCTCCTAAGCGGCTTGACTACTTTTGTCGGCAAACATCGTCAATTTTCTGTTCCTCTCCTTCTTCTTCCGCAGCCTTTCCCTAACCCAGTAGAGCCGTCATCGTTTTTCTTTCGTACAGCTGATTTCTCAGTCCGTTCCGGCCTTTCCGTCTCCCGACCCCCGAGGATATTTCCCAAACGTCTTAACTCCTGGGCCTTTTTTTTCCCCTTCATGAATCCCCTGAGTTCGCCCCTCTATGAATTGCTTTCTCATATTTTTTCTCTGACCCTCTCTTGAAACGTAAGGACTCTTTAGTACTTTCATCTTTTCCCCCCCACCCTTGTTAGCCCTTTAAAATGGCGGGACTTCTGCAGGGCTCTAACATCCCCGGAGGTTTTTTCAACGAACCCTTAGGGTCACGGTCGTAGTACCTTTTCAGCCAGGCGCCTCCTATCCCCCCGTACTGTGTCCCAGCTTTAGCCTTCCCCCCAGGCACTATTTCCCGAAGCTAATTAATTTCCGTGTCGGTAACCCTCGCGCTCGAAAATCTTTCGGGCATCAGATGATCCTTCAATTCCTTACGCTTCCAGGCGACTACCCTGGTGCCATTTCGCAAGGGTTCAGAGGGTCCAGCCCTATTCCCGAACTTTTCTTCCCCCCCCCCTCCTCGCTTCTTCCCGCTCTTAAATGATTTTCTACAGAGGAAACTTTTATACCTTAAGCATCGTTTCTCTTGAAATTATTCCCGAGTTTTTCCTTTTTTTCCCATCTCCCCTTGCTCTCTTCCAGATCTTCCTTTTTGATCCCCCCTCCTTGACAAGGGGAGCCCGAGTTTTTTCTCCTTTTCAAACCGGCATGTTATGTTCTATCGAAACCCCCCCTTTCTTGAGACCCCCCCCTTCCAAACTGTTATCCACACGTTTCCCCTCCCCCTAAGATTAGAATGCGCGCCCCTTCACTGTCGGCCCGGTCCCGTTTTTCTCTCTCGACTCGTCACCCGATGGTTCGCGGCAGCAGGCGTCCTTTCGACGTATGGTTCCTTTGCAAACCGTTCTTTTGGCTTAGAGACGGGCCGTCGCCAATTCCTCCGTCGGGAAGATCATGACGCTTCTTCTCCAAGTCTCAACTCTTAGGACATGTTACTATTCTATTTTTCCTCTTCGCGCGTGGCCGGCAATTAACTTTTTCCTTTCAGTCGTCCCTCCTCCTCCCCCATTTTCGGATTCAGAGGAACTATTCCCCCTACCTGTTACTGCTAGGGCGAGTTCCATCCCGGACCCTGTGCCCTTTTGGTGCTCTCGGCTTAGTTTAAACTCCGGCACGTTTTACACACCCCCTATCCTCTAACCACCATCTCCTCCTCTCCTCCTCTCTTATGGTTCCTTGGCCTTTGTTGAATTAGGATTTCCTAGAGGGAGGCAGAAGAGCGTTGTCTCCAGTTGTCCGCCCATAGTCATGGGTAGTTGGAAACTTAATTCTGCGGTGGTACTTGCCCCCTCTCGAAAGAATGGTTGAATGTGAGTTAGTAGTCAGGCCCTCAACCCACGGCACATGCTTTTTCTTTTCCCCCCCGAAGTTCTTAGCCATGGCAGACCGCTGCGACGACGGATCTCGTGGATGCATCGCCCTCCGATTTGCCATTTAGCCCTTTCTAAAATGTTCTTTCCAAAACTTGGTGTTGGCAAAGCCTTCCCCTACTTTGTTCTCCCATGACTCCTTCCTGGGCTTTTTTGAGTCGAGAGCGACGAGGCCGACCTTTTTTCGAGTGGCTAATTTTTTTTTTTTATGTTTTTTTATTCTAGCCTTCTCTTTTTTTGGATTTTAAGTTCCCCAAGTCCCCCTTCGTCAGGGAACACTCCTTTTTGTCCTTGATCCAGTTTCTCCGTTTTCCCCCCCCAAATTTTTTTTAGGATAGGAGTGTCCTCAAACCTCGAGCATTGTTCCTTTTTTCGAGTTTATTTTTTTTTTTTCTTACTCCTAGGCGGCGTCGCTTCCCTGCTTTTCTTAGTAGGCGTTCAGGTTCTTTTGCGGGAATGGAAGGACCGTCGCTGTCCATTAGGATTCTATCGGCGGAATCGGCTCCTTAAGCTATGCCTCCAACCCCTCTCGCCTCACCCTGGTGGCGGCACGGTTGAACATTTTTTTAGATTTACTGGATCAGAGGCCCCCGGTCCGGTAGAGGAGCGTTTCCTAAGCCGGCAGAGGAGGAAAGATCTTTTTGAAACCCTTCACCTTCTCGGATTCTCAAAAACGGATTTTTTTTCCTTTTTCTGTGGATGCTTTCCCCCACCTTTATTCCCTTTGTCGGCTAAACGTTATTTTGACCAGTTTTCCTTACCTCTTTTAGCCTAGATTGTTCTTTTTCCCCTAGTTTTCCCCCAATATTTTCTGATATGAATAAAGCTGGCCCCAGCCATTGCCCTCCCCACATTCCCTTTGTTGTCGTCAGTACTTCCAGCCAGGACAGATTTCTCTTTTCCAGGCCATCCCTTTGGGAATGAGAAGCCAGTCCTCCCCCTATGTTTTTATAAGGAACCTAACATGTGCCGAATCTTTTTCCCACCATTTTTTTTCTTTTTGTTTCCCTTTTTACGTCCCCAGGGCTCCTACAGAGGGAGTCGGACAAGGGGTTTTTACTTTTTAATCGACCAGGTTTCCCCCTTCCCTATACTTGCCTCCACCCTTTCTAGATTCAGCACTTTTTAATTTTCCGTTATTTCAGCCCTCCTCCTCCCCTCTGTTCTCTGAGACCAGAGCTGGTGTTCCAGGCCGGTCTTTTTTCTTGTTTGCATTTCCGGCCCTGTCCCTCGGCTTCTGAAATGGATTGCGCCAGACCGATCGGCTTCGAGGCTTCCAGTAATCGTGTTTCCTTCCCCCCTTTTTTAAAGTCTCCAACAAGGTTTTTTCTTGTGGGAGTCTCCTTGTGCTTTCAATCGCCGCCGGCTCTCTTTGGCCCCTCCCACTCTTTCCCCGGCGTCCCTCCCAACGAGGTTCGTTTCGGCCGGCGACTTTCCCGTGATCCGGCGTCGCCTTCGGGCACTTCTTCCCCTCACTTCGTCCTCCTCTCGACCAGCACGAAACTGGTTTGTAAAGCTTTTTTCATGGCGGTCTCGCCTCCCTTCCCCCATTTCCCCTCCCCCCCCCCTAAAACCTTATTTTTTTTATTTTCTTAACCTCCCTCGTGAGGGTAGTTAACCCCCGGACGATGCCTATTAGGTTTTATTAATCTCTCCTTCCCTTCTCTGCCCTCGAAGGCGCGCATGTTGGACCGCCTTTTTTTGACTAACCCCTCGGCTAACACTTTCATGTTTTCTTTTTGATTTTTTTTCTTTCTTTTTTTTTTTTTATTTTTTTCGTGCTGTTTGTTGGTCCCTCCTCCGAGAAGGTTAATCCCGACGAACGTTCTTTCCCCATCCAGTCGCGCATTTTTCGAAAAAGTTCTTTTTTTTTGGTCAACCGAGCCCTCCTCCCCAGGTCCCCCTCCCTTGGGATCGAGGCCAAGGACTTTCCCTTTTTCGTTGTTGTTTAGACTTTTTGCCTTTCTTTTGGCTCCCCTTTAGCCTCCCTTTCTCTTTTTCCACTAGTTTCCCCTTCTTAAATCTTCCCGAAAGTGCCTACGTGAAACGCGATGCGTTCCCTCAACAGAGAGCGCCCCTTTTCGCCCTCCACCCTTCAAAAACCCCCTAACCCCTTTTGTAGGAAGAGGGGTTTCGTACAAGGGCTGTCGTTTTTTTCCTCCCCTTTAAGAGCCTGTTTCGCTCCTCTTTTTTTAGAAGCAGTCCCAACCTTAAGCGATTCCTTACTCCCTTTTTCCTTGGCCTTTTTGAGAGATACCTGATTTCCTCTTCTCCTGGCGGGGATCTGGGAACTTTTTTCTTCCCGAGGCGCTTTATGACTCTCTTCCGAGATCGGCAGAGATCTTTTTTTTATACCTAGTTATGATTGTCCTCTTTCCACTTTTCTTCCCAGGTTCCTCTTTCGCTCATTTTCCTGGAGGTAGTCAGCCGTTCAGGGTTTCCTTCGGCCAGGCGTTTTCCCTTTTGGAGCGATGGCCATCGACGCACCCTCCCAGCATCCTCCTTTCTCGGATGGCCCTTTTTTACGTTTTTTTTTCGGAAAACGATTAATAGCCGTTCCCGATCTGCGTCCAGCCAATTTCTTTCTTTCCTTTTTTCACTCAAACCCCACACTGAGCAACTGGACGGCCTGTCCACTTTTTAGCTTTCCTCCCTCTCCCTTTCCCTCTCTTCTTCTTAGGAAAGTTTGACATTCTTCCCCGTTGCGCAGCTTGCTTCACTAGTTTCTTCCTTTTTTTTCGACCCCCTATTCCACCCTTTTTGAAACCCCGACCCTCTGAAATTGCGGTTTATGCACAGACGATCTTAACTTTCGTTGTTTCTGAATTCCCCTCCTTCCTTTCTTTTCTGTCCCTTTCCTGTGTCCGCCCCCCCGGTAATGGACCTAGTTACACCCCAAAACACTTTTTTCCCCCCCTTAAAATGGCGGGGAGCTGTGCCCCTTTTTTCTGGTTTTTTTTTGCCCTGGTTAATTTACAATAATTTTCTTGAGGTTAATCTTTTAAGGAAGCATGTTTCGTTAAGGACCTTTTCTTAAGAAAACGTTCTCTCCCCCCGGCTCCTTTTAAGAACTCCTCCCCGCCTCCAAGTTTTTTTTTCAAAGTTACTAATCCCAAGAGGACGTTCCTTCCCCCCCCTTTTCCCCCTAGTGTCCTCCTGCCGTCCTTTCAGTACGTCTCCCCCCCCCCGCACTTCCGCTCTGATTTCAGGAAGATAGCAAGGCGACCCTTGCACCGCCACACACCCCCCCCTGGTTCTTCATTTTTTATAATGGCTCCAAGCTAGACTATCTTCATATACTATGTCCCTTGTCCCTTTTCTGACCCGAACACAGCGCGGCCCCGAAAGGGAGCTTTTCTAATCCTCTCGACTTTACTTTTTTTTCTCTTAAAGTCCCCCAACCCCCGTAGATGATAGAGCCGGGGTACCCATTGAGGGCCCCTCCACCTCTCGTCAACTCTTTCCCAGCCTTCCTTATCCTCTTTCCCACCGGCATCTCTCCACGTGGCTTACACTGGTTCTTCCTCTTTTATCCACACTCTTGCAGCCTTTTCCTATTCACCTTACAATGCCCTTGCCCTGGCGGCCTGTTTTCCTCTAGCCTCTCCATCTCCAGATGGCTCTTCGAAGCCCTTCGTCCCGCGACGTGGGCTGATTACGCCCCTTTTTTTGCCCCAGTTTTTCATCTGGATTTTTTTTTTTTTTCCCAAAGGGACTCTAATGGGATTGGAGGATTTCCCCTTCCTTAGAGTATCCCCAGGATTCCCGGTTCTAACCTTCCCTCGTCCTATCCCGCGTTTGGCCGCCTTTTAGAAAGAGCTGGCGTGAAGTCCCTTTCCCCTCCAGGCCACCCTGATGCCTTCGGGCTTTTGCCCTTTCCCGCCTTTTCCCCCTTCCCCCCGTCTTTTTTCTGTAAACTTGAACCCTCTCATGATCACCCCCCCCCCCTCTGCGCGGCTTCCTCCTGCCCCTCTCATCTTATCATTCTTCCCTTTATGTTTTCCCCCAAAAGCTTTCTATTTCATCCGTTGTTTTTCGAGTGGATTTGCTTTTGTTCCTTTCCCCTTTCTTCCTTCTTCTGTTTGCCGGAGTTGGACCGATTCTCTGCTCCTCAAAAAGTTTCTCATGCTCAGCGTACATAGATCGTCGGTCCCTTGGGTCTTTGGCCGGCGCTGTTTTCTCCCCCCTTACCCCGACCTCCTTCTTCCGGGGTTTATACGAAGTACCCTCTCCTTCCTACAAATTCTTTTTTTGACCGTTCCCCTAGTTTGACTTTTTTCCAACCGGAGAAGAAGTGATAGAAGGGATTCCCCCAACTTCAGCGTCATTGTCTCCTCCATTGGCATTCCTGTGTCTCCCTTTCGCCTCTTTTTCCTCCACCTCTTTTTCTAACCCTTTTTTTTCCCTCCAGGTAACAATCCACCCACTCGTTAGACTTCTGTAGGTAAGGTCCTCTACCCCCTCCCGACTTTTTCCCTTTTCCGCTCCTTGTTTTACGTCCTGCCATTCTTGTCTTCTTTCTCTTACTCCCTTGGTCTCTTGTGGATTTAGTGCGACCATTTCACGCCCCTTTTCGTCGGGAAGGAGAACCCCGGGTTTAGTTCTTTTCTTAACCCCCCTCCGAGCAGATCTTTTCTTTGTCTTTCTTTGATCGTGATTGAGCCGACCTGAGCAGATTTCCCAGTTTTTCGAGGTTTTGCCCTTTCGGTACCTCGAATTTTCCCCCTCCCTTTTTTCGACATCCTTTCTTCCCGTCCTTTTTTGGCTTTGGCCCTCCTGGTCTTTCTCCTTGACTTTCTGACATCTAGTTGAAGAGACGTTCTTTTTTAATCTTTTCTTTTCCCCTCCCCTGACTGCTCGCCCTGTGGTTGTTGGCGCTTCCCCGGATCTCTGAGGATAAGATGATACTTCCTGGGATCCAGGCAGCGGCGCTTTTTTGGTCTCTTCCAGTCCCAGATAGGCCCTGAATTTGTCGCACGTCCCCTCCCTTGAAGTCCCAAGGAGGCAGGGCGTATGTTTCTTTGATTTCGTCACAGGTCGGTTGGTGAGCTTTTTTTCTGTCCATAACTCCCCTCTTCCCCGAGGATAGGTTCTCTTTTTCGGGAACAACCTCCTCGGCGGCTTAGTGTCGTTCATTTTTCTTAACCCTGTCCAGCTTTTTCTTTCAAGATCCTCTTCGAACACTTTGCCTAAGGCCCCTTGACGGTCTTTCCTGAGGATTTTGCAGGGGCATGTGCGCCCAATTCCCCCCCCCCCCCCTGCATCTCTCCCTTCGACCCGTGCCCAATTTTTCTCTTGGAAGCGCAATTTCCCCCAGTGAGTTCCTTCGCAACCCCTTTTTGCAGTCCACATCGGTTCTACAAGTCCCTTTATCTTCCCTTTTTTTTCTGGCAACGTCACCTTTTTCCTAAGGCCTCCCCTATGACTCCCTCCAGATAAGGGAGCGGTAGTTGGAGAATCATTTCCCTTTTCATTCTTGCCTCGAATTTTTCAAACGGCGTTCCCCCTTTCCCCCTCGCGGCCTTGCTGAGCCTTCTCCCAGACTTCTTCCTCTCGATTTTTCCCTTCACCAACGTTTCGTAACCGCCCCTCCCCCGCTCAACAGTTTCTTGGGTTTTTGCCCATTTCTCTCCCCACAAGGAGCGCCGAATGCCCCCTCCCTGTGAACCTTCTTTTTGAAGTTCCAGTGACCTCTTGTTTCGTCTCCTTCCAAGTTCTTCCCCTTCTTTCAGGTTCCGCAATCGAAAGATATGCGTCTTGCTCTCTCTTCGCAATCTCCTTTTTTCAGGAGTGGATTCCCTCCTATTCTCACGCTTTGTTATTCACCCAGCCTTCCTCCCACGATTGATTCGACACCAACGGCCCGAGCTCTGGCGGAGGTTGCCGTCCCCTCGTTCTTCTCCTTTTTTTCTGCGTTCTGCTTCCAGAATAAAACCATGTTTATACAATCCCCTGCCTCCGTGGAGGGTGGATCTTTTTTATTTCCTCGGTTTCCCTTTGATTCTTTGTCTTGCCGAATTTGAAGGACGTTTTTACAATACAGAAAGGCGAGAACTTCCCCCGAAACGCTAGGTAAAATATTCTAAAGTCTTTGTCCCCACCCTACCCTGAGCCCCCCCTCGAGAG
>Ga0179593_1542974_pt1 | contig 15895 bp, 31 predicted proteins | sample CZODoug2_1_08_16_FD_185931 | JGI IMG/M metagenome (GOLD analysis project Ga0179593, IMG submission 185931) | Vadose zone soil fungal communities from Angelo Coast Range Reserve, California, USA - CZODoug2_1_08_16fungal (PacBio error correction) | ecosystem: Environmental > Terrestrial > Soil >... | reverse complement strand
CTTTGGTTCTCCAGCGCTTCCCATGCCTATCCCGCTAAAAGCACAAACTGTCTTCGCACTGGCCCTTGGTTTGGACCGCCGTTGACGCCGCAAGAGGGCCCAAGTGCCAACCTCGACGGACCCCCTGCAAACGACTAAGGACTTGGTCGAGTTTTGCTAATAATCGCCTGTTTTTCAAGTGCTGCCCCCCCTTAGGATCGACCCCTGTTCACAACACCGCCTTTTAGGAACACCTTTGGACTAGTCTTTGAAATCTATTCTTCCCCCTGGCTCCCAGTAGTCGTACTTCTGTACACTATCCTGCGCCTATTAGTTTAAATTTTTTTTACTTCCCAGAACATCCCTCAATTTTACCCGCCACAGCCCCCAGTATTGAATGTGCCCTTTTCCACCTTCCCTTTGCCCCCTTCCCACTTGAAATAAGGTTTTTCCCCCTTTCTCTTGGAAACCAAGTGGTTCCCTCTAAAGGCTATCCTCCCCAACAAGCTTGAACCTGCCCCCAGTTACTTTTTTCTTCCCTCCCCTTTTCCCCCAAATCCCCCGCCCTCTTTTTGACGACTATTGCAGATTCATTCTTCCCCCTCTCCTATCCGGTAGGCCCTTCTCATTTTTGCTCGGCGTGAAGATAGAGTTTTGTAATTTATCATTTGGCTTTTTCCCCCCCTTCCCCCCCCACCCTTTCTTTTCTTACACTGGGTTCTCTTCCAACACTCTACCACTTCAATCTCCTCTACCCCCCTTTTTACTCACAAGATTCTTCTTGGAGACCTCCCTTTTTCTTCCCTTTGATTTCTTCTACAGCTCCCCATCCGGTAGTTGAAGTACCCTTTTCCCCGAATTTTCCTGGCCTTTCCAGTGGCCCCCCGGTGTCCCCTACTTTTGCCAGCCCTAACCCCCCCCCTCCTCTTTTTGTGTCTTTTCACGTTGGCTGCTGTCCATACTTCTTTTTTCGATGCCTGCACTTTTGTTTCTTGGTGTCTTTCTACCCTTCAAGGTGCCTTCTCCTATAGTTCGCTTTGCCCTCTTTTGACTTTTAAGATTTCCCGTTACGTGGTTTTTGGGTCTCTTTGGGTTTATTCCTCGCATCCGTCTCCTTCTTTTTTACTCTGCCCTGGCCTGCTATTAAATGTCCTCAATTTTTTTTTCTTGTGCTTCTATGTTTCCCCCCCCCCCCCGATCGTCCAGACAACTTGGCAAGTTTCTCTAGATCTTCTTTTTTTCGTTGAGAAGCATTGCAGCTGCTGCAGCATTTCTGCTTTCGTGTTGACGTGATCTCTCGTACCTTCCTTTTCTTTGGTTCTTCTTCGATGGCGTTAGGGTGATTTTTCGCACAATGTCCGGAGTGAGCCCAATCGGTGTTCCAAAATAGCTTCCTCTTCTCCTAACCCTCGCCCAGGACCCCCCAGAGTTCTCAAGTTTTTTCCTCAATGCCCTTTGCGGGCCCTTTACTCTCCTTCTGCCTCTTGCTATGGTAAGGCATTCCTGCCCCCCCTTCCCCTAGCTGGATCTTTTGCCCCTCTTGTCCCCTTCCCCTGCACTGTCACGCTTTTCATATAAATCCTTTTCTACGCCCAGACCCTCAGCTTTTCTGTTTTCTACCGTTTTTTCCGGCTAAGTGCTCCTCTTTGCTATAGTTCCCCATTCCGTAGATCAGATAACCTCCTCACTTTTCCCTTTCTTTTGATTTCTCACCTCTTCGATGAAACGTTCCCTCGCCTCCCTTTTCCACTGTTCTTTAATGTACTTCCCCCCGCATGATCCACCTGGTCCCTTCCCCCCTTCCCCATTTTTGACGCCTTTGACGTTTAGTCCCATGCTTTCGTTCGCATTTTCTCCTGAACCTGCGTTCCTTTTTCCCTTGATCCGTTGTTCTTAGATGACTTGTTGGCTAAATTCACCAAGTTTTATTCTGATAGTGCCATCGACTTTAGCTATTTTCCCCCACCCCGCCCGCCCACTAGATCCCCCCCTTCTACATCCAACCTGTTCTGCTTGAATCTGCTTTTCCCCCCCACGTCATCAGTGCGATCATTCAAATCATACCACTCCGCCACCTGCTCCATCTATTGACCTTCTTCCGTAGTGTCCCGGTGGTTGATTCCCCCTTTCTAAGGGTTCGGCCTTTCTGACCCTCAGCCTGTCTGCAGCTTCCCTGACGGGTCGGGATGAGCTTGCCCCCCATGATATCAAATTCCTTTTCCCCCCCACTCTTTCCCCTTTCATTTTCTTAGATTTTTCATAGAAACTCCTCACTAGACGCAGCGGCACGCACGTTCTACCTACGGTAATTCCCCCCCCGACAAGACCAACCTTCCCCTTTCCTTAATTGGATTTTACTTCCCCTCCCCCACTCCGTTTAGTTTGTCCCCAGCGGATCAATTTGCCATTACTGGTTCCCCAGTACCTTAACTTTCTTGGCAACTTTCTCAGTTTGTCCCCCCCCCCACTCCGACCAATTGATTGCAAATCCCTCTTTTTTGCGGAGATGAATTTCTCCCCCGACTCCCCCCCTCCTTTACCCTTCTCTCTCTCCTTAACCTTTTTTTAATTGGTATCTCTCTTTTTTTTCTGCTGCTACCACTCGTGCAACCTATTTCTTGTACCCCCCCCCACACATACTTGAGAAACACCCCTGCCCCCTTTTTTTTTCCCATCCATATTGATGTCATCCAGGTTTCCACCTAGCATAATTACAATTCCTTTTTATATCTCCCAATTTATTTCTCTTCTTAGGGCCCCCGTGGTCCCCCCCGTACTTTCCCCTCCCCCCCCGATATCTTTCTTTTTGTTCTTTTGCAGACCCGTCTTCTTCCCGTGGCTTTGCTCTTTTTTGTCTTCTTCGGATTTCCCTTTTCAGATCCTCTTTTTGAGAAAAGGGGGACTTGATAGGGTTGGACTTTCTGGTCCACCCGAGCCCCCCCTCGATACCCATCGTATGTGCCAAGCTATTTGAATCCGTTCTGGTTTGTCAGCAGCATTCATCAATCCCTGAGGTTTTCCTCTTATTCCTTCAATTGGCGTTTGAGCTTGGAGGTACCTTTGTTGCCTCCCTGCCCCCCCCCCTCCCCTTGGACCTTTTTGGAATCCCCTGTGGCCGGCTCCTCTTTCTTCGCACGGCTTACGTTTTCTCTTCCCCACCAGCACCGTTTTTTCGTGATTTCTTTTTCATTTGAACTGTCCCCAGGGATTGAAGTTCGTTTTAACATTGACCTCTTTCGTCTTTCTTTTATATTATTTTGGGTTCCGCTGATTTTTTTATTAAACCCCAACTGATTCTTCTCCCTTTTGATTTATCGTGTTTTTTTGATCATGTTCTTCCCCTTCGCCCGGGGGACCCACCGTGCGCCGGGAGCGAAGGCGCTCTTGCATTCCCTCTATCTGCTGCCCCCATGCAAACCTTGAGGGTACAGCCCCCTCCGTCCCCCCAGTGGCCATCTTACCTTCCACTTCTCTTAGAGTTTATCCCCCAGGCTCTGATTTTCCCGCCGCTTCATCCTTTAAAACCCAGTTCCCACTGCGGGCCGCAGATGGCCCTATTATAGTAGTGTCACTTTTCCCCCCCCCCTCCCCCTCTATCCTCCGTAAGTTTATCCCCAATTTTTAACCGGCTGAAAATCGCTGACGAGGTGATTGACCGTTTCCTTGTCTTATTGTCCCCCTCCTGGCAGGGATCTTCCCCAGTCCCCAAATCAAGCTTGGTGGTATTCTCCTGCTTTCCTTTTGTTCTTACCTTTGACAGTCTAACCCCCCTTTTGCCTTCTGCACCTGTTTTGCTACGATAATGTCAGACAAGGCTGTCTCCTCTTTTTTGATCTGACTCCAAAATTCAACACTTTCCTTTTCAGATCATACTCACTACCCCCTATGTTTATTGACATGGTGTCCCCCCCCTTCCTTTCTTTCTCGTCTCAATTCGGATTTTACCCCCTTTCCGTCCTCCGACCAATCTCTTGCAAGGACCTTCCTCCTTGAAAATTCGTAAAAGGTTTTTTCTTCCTGTTGCCAATTTCACGTTCCCCCCCCCTTTGGTATGCATGTTTTTTTTTCTCTTAGCCCCACTTTTATTACTATCCTTTTAGAAGACCCCCCCTCGGCCCACCCCGTGTCAACATCTTTCGAGGCTTCCCCCTGGAGCAGAGTTACGGGTCAATCTCTCTTGTCTCTCCTATCTTCCCGTACCCCCCTCTTTTCTTTTTTTTGGGTTGTGCACCCTTCTTTCCACTCCCCACCTCCTATATTACCAATTTCCGTCTGTCACTCCCCCCTCCCTTTTCCCTTCTTCTCAGTCCACTTGATCATTTTCCCCCCGGCTTCATCCTTGATTTGTCTTTTTCCGTGATTCTCTGGAGGTTTTGATGTGATTGCGTTCCCTAACTGTCTCTTCTGCCCCCAGCTGAATCCCACCGGCTTTTTTTCCCATCCTTTCCTCGTTGTTTGTTTTGTCTCTCTGATTTAACCTTTTTGTTTTGTCACGGTTTTTTTGGCTTCCTTTTTTCGGACTAATTTTTTGTCCCCTACGCCGTCGCCCAGGTTTTCCGCTCCCAGACCCCTTTTCCCTTTTTCCGGTGTCCACGTCCCCTTCGTTTCCGTTTTCCTGCCTCCCCCCCCTTTGGTCTTTTTTCTTTCTGCTTTCCTGGGGGTTCTTCCTGGTTCCCTCTGACAACCCCCTTCCATTTTCTGTTAATTTCAGTCCTCAATGGCCTCCTCTCCTTACAGAGTTCCCTTCTTTTTTATACCTTCACTGATTTTTCAATCCCTTCTTATACCCTTGATAACTTCGTTCTTCTTCTTTTTAACGACCTTCAGCTCCGCCTAAGTATACTCCTTTATCACATTTTTTTCTCCCCTTTTTTTTTTTTTAACCTACTTCGTGCGGACTAGCGCTCCCCTATGTTTTGACTTCGAATTCCCAGACTGGTCTGATTCCCCCCCCCGAATCTCTTAGTTCTTTTTTCATCTATTCTCTAAACTTCCTTTTTTTTCTTTTTTTTGAGTTATCTTCTTCTCTGCTGTGGGATTGTTCCTCTCATATTTCCTGCTGCTATATTCTGCTTTCCGCTCCTGTCTTTTTAGTCATCCAGAAGTTTTTTTTTCTCATACCCCCTGGACAGCCGCCGTGGTTCAATTTGCTTTTGCGTACCTTCACTTAAGGAAGATATTTCTTTTTGCTGGAATTGCGCGATTTTTCCCCTCGGTTTTTTCCCCTCTCTTGCCTCTCTGGGGGCCTTCCCCATCTCCCTGGTCAGAAGAGTGTCCTCAACTTCTTCCTTCTTCTGACGCGTCTTTTCCTTTTTTTTGTAGATCATTTCGGTGAGATATGGAAGAGTCAGAGTTCTTCTTTTCAACCTTCTTCACGGGTGGGCGGCTTGAGAATTATCGGTTTTTTTCTTCTTTTGATAAGAAATGTCAATGATTGCCCCTGTTTTTTTTTTTGTTCGAGTCCCCAACTTAATCCCCTCTTTCCCTTTTCGAGGAGTCTTTCAGGTAGTTTACCCTCCCCAAGTATCCCCTCCCAATCCCCTGCAGTTTCCCTCTTGATCAATTCGAGACGTCCTTTTTCCCCCTCCGTTTTTTAAATCCCCAGTTACCCTCCAGCACGTTTTTTGGTGGAAGCTAGTTTTCCTCCTCCCTACTTTACTTCTCCTTGCTTCGCGGTGGTTCAACATTATGGGTGGTCGTAATTCCCATTTCCTCCGGTCCCCTCCCCTCCCCTCCGTCTGACGCCGTTGCTGATAAGTGCTTTTTTTTTTGCCAGTCCCTTCCTGCATGCTTCCCTTGACACTATCCCGTTGCTTTTCCATCCGCCCCCCTCCCCTTTTCGAACTCCGACCCCTTTTTAATGCTTAGCTGTGAACGAACTAGAATCCCTTCACCCAACAAGCAAAGTCGCCACCGTTGATCAACCAGTACTGTCCATATCCCCCCCCCCCTCCAGATCCCTTTCTTTTGTTTCTAACCAATGGCCTCTTTTCTAGCCCCTCGTCCTAACTTTGGTTGAAGCCCAGGTTGACTGGCGTCGCTCCTTTTTTTCTTTTCTCTTGAGTCCTCTGCTGGCAAAAGTCCTTAACTTCCTCGTTCTCCCCCACCCCCACAATGGGACTTTTTTTCTTCTTAGTCAGCACACTCCCGAGTATCCGGGCGTCTCTCGTTCCCCTTTCCCCCCTTCCCCCCTTTCCCACCATTTAAAATATTTTCTCTGCGGCCTTCCCCCCCTAGAGTTTTCCAGGTGGCTATCTTCCTATTCTTTTCTTAGTGCCTGCTCCCTTTTTTGATTCCCCCTTCTCCTTGGGTCCCTTGACGGTGAAAATCACCCCTTTTTTCCCTTTCCTTTGTCCGATATCCCCTTTCCCTTTCTCTTTTCTTCTTTCTTGGCTATGTCTGCCGCTCCGGTTTTCCTCGGGTGTACATTCCTTTTTCCCTGGTCTCTCCGTTTGTTCAACTGTTTGGATACTCTGTTGCCCTGATCCTTTTTCCTCTGGTTTTCCCCTTTCTTCGTACTTTTTTGCGGGCGGAGAATTCTCTTTGTTTGGAAATGCCACTCATACTCCTCCGCTTTCGGCCGGAGTACTTAACCCCCATTTCTGCCCCCCAACCCTCTTCCGCCCCTCCCTGGTTGTCAAAATTTCACCAGTTGAGCCTTTCTTCCGAGTGGGAGGCCTTCATGTGCAGAGCCTCTCCTTTAAGTTGTGTATTCTCTCTTTAGCCAAGGGGCTTTTTGTCTTGGTCTTTAGCGTTGACTCTGGATTCCCTTTTTGAGTCAAATTTCCCCCCTTTTTTTTTTTCCAACTTAGACAGCAACTGCCGAACCTGACTCGTTTTAATTTCCTTTCATTCTCTTCCAGCAGGCTGCACTTCAGTTTAATCTGAGGCTGTTGAACTGAGAGTCGCTCCTTTTTTCTATGTTTTTTCCACATTGTGCGGCTGATAGAATGAACCTTTTTTTCTTTATCCTACCCGCTCGGGTTTTTTTTTCTATGACGTGGCTTAGACATCTCTTTTTCCCCCTCCCCCTTTTTTTTTGAGAGTCTGTCTCTTATAGAACTTCAAAGTAGGTAATCGTTTCTAGATAACTACTTTCTCCCGCTGTCCCCTGTGATGGACACTCAATTTAACAAAGATTCTCCCCCCTTTTCTCCCAATTCACCCTGCTGCTTGATTAGTGCTGTCCCCTTTTTTCTTCGGAGCCCTCGCTTTCTTCCCCCTTTTTCTGTAATAGAGTTGCTTAGAGAGGTGGTCCCCCTAATTTAGTTTATAGCCTCCCCTCCTCGCCCTGGCGATCCCTCCGCCATTAGCGCTTTTAGAAACAGGCTCCCTACTCCTGGTCATCCCCCACTGGCCCTCTTCTTCTGTAATTTTCCCTTGATTAATACCCACCCGAGGAGCATTGTTCTATCTCTTCCCCCCTTTCTTGGGGTCTCTTGTGTTCTCGCAAAACTTTATTGAGGTTGAAAGTTTTCCTCCTTTCCTTTCGGTCCCGTTCTTTTTTCTGATTTTACTCGATCAAAGACCCCCCTGTAATTCCCCACCCCCCCCGGAGACTTCTTTATTGGATCGGGTCCCCTGCCGTTCCATAGCGGCTTCAATCCTTCCCTCTGACGGTCTCTTTCCCTTTTCTCTCAACACGGCATTTTTCCCCTCCCAGTCCCCCTCCCTTTATCCGGTCTCCCTTCCTGCTCCTGATTGAGTTTCTACTGTTTTGAAAAGTAATGTTACCTTGGTTTTTCCCTCCATCTTTTCCCTTGAAATGTTCTTCCCGCCTTGATGTCTCTTGAGGCCGCTCCCGCCCCGCCCCCCCCATGTAACCCCCCTTGGAGAGACTCACTTCAATTTCCATGGCCTTTGAGTTTTTTCGTTTTTGCTCCCTGCCCTTCCCTCTGATTAGTCAACCCCCCCACACTTCCCCCCCCCCTTTTGTTGATCATTTCCCCTTCCTGTCTCCTATCTTGATTCCCATATTTGCAAACTGTTCCCCCCATTTTTTCCTCTACGCTTAGGATCTTGCCCTTCCCCTTTTTTTCTTCCCCCGTTTTTTCCATTGGCCTTTTCTCTCTCGATTTATTGATCTGGTTTACGTAAAGCCCTTCCGTTTTCCTTCTTTTGTGTCGGCATGATATTTCACCCCTTCCTTCTACTGTTCATTTGTTTTGATTTTTATCGAGCAGGTCCCCCCGTCTGTCCTTCTCAGTTTCCGCTTCTCAGGCATTTCTCTTTCCCTCCGAAGTGGTCCTCTTCTTCTTCCCTCCTGTCAATGATGAATAAGCCTCTTATCCCGTGAACGAAGCTCCCTTTTTTAATCTTTTCATTTCTCTCCTTCTCCCGTCTTTTTTTCTCCTTCCAACCAAAAAATATCCTTTCTGTTTCTTCTGAGGTCCTCCCCCATCGCGTGGAGACCTTTTCTTTTAGAAGCTTCCCGCCACCCTTGGACTCTTCTTTTTGTGGTTTGTCTGCCTTTTCCCTCGTGCTCCCCACTTTCCCCGTGGCCGCCCACTCCCGTTCGAGCCTTTTTTTTCCTCCAAGGGACCCCACCTTTTGAACTGTCCCATTCTTCAGTCATTTCCTTTCCTTTTTCCTGCACCCCCCCTTTCTCCCTTAAAAGACAACAACTGAAAGCGGCCCTCCTTTTTCCGTAACAGTCCCCCTACTCCCCCTTCCTTTCTAGATCTATGGCCAATAAGAACCTTCCCTTTCCTGGCCCCCTTCCTTCCCTTGATTCTCGCCGTTGGGACCCAGATTCTTTTTCCCTGATTTTAGCCCCCCTTTGAAGAAGGTACCCCCTTCGCTAAATGATCTTGCCGCAAGCTTTTCTTCATTTCTTCATTCCTCCATACCATTCCCCATTCCCTGATAGGTCCCCGATTCTTGGCCCTTGGAGAAGTTCCCTTGCTGAAAATCTTCCGGCCCCTTCCCTAGACGCTCCTCCCACTTTTAGATCCCAAATGCCTCTTTTCTAACCTCCTGTATGAGGCAAGCCCCCACCTCTCAACCCCAGGACGATCTCCTTCCCCCCTTGATGTTATCCGACTTTTTTCTTATTGCCATCTGAACATTTTCTGGACTCTCCTAAGTTTCTTTCCCAGTTTCCCCTTTGAACAATTTAGGCAGGCAATTGTTCCCCCTTCATTTTTTCCCAGGGTGAGGCCGCTACGGTCTTTGTTCCCTTTTTCCGTATCACTCCCCCCCTTTCCTTTTCTCCCCTTTATCCTAATGATTTTCTTTCAAGAATATATTTCCTTGGCCCCTTTAGCTCTGTAGTTAATATAGTTAGCTGGACGTACCTTTTCTTTTTGTTGTTTTTTTTTTTTTGTATGTAAGATCTGCCCCGCGGTCCCCTTTCTCGTAACCCGCCCCCCTCCCCTTTGTGAAAGGCTTGCCACCCGTACCCGAATTTTGATAAGGCCAACGTTTTTCACCCTTCTTTTGTCCCTCCCTTCTTTCCTTCGGCGTACTTAGTTCCCGAAATTCCAGCTTTTTCCCCTTCACCTTAAGGCAACCACCCCCCTCCAAATGTGGCCCCTCTCTCTCTAAGGGTGTTGGAGACTTCAACCCCCCCTTTTTCCTTTTGCATTGATTCCTTCTTTTTTAGATTTTGAACCCTTGGGAGGAATAACCTCCCCTCCCTCTCCCCTGCCACTCCTGTTTCTCAGCACTTGTTTAGTGCAGACTTTTTTTTACCCTATTCCCGATCTGATTGTACGTTTTTAAAAGTTGGGAGTTTTTTCTTGACCAGGTTTCCTGCTCTCTTTTGATTCTTTTTTGGCACAACCCCCAGCCCCTGGCATAGTTACCTTAGGAGAGAGAACCTACTTACCAACTTCACCTGAGAGTGCGTCAGAAATAGACTCACGTCGGTGTTCCCACCGCAGGTGTACTTCTACACCTTTAAATTCGAGTTGTTTTCCCTCATTCCCCTCCCCTCTTTCTCATCCAGTACCCTCACCCTTGCACACCTTTCGAATTTTCCTGTTTTTCTTAAAACGTGCGCCCGTTCCTTTCTTCAGCCCTTTCCTTGGTTTCTCACCAAAGAAGGTCGCTGATGCTCAATTTTTCCTTTACTCCCCACTTCGTTCTCCATTCGTGTTCCCTCTATTAAAGGCCTTTTGGGCGTGGATTTCTTCCCCTTGTCCCGCACTTTTTTTGATTGAAGTGTTTCTTTCCCTAGCCCCTTTGAATTAGGGTCTAAGCTTACGTTCTTAAGTGATGGAGGGGTATAACGGGTCCCCCCAACTTCTCCCTTTGCCAAGACTTTTTCCAATTGTGACATTTTTTCTGTTTTTTCCTTTCAGTTGGTGACATTCCCCCCCCCCCCCTGATACTTCCATCGTTTTTCGTTTTTCCCTTTGCTGATTGCTTTTTACAGTTTTTTCTACCCTTCTTAGGTCATTATTGGGGAAAGGCTCATTGAACCGCCGGCCTTAGCACTTTCCTGCTCCCTTTCCCTTTTTTGGATTTGTTTCAAATAGCCGGTCTTCCCTCTGGAATGCCTTTTGCTTCCTTTCATTTTTCCCGCCCCTCCTTTCACCTTCTTTTTTTGGCTTATTTCCCGAGCCCGCGGGGCCTTCCTTCCGCTTGCTAGAACCATGTTTCAATCTGAGTTTTATGCCCTGCCCCAGCCCACCTCCTCCCCTTCCTGCCTGCGTTTCTCCATTTCCTTTTAATGTTGTTTGTTCCCCTAAAATATTCCATCCAATCCCCCAATGAACTTACCTTCCTTTTTTGCCAGCTTTTCTCCTTTAAGTTATACCCGCGATTTTTCTTTCCCCCCCTCCTCACCTACCCACGGTTTCTTCGTTTTGCCTCCGTGATTGTTTAATACCCTCCAATTGTATTTCTTCCCCATTTTTTCTTACGGCAGTTTTTCCTTTTTTGTTCAATTCGATAGTCCCCCCCCTCCTGCCCATCGCTGTCTCTTGAAGTCCCTCTCAGCCCCTCAGATTTTTTCCTCGTCAACCCATTCTTCTGCCCAGAAAGAAGTTTTTCAGACTTTACCCCTCTGCCCACTGACCCTTTTCCATAAGACCTGCCCTTTCTGCGTAAAGTGTTCCTCTCCTGCCCGCTTTCAAAAACTTCAGCCGCCCCCACTTTCCCCCCCAGTAAGAATTTTTTAAAGATCGCCACCTCAGTTATGACAGGTTGCTCTTTCTCCCTCTCCCTACCTTGTGCCCCCTTCAGTTCTGATAGTAGCGACTTTTAGCCAGTCTGAAAGAAAGATGTGAAACAGCAAACTTATCCCTACCCCCCCCCCCCCCTTGGATGATTTGACAACCAACTAATCTTTTATTAGCCCTCGACCAATAACCTCCCCCCATTTTCAAATCCCCCTCCTCTTCCTTTGCTCGGGCTTAGGGTTACTTTTCGCATGGTTTAGACCTCCCCTCTCTTTTTCTTTTCCCAGTAACCAATTGCTTCTTCCCCTTTTAAGAGGACGTTAACACCAGTTGACCCTTCCTTTGCCCCCTCCCCCTCCATCCCCCGCCATATCGTACGTCTCCGCTTTTTTTGTCTTTCCGCTATTGAGTGTCCTTTGACTGAGGTTGTCTTCGGCAATGCATTCGGTACCGGTTCCTTTTTAGGCGTACTTTTTCTACTCCCTCTGTTTTTCCTTCCGTATTCCTTGTTTCTTTTTTCGTACGTTTTGATTGTTTTCGAGTCCTCGCTTGGTTTTCCCTGCCAATGTTCTAATTGCTTGTCCTCCTTTTATTGTTTCCCCTTTCCCCATTTCCCAAAGACCCCGTTTATGGGAGTTTTTCCAAAGCTCGGCACTTTTTTTTTCCCTTTCCGATATCTCTCTTTTTCTTTTTGAAGTGGTATGCAGCGTGTTTCCCGCTCCTCTCCGATCTTGCCAGTGGGGATTTTCGACCCTCGTGTAACCTTTTGCTTTTCTGGTTTTTCTTGCAGCTAGGAGTCGCCCTTTTTCCTACTCCTCCTTTCTTTTTAGAAACCACCTTTTTCCTTTTTTAAACTACCTGAAGCCCCGATCCCCGGCCCCTCCTCCCGGTTCCATCTCATTGATCCTCCCTCAGCTGCACGCCTCCCTCTTCACTATGCCGGTGACAATGCATGAGGACCTTAATGATTTGATCTGCGGTTTTTCCCCTCTTTTCCAGTGTCCCATCCCACCTTCACAGCGGCTTATGAAATCTTTCATATCTCGACGGCCTTCGATTGCTGTTTGATAACTACGTACTTCCTTCTTCTTCAGATCTTCTATTTTTCCCTTTGGTGTGTTGTACGACTTCGAATTTTGGCGATTTTCCCCCTTCCCTTTCGATCTTCCCCAGATTTCCTGGCTCTTCCTTCCTGAACTGTGTCCCTGTGACCAGTAAAGTGTTTTTGTAACCAGACCCCAATGTCCTCTCCTCCTCCGCCTCCTCTCTTTCTGCCACATCCCTGAGATATTTACACGCGTCTTACTTGTTCGTGTCTTTCTGTCCCCAAGTGGATCCCCAAATTGCCCGTGGATTTTTAGCCCTGTGAATAGCCTCATTACCTCCCCCCCCCCCCCCTCCCCCCCCATTTCTCTTCGCCTTTTTTTGTAAGTAGGACTCGGTTCCAAATTTTTTGGAAAGAATATTCTTTCCATGTCCAGCAATCTGCCTTTCCCGTATCCACTCGGCGAGGAGCAACCCTCCCTTTTTTTTCGATCGTTTTTTCTCCCTTTAAAAATAGGTCTTGCGGGTGCTCCAGTAACGTCCGTCTTCGTTGTTCCCCCATTCGTTTCGCGTGCAGATTAATTCACCATTCCTAAAAGAAAACCACTTATCCCCCCGAGGACCCTGCTCTCCTCCTTTTCTTTTTGTCCTCCTTATATTTTTATCTCTGACCCGGTAGACCCCTACTCCTCTCAGTGTACCACCTCGACCCTTCGACATCTTTCTCTATCCCCCCCCCTCGTTTATCTTTGTCCCTTTGGATCCTTTCGTTGATTAGGGTTCCCCCATCCTGCCCCTTTTTGATGACCCTCCCCCCACTTTTTTCCCCCCATTTGAAATTTTCCTGCAACCTTATTTCGCTATCCTCTTCCCCACCCCTCGCGCCGTCCCCCCTGATCACCACTGGTATCGGCGATGTATTTCCCTTCCCTTCTCACCGCCCTTGTGATTATTGGGCTGATAACCTCCTCACCATTGTGTTTTGTATTTGGAGAACCGGGTTCTTTTTCCACTCCCTCCTCCCTTCCTTCACACGTTCCCCCCTTCGAGTCCTTCTCACATTAGGCTCTTTCGCTTATCACCTTGGTAACTGTCCCGGTGCTTTGCCTGATAGCGTTCTCTGATTTTCCCCCACCTTCTTCTTTGTTCTCCCCTTTTTAGTGTCTGCTTCTCCTTCCCACTTTCTATCGTTTGAGAACCCCCTTTTCTTTTCTCAGGGTCATTTTTTTTCCCTCTTCCCCCTATAAGTTCTATCTGTACCTCCGCTGGCCTTGCTTTTGATGTCACCTATCCAGTCCAGCGAGGTCCGCGGGCTGCTTTATACCCTTTTACCAGGGTTCCCACGCTGATGCGTACCCTTTTCCCTTTTCTCTGACCCGACCTCCGCTGTGGAATCAATTCTTCTTTCTTAAGTATGCCAACCCTCCCTCTGCTGCCACCCCTCCCCCGTCTTTTTTTGATTCTTTTTTTGCTTCTCTTTGTCTCTTGAGAATTTACTTGGATGAAAACTTCCTTCCCTTTTCGTTTATGAGTCCCGACTTTCCCCCCCTGTCCCCCCGCTATTTTCCCTCCCCGGTGGGGTTTATCCTTTTTTTCATTCTCCGATTCCCTTTTCCTTTTTTTTTCCCCCTGAAGCACCCTCTAGATAGCCGACCCCAGTACGTCACTTGAACAGCCATGAGGCCTCGCGTCACGTCCCCTTCCCCCCGGCCTTCTTCCATTTTGAACCCCTCGTTTTTTTTAAGCGCGGCCCCTCCCCTTCAGACCTGCAAGTGATGCTCAGTGATGAAATTCTTCCTACCGACTGTCCCCAGTGCCCTCTTGGGTCTTGACACCTTTTTCCCCCCGGACGTCCCTTTCCCCCTGATATTGCCCCAAAGTCGTTGATTTTCCCTGAAGTTCTCCACCGACCATTTCCACAGGACAGGACTCGTTTTTACATTTTTGCCTTATTTGTTGGCAGTTGACCCTTGACACCACTCTTAATACCGGACGCCCTCCCTTTCCTCTCGTTCCCTCAAAAGACCCCTTTCACAGATCTGTGACGCCCCTTTTTGAGCCAAATTCCCCGTTCAGCTTTCTGACCCAGCTCTCTCCTGGGACACGACCAGGGACCCATTCCCTCTCCCCTGCTAGTATAACGTTCTTTTGCCAATGGCTTCATAACCGTTGTGATGCTTTCTTTTGGATGTCGGAGTGGGGTTGGGGTCCCTCTCTTGTTCTTTTTCTTCGGTTTTTCTGTGGTTCCTCCTGTTTTGTTTTCTTGGTATGGTGGGTGCGGTTTGTTTGGCTCGTCTTTTCTTTTCTTGCGGAGTTCTTCTTTGGGAGTGTGTGGTGTTTTCTCTTCTTCTGCTCTTTTTGGGCTAGTGTTTATTTGGTCTTTGTCTCTTCTTTCTTTTTAGTCCGGGTATTGGTCTAGGGAGGTTTTGGTTGTTGTGTTGTTCTTTTTATGTTTTTTTTTCTCTTACACATCTTGCCTTCACTTAAAGGTTGCGGACTTCCTTTCCCCTTTTCTTTCCCATGGCCCTATATGTCTGTTATGCTTCCACCCCCCGACCGTCTTTATTTCTTTTACGCTGATGGAATCGTAATATCCTTTCTGAGTCCCTTCCCCCCCCCCTGTTCCCCTCTCTTTTAATTTTCCTTAGGTCCTGTATTTCCTCTCGGAATTTTAACTTTTGGTGTTTGTTTGGTACCCTCCTCCCCCCCCTCTTTGCTTTTTCCTTTCCTCAATAACGGTGTGCCTTTTCCAATCTCACTGTTCTCGATCCCCGCTTTCCCCTGGCAAAGTGTCGTTTTTTTCCGTAGGGACTTTCCTGAGTTTTTCTGCCGCACAGACCCCGATGCCCTTCCCCCCCACGTTCCCTTTTTTCCCGTTTTTTTTTTTTTTTTTGTTCATTGGAGCTTCCCCCCCAGTGTGACGTGTTGGTTTCTCTGCTAGTTTTCGTTTGGACGGAGGGACTAAATCGCTCGTTCACTTCCCTTCTTTTCCCCCAATCCTGATTTACGTTACTCTCTAGGGTGTATCCTTTCCCCTTTGCACACTTTTTGACTGGGGATTGTGCGGTTTTTCGTGAAGCTTGGTTGATATTGTATTTGTCCCAAGCGCCCTCTTCCCCGTCCCTCTTTTATCCGCCCAAGCCATTCTACATCTTTCCCCTGTCCCGGTACCTGGTTTAATAAAATCTGATTTCACTTGGCTTTCCTCGGTTCCCCCAGGGATACATTCTTTATTTTATATCCCCCGCCCTTCCTCCCTGTCACTTTCCTTTCCAAATTTCCCGAATTTAATCCTATTTCCCTTCCAGGAAAAAGGTTTAATTAATATGTGAGATGCCATGAGTAATTAGGCTTTTCATTTATCTCCCTCCTCCTTTCTCTTTTTCCTTCCCCACTCATCTTGACTTTCCCTCTCATTCGTGGCATCTCCTCATTACCATTCGGTTTTTGGAGGGTTGTTTGTCGGCTGTTCCCTTTTCTGAGTTTGCATTTTTTTTTTTCCCCTCAGACCCCTAATTAGAGTCCAGTCTGAGAAGGCAGCTTTCTCCCCGGCGTAAATTTAGCCCAGAAGGCCGGCCTCTCCCTCTGACCTCTGTGTAACCTTTTTTCCTTAGTCTTGCATCCTCCCCTCCCCTGTTGACTGTTCAGGCTATCGCCTTCAGGGTTTCCCCCCAGTGTTTTATACTTAATACTTTTCTTCGTACCTCCCCCCTCTCCGTTCTTTCCCGTTCCGTGTCCCTTTCTTG
>Ga0179593_1529526_pt1 | contig 15895 bp, 28 predicted proteins | sample CZODoug2_1_08_16_FD_185931 | JGI IMG/M metagenome (GOLD analysis project Ga0179593, IMG submission 185931) | Vadose zone soil fungal communities from Angelo Coast Range Reserve, California, USA - CZODoug2_1_08_16fungal (PacBio error correction) | ecosystem: Environmental > Terrestrial > Soil >... | reverse complement strand
CTAAACTAGACATCGTTGCAAGGACTTGCAGCTTCTTCCCTTTTCCCCCTTTCCCTCGAAATTGCTCCCATCAGGCGGCTTTACCTTTTCTTCGTCCATCATCCGGCTCGATTATCGGTCCTTTTTCGGCAAAAAGCTCTGAAAGGCTTTTTTTTTTTCTTCCTCTTTTTCCTTTTCATAGGCGTCTTCCTCAGGGTTTCTCTCGCCACCTCTAAACAAGCAAACCTCTCATTTTTTTCCAAAGACGTTAAGAATAAGCCTCACCTCCTTTCCCCCCTTCCCCTTCTCTGGCCGATTCCTGTTTGCCTTCTTCTTATTTTTCCGTGCAAGGGACCCTAGCAATGTGGAGAAATCGCTTCCGACTTTTTCTCTTTGTGCATAGTTACCAGCGAGAGTGTTTTCCCTGCTTTAGTTCTTTCTTTTTTTTCCTCCCTCTCGGAAGGACGCTCTCTTTTTTTTTTTTTCTTTTTTTTCAAAGTAGGTTATCGGCAGCAACTGTTCTTTCTCCTTTTCCGGCCGAGGAATTTGCAATCCCTTCCCCTTTTTTTTTTTTTTTCCTGCAGATGCGCCTTTTTGCCTTTGCGGTATCTGGATCAGTCATAACGCTAGCCTCCTTACTGGCGGATTAATTCCCCCTTTTCGTACCCACCTTCCCCTTTTCTTCCTGGACCAGCGAAGAGCTATTATCCACCTGCTGCCGCCCTTTTTACTTTGGCTTGCATTCGGGCGACTACTTTTTACTTCCATGGGCTTCAGTCGCTGATTTTTTCCCACTTCTTTGCACAAGTTTTGTTCAGCTTTCTCTAGGCGCTCCCCCCAAAATGACTCCCCCCTCAACATTCCTTTTCTCTTTTCTTTTCCCCCGGCAAGACCAGTATCCTTCCGTGCCATTCGATAATTAGAATGAGCCTTACGCTCTTCCGCCGTCCCAACGCCGCGTGGTCATCGGTTTTTTTCCCCGTTTCCCCTTCTCACCTTGCTAGAGCGCCGAGCCCTCGTGCCCTACAGGCAATGCGCGCTTTGGCGTCTTTTTTTTTTCCAACCGGCCGCATACGGCGACTTTTCTTTTCTTCTTTCCTTTTTCTTCCTCCTCCTTAAGACCTGACGATTGGAGTATCCAGATGCGCTTTTTTTCTTTTCTCCCTCCAGTACGCCTGCGCGCCATCACAACGCCAACCCGATTTATCCTTCCCCCCCCCCTGCACCTTGAGAAAACAGTTCCTTCTTTCTTTCTTTTCCAAGAACATATCTTGATCCTTTTATACACCTTTTAATTCCGGTATGAATTTCTCTAGTCCTCCCCTCCTCGCACTCCTCCGATTTTCTCCCCTTTTCTGTCCGAGAAGAACTTGAGAATACTTCTTTTCTAATTCGACTTGCCACAACCCGCTGTTGTAACCTCTTCCTTCCTCGAAGAGAGCAAAGTACGACTCTTCCCTTCCTCCCCTTCCTCCGCCTCTCTCCCCCTTAGTTGTTAGCCGCTCTTCTCCGACATCGATCCCTCCCTTTCTTTTTTCGGGTTTGCTTCAATGGAATAGTGGTTGGACCGTTCCCTCCCTTTGGGAACGGGAAAAAATAGCTTCTTTCTCTTCTTTCTCTTTTTTTTGTTCAATCAATATGCTTAGGATTACCTTTCCCTTTCTCAAGGAGTTCCCTCAGGACAGTGGAACCTCAAAACAAGTCAGGCATTCAGTTCTTCTCTCTGATTTGTAGAGGCGGGAGCGACAGCACTCCCCCCTTTTTTCCCTTTTTTTTTTCTTTCTCTCAACTTCCCTTTTTTTTGCCTTTTTCCCATACACTTTTTCAATCTTTTGTTGATTCTTCCGCCATATCCACCTCCTTAGGGGTTTATATCTATTTTTTCCCTTTTTCTTTCCCCTTCCTTTTTCTACCCTCGTTTTGTAGAGGAGGCGGTTTTCTTTTGGCGAACTCGTTCCCCCAAAGTGTAGTACCGACGATGGGAAAAGCGAGTAGCTTGGCAAAACTGTCTCCGTTCATCTCTCTCCAGGCAGCCCCACCCCAATTAGTTTTGCCCCCCTCCTTCCTTTTCCTTTTTTTTCCCCCCTATATCCGTCGTTTGCAGAGTGATTAGAGCCTTCTGATTCCCATTCGTTGCTTTCCCCCCCACCGACCCCAGGGTTTTCGCTTCGCCCCCCGTAAAACGAAGCCTCTTTTTCTTTTCCTCCCTTTTCTTTTTTTTAGTCCTACCTGCCATATCCTTCCTTTCTTTTCCAACGCCAACAAAGGTAGGAGAAGGTCACAATATCATATTTGCAAGCCACCCCTCCTCTTTAGTGCTGTCGATCTCGTGTCAGTTCGCCCCCCCCCCTCCCCCCCCAACGCTTTCTTTGGCGCTCTCGACTTGGATGATGTTTTTTAGTGACAGCGGGGTTTTTCCCTCTCTTTTTTTCATGGGAGGCTCAAGTACTTCTCGTTGAAGAACCGGACTCACCTCCCTCTTGTTTTTTTTTTTGGACGCGGACGGTCGGTAATCTTTATCTTTTGACACATACACGCGGATCGCCCCCACTTACTCCCCCCTTCCTCCCCTTTCCTGTCTCAAGGTGCAGGATCGCTTGTTTTTGTGATTGGCGCAGCCTGCAAGTACTGGCTTTCCCGTGCTGCGTCCGCCTTCCCCTTACCTCCGGCTAGTTACGAAAGCGGCTAAACGCAGTTCGCTTTTATCTTTACTCCCCCCTCTTCTTTTAGATCGCCAAAGCGCGCATGGCATTTCGTCTGTTTATTTTTTTATTTTTCCGCCGTGATTGATAACCGAGGATGCCACGTCGCCCACATTTTTCTTTTCCGAGCGGTAAGTGATCAGGATCTCATTCTTTTTCTTTCCTCTTTTCTAATGTTTTTTACGTCTTTTTTAGGAGATGTTAGGAGCATGTTGGGTAGATCCCAGGGTTCTCTTCGCTTTTTTCCCTCCCCCCTTTGACATGGGGCGAAGCACATCTTACCCCTTCGCCCTTTCCCTATCCTCCCCCATTCCCGCCCCTCGGACAGCATCTCGAGCCCTTTCCTTGTCTCTTCGTTGTCATGAAAAGGTGGAGCGATTGATTGGGTTACTACTATTCTCTAGGGTTGCGCGCAGACCCCCTCTTTTTTTTTTTCCTTGATACCCCCGCACCTCTTGTGTCGCACTCCCCCCTTTCTCGCTGAAAAACAACGCCGTAGCTCGCTCTTGACACCCGGCCGCGAGACGACATGTCTCCTCCTTTCCTTTTCCTTTTTTTTCAAAAAAGCCGGAAACTCTCCGCGCTTTTTCTCGGCCCTCGCGAGGAGGATGACCCCAACACATTTTTTCTTTCCAGAAATAATTCCCCTTCTCTCCTCTCGTCCTCTCAAATATAGTCTACAAATCTCTCTTTTTCCTTTTTCTCCTTCTCAAAGAAATGGACCGGTGAAGCAGGGACTCCTTCCCTTTTCCTGTTAGGAAAAGGGACTTCCCTTTTCTTTCCCTTTCTTTGTGGGGCTCCCGCTTTCTCGTTTGAGGGAGATGCAGAGAGATTGGCGTTTTCCCTTCTGGGCGGGGAGGAGACGTATTCTCCTCTTTCTTTTCTTTCCCCTTCCACGAACAGCGTCAGATAGCGGTGGCGAGAAAGGTCAACAAGCAGGCCTATTTTGGAGCATGTTAAGCAGTGGTGATCCTTTCTCTTCTCTTTCCTTCTTTTCTTCATTGCGAAGGCCACGCTTTTTAGCATCTCCCCCCTCTCAGGAAGCTGCAAGGTACTTGCACGCTGCTATTTCTGTCTTTTCTCCCCCTTGTCAGAGTTGGACTGCTTGAGGCTTATTTTTTTCCTAGACAGTTTTTGTCTGACTTTTCTCGTTCTCTTGCATCGAGGTGGATACCGAGCGATTTGTCTGCTTTTTCCCTTTAGGCGGGCCCTAAAAAGTACCCCCTATTCTCTCCCCCTCCCTTTTTTTTCCCTCCTTCAAATGTCCATTCTTTTTTTTCCCCCTTAGGAGGAAATCGAGGGGAATGGGTCTATTTCTTTTTCCGGAGAGACAGTGGAGTACTTCTTTTTTCCTTCTTTCCTTATGGGAGCTGCCTCGTCCTTCGCGCATCTTTTTTTTTTCTCTTGAGAAGTGGTGAAGAGGGTGTGAAGGTCGTATCCCTTTTTTTTCTCCTATGCCGGCTGGAAGCGGCGGTGCTCCCAAAAAATACGGCGCGGATATTTGAAAGGAAGATCCGGGTCCCCTTTTTTTCCTTTTACGGCGGATGGAGCTTGGCGTTTTTAATTCCTCTCTTTATTTGCTCTAATTACAATGTTGACGCCCCTTCCATGGGTTTTTCGAAAAGGTCCCAAATTTTATTCTTTGGATTTTCTTTTCTCTCCCCTTTTTCTTTTCCTTCGTTCTTACAGCCGGTTAACCTTTTTGACGTTAAGATCCTCCCTTCTCTTTGCTTCAATAATTTACGTTTTTTCTCCCTTCTCCTTTTCAGGAAAACTCCCATTCTTCTTTTCAGGTTTACGAAGAGAGGACGACTGTGCTCCTTTTCTCCCCAGGGGAAGAAAATTTTTCTTTCACTTTTTTTTCTCCTTCCCGAGGGGCTTTCCATTCATTTCCCGAACGGAGGACGGCGCTTCCCTTCCCCCACGGACATCGATGAAATCTTTCTGTTTTTTTTTCTTTCCTTCTAGATATTTCCTCTTCCTTTTTTGTTCTTCCCCAGACCCGCAAAAAAGCATTGCATAGGATTTCTCTTATCGGAAGAATACTTCCCCCCCTTTTCTTCTCGGAGAGAATTCCCCCGACTCTTTTCTTGGAACCTAGGAAATGTTTTCTTGCCCCATTTTTTTCCCCTTTCGTAAGCTCGTGTGAAAATCCTTTCCCTTCGAACCATGTAGTTTTGCCTTTCTTTCCTTTTCACCCCCTCGGAAATGTGATGAAGAGACTTCTCTTTTCCCTTTCGTCTTTTCCCCGTAAAAAAGGTTTTCTTCCCTCCCCTCCTCGAGAAGAGGCGAGAAAGGGAGTCGACCTCTTCACGGGGCACCCAGAATTAGAAATATAGAACGATTCCCTTTTTCCTCCATGTTGACTTGTCGAAAAACACATGAGTTTTCCTCCTTTCCCTCTTTTCTCCTTTCCCTTTCCTTCAATTAAAACGCCAGCGCCCCCTCGTACTCTTCTTTTCCAGCGTATCGTGACCTTTACGCTTTAAAAGTAGCAGGCGCCGTCTTTTTCTTTCTTTCCGTGATCCGGCAGTCCCCCTTTTCTCCCTCCATCTCCAGAACGGGGTCCCTTCGCCTCTCAGCCGCTTCACAAAACTCCCGCCAATCCTCTTACGACATGTTATCTCCTGTACCGCCGAAATCTACCCCCCTTCCTTTGTTCCCTCCTCCCTATTTCCTCCAGCTGCCCCATCCATTGACCTTCTGCGGACCGCCGTTATTTCTCTTTGCTCTCTCTATTGTCCCTTTTTTGTTTTCCCTTTCCTGGGCGGGCCGCTCTGCTATATGATCATCCCCCCTTTTTTTTCTCCCCTCTACCCTTTCTTTTCCTGTTCAAGCTGACAAAAACGTCTGTTTCTCCCTCTCCGCAGGGCACTCTTCCGATTTCCTCCACGCCTACCTCTTCCTTTCAGCTTCCTGAGATTTGCACGCTTTGGCCAGATGCTCCGGCACCCGCTTATTGAGGGGGGAACAGTTTTCCTTTCCCCTCTCAATCATCTGCTTACTTATTTTCTTTCTCCCACCGTGCTCTTGCAAAAAGATCCTGGATTTTTCCGCAATAATACGCGCCGTTAATCTGAGTCTTTTTTTTTTCTCCCCTTTTTTTCTTCACAGCACAACTTTCTTCTCATCGCACCACTTGGCGCCCAAAAAGCAGTCGAATATCGTCCCCCTCTTCCTAAACATTACATAGGAGGTCCCCCCTCTTTCTTCTCTTTTTCCCTCGGACATTTTTTCCTGTACCCGTGGAGAACATCGATTCGACTTTGTAGACGACTAATAATTCCTTTTTTGGTAACAGCTCGCGTGCTGTCCGTTTTTTCTTTTTTTTTTTTCTTTTCTTCCCTTCCCCTTCCCGCTTCTGGAAAGACGCTCGCGCCCCCCTTTTCTCCTGCGTTTTTTCAAGAGGTATCGGCAATGTTTTTACAGGTCTTCTTTGTCCAGCGGACTTGAAGTGAATACTCTTCTTTCCTCCTCTTTTATTCCTGCCCTTCGTTGTGCGTCCCCTTCCAGCTCGTTCTTCCCTTGGCGGGAGAAACAAATAGTAGTACCCCATCAATCGCTCCTTTTTTTTGTCCCTATCTGCCCTGCTGAGCGAGTATGCTGTCACTTTTTTTTTTTGCTTTCCTCCCTTTTCTTCCATGGCGTACCTTTTACCCGAACATTTCACCTTTTTCAGCTTCCTGGCGAATCGACTCGCCAAACATTTGATCTTCCCCCCCCTTCGCTCAAAAAGACAAGGAAGCCCCTTTCCCCCCCTTGAGATCCTTCTTCGACTCTCTCCGCTACCAGGAACATAACGCCGCCGTTTCCTCTGTTTCCTTCTTATCCTCGAACCTGGCGAGCGCAGGAAGTTTACTCCCTCCCTGGCGATTTTCTTCTCTTCTCGATGCCCCCTTTCTCTCGTTCTCCGCTTAGTAAACTGCCCCGGTCAGGTAATTTCTTCAACTGAAGCTGCTTGCGGGACTAAGCGAAAGTTCCCTCCCCTTCCTTTCCCCCTCCCCAGCGGGAGCACTTTCCGACATTTTCACCCGTTTGAAGGACGCGATCGGCGCTGGCATTCCCTCCACTTTTTTTTTCTTTTTGTGTGACAAAAGAATAACGGTCCTGTTATCCATTACTACTTCCCTTCCCCCCCTCCGCACGCTTCCTTTTCCACATCCTCTCGTCTGTACTTGAGCCACATCCATTACCCGCCTCTACTTTTCTTCTTTATTGAGACTTGCACAATCCCGCGGTAGCACATCCCAGTCTCTCTGCTCCTTCTCTTCCCTTCCCTCCTGTTACGCAAGCAAACTTCCTTTTTGACGACCAGTTTTATTCCTTCGAAGGACACCGAGATATCGAACGCACTACTGCTTTGATTCTTCTCCCTTCTCCTAATCGGGTTTGATTCAATTGCATAGGGGACCCGTATACCTCGTTTCCTATCTTTTTTTCACTGACCCTAGCGGGATATGTCCAGTATCTCCAACTGTACCGCTTTTTCCTCCTCCCCCCTTTAGGATTTACGGAGTCGTGCTCAAGGCGAGCATCTCTCCTCTTCTAACTCAAACGAAGGGCAGGCAATCAGTTTTTCCCATCGCCGCTTTTCCTCCTTTTTCTTCCCGGCACTTTAAACCTTTGGCCATTTTTTTCCGCTCTCACCTTCCGGAGTGTTTTCCTTCGCCCTTTTCCAAGTACTGCTTCCATTTTTTCATCAAAGCTCCTGCTACAAACTATGTATCTTTCTTCCTTTTTTTTTTCTATCTCTCAAACACCGAAGCGTGATCCAGTTGCCTTTTCCCAAAAAGCTTTTTCAAAAGTTATGTAACAGACGATGGGAAGCAGACTTGGTCCCCACCCGTCAGCCTTATCTTCCCCTCCGGGAGGTGAGAAGCAGTCAAGCCCCCCCCTCTTTTTTTCTTTTTCCTCTTTCCCCAATAAGAGGAAAGTAGTCAGTATTTAATTTTTTCTCACTGTCCTAGTAGGTTGCTCCGACACGTTTTCTCGACTGACTTTTTTTTCCCTTCTCTTCTTTTCCCTCCGAAAGCAGAGTGATTTTGACAAAGACCCCTCCTTCCTCTCTCCCCCCGCGATTTCCGTTCCCGGTTTACTTTTCCTCGGTCCCCTCTCAATTGAAGCAACCCGATCTTCTTCCTTCTCCCTTGCTCATTATTTTATTCCACAACGACTTTCGGTCGCTCTGCCGTTTGCTTCGCGTGCCCTCCGATTTTTTGTTTTCCTTTTTTCCCCCTTTTCCTCTTTTTTTGTGCACAGTCTAATTCTCCTTGTTAGCTGTCCTCGGTCGTACATCCCGGACTCCATAGAAAACTATGTTTGTCTTGAGACATTTCTCCCCTCGGACGGTTAATTAGAGGAACAATTCCCCCGTTTTGTATCCTTCTCCCCCCCCCAAGCGGCATCCTTTTTATGTTTCATTCCACTGGTTCTCAAGGTGCATAGGATGAATGTCTGGGCGCCTTGTTTCTTCCTTTCAGACATGCAGTACTGGATTTACAGGCCTTTTCCTCTCTTCAGTTACTCCCCTGTCATTCGCTTTGGGCAGCATTTACTAAAGCGGATCACTCCAGTTTTCTTTCTCCTTTTTTTCTTTTTTTTCACCCCTCTGAGGAAGAAGCTCTCCTTCTTCCCGTGTTTGGGCTGCCGGTTCGAGGAAGCAGGAAGCTGCTGTTGGACCCCTATTCCCCTTTTTTTTTCGCGAGATGCGGGGAAGATCCCCCTTTTTTCCTTTCTGCTTCCTTCGGGGTACTACTGGTCTTGCTTTTTTTCCTTTTTCCTTTTCTTTCTTTCTGAGCATGTTGGGTCGATGCGCTCCCCCCCCGCAGCTTATGAAACAATATCGGTGCAATAAGAATTTTCCCTTTCCCCTGACGCCATGGAGTAAAACTTTCGCTGTCACCTTTCCCCTTCTCCCCCCCCTCCCCTCTCTTCGCAGCAAGTGGCCTCGCCGTGACGTATGTTCTTTTTGATTGGGTACGACGAGTGTTTATCCGACCAAGTGTGAATCCTTTTTCCTCTTTTCGGGGGAATTTCTTCCCTTTTTCTCCTCCTGCAAAGAGAATCGCTGACCTAATACATCCTTCCCTTCCGTCCGCTGGACCACCGCGGAAGCGAGAGACCTGCTGTCCCCTCGTATTCCAAAAAATACATTAGAAGCACTTTCCCTTCCCTTTCCTCTATATATGAGGAGCGTTCGATGAGAGTCTTTTTCCTGCCCCTTGCATCAAATCCGGAACAAGCGAGCTGGTTCTCCCCCTCCTTCCTTCTCCTTCGGAAGCGATGTCTACACATTTTTCTGTATCCTTCTTCCCTTTTTTTTCTCCTTTCATCAGGGAAATCTTTCTCGGGCTGTTGCTGCTATTCGGAATGCTTTTGGGTCCCGTCCCCCTTTTGGTGTTGAGGGCGAGAAGAGAATCTGTTTTTTCCCCCCCTCCCTTCCCGGTGCGGACTCGACTTCAGCGTTTCCTTTTTGTCCCGTCCTTGCCAGAGCTTTTTGCAAAGAGCACGGTGGAGCTCCCTTCCTGAAGATAATCGAGACGGATGAGGTGAGTTTTCTCTCTTTTCTTTTTCTCCCTTTTCCCTCCGGACTGGGGGAGCCCTCATTTCTTCGCATCCGAAGCGTGCAATTCTCAGGAAAGCTGTCCTTTTCTTAGGGGCGGCTTCCCTCCTCTTCCTCTTTTCTCTGCGGCGTTTATGGTTCAGTTTTTTTTTTCTGTTTTAAGTTTCCCCTTCGGTGCGATTGAATCGAGGGGATTCCCTCTTGTAGTGCTCAGATTCCTTCTCCTTTCCACTTCTTTGGCCCAATCTCTCAGAGAAAGAAGGGCGCAGGTCCGTTTTTTTTCAAATGGGAGGAACATTCTTTTTTTTTTTTCCCTTTTCGAGGACATCGATGGCCGTTGTCTTTTTTGGCGGGACAGGAGAGAACCGTGGAGTCGCTGCTTGCGGGCTTTTTGATTTTGTTCTTCTTCCCTTCGGAGGAGGTGGACCCGTGCTGGAGATTGTCCTTCTTTTTTTTTTTTTCCCCTAGCACGGGGGATTGGAGCTTCTTCGGCTTACCCCCCCCCTTTACAAAAATACGGCGCTGCTATTTGAAGGCCGGAAAGTTTTTACTTCCCTCGTACGCGGATGGAGATGGCGTTTGACTTTCCCTTTCCCCTTTTTCTTTTTCTTTCCCACCTTCTCCTGCAAATGAGACGCTCGGTTTCTCTTCCGCTCGCGGATATTGGGATCGTTCTTCGAAGAACGTGACTTCCTTTCCTTTTTCCCCTTCAGTGACGTCAACCTTTTTGTTCCCCTCTTTTCCCCCTTTTTCCTTTTCCGGAGCTTCATCACATTTGCTTTTGTCTCCTTGAGCACCCTTCACAACGAAATGTCGGAATGTACCGTCTCCTTTTTCCTTTTATGAACTGGCAGAGAGAAACATGGGCAGACTTTTTCTTTTCCCCTCCTCTTTTCCCCCAGTCAGAGTGGTCTTTTTTTCCTTTTTCCCATCCACCGGACCTCGATTGAATGATGTTGAGGGTTCTTCTTTGATTCTTTTGTTGAGAGGAGATCAGCAGCCCTCCCCCCGGTGTTTTTTTTTTCTTTGCCTTGGTGGAAATCTGATTTGTTTTTTTTCACCTCACCACGCTGAGGAATTCTAACCTCGTTGCTTTTCGCTTTTCTTTGTGTCTCCCCTTTTTTTTCCTTTCTGCGTCGCCAGTGGCAAGTCCAGTAGTTTTTCTCTCTTCATTTTTTTTTCCCTCCATTAGTTTGCGGTCTCTTTTTGAGTTGAAGTCACCCTTATGAAAGAGCGGCATCCTGTGCACAACCCGTTGTCTTCCCTTTTATCTTTCTGAACTCAATGCCCTATGTATCCCCCCTTCCTTTTCCTTTTCCCTCCCCTCAAATCTCGCTCTCTGATGGTATCAAACCATGAGGCGCTCCATTTTCAGTATCCTTGGATTCTCTTTCCCTCCCTTCAAAAAACGCAGCGACTCGACGTACCTCTGTGCCCTCTTTTTTTTCTTTCTCTTTTGGCCTTTCCATAAGCAGCCCGCTTGTACCGCCGTTTTAGTCCCGTGATCGGCCAGGCACAACGACGTCAGCCCCATCTACTTACCATTGCTTTTTTCTTTTCAGCCCCCTCCCCCTCCGCTGAATGCGCTGGGAAGATACCCTAGCCTACCGCGACGCCACGTCTGCCTCCAGTCCCGCCGCCACCTCCCTCGGACCACCATTCCCATAGATTTTCCACTTCCCTCCTTGACCATTTCCCTACTTCTGAGGCCCGCGTTCTGCTTTTTCTCCTTCTTCCCGACCTTATAGGGGCGGCTCCCGCCTTTCCCCCACCTTCTTCTACACCGAGATTCCTATTTTCTTTTTCAGCTGACACAAACTGTCTCAGACTGACATTTCCCCCTTTTCCCCTCCCCTTCCGAGTTTTGACCGTATTTCCCTCCCTCCCCCTTTCCTTTTCCCTTTTCAGCTCACCTGACGACTTCACTCCTTGGCCTCGCAATTGCTCCCATCAGGCGGAGGGCACCTTCTCCTCTCTTTCCCCCCTGATCACATCATACGCCTCGATTATCTGTTTTTCTTTTTTTTCTCCACTTTAATTGGCAAAAAGCTTTCAGGTCTTGCCGTCATCGGCGTCATCGCGTACGCACCGCCCCCTCCGTCCTAATTCCCTCCTTACAACAGACAACCCTTAATTGTTTAGTCGAATAGCCGCAACTTCACTCCTTTCCCGTTCTTCTCTTCCGATGTCCTGATTCCATGCTTCAAAGGGCCCCCTTTGTTTCTATCCTTTGTATGAGAAAAATCGCTTCTCCTGTCCGCTTTCTTGGTCATACCAGATCGTCGTGATGCCTTCTTTTTCCTTTTTTTAAATCCCAGAGCGGAAGCCGATCCCGGCCTCCCTTCTCCTTTTTTCTTTTTCAAAGAGGAATCTTATGTTTCACTTTTCGGTGCTGGTCCAGGGACTTTCTTTTTTTCTTTTCCAGTCGTGCGTCTTTTTCCTTTCCTTCCCCCCGCGCTCGAGTGCCCAAGCCCCCTCCCTTTTCGTCGTATCCAAGCATCGCCCCCCTCTTATTTTTTCTTATTTCCTCGCCCTGATGAGCGCTATGCGGTACATCTTTTCCTTTTTTTCCCTTTTTCCTTCCATGCGGTCAGTGTACTCTGATTTCCCTTCTTTGTTAGCTTTCTCTGGCGCATAGACCCAACATTTCTTCCCCCTTCCTCCATGGCGATTAAAAAAGCAAGACATCTTTTTCCCCCCTTTTTCTCTAAATCGATTTTACTGCTTTTTTTTTTTCTCGCCTACAAAGAGCAAAACAAACCGCCGCCGTTTTCTTTTCCCCTCCCATTTTTTTTCCTAACATGCGGGGCGAGATAACGCCCTTCTCCCCTCCTTCCTCCCTCTTTTGCTTCTGAGGCCAGTTGCGCATAAGGAGGGAGAACTTCTCCTTTTCCTTAAGGAGGTAATCGATTCTCCTTTTCCCCTTCCTTGCTTGAGGGACTCCCGTCCCCCCTTCTCCAAGCCAGTAATGCATGCTGCGCACCACTCCCCCCTTCCCTCTGGAGCCACGGCGACCAATCCATTCCCTTCCTTTTCAGTCTCTATTCTTCTTGGCATCAAGAACATCCCCGCGTTTTCTTCCTTTCCGGTCCTTGAATTTCCTCGAGTTCCATGTCGTTTCCTGCCGCACGCGCAGGAACCCTCTCCTTTTTTCTCCTTCTGCCTCCATCCCATTGAAAGATTTTCCTTTTCCCCCGCTGTAACTATGAAAAACATAGCCCAAGTCGACTCTTGCGCTTTTTTCCCCCCCCACCTGAGAAGAGACAGAAAAGGCGTTGTCGCCGCTCTCTTCTTTCTTCCTCTTTCCCGTCATACGAATAGGGTTTGCTTCCCCATAGTGCCCGTTCCCAACCGCAAGGGGGAACGGAAAATCGCGGTTATATGTCGGTAGACGTACCACCCCTTGCTCTTTCAAAATCAATCTGTTAGGATGTACAGTGAGTCTTCCATTCTCGTTTCTTTCCCCCCCCTCCTCTGACCAGTGTCTGAACCCCACTAATGTCAGTTTCTCCTACTTTATATTCTGAATTTTTTTTCAGCGGCAGTTTTTTTTTTCCTTCCTTGTGGGCATAACTAAATGGGGGGGAGCTGTCCCTATCCTCCGTAATTTTCCCCTTTCCTTTCCTCTTTCCCATCGTCGTACATCTTTCACCACCCCTCTTCCTTCTCCAATATTGTATCACCTGCGGTTGGTGGTTATTTTCCTCTTTTTTTTCTTCTTAACACCCCGAAGTGATACAATAAGTTTTCTGTGTTCTCCCCCTCTCCCCACCCTCTTGAAAAAGGGGTATGTACACAGTCCTAAAGAGCGCCCCCCCCTTTTTCCCGGGAAGTTGAGAAGCAGTCAGCCACCCAATTTAGTTTGCCCAATCCTGTTTTTTTTTTTTTTTTTTTTTTTGTTGACAAATCAGAGAGAAAGTATCGCACAGATTGATTAGAGACTCTCCCTTCATCATCTCTTCTTTCCCCCCCTGTTTTTCTAGAGCTCGTCAACTTAACCTTCCTCTCCAAGACCATCGAGCCCTTCTGTAATAGTTTTTCGTTACCGCCCTCTTCTTCTTCCGTTTCGCTCAACGCCCAAAAGCGTAGGGGTATTTTTCTCCCCCCTCTATACTTTCTTTCTCCTCTTGTAAGCGTCTTCTTCGCAGTGCCTTTCTTTTTCGTCGCTTCTTCCGTTTGCTTAGCGTAACGACGTTTTCCTTATTTTTGGCCTGATGTTTTTAATTAGCTTACAGCGTGTTTTTTTCCCCTTCTGTCCCTCCCCCCTTCCTTCGTAATGGGATGGCCTAGTTCTCCGTTCTAGAACTATGTTTCTTGAGCGTGCGGCGTGTGTTGTTACTTTCTTTTTGTTTTTCCCTTAAAGGACGGGAATTAGGTTTGACCCCCCCCCCCCCTTTTCTCCTTTTCTTGAATGAAAGACGACGACTGACCCCTTGCAGGAGTGAATGGAGGGTCGCCGTTGCTCCCCTTTGTTCGTTTTCTTTCTGTCTTTACAGTTAGGTGAGTACAAGAAGCTTCCAGCCCCCATCCCCTTCCCTTCATTTACTCAATGAGGCGACACGAAAGTTCGGTTCTTTCGGGTTTTTTGGTCCGGTTGGCAAACGCTGAGGCCGCAGACGCCAAGCGCGCCTCTTTCCTTCTTTCGCGCTCGACAGAGTTAGAGGAAGAAGGAGACGTTCCTTTCCCCCCCCCTCCACTTCTTCTTCTTTTGTTGCTCTTGTAGGAGCTATTTCGTTCATTCTCCGTGAGCGAATGATCTCATCTTTCCTTTCTACTACTGGTCTTGCATTTTTGAAGCGCCATTTTTTTTTTTTTTTTTTTCTCTTTCTTTCCTGTTGGGTAGATGCGCAAGTCTTTCCTTCACAACCACCCCCGGGAAACTCCTATCATGTCTCCTTTTAGCCTCCAAAGAACTTGAAATGGGCGAAGCACCTCCCCCTTCTTTTTTTCTCCTTTCCACTTTCGCCGAACTGAAAGAAAGATGGCCTCCTTCTTTTTTCTTATCGTCCGCGTCACGCTGGTCCCCATCGTTCCCCTTGACGGTTGTTTATCGCTTTTCCTCAGGGTGGCGCAGATTTTCCTTATACGAAACGACGACTTCGAAGATCCCCCCCCTCCTTCGCTAAGCAAGTCCGCGGGCCCCCCCCCCGCTTCTCCCTTGCCGATTCCCTCTTTGAAAAAATACTCCTTCGCGTCCCTTTTCTCGACGAGATTCTGCAGGAGAGGCTTCCTTTTTTTTTTCGGCAAGAAATCCGGACCTTTATCCTCTATAGGCGTATACAAAGTAGAGCGGTGTTCTCCCCCCTTCTTACCTTCTCCATCACTGGCATAGGTGAAGCATTCTATCCTGTTTCCTTTTAGAACGGCCGGTCCGTGAGTTTCGTGCTTCTTTCCTTCTTTTTCCCCCTTTTCCGAGGTTGGATCTGGTGTAGAGGGCTTTTTCTTCCTCCCTCCCCCTCATTGGGAGGTGCGTCGCACCGATGAAGGCCGCTATTGAGTGACGGCCCTTGCCTTTCTAGTTTGGGAAAATGAGCCCGTTTTCTTACCTCCCCCTTTCCCCCGAGCGACAGCCATATTTTTCTTTCTGTGGAGAATTTTAAGCCTTTTTTTCTTCTTTCTTACTTTTTTCCCTGAGGGATGCAATTGCGAGTCCCCCTTTTTTTTTTTCTTTCCTTTTCCCTTTCCCCGGTTAAGCTTGCACTTTTTTGCCTCTTTCTTCCACGGGTCAATCGGAAAGAGTGGGCCCTTCTGTTCTTTTTTTCTTTTTTCGACAGTTTGCTGTAAGATTTGAACCTTTTCCTTTTTCCCTCTTTTCTCCCGAGCGATTTTTTAACCTTTTTCTCTCCTTCTTTTTCCCCGCCAAGGAAGGCGGGGCCCTACAACTTCGCCCTTTCCCTTCCTTTTCTTGGTGTCACAAATGTTCTCCTTTTTCCCTCTTCTCCCTCGAGGGGATGGGTCCTTGTATCTTTTCCTTAGAACAAGTGGCGTACGCTGAATTGCTGGGCTGTTTTTTCGGTTTTTCTTTTTTCCTGCATCGCGCGGAGGTGGACCCCTTTTTTTTTCTCTTTTCTTTTTTTTATCTTTGTGCAGGACGAGAACGTTCTGACGTTTTTTTTTTGGAAGCCTCGGCCCCCTTTTCCTCTTCCAGGCGAAAGGGTACGGTATCCTTCTTTTCCCCCTTTTTTCTTTCTCTGTGCGTTTGAATTTATCCCTTTCTTGAGCGAATTCCAGGGATTCCTGCAACTTCTCTTTTTTTTTCGACAAGGTAAAAATGCTTCCCCCTTCTTCTCTTGTGATGTTCATTTACGGTAGTTTTTCAAGGAAGTGATAGAGACTGGCCTGCCCCCCCTTTTTTTTGAATTTCAGTCTCCTCCGGTGGCCACATTTTCTGCCGGCATCTTTCCTTGGCCGTTTCCCGCTTGCCCCTTTTTCCTGCAATACGAACTTCTTTCTCCTCCTTTCCGGTGTCCGAAGAGGTTTTTTTTTAACCCTTTTTTGCAGACGCAGAAGAACCTTCTCACTTAATTCCTTCTTTCATAGCGAATCTATCCTGGGAGAATTAATCAGTTTTTTTTTTTCTAAGGAGGGCCTTTTCCCTTTCTTTTTTGAGTCCACCTTTTTCAATGATTGTTTGGGGGTTCATGCGGCGGGA